>Ga0316192_10002313_pt1 | contig 13957 bp, 12 predicted proteins | sample MerIslwburrow_MG_FD_204931 | JGI IMG/M metagenome (GOLD analysis project Ga0316192, IMG submission 204931) | Coastal sediment microbial communities from Maine, United States - Merrow Island worm burrow | ecosystem: Environmental > Aquatic > Marine > Coastal > Sediment | place: USA: Maine...
CAGGCACCCGTGGCATCAGTTCCTCTCCCCCAGCTTCTCGCCTCAGCATCGCCCCTGGCTTCGAAGATAGGTCATCGGCCGGACGGTTCAGTGGTGGGTGATGGTTCGGGGTTGGGCGACGGTTCAGTGTTGGGTGATGGTTCAGTGTTGGCGGCCGGCTCGGAACAGGAGCCAGAGCGTCATGGCAAACTCGCCGATCACCGCGGGGATAGCCACGATGAGCAGGAACAGCGTCTCGTAGTCGTCGTAGTTGGCGAGCAGGGTGTAGGCGAGGGTGTCGATCATGTAGCCGGCGCCGGCCAACACCAGGACATAGCCGAGCGCCCGGTTGACGGACCCCGATCGGAGGATCATGGAGCCGAGCAGGGCGAGGTGTACGCCAAACAGGAGCAGGCCGATGAGCCAGGTGGCGTCGCCGGGTTCGACCAGTCCTTCCAACCCGGTCAGGGGTGCGGGCGGTCCTGCGTCACCACGATGCCGTCATCGGCTGTTTCAGGCGCGGCGGCCTTTCAATGACCATGACCGCCCACGCCTACGCCCTCATCGACAGCTATATCTACGGGTTCGCCCTCCAAGAGGCGAACCTCCCCGCCACCCAAGGCGACGAGCTCGTGGATCTGGCCGAGACAATCCTCGAACCGCTCCCCCAGGACCACTACCCCCACCTGATGGAGTTCATCACCGAACACACCGCCCAACCCGGCTCGACTTTCGCCACGAGTTCGAATTCGGGCTCGACCTCATCCTGGCCGGGCTGGCCTCCCACGCCCCATAACCGCGGTGGCCACCATCACCGTCTGCTCAGTCGAGGATGAGGGCGACGTCGTCGTCACGACCCTTACCAGCGCGGCACCTACGCTGCATCCATGACAGACGAGATCGTGTTCGATCATCTGGCCGTGGCGTCGGAATCGGCCCTCGAACAGTTCTGGCGCTACTACGGTGAGCTCGGAGGCGAGCTGGCCGGCGGCGGACTCGACCCCGGATTCTGGTTCTGGCAGGTCCGGTACGCCAGCGGGCTCAAGATTGAGATACTCCAGGACGACCCGAACCAGCCCAAGGAGGACTTCCTCCGCCGGTTCCTCGACCGCAACGGCGCCGGGCCCCACCACCTGACCTTCAAGGTCCCCGATGTCGAGGCCATCGTGGCGCGGGCCGACGCCGCCGGGTACCAGCCGGTCGGCGTCGAGCTGGAAGGCGACTGGCAACAGGCCTTCCTCCACCCCAAACAGGCCCCGGGCGTCGTCATCCAGATGGCCCATAGCAACAACCCGCCCCAACAGTACGAGGAGCACCTGCTTCCCCTGCCCAAGTGTCGCCAAGCCGCGGATCTGGAGCGGGTGACGCTCATGGTGACCGACCTCGATCGCGAGGTCGCGCTGTTCACCGGGTTCCTGGCCGGCACTGCCGACGGGTCGGGCACCGATGAGGTCGGTGACTACACCGATGTCATGTGGCCCAACGGTGGGCGGCTCCGCCTGGTGGTGCCCACCGACGCCGCAGCGAGCCAATGGCTCGGCGACCGGACGGGCCGGATCCACCACGCCGCGTTCCGGGCCCCGGATCTCGACACCGTGTCGAACCTACGCCCCATCGGCGAGGGGCTCTACGAGGTGGCACCCGAACACAACTTCGGTCTCCGCCTCCGCCTCCGCCGCTGACCCGACGCTCAAACACCGCGGCCCGGCGATCGGCGAGGTCGTCTGCGAGTGGCGTCGCCCAGTCGACGGTCTGACTCCGACCCGACAGATCGACCCCCTTGCTCCAGGGCTCAGATCGTGGCGGTGGCGAGGTAGGAGGTGAACGGGATCCGGACGCCTTCGGCGGTTCGGTACTCCGCCAGTTCGGCTTCGAGCTCGGCGATCGCCGCATCCTGCTCGGCCTCGGGTAGGGCGAAGAACCCGGCCGACCAGGGCAGAGCCTTGAGGTGTTCGGGCACATAGGTCGACACCGGCGGGAGGTCTACCTCCACCTCGAGAACCTCCACGGCCACGCTTCCCACGCCGCCGACGAAGAACCAATCTCGCACCTGCTCGGCGGTGGCGGAGAACCCGGCTTGAGCTCCGCCGCCGTGGCGGGCCAGCATCGCCATCTCCCGATCGAGGAACGGCGACTGCTCCGCCGGGGCCCACGCCGTGACCCCCAACCGGCCACCCGCCCGGGTCACCCGGGCCATCTCCCGGACCCCGATCGGCGGGTCGGGGAAGAACTGGAGGCCCTGCTGGCAGATCACCGCATCGAAGTCCCCGTCGCCGTAGGGCAGGTCGAGGGCCGACGCCTCTCGCCAGCCGATCTCCGCGCCCGAGTCGTCCGGAACCTGCCGGGCCTGGGCGATCATCCCCGGATTGAGATCGGAGCCTTCGACGCGAGCGGATGCGCCGGCGACCGTGGCGGCTGCCCTCGTCGCGAACCCGGTCCCACACGCCACGTCGAGCACGGAGTCACCGGGCCGAACCGTCGCCTCGACCAACGCACCCACGAACGGCGCCATGAACCGGGCGACCTGCGCCTCGTAATAGGACGGCGCGTCGTGTCCCACCTGAAAGCCCGAGTCCTCAGCCATACCTCTCCTGCCCCTGCCCTGCACCCTCGTGCAGGTGTCCGACCGACACTAGCCATGGGCCTGGTTCCCGGTCGCGGACCCACTCAGCTCGTCGGAGAGTTGGCCGAGGTGGTCCACGACGTGCTGCTCGAAAGCGCGCTTGACCGGGCCGAAAGCGAGGGGCGCCGTCCACAGCCCACCTCTCAGCTGGTAGGTCCCCGAGTGCGTGACCGTGGAACCGTGATCGGTGGCCCGAATGTCGAAGCGCTCATGGCACGACCGGAACGGTCCGGCGAGATGCTCAAAGGTCACGGCCTCGGGTTCGAAGCTCACGAGCTCAACTGTCCGATAGCTGAAACGCCCGGCGGTCCCCTCGAAGCGGCGGACAACACGGTCATCGCCCGCCGCCAGCACGCTCTCGGGGTCGCCTTGGAGGCCGTCCCTCATCCTCGCCATGATGGCGGACGGCGGCACCGCGAAGTCGACGACATCACGACGAAGCTCGACGGTGGGCGTCCACCGCAGACCGGCAAGGCCGGCGACGAACGCCAAAGCGGTGGAGAGGAGGGACATTGGTGAACAACCCGCCCGCCCGCCGATTCAGTCCCCACCCCTCCATCATTTCGGCCATCGGGGCCGGCCGGGCACCGATCGTCGCTCGGCCCAGGTACTAGGGTAGGTATTTCGTAGGTGACTAGCCGCTGGCCACCAGGTGGGCCATGTTGATCAGATGGCTAGGAGTCCACCCCTCGGAGGCTGCCGAATGAGCCCCACTCCTCCATCAGCGTCGCCTCAGAGGCGTACGGGACCCGAGTCGAACATCGACGGGCCAGCCACCATCGGCGACACCGAAGCGGAACCGCTGCGCGATCTCGCGGCCACTGACGCGGCGGTGGCCTGGGCCATGGTCGAGGCCGCGCCTGACGCGCTCGTTCTCGTCGATGAACACGGCATCGTCGAGCTGGTCAACCGTCAGAGTGAGGTGTTGTTCGGCTATGACCGGGGGGAGCTGTTGGGACGACCGGTCGAGGCGCTGTTGCCCGGGCGCTACGCGACGGCCCACACCGTCCACCGAACCGGCTACCGGGCCGCGCCCGGGGCCAGGCCCATGGGCGAGGACGCCGAACTGGTAGCCACCCACCGCGACGGCACCGAGATCCCGGTCGAGATCAGCCTCAGCCCCATCCATATCGGCGACGCACTCCACGTGATCGCCGCGGTGCGCGATGTGCGCCACCGCAAGGCGACCGAAGCCGCCACCGAACGTATCCGACGGGGCATCGACGCGATCACCGACGGGGTCTACATGTTGGACCCCGAATCCCTGCAGTTCATCTACGCCAACGAGGGGGCGGCCCGCCAGACCGGGTACCGCACCGATGAGCTTGTCGACGGCATGACACCCCTGCACATCTCACAGGACTTCACGCCCGCCGCATTCGAGCGGTTCGTGGCCCCCGTTCTCGACGACCGGGTCCCCTCGATCCAGGGTGAAGCGATGATCCTGCACCGGTCGGGTCGCGCCTTCCCGGTGGAGTTCCTCCTCGAATACCCGCCCGTCGCCCACGGCCAGACGCGGGTGCTGGTCGCGGTGGCCCGGGACGTGTCCGAACGGGTAGCGGCCCAGGCTCAGCTTCGCGCCAGCGAGTCGCGCTTCCGGGACGCATTCGACGACGGGCCGGTACCCATGGCTGTGCTCAGCATCGAGGGCAACACGATCCTCGAGGTCAACGATGCCTTCGAGGAGCTGGTGGGCTTCAACCGCAACCGGCTCATCGGGATGTCCACGGCCGACCTCACCCATCCCGACGGGCCTTCGCCCGGCCCACCGGTCACGAGCGACACGCCGAGCGACACCCCGGCCGAGTCGGCTCCCACCCTGCGCCTGGCTCACGCCGACGGCCACACCGTCTGGGTCCAGATCCATGTGGCCTCGATGGAGGCCCAGGATGGTGAGCAGGTCCTCATCGTTCACGCGCTGGACGTCACTGCCGAGATCGAGGCGCGGGTGGCCCGCGCCCGCCACCGGTCCCTGTCCCAGGCGGTGTCGGTCATCAGGCTGGCCATGTTGCAAGGGGCATCTCGCCACGACGGGCTCACCCTTTTGTGCCGAGCGATCACCGACACCCTCGAAGCCTCTGCCGCGCTGGTTGTGACCCCCACCGGCACCGAAGACGAGTTGGGCATCGCCGCCGCCGCCGACCTGCCCGACGAGGTGCTCGACTGGTTGCGCCTCGAGACCGGAGAAGGCATCGTCGGCGAGGCCTTCCGCACCGGCAAACCCCTGACCGGACAGCTCGCCGATCCTCGGGTGTCCCGGGCCTATCGCCCTCTCGCCGATCACTACGGCACCGGCTCGCTGGTGGCGGAACCTCTGCACGGCGCCAGCGGCGTGGCGGGCGTCCTGGTCGTGGTCCGCGACGATGAGGCCGCGGTTCTCGACGACGCCGAGGTGGCCGCGGTGGAGACGTTCGCCTCCGAGGCGGTCGTGGCCATCGAGCTCGCCGATCTGAGGGAGAGTGAGCGGCGCCTGGAGCTGTTGGAGGACCGGGAGCGAATCGGCCGAGACATGCACGACAACGTCATCGGGCGCCTGTTCGCAGCCGGCATGGGTATGCAGGCGGTTATGAACCGGGTCGACGATCCGGCCATCCAGGATCGGCTGAGCTCGATGGTCGATGACATCGACGACTCGATCAAGGAGATCCGTTCGACGGTCTACGGGATCCGATCTCAGATCGACTGGGCCAAAGGTGTCCGGGGTGAGATCCTCTCCGCGGCTGCCGAGCAGCGCCCCGTTCTCGGCTTCGAGCCCCAGGTCTGTCTCGATGGGCCCCTCGATGAGCTCGCGCCGACGCTGGTCGACGAGATGTTGGCCACCATGCGTGAAGCGCTGGCCAACATCGTCAAATATGCGAACGCCACCGCGGTGACCATCACCGCCAGCGTCACCGATCAGACCGCGGAGCTCATCGTCGAGGACAACGGGGTAGGCATGGAACTTTCTCCCACTACCGACAGCCCCACAACCGGCAGAGCCGAGCCGAGCCGTGATCGCTTGAGCCACCACGGCCTGGCCAACATGAAGGCCCGAGCCGAATCCCTCGGCGGAACGGCCACCATCACCTCGGACCCGCAGTACGGCACGACGGTCCTATGGTCGGTGCCGCTCGGCTGAGTGGTCAGCCGCCTCAGGCTCGTAGCCGACCCTTCGCGGCCACCCGCCGGATCTCCTGTTCCAGCTCATCGCCCAGGCCCTTCAGCACCGTGGCGTCGACCTCGACGCGCTCCTCTGTCGGGCTGCTCGCCCGCGGGAGGCCGACGAGCTCGATGCGACCACCAGTAAAGCTGGCCTGGTGCAGCGAATGCCACATCTCCCCCACCGTCCCGTCGGGGAGGTTCGCTTCGGCCACGACCACATCGGGTCGCCAGGCCAAGACCATGCGCCAGGCGCGTGCAATCGTGCCGGTGTGGTCGACAACGACGATGTCGTCGGCCCGGGCCAGCCGCTCGACCAGCAGGAGCCGCACCCGGCGATCACCGTCGACGACGACGACCCGGATCGGTCCGTCCGCGCCGTCGCTGGGATGAAGCACCATTGGCCCACTATCGGGCGCGCTTCACGTCAAGAGCAGGGCCAAAGGTCCACCAATCTCCGCCCCATTGCCCTTGTCCGGGGTCCGCTCAGCGCTCGCTGAAGGCATTGGCAAGAACGCTCGCCCGACCGGTTCCAATGGGAGAATCGTCGATACGCTGGGTTCATGGGCTACCTGGGCCATAAGCGGCTGATAGCCCTAGTGGCCCTGTTCGTCGTCAGCGGAAGCTGCGGTGGCGTCCTGTCGGACGGGACATCGACGCTGACGTCAGGACCCTTGGCCATTTCGAGCCCATGGCGAGGGATCGGTGTTGCCGATGATCCCGTCGAATGTCCTGATGTCACTTCGCTCGACGTGTCCTGGTACTACAACTGGTGGCACGAGACCACCTGTGGCGACAACGATGCCGAGTTCGTGGCCATGGTGTGGGGGGACGAATGTGCGACGGTCGAGACCTGTCGTGCTGTGCTAGGTCAATCGACCGTGAAGCTGCCCCGACCATCGGTCCTGCTCGGCTTCAACGAGCCAGACCTCGCGACGCAGGCGAACATGACCGTCGGTCGGGCGATTGAGCTCTGGCCGGCACTGGAGTCAACCGGCTTGTCACTCGGGTCACCGGCGACGACCTGGACCGACAGCGGCCGGGTGTGGACCGATTCGTTCATGACACAAGTGGGACAGCTCGGTCACCGGGTCGATTTCATCGCCATGCACTGGTACGGACCATGCTCGGACATCGAGGGATTGATGACGGCGGTCGATCACTATCGCCGCTACCAACGTCCGATCTGGATCACCGAGTTCTCCTGTCTGGGAGGCACGGTCAGCGAAACATCGAACTTCATCTCTCAATCGATGACTCGTCTGGCCGAGGACCCCGATGTGGAACGAGTGTCCTGGTTCTCGACTCGCCCGTACGCCTCCGCCGAACGGTACGGAGCGCTACACACCTCCGATGGCCGACAGAACCTTGCCGGCCTGGCCTACGCGGCGATCGAGCCCTGCCGACGTTCTCTTCGCGCATCGCCTTGTTGAGACGCTGACCGTTCCGCTGGGCCCGTCGGCTCAACCATCGCCCTGTACCGACACCAGATCCGACAGGTCAGATGCTCGCACGAGTGCGTAGCGGCCCGAGTCAGCCAAGGCACGGGCTCGGACGATGTTCTGTATCTCCGCCGGCTCCCAGGACCCTTCAAATGGAACGAGGACCTGGTCCTGACCGTGCTCGGAGACCACCTCGGCGAGCAGGTCCGAGTCCCAGATCTGACGAAACGGGCGTCTCGAGTAGTAGCTGGCCCAGGTGGGCCATTCTTCGCCGTTGACGATCCAGATCACTTCTTGATCTTCGGGAATCGACGCCGTTTCCAGCAGCTCACCGGCGTTCTGCGCGATCCTGAACAGATGTTCGGGGTCGCTGTGATCCAGCGTGGTGGCGATGAGGGCCACAAACGACAGGCCGAGCACAGCGACTCTCGTCATGCCCGCTACCCCCTCACGCTTCACCCCGAGACCGAGTAGATCGACCATCGCGGCGGCGCCGATGGCCAGCGGGAGCAACGCCCAGTAGTTCCAATAGATGTGCGCCGATGCGCCCTGGGGGAACAGGGCGGCAAATGCGAGGGTCACCACCAGCGAGCTGCCGGTGGCGATGCGGGTCCGGGTGCTCACCAATCCGGCGACCAGGAAGATGGGTCCGAGGACGATGAGCCAAGGCGGAATCGTGAACAAGATAGTGGTCCACTGCAGGCTCAGAAACTCATCGCTCGTGAATTCTGCTCCGGTCGAACGACGCTCAGCCGCTCCGATCACCGCATCGAACGAGCCGTTCGCCCACCTGAGCCATGTTGCCGTTACGGCCATGCCGGCCAAAAGTCCGGCTCCGTGCCAGGGAACCAGCCCGGCTCTTCGTGCTCCCCACAACGTCCGAAGCACCTCGAAGCCCAGCAGCAGGCCGGCCAAGGCGAGGGTGCGATAGCTGAATATCGCCGCGACGAACGCGACAAGACCGATCAGCCGTGGCCGGCGACCATCGTTCCACACGACCAGCAGCGCGATGGCGACGATCAACGATGTTGTCTCTGTCGCCAGCATGATGCCGAACTGCAGGAACATCTGGGTTCCAGCCATGAGGATCGGCGCGGTGAGCGCGGCGGTCTGCGACGCTCCAAGTCGAAGGAGTAGACGTCGCAACAAGATGAGCGCGCCGATCGACGCTGCGACCGCGGGCAGCCTCGCCAACCATGCCTCGTCCGAACCAGGCAGTTGGGTGACTGCTACCGGGGCGATGAGCGCCGGCGGGTGATGGGCGTACACCCCGAGCTCGGGACTTCGTGCGCCAAAGCGTGACTCGATCGGTCCTGACTCGACCAACGAACGGGCGCCAATCGCCCACGTCGCCGCAGTTGAGCCCTCCGCCCCGGGCCCGAAAGGAGCCAGCACCCGAGGACCGGCGTCACCGAGAAATATCAGGATCACCATCACCAACCCGAAGATCCCGACCAACACCGGACCGTCGCCACGGGTCGGGGCATCGACGGATTGCACTGGACTCGTGGGGCGCGACGTCGTCTCGAACGTCCGCTCGGACGTGTCAGTCTCAGACATGCTCTGAAACGTTCGACGACACCGGTGGTGACTCGATTGGTTGTGGTGGGATTGGTGCTGACCGACTGGCGGGTATCTCCCTAAGCTCGATGACCGGGACTTCAACCACCACGTCATCGAAATGTTCCAGCTCAAAGCGCTCCGTGACAAGAGAGTCGTACGGTCGGGGAGCCCTGTTGTTGTTGCACCAGCGGATCCATACGAGCAGACAGGTCGCCACAATTACATAGGCAATGACGAAAGGCTGGTGGATGGCCTCCCACACATTGAGGACGCCAGGTCCGCTGCCTGGCACTAACCCGCTGTATCGAAGTGCGCTCGCGATCTGGTCGAATCGATAGAGGAACACCGCCACCGACACAAGCGCAGCAAGCGTGGCCAGCCCGACTTGGGAGCGGAGCCCGACCCGCTCGACCATCGTCGGGTTCTCGATGCGATGCAACATGACGACAGCCATCGCCACGATCGCGTACAGGGCTGCGTTGAACATAGCGAAGATGTAGTAGCCGCTTGCATCACCACCGTCGTTGATCAGCACGATGACGGCTGCTGACCAGATCGAAAGCAGAACGTACGGCGCGATGGCCTTCACCGGGAGGTCCTTGTCGCCGGCTCCGGCTTTGGGAGTGACCCGGAATGAAAGGACGCGCCCGGTGGCCCATCCGATGACGGCGTGCACTACGCCGATGGCGACCCAGGGCCAGCGGGCGATGTGGAACAGATTCCCTTCCCAGGAGAAGATCGGAACGTCGCTCGGACGCAACCACCCCCGAGACCTGAGATAGAAGATCGCGGCGATGACAAAGAGGGTCGGAGTGGATGCCCTGATGAGGTAGGTCGACAGCGACACCCGCACCAGAGAGGTTCCCGAGACCAGCGCCAGTTGGCCAAACAGAAAACCGAACAGCATCTGGACAACGAACAGCGGATACCAGACAAGAGTGAAACCGAGTTTGGCTCGGGCTCGCACCGGAATCGTGCGCCAGTGAGACGGGGCGACGGTCAGGTACACCGTGGCCAGGCTCCGCGACCATTGGAACTCTTGGGTCATGGCGTCGGGAAAGGACTCGGGCCCCTCGCCGTGAGCGAGCGCGTCGATGGCGAACGCACCCTCCCAGCCGGCGGCATTGAGCAGAAAGCTGGTCGTGTAGTCCTCGGCCAGCTCCGGGCCGACACCGCCGATCTCAGCCAGTGCCTGCGTGCGCACGGCGTAGTGCGAGCCGATGCAGCTCGGCGCGAGGCCCATGTTGTGGCCGGCCTGAAGAGGTCCATGAAGAACCGCCTCGCGGTGAAGCCGTCCACGAGCGGCCCATGACTGCTTGGCGTTGACGTCGCAGATGCTCGGCGCAGCCACGTACCCGACCGCTGGATCGCTGAAACCGGCGAGTATCTGCGTCAAATAGCCGGGTGCGGGCGTGTGGTCGGCGTCGAACTGGCAGACCACGTCGTAGTCCCGATAGCCCCAATGGTCATAGAAGAATGCAAGGTTGCCCTCTTTGCATTTGGTGCGACGGGGCCAAACCTCTCGGTGATAGTCCGGCCGCCCCTCTCGGGTCGAAATCCGGACTCCGTTCCCATGGCACCAAGCTCGGGTTTCCTCGTCGGACGACTCGTCCGCCAACCAAACGTCGTAGGGGTGGGGGTACTCCTGGCGGAGAATGCCGCGCAACGTCGCACAAACGGTCTCCCATGGCTCCGACGGCGCTTTGGTCACGATCAAGGCCACCCGAAGCTCGGACATCTCATCGCCTGGGACAGGAACGGCCGCCGCCCGCACCGAGAAGAACACCCAGGCGGGGGCTACGGCGTTCAGCGACACGGCAATGCTGCTCAGATACATGCCGAACGGAGTCCGCCAATGTGATCCCTGGAACCACCAGATCCAGAACACTGCGAGCGAGATCGCCCAGCCGATCGTGCACACCACCAGCACGGCCCGGTCTTTGCGCTGATTGAGGGATCGGAGATATCGCCGCCGGCTCTGGGTGACCGGGTTTCGGTTGCGTAGCCGATTCATGCCGCAACCAAGTCGATCGGCCGGCGAGGCGAGAGCTGCCCGGCGGGCAGCCGGCGCGGTGAGAGCTGCTCGGCGAGCAACCGGCTGCCACTGATCACCTCGTCGAGATCCTGATGGGCGAAGGTCGATGTCCGACCGAGACGATGAATCTGCGGGAACTTGGCCACGAACCGATCGAATTCGAAAAGTTCTTCAATGGTCGAACGGTCGTGGATGGCATAGGCATTCGCAAGCGTGACGACCTTCGTGTCGATCACATCACCGGCATCCAACAATCCGACGCCAGCCAGCTCGGCGACGACCTCGCCGGTTGTAACCGACGCGCTATGGGTCACCTCGCAGCACAGAACGGTGACCGGTCGCGGGTCCGGAGTGCTGGCAAAGTTCTTGAACTCGGTCACCCGATTGATTCGATGACGGTCGGTACCGTCGGCAAAATAGAGCCAATGGTTTCGCGTGACCTGCTCTTGGGCCACCAGGAGATAGTGAAGGGTCACGGGCCGGAAGCGCAGGGCGGGTTCCGAACCCAACAGCCGGCCGAGCACCGTGGCCGGGAGCGTCGAGATGACCTGATCGAAGTGTCGGATGAGCCTCGATCCGCATGACCGCTCGAACACACATATGACGCCGCCCGATCGCGCGAACCCGATACGAACAAGGGTGTAGTCCGTGAATACACATGATCGAACGTCTTGGTATAGCGCGTCCACGATCGCCCCGTACCCGCCCTCAGACGGGTACAGAAATGTTCGACTGCTGAGGCGACTGTTCTGGCGGATGTACTCGCGCAGGCCTCCAACCCGAATCTTCTGATTCGCCCACTCGGCGGATATCTCGGTCGGATCCACGCCGAACAACTTCTGGGCGTAGGGCCGAAAGAAGACGTCACGAAGTCCTTCGCCAAACCTCGCGTGCACCACCTCGTCGAAGTTCGTGCCCTCCATATCGGGCCTGCGCAGATACCCGTGCGCTATTCGCATCGAATCCCTCGGGTGGAGCTTCCCCAACACCTCGGCGCCATTGATCGGCTCGCGGAGCCAGCGACCCTGCATCCGGATCCGGCTCCGGCGTTGATGCTCAGTGAGCGAGGTTCGCTGAGCGATCTCTGCCAACGTGACAGGGTCATCACAGAACAGCCGGTGGGGGCCAAGATCGCAATCGAAGCCATGCCATCGGAAGCTCCGGGCCATGCCCCCGTACTCGGTCGATCGTTCGAAGATCTCGACGCCCCGACCGCGGCGTCGAAGCTCACGCCCGGCGCTCAATCCGGCTATGCCCCCGCCCAAGATCGCGATATTGAGGTTATTTCGCCGACCCCCTCTGAAGGTTGTCGACGCGCCACCGACCGCCATGCCCAGCCCGCTCATATTCGCCACCTCGTCCACCTGGTCGCCAGCTCCATGCTGGCAATATTCCGAACGTACCCAGCTATTTGAAGCTGAACGCGCAGGCAACGTTTTCTTGAACGCGCTGTGCGACGACGGATACTTTCAGAACACAGCGGGCGCTGTTTGAACGTCTCGGCGTCGGGTGGTTTTCGCCCGCCGACAGTAAGGAACCGAGGCTGCACCAGTTGTATGCGACCGCTTGTGGCGGGTCACGTGATGGGCGTAACAATTCTGTCCCATGCGGCGAGAAGGGTCAAGCACTTCGCACAAGAGCCGCGTGGTCGATCTCGTCGAAACATGTTCTGACATCACCCTGAAATGCGGCCTCAGGTGTGGCCGAGGCCCCGAGAGCAGATGCGAGCGTGCCTGGCAGATCGTCGGAGACCAGCGTGATCAACATCCCCGGTGGTGGCGCCTTCGCATCGAGGAAAGCGAAGCCCCCTGCCTTGGACAGGTTGGACTCCGCGAGGGCGTTCGAGGCGAACGCAAGCGTCGTAGGCCCGGAGTCGAGCTCTCCGTAGTCGAGCTCAGGGTGGTTGAGGGGCTCCTGCTTTCAAGGCCGGGGTTGGTTGTCGACGTTGGCTTCGTAGTCGATACGCCACAAGGCACTACTGGTTTGGGCGGTGAGAACGACAAGAGCGGTGACATTGACGGCGAGCACGAGGGGCACGCCCCAACTGAGAATGGCCGTCCCGGTGAAGTAGACGATCGTGTTGATGGCGATGTAGCCGATCCTGACCTCGGTGGGCCCGAATCCGTAGTAGGCGATCTGGAACTGGTTGGTGGCGGCGAAGGAGAGGAATGACACGGCCATCGTGGCGCTGGTGACGAGCAAGAGCAGGTAGAAGAGGAACTTGAGCCAGTCAGCCTGGACCAGGAACGAGTAGGCGATCACCACCGAGCCTGCGAACACCAGGTCGAGGATGTGGTCCATGAAGAAGCCCCACTTCACCAGGCCCTGTTTGCGGTACTTGCCCAGTGACCCGTCGAAGGAATCGGTGAACCATTGGCCGAAGACCATCAACGAGATGGCGTGGAGCCAGATCACATCGATGGTGGCCAGCCATCCGGCCGCCACGATGCCAGCTGACCACACGATCGTGAACAGGGTTAGGTGCTGAGACATCACCGGTCGCGGAATCCTGGGCACACCCCAGTCGATGAGCCGCCGTTCGGCCGGCCCCAGGATCGACTGACCCTTCTTCTTGTCACCACCGAATGCTTCCGTCACGCCTCGTCCCCCACGCTTGGGCCCGACTCGATGCTACCGACCGGGGCACCCGCCGCTCGGGGGTGGTGATCGCCACCGCTCATTCGGGATCGAAGTCCCGCTCGACAGCGAACGACGATACGTCGTGCTCAACGATACGCCTGAGGGCCAGATCTGCGGCCTGGCCGAACACGACCCGGCCCGCACCGCCTACGACCACCAAGCCGGCCTGGCCTAACGGCCGATTGGCTCAGCCCTATTGCGCGGCCACCGGCGTGGCGATCTCCACCAGGACCCCAAACGGGTCCAGCACATAGGCAATGGTCTGGCCCCACGGCTTCTCGGTGATGCCCACATAGAGACGGGCGCCGGCCTCGAGAGCCGATGCGAGCGTGCCTGGCACATCGTCGGAGACCAGCGTGATCGACATCCCCGGTGGTGGCGCCTTCGCATCGAGGAAAGCGAAGCCTCCCGCGTCGGCCAGATTGGACTCGGCACGTCGGGACTCGGCAGCCGGGCCGGTCTCGGCTATTGGCGAGTTGATGGAGACGCTCAGACAGGAGTCGACCGATGGGGTGCCCACGTTTGTGGCGGGTCGTC
>Ga0316192_10002315_pt1 | contig 13955 bp, 15 predicted proteins | sample MerIslwburrow_MG_FD_204931 | JGI IMG/M metagenome (GOLD analysis project Ga0316192, IMG submission 204931) | Coastal sediment microbial communities from Maine, United States - Merrow Island worm burrow | ecosystem: Environmental > Aquatic > Marine > Coastal > Sediment | place: USA: Maine...
ATCAGCGACCCTGGCCGCATTGCTGGCGGACCGAACCCGGCCCGAGGTACGCACGCGTTCGATGGCAGTATTCGGCATTGGCATTGGCACTGCCTTTCTGATCGCGTTAATGCTCGGACCGGTCATTGCGGCTGCTACCGGCGTTCGATCGTTGTTCTGGCTGGCGGCCGTGGTGGCCGCCATCGCTGCCGGGTTGCTGATGTTATTGCCCAAGGACGATGAGCGTGTCCGCTCAGCGTCGAAGTTGAACTTCCGGCCGGCATTGAAACCAGCGCTTCTGAGAATCGACTTTTATGTATTCGTGCTGCACGCGTTGATGACGGCGCTGTTCGTCGCCTTGCCGTTTGTGTTGCAGAACACGATTGACTGGCCGCTGTCCGAACACTGGAAAATCTACCTGGCGGCGCTCGGCGCGTCGTTGATTGGCACTGTCCCGCTGATCCTGGCCGATGAGCGAGAAGGCAAGGCCTGGGTATTCGCTGTCGCGATAGCACTGCTGACGGCTGGTTTACTCGCACTGGCACTTGTCACGCCGACGCCGCTCACGGTCTTCGCGGCGCTTGCGATATTCTTTGCCGGATTCAATTTCCTCGAAGCGGGGCTGCCAGCCAGGCTGTCCCTGATAGCCGCAGAAGAATCCCGGGGCGCGGCCATGGGCGTATTCTCAAGTTCACAATTTCTGGGCGCATTTGCCGGAGGCGTGACAGGCGGCTTCCTGCTGGCGCAGGGTGGCGACCGCGTATTCGTTGCGTGTGCAGCCGGTGCGGCATTGTGGCTCGTCTTCCATCTGGCCAGACCGCCTGCATAACACAGGTAAAGCACTGGAAATCGGGCTGGTATTTGCCACATCAGGCACTACAATAGGTGCCCCCTCGAAGCAGGTCCGCCTGCCAAGAGAATAAAATTCAAACACTGACAGGGGACCTCGAATGGCCCGCGGAATAAACAAAGTAATCGTCGTAGGAAATCTGGGCCAGGACCCGGATACACGCTACATGCCGAGTGGCTCAGCCGTGACCAACATAACGGTCGCAACCAACGAATCCTGGAAAGACAAGCAAACCGGCGAGCAAAAAGATCGCACGGAATGGCACAAGGTGGCATTTTTTGGTCGCCTGGCCGAGATCGCGGCTGAGTATCTTCGCAAGGGGTCACAGGTCTACGTCGAAGGCAAGCTGCGTACGCGCAAATGGCAAGACAAAGATGGCAACGATCGTTACACCACTGAAATCGTCGCCGACGAGATGCAGATGCTCGGTGGTCGTGGTGGTGCCGGTGGTGGTGCGCCGATGCGCAATGACGCTCCGTCGCAAGGCGCACCGTCGAGTCCGCCTCCGCAGGGCTCATCCGATGATTTTGACGATGATATTCCGTTCTAGGAAAAGGTATTGCACCGTTTGCGGTGCGTACGCTCGTGGATAGAAAGCTTTACATCAAAACCTTCGGCTGCCAGATGAACGAGTACGACTCGGAGAAGATGGCCGACGTATTGCGTGAATCGCATGGCTTCGAGTTAACCGAGAAACCGGAAGACGCCGACCTGCTGCTCGTCAACACCTGTTCGATTCGCGAGAAAGCGCAGGAGAAGGTGTTCTCCGAATTAGGCCGCTGGCGCAGCTTCAAGGAAAAAAATCCGGGCATCGTTATTGGTGTTGGCGGTTGCGTCGCGAGCCAGGAAGGCGAGGGCATCAGCAAGCGGGCGCCCTACGTAGACATGGTGTTCGGTCCACAGACGCTGCATCGGCTGCCGGAGATGCTGAAGGAAGTCGAGGCCAGGGGCACCCCGGTCGTGGATATTTCGTTTCCCGAAATAGAAAAGTTTGACTGTCTGCCGACGCCTCGTGCAGAAGGCCCGACCGCGTTCGTTTCGGTCATGGAAGGTTGCAGCAAATACTGCACATTCTGCGTCGTGCCCTATACACGTGGCGAGGAAATCAGCCGCCCTCTGGACAGCGTAGTTACTGAAGTGGTTCGGCTGGCGGAGCAGGGCGTTCGCGAGATCAACCTGCTTGGACAAAATGTCAACGCGTATCTCGGGCCAATGCATGATGGCCAGCTAGCCGACCTTGCGACATTGATTTATTACGTTGCTGCGGTCGATGGTATCGACCGCATTCGATTTACCACGTCCCATCCGGTGGAGTTCACGGACAGCCTTATCCAGGCCTATGCTGAAGTTCCGGAGCTGGCCAACTATTTGCACCTGCCCGTGCAGCACGGTTCGGATCGCATTCTCGCCCGGATGAAACGCGGCCATACTGCGATCGAATACAAGCAGAAGATTCGCAAGCTGCGCGCGGTTCGGCCGGATATTTCACTCTCATCAGATTTTATTGTTGGCTTTCCGGGCGAAACGGACAGCGACTTTGAAGCGACCATGAACCTGATTGCCGAGCTGGAGTTCGATCAATCATTCAGTTTCATTTACAGCGCAAGGCCGGGTACGCCCGCCGCATCTTTCGCAGATGACACGCCGATGGATGAAAAGAAAAAGCGCCTGTCGATATTGCAAACGCGGATCAGCAGCAATGCGATGGCGATAAGCAGAGCGATGGTGGGCAGCACCCAGACAGTGCTGGTCGAGAAACCATCGAAGAAAGACCCGAATCAGATGACCGGACGCACCGAGAATATGCGCTGGGTCAATTTTGATGCGGACCCGGCCTGCATCGGCCAGTTTGTTGACGTCGTCGTCACGGAAGCCCTGCCAAATTCGTTGCGCGGGCGCTTGCAGAGTGGCCCGGCTCGCAACTCAGCACGTATCAATGTAATCTAGCGACAGCAGCCGAACTGGCCTGCAGATGCTGTTAATTATCCAGAGAGGTCTGACAGCCCACCCTTGAACGCCGTACAAATATCCCAGGAACTCATCCTGGAGCCCGCTGACAACAGCCGTCTCGCCAATCTTTGCGGGCAGTTCGACGAGCACTTGCGACAAATCGAACGCCGCCTCAATGTTGAAATTGCAAGCCGCGGAAATCATTTCCGGGTAACCGGTATGCCTGGTCCCGCCGAAATTGGCAGCCATGTCCTTCGCGCATTGTTTCGCATGGCAGGAAGTGAACGACTCGATCCAGAACGCGTCCATATGTGTTTGCAGGAATCCGTAATGAACGATTCAGAAACGCCCAAAAGCGATTTGGTTGCACCCGACGACGATGCGTATTCGATCCAGACGCGTCACAAGCTGGTCCGGCCGCGCAGCCAGAACCAGCGACTGTACCTGAAAAATATTCAGGAAAACGACATGGCATTCGGTATCGGACCCGCGGGTACCGGCAAGACTTACCTCGCAGTGGCCAGCGCCATCGACGCGCTTGAGAGCGAGCAGGTGCGCAGGATCATCCTGGTGCGACCGGCAGTTGAAGCTGGCGAGCGCCTGGGGTTTCTGCCCGGCGACATGTCACAGAAAGTCGATCCCTATTTGCGTCCAATGTATGACGCGTTGTTTGACATGATCGGGCCTGATCAGGTTACGCGGCTCATGGAGAAAAGTATCATCGAAATAGCGCCGCTTGCGTTCATGCGCGGGCGCTCTCTGAATGAGTCGTTCGTGATCCTCGATGAAGCGCAGAACACGAGTGTTGCCCAGATGAAGATGTTCCTGACGCGCATTGGTTTCGGTTCGCGTGCGGTGGTTACCGGGGACATTACGCAAATCGACCTGCCGTCAGGACAACAGTCCGGCCTAAAGAATGCGGTGGATATTCTTTCGGGTGTGCGCGGTGTTGCATTTACCTATTTTCAGCCGAAGGATGTGGTTCGCCACGAACTGGTACAACGCATTGTTGAAGCTTATGAAGCAGACACCAACGGTGGCAACTGAAACTCACCATGACTGCGACCGCCACGGTAGACGTGCAGATCGCCAGCGACGCTGGCGACTTGCCGGATGAGGAGCAACTGCGGCAGTGGATCGAAAGCGCATTGCAGGCATCAAATAAAGACAATGAGGGCGAATTCGAAGTTTCAGTGCGACTGGTTGACGAAAATGAAATCCGTGAATTGAACAAACGTTATCGGCAGCAGGACAAAGCAACAAACGTATTGAGTTTTCCATTTGACGAACTCAATGGACTGCCCGAAGGATCGATTAGCCCGCTGGGCGACCTCGTGATATGCGCGCCCGTTGTGGCGCGTGAAGCGAGCCAGCAAGATAAGGCGATTCTTGATCACTGGGCACACATGGTGATTCATGGAATGCTGCACTTGCTGGGCCATGACCACGAGCACGAGGCGCAGGCGACAACTATGGAAACGCTCGAGATGAACATCTTGCGGGAATTTGGAATTGAGAATCCGTACCGCGAGATTTGAACGTCAATCACTACAATACCCTTGAATTCAAGGGCTAAACAGGACCTGAACAGACCACAACGATGAACGACAAACCTCCAAGTACCCCCGGCTCCTCGCAAACCGGCCTTTTCAAGCGCGTCATGCGCGCGATCAAAGGCAAAGCCTGGAGCCGCGAAGAAATCCAAGATCTACTTCAGCAGGCCGATGACGTCTTTGATGCACAGGAGCAGGACATGCTCACTGGCGTTCTTGAGGTTGCCGCGACACAGGTACGCGAGGTGATGATTCCCCGATCGCAGATGATTGTGATCGAGCGGGACCAGGATCTGGATGAAATGCTCAGCACGATCATCGATTCCGGACACTCCCGTTTTCCAGTCATTGGCGAAGACCGGGACGAAGTTCTCGGCGTCTTGCTGGCGAAAGACCTGCTACGCCATTTCGTGAAAGAAGATGCTGGCATGTTGCATATCGAAAAATTCCTGCGACCTGCGTCGGTGATTCCCGAATCCAAACGCCTTAATGCGTTACTCAAGGAGTTTCGCGACAGCCACAATCACATGGCAATTGTCGTCGATGAGTACGGGGGCGTTTCAGGCCTGGTGACCATCGAAGACGTACTGGAAGAAATTGTCGGCGAGATTGACGACGAGCACGACACGGAAGAAGCGGAATTTATTCAGATCGACAGCGAACGAAACGGACGTGAGTGTTACGCCGTACGTGCACTGACGCGCATCGACGATTTCAACGATTACTTCAAATGCGAACTGACTGACGATGACTATGACACGATCGGCGGACTGGTCATGCACGAACTGGGACGATTGCCCCGTCACGGAGAAGAAGTGAAATTCAACGGCTTCGAATTTAGGGTGACCAAAGCAGATCGACGACGCATCGATACCCTGTCAGTACAAAGAGACGTGCAAGAGAGATCGGCTGACTAGCCCGGTGCGTTTTCTGCAGGCATTTCAGCAGTTCATTCTGCAAAATCCCCGAACCGGCAAACTGCTCTTTCTTCTGAGTGGCGCTTTGACGATGTTGTCCTTCGCGCCGGTTGGCTGGTTTCCGGCCGCGCCACTTCTCTTGATTCCGCTGCTGTATGCGTGCCTGCAATTGCCACCAAAGCGTGCTGCCGGACTTGGCTTCTGGTACGGGTCCGGGCTGTTTCTGACCGGTACCTACTGGCTGTATACGTCGATTCACGTGTTCGGACAGGCGCCGCTGTGGGTTGCAGTCGTCATCATGCTCAGCCTGGTCATGATTATGGGGCTGTACTACGCGCTAACGACCTGGTTGATCAGTCGTCTGTCCGCGGGTGTGCCATTGCGCTTTTTTGTAGCGGCGCCGACCGTCTGGGTCGCGATTGAATGGCTACGCGGTTGGTTCCTGAGCGGCTTTCCATGGATGAGCCTGGGATATGGCCAGATCGATTCACCCCTGGCTGGTTTTGCGCCGCTTGTTGGTGTCTACGGTTTATCGCTGATCTTGTTGATCAGCGTTACCGCGTTACTTGTCGCCCTCGTTTCCGACGGCAGATTGCAGGTGACGGCCGCGGTTGTTGCTATTCTGCCTTGGCTCGGTGGTGCGTTGTTGCTGCACCATAGTTGGACCGATCCTGCGGGTCCTGCTGTCAGAACTACGATCGTGCAAGGCGGAGTTTCGCAAGACCGAAAATGGTTGCGCGAACAATTCTGGCCGACATTGAATTTGTATCGCTCGTCCATCGATGCGCACCGGTCGAGCGAATTGATTATCTGGCCGGAGGTCGCCATACCCGCCAGCATCGATCAGATTGAGGAATACCTGAACGAGGTTGAAGCCGACGTAAGGCGCAGTGACCAGTCCCTGTTGTTGGGCATCCTTGAGCGCGAACCTTCGGAGGAGGTGATCTACAACAGCATGTTAATGCTGGGCACAGCGAAGGGCGAGACGCGGCAGGTATACCGCAAGCGGCACCTGGTGCCATTCGGAGAGTATTTTCCGGTACCGGCATTCGTTCGCAACTGGATGCGGCTGATGAGTCTGCCAACAACCGACCTTGGCGCTGGCGCCGACGTGCAGCCATTGCTGGTGACCGCGGGGGGCAACAAACTGTCTGTCGCGATTTGTTACGAGGATGCCTATGGCGCGGAGCAACTCTACGCGCTGCCGGAAGCGGGCATCTTGATTAACGTCAGTAACGATGCCTGGTTTGGCGACTCGATCGCACCGCATCAGCATCTCGAGATCGCACGCATGCGGGCGCTCGAGGTTGGCCGCTACGCGGTTCGTTCGACAAATAATGGTATTAGTGCGTTTATCGGACCGGATGGCGCGATCCTTGAGCGCGGGCCGCAATTCGAGTACGTCGTGATGACGCGTGACATCACTCCGCATGGAGGATTGACACCTTACGCCCGTTTCGGCAACTGGCCAGTCATATCGCTGTGCCTGCTCGCGATGGCTGGCCTTGCCTACCGATTGCGCAAGACCTGAGTTAAGCTAGCGCCCTTTCAGCCAGCCCAAGATTTCAGATGGAAACCCGATACGACCCTCAGGCGATTGAACAGCAAGCCCGTGATTACTGGGACGACCAGCAATCGTTCGTCGTCAGCGAAGACCCCGACAAAGAAAAATTCTATTGCCTGACTATGTTCCCGTATCCCAGCGGGCAGTTGCATATGGGGCACGTACGGGTATTCACGATCAATGATGTGATCGCCCGTTATCATCGAATGCAGGGAAAACACGTGTTGCAGCCGATGGGTTGGGACGCATTCGGCATGCCGGCAGAAAACGCGGCTATCAAGCGTGGGGTTCCGCCCGCCAGCTGGACTTATCAAAACATCGATTACATGCGCGGTCAGCTCAAGCGTCTCGGCTACGGTTATGACTGGACTCGCGAAGTTACCACCTGTCGCCCTGAATATTATCGTTGGGAGCAATGGCTGTTTACGCGCTTGTTCGAGAAGGGACTGGTGTATCGAAAAAACTCGGTCGTTAACTGGGACCCGGTCGACCAGACTGTGCTGGCCAACGAGCAGGTAATCGATGGCCGCGGCTGGCGATCCGACGCCCTGGTTGAGCGCCGTGAAATCCCGCAGTGGTTCATGAAAATCACCGCGTATGCGGATGAGCTGCTGGACGAACTCGATAACCTGGACGGATGGCCGGACTCGGTTAAGACGATGCAGCGAAACTGGATCGGCCGTTCTGAAGGCCTGGAATTGTCGTTCGATGTTGTCGGCGAGGATGAGCCGTTAACCGTGTATACCACCCGACCGGATACCTTGATGGGTGTGACGTATATGGCGGTGGCGGCCGAGCATCCGCTCGCGACAAAAGCGGCAGCGACCAGCGCGGACGTCGCCGCATTCGTCGAAGAGTGCAAACAAACAGACGCCCAGGAAGCGACGCTTGAAACCATGGAGAAGAAGGGCATGGCGCTCGGCATCGCAGCGATTCATCCACTGACCGGTGAAGAGGTACCCTTGTGGGTCGCCAATTTCGTATTGATGAGTTATGGCACGGGTGCGGTAATGGCTGTGCCGGGCCACGATCAGCGCGATTACGAATTTGCCACCAAACACGATCTGCCGATTGTGCAGGTTGTGACAGCAGCAGACGGCAGCGATACGGATATCAGCGAGCAGGCGTATCTCGATCATGGCCTGCTGGTGAATTCTGGTGAGTATGACGGCATGACGTTTGAGCAGGCCTTTGATGCGATCGCGGAGCGCTTCGAAAAGGATGGCCGCGGTTGCCGACGGACAAACTATCGAATTCGCGACTGGGGCGTCTCCCGGCAGCGCTACTGGGGTACACCAATTCCGATCATCTATTGCGATGACTGCGATGCCGTTGCCGTGCCGGAAGACCAGCTCCCCGTCGTATTACCGGAAGACGTTGAGGTTTCGGGCACGGGCTCACCGCTGAAAGCGATGCCCGAGTTTTACGAGACAGACTGTCCAAAGTGCGGCAAGCCGGCAAAAAGAGAGACGGATACGTTCGATACCTTCGTGGAGTCGTCCTGGTATTTCTCGCGCTATGCATGCCCGGACAGCGGCGATGCCATGCTCGATCAACGGGAAAGTTACTGGATGCCAGTCGACCAGTACACCGGCGGCATTGAACACGCGATTTTGCACCTGCTTTATGCCCGATTTTTCCAGAAATTGATGCGGGATGAAGGCTTGTCGGCTGCTGACGAGCCGTTTATCAATCTGCTGACACAGGGAATGGTACTTAAAGATGGCGCGAAGATGTCGAAAGCGAAAGGCAATACCGTCGATCCGCAGGCGCTGATAGAGAAATACGGCGCGGACACCGTGCGGCTGTTCATGATGTTTGCCGCGCCACCCGAACAAGCGCTTGAATGGTCTGACGACGGCGTACAGGGCGCCTTCAGATTTCTCAAACGATTCTGGACCGCCGTTCACGAGCATGCCGACGCGGGTGCCGCGAACGCACTCGATCTCGATGCGCTCGATGATGAGCAAAAGCAGTTGCGGCGAAAAACACACCAGACAATCAGCAAGGTCAGCGACGATATCGGCAGGCGTTATACCTTCAATACAGCCATCGCGGCATCCATGGAGTTGTTGAACGCGATCAATCGATTCGACGCTTCATCGGCGGAAGGGCGTTCTGTGGTCCAGGAATCACTGGAAGCGGTGGTTCTCGTGTTGTCGCCAATCGTGCCGCACATCTGCCACGAGTTATGGCACGTCCTCGGTCACGAGAGTGCACTGGTGAATGAGCGCTGGCCGGTTTTCGATGAAAGTGCATTGAGCCAGGACCTGATCGAGATGGTGGTGCAGGTGAACGGCAAATTGCGTGCCCGAATAAAGGTGGATGTAGCCGCTGACAAGGAAGTGATTGCCGAGTTGGCACTGGCCGACGAGAATGTGCAGAAATTTGTCGCCGACAACACGATTCGGAAAACGATCGTCGTGCCGGGTCGGCTGGTGAATATCGTTGTCTAAAGCGCTGCTATCGTTCGTTGGTGCTATTTTGCTGAGCAGTTGTGGCTACCACATGCGGGGTGCGACCGACGTTCCGACCGATATGCAGCGAACGTACATTGCGACACAGGACCGCCACAGCCAGTTTTACCAGGCATTGCGCGTCGAACTGAACGCATCCGGCGTTGAAGTGGTGGAATCGCCGGCCGATGCTACCGCCATTTTTACGATACACACCGATATTACCCGGCAACGCGTTTTGTCCGTGTCAGCGCGCAACGTGCCAACAGAGTATGAGGTTTTTTATACTGTCAGTTATTCGGTGGAAAGCGACCAGAAATCACTGATGGACAGGCGCACCCAGACCAAGGTCCAGGACTACACGTGGGACGAAACGCTGGTGCTGGGTAAAGAGCAGGAACAGCAAGAGCTGCGGCGCGCGATTGTTGGCGACCTCGTGCGCGTCGTCATGATACAGCTGTCGTCCCTCTGACAGTCGGCGCGCGATGATCGTCGCCGAACAATCCATAAGCGTCCTGCTGGTTCGGGACCTGCCTTCGAAGTCGGTGACCGGGCTTCTCGACCGATACAATCTCGAAGTCGACTGGCTGGCCGATAATGCACCAATAAAGGGCAGTTTCTGGGGCGCACCGGAAGCGGGGATTATCGGCAACTGCGTCTATATCCGGCCGGACACGCCGGTACATTCTTTTTTGCATGAGACCTGCCACATCATCTGCATGGACCCCTCGCATCGCGCGAAGCACACGGGTAACGCCGGCAGCGATGACCTTGAGGAGTCAGCGGTCTGTTATTTGCAGGTCCTGCTTGCGGATATCCTGCCGGGTGCGGGACGAGGCCGCCTGATGCAGGACATGGACAACTGGGGATACAGCTTCCGTCTGGGTAGTACGCGGCGCTGGTTCGATGAAGATGCCGACGATGCAAAAGCGTGGCTGCTAAAGCATGACCTGATCGACGCCAAGGACCGCCCGACCTTTTTTTTGCGGTAGCGGTCTTCCCTGTCATATAGTGGTCGGCCGGCAAATGCGGATAACAACGCATGGTCCAGATTCGCTACATTCTCTATTTTGCAGGAATCACCCTGCTGACCTGGTTATTAACGCAGATGGAAATCATTGCGCCCGGGTCGTTGCGCCTTCTGGAGTATACCGGCCCGGGCGATACGCTGGGCACAAGCGAATATTCGCCGGTCGAAATCATACAGGTAACCATATTGCTGGTCTGCGGCGGCCTTTATGGCTGGGTAGCGAAACATTGTCCGTCGCAACGACCGATTGCCTTACCCTTCGGCGGATTGGTCGCGATTTTTATTATTCGAGAGCTCGATTATTTTCTCGATCGATATATCGCCGATAATTTCTGGCAGGTCATCATGGCGGTGATCGCGGCGCTGATTATCGTGTACACCTACCGTCATCGCCGACGCTTTCGTATAGCCTGGTTACGCGTCTGGCCCTCGCCCGGGTTGACCTTGCTGTTCGCCGGTGCGGCAATTCTGTTTTCGTTTGTTCGCCTGATTGGTCACGAGCCTCTGTGGCTGGCTATTCTTGGCGACGGTTATGAACGCATCGTCACACTGGCGGTTGAGGAGCTGATGGAGATCGCCGGTTATTATTTCTGGTTAATTGGCACCATTGAATACACCTACCAGGCACGGGCGATCGCCATGCGTGAGCCTCAGCCGGCCGCTACCAAACGACGGGAGCGCCGGCGCAAAAAATCAGGTACTGGTTACTAGTCCAATCAGAGTTTGGTTGGATTTGGCGCGTCGCCGTACACTTCAACGGGATCGAAAACCTTCTCCGTATCGGTGAATTCCAGGTCAATTGCGGCCTCGGATTGCCTGGCCGTATATTCATCCCCGACCGGTACGCGTCGATAGAAGCAGGACCGATACCCTACATGGCAGCTTGCGCCACCGGCGACGTCGACTTTGAGCCAGATGCAGTCCTGATCATCATCCACCAGCAATTCGCGAACGGTCTGAATCAGGCCACTGGTCGCGCCCTTGTGCCAGAGTGCCTGGTGACTGCGGCTGAAGTAGACGGCCTCGCCACGCTGGATGGTCTGGCTTAACGCCTCGGCGTTCATATATGCCTGCATGAGCAGTTCGCCGCTGGTGGCGTCGGTGGTTACGACAGCGATCAGGCCGCGCTCGTCGAACTTTGGTGCGAGGTCCGTCCCTTCTTCCACTTGCTCAACCGACTGGCGAGCCTGAAATAAAACAGCTTGGCTTGACATGATGACTCCGGCTAATCGCTTCGGCCCTGCGAATAGCAGGGCGGCCGATTATATGCCAAATGTTGCTATCATTGCCGGCCGATAATGCAGGAAAGCCCGGACGGACCATGACACTCCAATTGCACGACACGCTGCGACGCAAAAAAGTTGAATTTGAACCGCTGATACCCGGCAAGGTCACGATGTACCTGTGCGGACCGACGGTGTACAACTATGCGCATATTGGCAACGCGCGTCCGGCTGTCGTTTTCGATGTGCTTGCGCGGCTGCTTCGTCGAAGTTACGACCTGACGTTTGCACGAAACATTACCGACGTCGATGACAGGATTAACGCTGCATCCGTCGAATCCGGCAAACCGATTAGCGAAATAACCGAGCGATACATCAAAGCGTACAATGACGATATGGGCACATTGGGCGTGCAGCCACCGGACGTGCAACCACGCGCAACCGACCATATTGAAGAAATGGTAACCATGATCGCGGCGCTGATCGACAAGGGCTTCGCGTATGAGGCGGAAGGTCATGTGTTATTCGATGTGTCGGCATTCGATGATTACGGGAAACTCTCGAATCGCGACCTGCGCGAAATGATTGCCGGTGCGCGCGTTGAGGTCGCACCTTACAAACGAGCGCCACAGGATTTTGTATTGTGGAAACCTTCCACGCCGGAATTGCCCGGCTGGGATTCTCCCTGGGGTCGCGGCCGACCGGGCTGGCACATCGAGTGTTCGGCAATGTCCGAAAAACACCTCGGACGAACAATCGATATTCATGCGGGCGGTCAGGACCTGGTATTTCCGCACCATGAAAACGAGCTGGCACAGAGTGCCTGCGCACACGATGGCGAGGTGTTTTCCCGATACTGGATACACAACGGATTTCTCAGCATTGATAGTACGAAGATGTCGAAATCACTTGGCAACGTCATGCTGGTGCATGACATGGTCAAGTCCATCCCGGGAGAGGTTATACGCCTGGCGTTGCTCAGCGCTCATTACCGGCAGCCGCTTGACTGGTCGGATGACGTTATCGAGTCTGCCCGGAAGATGCTGGACCGCCTCTACGGCGCGTTGCGTGGCGTTAACATTTCGGACACGGTTCGGGCAGACGCAGAACCCGCACCGTCCGTGGTGGCTGCGCTCGAAGACGACCTGAATACGCCAAGAGCACTGTCCGAGATCTTCAATCTCGCCCGCCAGCTGAACAAGACGGATGATGCAAAACAGCGCGGCGAGCTCGCGGCCGAACTCCTCGCGTCCTGCGAATTACTGGGTATCGCGCAAGGCGACGTCGAAGCCTGGTTCAGCGGCGATTCGGATGGCGACTTATCGGCAGAAGATATCGAAGCACTTATTGCAAAGCGCAATTTGGCACGGGCTGAAAAAGATTTCGCAACCGCAGACGCCGTTCGCGACGAGCTGTCCGCCGGCGGTATAACCATCGAAGACGGTCCCACGGGCACGCGTTGGAGACGAGACGGATCGCCGAAGTGAACGAAGTCGAACAGGCGCAGCAGGAACTGGTTGAAGAATTCGAGTTCTTCGATAACTGGATGGATCGTTATCAATACATTATCGATCTCGGTCGCCGTTTGCCGGCGTTCCCGGAAGAGCAGCGCGTTGAGAAGAACAAGATCAAGGGTTGTCAGTCACAGGTCTGGTTTACTGCGGAAAAGGCCGACGGTCGTTTGCAGTTCCAGGCGATCAGCGATGCCGCGATCGTGTCGGGCCTGATCGCGTTACTGCTGCGGGTGTACTCAAACCGCAAACCGGAAGAAATCGCCGCAACACCCGTCAATTTCGTCGCCGCATTGCAGCTGGAACAACATCTCAGCCCGACCCGCTCCAACGGCCTTGCGGCCATGCTGAAAGCCATCCATGACTATGCTGAAGAAGCCCTGGCCGAGGCATGAGCCACAAGGGCCTGAGTGACTATCTCGCGCTGCCACTGCGCGGACTGGTCTGGCTGTATCGGAAGCTGATATCCCCGTTCCTCGGCAACAATTGCCGTTTCGAACCCACGTGCTCAGCCTATACCGAGGAAGCACTTCGCAAGCACGGCGCATTCCGCGGCAGCTGGCTTGCCGCCCGGCGAATCAGCCGCTGCCACCCCTGGGGCGACTCCGGATACGATCCTGTGCCGCCGGCGAAGGGTGAAGATGAAGCCCGTTGAACTTACGCGCGAGATCGTCTATCCGCTGACCAACATCGCAACATGGGTCCCGATGATCGTCTCCTGGCTACTTTTCTCGGTGGCCCTGTTTTTCGGATTGTTCGGCCTGTTCCTGTTTATCGTCACCCTGGTTCCCTTCATGGGTTACCTGATGAAGCTGCTGGAGGCGCGCGCGAACGGCAGGGAGGCACCGCCATTCGATGCGGAGCTGATGGCGCTCATTGGCAATGGATGGGGGCTTTTCCCACTGGTTATCCTGGTGTTTCT
>Ga0316192_10002316_pt1 | contig 13951 bp, 16 predicted proteins | sample MerIslwburrow_MG_FD_204931 | JGI IMG/M metagenome (GOLD analysis project Ga0316192, IMG submission 204931) | Coastal sediment microbial communities from Maine, United States - Merrow Island worm burrow | ecosystem: Environmental > Aquatic > Marine > Coastal > Sediment | place: USA: Maine...
CACACGGCCAGGGGTCAGTCCATGACGCCCGCAAATCGGCGCGAGCTGCTACGGATGACGCGGCGCCAGCTCACCAGCTGGGGCGTCCGGTATCACGAGCTGCGCCCGAAGCCCTTCGCCCACTACTACGTGGACGACCGGGCGATATTCTCCGAACATTTCTTTGCATCCACAACGACTGGAAGGGGCCACTGATGGGCAGATTCGAACGGAAGGCAGCACGGAAGAACCAGGGCGCCAGCACTAGAATGCTGGATGGGCTGCCAGGGAAGCAGGTGCTGGCCGCGAAGGTGGAGTACAACAGCAGCGACCCGGAGAAGCCGCCCACGATTCACACCACCATAGAATGCTCCGGCCAGGAGCTGGTCATGTCCCTGGGGATCATCTGCGCGGACTGGCTGAAGGCCATGAAGCAGGCGAACCCGGAAGCGGACATGGACCTGGGCCTGGAGCTGTGCGTACTGCTGGCCCAGGTGCAGATGGGTGCGGCTGCCACCCTGGACGCGGCGGCGAAGAGCTGATGCGCATATACGGGGACACCGGCGTGGCGGACGATCCTGTGGCGGTGGCCAGGCAGCTGGAGCTGCGGGACCGCCACGACAACGTGACGCGCGGGCTGATCGGCGCATGGCGCTGGCCTGGCATGTACGACAACGCGGACGTGCTGCGGAAGATCGCGGAGCAGCCGTACACCATCGACCTGGGCGGGCTGGCTGGCCCGGTGGGGTATCGCACCATTGTGGTGGACTACGGCCTGCCGGAGCGGAAGGCGCTGTGGGACATGCCCGGACGGGTGGATGGCATCTTCTGCCTGCACACCCTGGAGCACGTGGAGGACACGGACCTGTTCCTGGCGTGCTGCGCCATGAAGATGAAGCCAGGCGCGCCGCTGGTGGTCATGGTCCCCAGTAACCGGAACCTGAACCTGCACCACCGCATGTGGCCGCACCATCGGCAGACGTTCCACCTGGGCGACGAAGAAGCAGCGCCGGAAACCCGCTGCCTGGAGCAGACGCTGGGGCTGTCCTTCTCCGTCGTCCACGAAATCGGGTACACGGGGAACGGCAATCTGATGGCGCTGGCGAGTAATCCACCGAAGACTGAGGGGGCAGACTGATGGGCTGTTACAACGAAGACGTGCTGTTCATCCACATACCGAAGACGGGCGGCACCGCCGTGAAAAAGGCGCTGTGGGACCAGGTGCCCGGAATGCGTGGCCAGGCTCCGGCTGTCCCAGGCAGCGGCGAGTCCGGACGCGAGCCCACGCCGGACAACCCGTTCCCCATAGGGCACATCCGCCTGGCGGACTGTGAACGGCTGCTACAGCGCCCGGCGTCCAGCTTCCGGCATGTCGTGGCGGTCATCCGGAACCCCTACGTGCAGCAGGTTAGCCAATGGCTCTTCTGGCTGGACCGCTATGCGCGCGGACAGCGACACGAACACGACCTGGCCGCGAGCGCGTACCCCAGCATCCACGGCTGGCTGGATGACCCCAGGTGCGACTTCCACCGCTGGTACCTGCTGGAGCAGGCGCCGCAGGCCCTGGCAGAGAACCCGGCGAACATGTACGAAGGCTTCCACGGCACGTACCCCTGGTGGCTGACCGGGCTGGACGGGTCGATGCCTTCGAACCTGGTACTGCTTCGCCAGGAGCAGCTGGGCCAGGACCTGTACAACTTCGGGCGCAAAGCTGGGCTGGGTGACCTGGAGCTGGGGAAGGTGAACGTGGGCAGCTGGAACCCGGAGAGGGTCATGGAATACCTGGTGCACATGGACCGCCCACGGCAGTCCCTGCGCGCGCTGGACCTGGTGGAAGCGAAATTCCGGTGGGCGTTCGGTCAGCATTACAGGACCGTGGAGCGCGCCCAGTTTATCCAGGCGTGGGCCCAGGCCGGGCTGCTGCAATGAGCCTTCAGCGGAGGAACAGCGACCCAGGGCCGTACGTGATCGCGGAGGTGGGCCAGAACCACAACGGCAGCGCAGCCATGGCCCTGGAGCTGGTGGACATGGTGGCGGACCCCAGGCCCCAGGAGCAGGTGGACGCGGAGAGCCTGGACAGCTACAAGGCGGACGCGGTGAAGTTCACCCGGCGCAAGCTCAGCCAGGAGCTGACGCGCGAGCTGATGGACATGGAGTACGCGGGCCGCAACAGCTTCGGAACCACGTACGGCCTGCACCGGGAGCAGCTGGAGCTGCGCTGGTCTTCGTACACGCTGCTGTCTGAACGCGCCTATGTGGACGGCGTGGACTTCGGCGTGACGGTGTGCCACCCGGACCTGGTGAAGGGCGCCCTGGAGCACTGCACGGCGCTGGCGTTCCTGAAGGTGGCCAGCCGGGACATCCAGAACGTGCCACTGCTGGAGGCCCTGGCGGACATGGCGCCGGAGGTGCCGAAGGTGGTCAGCCTGGGCATGGCGACGGAGGACGACCTGGCGCGCGTGCTCCGGATCTTCGGGAAGCAGCTGGACACGCTGACGGTCCTGCACTGCCGGAGTGCGTACCCCACACCGCCGCACATGTGGGACCTGCAAGTCATCCCGGAGCTGCGGCACCGGCTGAGCCCGGAAGGCATCCAGGTGGGGTACAGTGACCACAGCCTGGGGAACGCGGCCTGCATAGCTGCCACAGCCATGGGCGCCCAGGTGCTGGAAAAGCACGTGACCCTGGACCGGCGGATGCGCGGCAGCGACCACCGGGGCAGCGTGGACCGTGGCGGCCTGTACCGGCTGCTGCGGGATGTGACAGCCGTGGGCCTGGGCAGCTCCGGCGTGCCTGGTGTGCGGATGCCCATGGAGCTGCGCCCGGCGAAGAACAAGCTGGGCCGGAGCCTGGCCTGGAATCAGACGCTGCTGGCTGGCACGGTCGTGACGGAGGCGCACCTGTGCCTGGTGTCGCCTGGTACCGGCCTGCCCTGGTCAGCGCGTGACGAGCTGGTGGGCAAACGCATGACGGGCCAGGTGGAGCCGCTGACCCTTTGCGGTCCGGAGGACGTCGCGTAGAATATGCACGACGAGCAGACCAGCGTTCTGTGGCTGACGGCGGCCAGTGCCCGCCCAGGCTTCGCGTCACTTCTCACTGACAGAAACCCATTCGGAGACGATGCCAAATGAGCACCGCACGAAAGGCCACAGAGCTGCTTCAGGATCGGTATAAGCTGGTCCAGCAGTCCCGCGAGCTGATGAACACGGCAGACGCGGAAGGCCGAGAGCTGAGCGGCGAAGAGCAGGCGAGCTTTGACCGCATGATGGACCAGGCCGACAGCCTGGAAGCCCGCGCGCAGACGATCCAGGACGGACTGGACCGACTGACGGCGGCGGAGCTGGCGCGCGAGGACACCCGCGAGCGCTACAGCCAGCAGGGGCAGGACCCGGACAGCGCCGAAGAGCGCCAGGAGCGGTACCGGGACGTGTTCTGGCGTTACGCCCAGGGCGGCATGGAAGCCGTGCCGGAGGCGGAGGACCGCCAGCTGCTGAAGTCCGAAATGCGTGCCCTGGGTGGACAGACGAAGGGCACCGCAGCGGCTGGTGGATACCTGGTCCCGGAAGATTTCCGGGCGGAGCTGATGGTGGCGCTGAAGGCGTTTGGCGGGATCCGCCAGGCTGCCCGCGTGCTCACCACGGCGACGGGTCGCACGCTCCCGTGGCCGCGCAGCGACGACACGGGGAACACGGCAAAGATGATCGGAGAGGCCACGGCCATTTCCACGTCTGCTGCCGTGCCGTTCGGATCGGTCAGCCTGGAAGCGCACACCTTCCATTCCGGTCCGATCAAGATTTCCCTGGAGCTGGACCAGGACGCGGAGCTGCCCATTGACCAGATCGTCATGGATGCCATGCGCATCCGGTTCGGGCGCCGCTGGAACACGGACATGACCACGCGGTCCAGCACGGAAGCCACGGGCATCCACGGGATCCTGAACGATTCCACGGGTGCGGTGGCACTGAGTGGCGGCGCGGCTGCGCTGACCAGCTATGACACCTTCATGGACCTGGAGGCGAGTGTGGACCCGGCGTACAGGACGCTGCCGGGCACCGGGTGGATGTTCAACGACACCACGCGCAAGCTTCTCCGGAAGATCCGCGAGAATTCCACGGCTGGCACCGGCCAGTACCTGTGGGAACCGTCCGTGAAGGCAGGCACTCCGGACACGCTGCTGGGCTACCCGGTGTACAACAACCAGGACATGCCCAACTTCGCCACGTCCGGCGCCACGAAGCCTGTGATGTTCGGAAACTTCCGCTACTACATCGTGCGTGATGTCCGCGACATGATGGTGCAGCGGCTGGTGGAGCGGTACGCGGAGGAAGGGGTGTACGCACTCCTGGCCTACGCACGGACCGATGGGCGCAGCGTGCTGCCGTCCACGGCTCCGGCGCGGAAGCCGTACCGCGCGCTGCTGTCGTCCACCTGATGGCGGGCGGGACATGCACCGTGTGCGGTCACTCCAACGCCGCACACAGCGACGCCGGGTGCAAAAAGTGTTCGTGCACTAAGAATCCGGGCACGGAGTAGCACCAGCTCCGCGGGGTGGTTCAGGGGTTCAGACCTGGGCCCCCCGCGGGGTTTTTCTTTCTCACACCACACGCAGGGGCACACGATGACAGGGGCGAACGACGGAAGCACCGGGCAGGAGCTGGAGCAGGACCAGACGCTGCTGGATGAGCGCAGGAAAGAGCAGCTGGCGAAGGCGGAGGAACGCCTGGAGCGGGACAAGGCGGACCTGGAGCGCGAGGCGGCAGAAGGCCCCACCCTGAAGCTGGAGAGCACCACGGAGGTGCGGCAGCCGAAGGTGAGCGAGCCGCCCGCGGACTTCCCGAAGAAGGTGCTGATGATCGGGAGCGCCACTGGCTGGGAGCAGGCCCCGTTCCAGGACCCCAGCTGGAGCGTGTGGAGCCTTTCCCGGATGTACCACAGCGTGCCGCGCTGGGATGTCTGGTTTGAGCTGCACCCCTGGGAACGGCTGTGCGAGCGCCTGGACGGCAGCACGCCCATCCAGGACCAGGTACGCTCCCGTGCCGAATACCAGCAGTGGCTGAGCCAGGACCATGGCCGCCCCATCTTCATGCAGCGCCAGTACCCGATGGTGCCCGGCTGCGTGAAGTACCCGCTGGAGAACATCCTGGACACGTTCCCGCAGCGCTACTTCACGAACAGCGTGGCGTACATGATCGCGCTGGCGGTCTTCCAGGGCGTGGAGGAAATCCAGATATGGGGCGTGGACATGGCCACGAAGGAAGAGTACACGGCCCAGCGGTCCGGCGTGGAATACTGGGTGGGCCTGGCGCAGGGAGCTGGGGTGGATGTGCTCATTCCGGAAATGTCGGACCTGTGCAAGTCCCGCGTGCTGTACGGATTCCACGAAGACCCGATGCACGACAAGCTGAACGTGAAGCTGGACCACGCCATGCGCGGAATCAAAGAGGCGGAGGCAATGCAGCGGCAGGCGGAGCTGGCGCTGGCCAACGCGCGCGGAGCAAAGCAGATTCTGGAGTGGCAGATACGGAATTACTGAACCCCTGGTGGCCCTGAATGAGCAGAGAACCGTGGTATGGGCACTATCGTGAAGCCTTCCCCATCAACATCGCCACCAGCGTGGAGCCCACGGTGGAGCCGGTCACGCAGGCGGAGGCGAACGCCCACCTGCACCTGACTGATTCGTCAGAGCAGGCCACGGTGGACCTGTGCATGATGGCCGCCAGGCAGCACGTGGAGAGCTACACGGGAAAGCGTCTGATATTCCAGACCATCCGCCAATTCTTTGACGAGTGGCCCGCGCACGACTCCATGCCACTGGCCATAGGCCCCGTCTTCTCTTCCACCGGCACGGAAGTGAAGTGGGGCGGGCCAGGGGGTGGATATACGAACACGCTCAGCAGCACCAGCTACTGGTGCGAGCACGCGCACAGCCCTGGACTGATCGGGCTAAAGCGTGGGCAGAGCTGGCCGGACGCGGAGCTGCGCAGCCATTCAGGTGTGCGGCTCACGTATGAAGTGGGGTACTCCACCAGCTCCACCGGCGTGCCTGCCTGGGCGAAGTCTGCGGTGCTGCTGATCGGCGCGCACTACTTCGCGAACCGTGAAGCAGTCATTGCCGGGACCATCGCCACGGAGGTGCCCATGGCCGCGAAGGCGCTGATGATGGCCCACCGCAGCCCGCTGGCAATCGTCTGATGGTGCGCCGGGCGGGGCTCCTGTCGGAGCGTATCTGGATCCAGCAGCGGACGGTGGCCACGTCCACGTCCAGCACGGGCATAGGTGTGCCGGTGGAGAGCTGGAGCACCTACCACCAGACCAGGGCGGAGGTCATCACGAAGCCGGGCACGGAGCAATTCGTGGAGGCCAGGGAAACGAACCTGGCGCGGCGCACGTTCCGGATCCGGTACAACCCCACCACGTCGCCCCTGACGGTGGCCGGTGGCACGGGTGAATACCGGCTGCACTTCCCGTCTTCCGACAGCTCGCCCTGGGACCTGGACGACGCGCTGCCGGAAGGCGGCAGGAAGGTGTCCATTCTGCTGACCTGTTCGCGGAGGTTCTGATGGCGGAGCTGACGGTGTACCAGGGCCTGCGGGTCATGCTGCGCGCCCAGGCGTCCCTGGTGACCCTGGTGGGCGACCGCATCCGCCCCATGGGCAAGCTGAAGCAGAACGAGACACTGCCCGCGGTAACCATGTTCCGGCTTTCCAGCAGGCGCTGGCCTGGGTATGGTAGGGAGTCCGGACACGCGGACGTGCAGGTGCAGATTGATTCCTACGGGACCACGGAATCCGAAGCGCTTGCGACAGCTGACGCGGTGCGGGTGGCGCTCCAGAACAAGCGCGCCGGAGTAATTAGGGGCACGTTTCTGAACACTGAAAGGGACTGGTACGAAGACGCGACGGACACGTACCGAGTCCTGCAACAGTGGAACATCCACCACGCTGAATAACCCGGAGGACGCACGATGGAAGGCCCCTACCTGAACCCGTTCATAAGTGTGGGCGGGCTCGACCTTTCCCAGAAGGCGTTCAGCCTGACCTGGGGATACGAAGCCAACGCGGTGCCGTTCGGCGCCTATGGTGATGACACGCAGATCAACAAAGGCGGCGTGAAGGACTGGGCCGTCAGCGTGCAGATGAATGCGGAATTTTCGTCCGCTGTTGACGGTGCGCTTTTCGACCTGGTGGGCTCTTCCACCGTCGTGTGCATCTGGCGTCCGCGTAGCACGGATGCAGGATCCCCCACAAACCCGGTCTACCAGGGCACGGGCCTGCTGGAGTCCTTCGGGCCAGCGGAAGGTGACTGGGGGGAACGGTCCGTCTTCACGCTGTCCATCGTCAGCGCTGGCACGCTCACCCGGAGCACCAGCACGTAAACCCAACAAACCCCAGGGGCAGAAGTATGGGCAAAATCCAATTCGGAGCCGTGACCACGGAGGTGACGGTGGAGGAACACACCTTCCAGTTTCGCGCGCTGACTGTGCGCGAGCTGGAAGGGCTGGTGCAGAAGCACGAAAAGGACGGCGAAGAAGTTCTGACGGCGGCCATTATCGTGTGCGGGAACGTGGACGGGAGCCTGGACGGGTACACCCACGAAGACTTTGGGGAATGGCCCGCCAGCTACTTCCGGGAAGTGCAGTCCGCGGTGGCAGAATTGAACGGCCTGGGAAAGCTGACCGGGGGAAACTGACACGCCTGCCAGGTGGTAGGCTGACCCTGTGGGTAGCTGAAACGCTGGGCCTGACCCTGGAACAGGTACTGGCCATGAAGCAGTGGGAGCTGGAAGTGTGGCGCGAGGAATGGCAGCGCCGGAACCTGGCGAACCACGCGGCCCAGGAGCACAACGCGGTACGGGCACTCCTGGCGAAGCAGAAGAGGGGGCGGGGCTGATGCCTGGCCCGAAGGTGCGGGTGAAGATGGAGGGGCTGGACCTGCTGGCTAAGCGCCTGCGGGTCCTGCCCGACTCCATCCAGGGCCGGAAGCTGGGGAAGGCCACGGAGGACGGTGCGGAAATCCTGGCCGAATTCATGCGAGCGCTGGCCCCCCGCGGGGATGGCAACCCCCACGCCTACGAATTCATCGTGGCGAACCAGAACGTGCAGGCGGTGCGCGGAAACCATGCGACCAGGAGCCAGTACGACGTGGGCCCCACAGGCCGTGGCTTCTATCTGACGTTCCACGAAACGGGTACACTCTACCTGGCACCGCAGCCCTTCATGCGACCGGCGGCGGAGTCTTCGGAAAGCGAAGTAGTGGACACCGTGCGGGATTCGCTCGCGCGGGAGCTGAAGCTGGCAGCACGGAGGCGCTGACGTGGCAACGATTAGCCTGGCGAAACTGGCCATCAGCGTCGTTTCAGATTCGAAGAAGGCCGTAAAGGACCTGACCGGACTGGAGCAGACAGCGAAGCGCCTGCGCACGAAGTTCGGCACCCTGGAGGCTGGCACCATCAGCCTGTCCGGGGCCATGGGTGTGATGGCTGGCGCTGGCGGCCTGGCCCTGGTCAGTAAGCAGATGTTTGAGCTGGGCAGCGGAGCAGCTGAAACGGCCAGCAAGTTCACCACCACGTTCGGCATGGCGTCCAGCTCCGTGCAGGACTTCATTGACGACTTCGGCACCCTGGCCGGACTGAGCCGGGAGCAGGCCCAGGAAATCACGGCGACCACCGGGGCCATCGCCCAGGGCATGGGCTTCGCTCAGCAGGCCAGCGCGGACTTCGCGGTCCAGGCTGTGCAGCTGGCGGGTGACCTGTCCAGCTTCAACAACATTCCGGTGGCGGACACGGCCAGGGCGATCCAGGCCGCCGTGACCGGCGAGCGGGAGCAGCTGAAGCGCCTGGGCATCGTCGTGCGGGAAGTGGACGTGCAGCAGCGCGCCATGGCCCTGTCCGGGAAGTCCAGCCTGGGAGCCATCACGCAGCAGGAAAAAGCTGCGGCCACCATGCAAATCATCATGGAGCGCGCAGGCGTGGCCGTGGGCGACCTGGCGCGGACCCAGGACAGCGCAGCGAACCGTGCCCGCCAGCTGGGTGCGCAATTCCAGAACGTGAAAGAGACGCTGGCCGTGGCGCTGCTGCCTGCCCTGGAGGTGTTCCTGGGCGAGCTGGGCAACGGCGTGGGCGGCATGGAGAGCTTCACGGACAGGATGCGCGGCAGCGGTCCGGTGGTGGCTGCCTGGGCTCGCGTGACCGTGGAGTCCATGAAGTTTGCGGCCAGCGCCATCACCCTGGTGGTGGGCTCAGCCTTCGACCTGGGCCAGATGATCGGCGGAGTCCTGGAAGCTGGGTTCCAGCTGCTTCGTGGGAACCTGTCCGGAGCGAAGGAACAGCTGATGGCGGCGGGCGCCCAGTTTGGTGACATGCGGGACCGTGGCCTGGAGCTGGCGGAATCCTTCGGGGACATCCAGAACGCCAGCGGCATGGCGTTTGAAACGATGGCCCTGGGAGCGCAGGCCGCCACCGAAGGGCTGAACAACATGAACGCGGCCCTGGCAGGAGCTGGGACGGGTGGCGGGCTGACGACAGCGCAGCAGAACCTGCTGGCCATGAACGTGGGTTTTCGGGACATGTCGGAGCATCTGAAAATCACGATTCCGGAAATGGAAGACCTGGGGAAGCGAACCGCACGGACTGCCGCGAGCCTGGGCACGGTGGTGGCGGAGGGCAACGAATTCGCGCGGGTGATGGCGGAGGCTGCCACCACGTCCGGGCTGAGCTTTAAGAAATTCGCCAGCACCGTGATTTCGGAAATGCAGCGCATTGCCCTGAAGAAGGCGGCGCTGAAAATCTTTGACTTCCTGGCGGGTGGTCCGCTGTCGTCCTTCGCCGGACTCTTTGACGAAGGCGGACGGATTCCTGCGGGCCAGGTGGGTATTGTCGGAGAGCGTGGCCCGGAGCTGGTGCGCGGTCCGGCGAACGTCACGGGGCGCGAGGACACGGCAGCCCTGGCGAGCGGTGGGGGATCGTCCATCAACATCACCCTAGTGGCCCAGGGCTCCGGCGAGGTGGTGGACACGATCCGGTACCAGACGGACCGGGACGAACAGAAGGGGCGCGAAATCAGAATTCCCATGCGGGCTTCGGTGGTGACACGATGAGCAGACAGGACGCGCGCAGCCTGTGGCTGTGCCAGAACCTTTTTGATGACCTGCAATTCAGCGGGCACACGCTGACGGCCAGCACGTCGCCCACGGGTGGCGAAGCGTACCGGGTAGCGACGGGCCGCCGTTCGGCCATCGACGCCTGGACACCGGCGGCGCAGAATTCCACGCAGTGGGTCATGGTGGACTGCGCGGTGCCACGCCCGGCGTCCATGGCTGTGGTGGACCGTGGCCACAACCTGGCGGAGTCCACGAAGGGGTTCAGCCTGGAGGGCAGGGGTTCCACCGCGTCCGCCTGGACAGCCGTGTGGGAATCGACGGCCACGCCCATCACGTACGGAGCTGGCCCGTCCACGACGCCCTGGGGTGTGCTGACCTATGAAGGCGCGCTGCTCCGGGAATTCCCCACGCAGGTGTTCCGGTACTGGCGCTTCCGGATCCCGCCCAGCACGGGGTACGCTCCCATCATCCGTGGCCTGTACCTGGGCCAGCCTTTCAAGCCATCGGAGCCTGCGCTGTCGCCTTCGGACTGGGACGCTGCGCAGATCAATTACGAACAGAGCGCCACGCCTGCTAACTGGCGCGGCATCGGTCGCGTGGCGGTGTCGCGCGAGGGCAGCGCCATGTACCGGCTGACTTCCTTCGGGGAGTACATGACCGCCAGGCGCCACGTGTCGGAGTACGAAACGGGCGTGGCTTCCTGGTTCGTGCCCAGGACTGGACGTGCGGAAGAAGCCTTCTGCGTGCAGATTCCGCCTGTGCGGATGCCAGCACCCCAGGAGCCGGGCTGGTCCTTCCGGACACTGAATCTCCCGTACCGCGAGCACCAGCCGCTGCCCCTATGATCCGACCGGACGAAATCGTGACCGCTGTGGGTGGGCGGGTGATGGAGGCGGCGGGCGTGCCGTATCTCCAGAACGGACGCATAGGCCAGGACAACCTGCCCACGTTCACCAGGGCGTCCGCGGCCTGGCAGCGCACCCGCACGAACAGGTGGGCGCAGCTCAGCACGGAAACGGCACGCTGGCGGCCCGTGGAAGTGAACGGCGCCCTGACCCTGGGGCTGACCCTGGAGCAGGCCCTGGAAAACCAGCTGCGGTATTCCAGCGTCTTCAGCTCCACCACGTCGTCCACGTCCGTGACGGCCTGGGTGAATGCCACGACGTCGCCGGACACAGTGAGCACTGCCCCGTCCATGCTGACCGGCGAAGTGGCGCGGCGCTTCCTGAACGCGGGCGGATCCAGCGGGCACGGTCTGTACCAGGACGCGGTGGCAGCTTCCACGGATTACGTGTTCATGTCCGCCATCGTGGAGCGCGACAACAGCACCGGCGTGGCGCTGCGGCTGCGGGACCAGGGCAGCAGTAACGTCATCATGGACGGCGCGTTCAGCTGGGACGGGACAATGGCTGCCACGCTGTCCACCCAGGCCGGTGGCACGCTACCGCTGAGCTTTGCGGAAAACCTGGGCTGGGGTCCGAACGGTGGGCGAGCGTACCGCATCGGCATGGGCGCGAAGCTGGCGAGCGGAGGCGGGACGATCCGCGCCACCGTCTTCCCGGCAGGCACGGCGGCCAGCACGGGCGTGGCAGCCACCTGGATGCACCATGTGCAGCTGACGGCCACGCCTGGTGTGCAGGACGTGGTGGTGCGGTCATCCACTGCCCTGGCGGCCCAGGCCCTGGAGACGTTCACCATTCCCGCCGTGAACGTGCCGGGCGGCCCGGTGACTCTGTACCAGGAGCACCTGCACCCTGGCCGTGCTGGCACCGCAGGAGCGCCCACGACGTCCACGGACGCCACGGAGACGTTCCTGGCCCTGGCACGCGGCTGGACGTCCACGGGCGGCGCTGTGTACGCCGGGGGCGGCATCTACAACCGGACGGGGCGCAGCGTCGTGGCGGGCAGCTCTGCACCCGTGGCCATCACGGCTGGGGCTCGCGTGGAAGAGCTGGTGGCCATCAGCACGTCCGGCCAGCTGAAGTACCAGGTGCGTGTGGATGGTGGAGCTGTGGCCACTGCGTTCAGCACCGGCAGGGTGGAACCGGGTGTGCGCACGGTCATCCCGGACTACACGCTGACGAAGGACCAGGTGGTGCTGCTGTCTGTCCTGGCGCGCGGAGTGCACGACCTGGACGACTTCACCAGCTTGTTCCCGTAGGCCATGCGGGCGGGGCTGACCACTGCGCTGAAGAAGCGCCTGCGCCGTGCGGACCCACGTGTCCGTCCTATCGTTCAGGCTGTCGTCACGGCGCGGTCCGACCAGAAGGCGACGAAGGGGGACTGGGCTGGAGCTGACAGCCTGACCGGCCTGGTGAACACGGACGCCGGTGTCATCCTGACCGGCGGGAATTCGGACCTGGTGGACCGTGACCTGGACGACCAGGTGACCGCCCTGGGTGGGATCTTCCCGGAGGCCACCACGTTCGTGGCCACCCTGGAATGGGACGTGGGCCCGTCCGGCCTGGACCCGGACTTCACGCTGGCGGAGATCCAGGCGGAGCTGGACCCGGACACGGGTGGCGGGCAGACGGTGGACCAGTGGGTGTGCCAGCTCTTCAGCGGGCAAGAAAAGGAATTCGAGCTGGAAGACCGGCTGACGAACGTGTACCCCATCAGCAACAAAGTGTATGTGGCCGCCGGTGCCGCCGTGGCTCGCGTCACCTTCGACTTCCAGAACAACAGCGGCGGCAGCCCGGTGCGTCCCGGATCGTGGCCAGCTCCTGGCACAGCTGACGGCACGCCCCTGGGGGATAAGCTCTTCGGGAAGCCCACCACCATCGTGGCCATATGGGGGATAGACGCGGACGGCACCCCGTCCACGAACGTGGGCTGGCGGACCACTGCTGGCCTGGGCGCCACGTACGAAGAGAACGGGCACAAGCTGCGCGGGTGGGAGTCCAGCAGCGGTGGCGGGAAGGTGGGGGACGAAGGCGGCGTGCAGCTGGTGGTGGACGACCTGCCGAACCTGCGCGCCATCTACACCACGTACTCCGCGGCCACCATCACCTTTGACACCGGCAGCCCCCTGGACCTGGGCGCGGTCCCCACCGGGGAAGTGGAATTCAACATCCTGGGCCAGGAGCCTGGGGGCAGCTCCCTGACGGCGCAGGTGCGGAACGACGCGGACACGGACTGGGTGACGTTCCAGGACGGTGACACCACGGACGACCTGGTGGGGGTGGGCCTTCGCCAGGTGTATGAATTCCAGGTGATCCTGACGCCGGGCACGGGGACGTCCCCCCTGCTCCAGCGGGTGGGTGTGCGCGAGCGGACCAGGGTGGACCTGGACGGCCTGGCGGTGGTGCGGGAGCGTGGCAGCGTGGCCATTGACCCCATCACGCTGCGCGGGGAAATCATGGAATACGACGTCCACGTGATTCGCGACGGGCGCCCGGACTTCCAGGACTACGTGACGGAGCTGCTGAGCACCACGGCGCTGAACCAGATTGAGCTGGAGATATACGTGGGCCACCCGGACCTGGCCCGCGCGGACTGGCTGCTGGTGGACACCGCCCTGGTGGACGACCACATGGACACGCAAGCGGGCATCACGCTGACCTGCCTGTCCGTGAACCGGGAGCTGGAACAGCCCATCCCCCAGGTGAAGGGCAGCGGCAGCCTGACCAGCGACCCGCTGAGCTACCCGAACACCACGCTGAAGGCTGTATGGGACGACGTGGTGGCGAACCAGATAGACCTGGCGGGCCGCTACATCGGACCGGGCGTGGAGGACACGACGGTCAGTGTTACGAACATCCTGGAGAAGACCACCGGGCGCCGGATCCTGGACGCCATCGCGTACGTGAAGGGCGGCGGGGTCATCGGCTCCCAGGGCACCATCCAATTCCGGAGCCTGTACCCCACGGACCCGG
>Ga0316192_10002322_pt1 | contig 13939 bp, 10 predicted proteins | sample MerIslwburrow_MG_FD_204931 | JGI IMG/M metagenome (GOLD analysis project Ga0316192, IMG submission 204931) | Coastal sediment microbial communities from Maine, United States - Merrow Island worm burrow | ecosystem: Environmental > Aquatic > Marine > Coastal > Sediment | place: USA: Maine...
CCGGGCCTCTGGCGCCTACTCCTATTACCGCAACTCGAATGGTTTCTAATTTTGGAGCGGCAAATCCACCCATGTACATTGCATTTGTCTCACGACTATTTTGGGAATGACCAGAAATAGGTATGATTGATGCTGCCGCAAGACCTGCAGCAGATAGTGTTGTCTTTTTTATGAAGTTTCTTCGGTCTAGGTTTTTCATCTGTAAACTTTTAATACTTAACAGGTAATTTACTGTTTTTTGATGAAATAAAGAATGGCTTTGATACAAACTTGGAAGGATATTAAATTTGAATTCAGGCCTTCAATATGAGAAAATCATGATGGTATAAAAGCCTATTAGCTGACTGGAACTCTTATTATTTACTAAACTATTGCTTAAAAGGATTTATATTATCTAATTGGAGCGATTAAATGGAATGCCAACGCTAAAGGTCAATCTAACTTTGTTAATATCATTTACCCAGGAGACATCAAAATTAACAGGACCTAAAATGGAATTATATGAAAATCTTGCTCCGGCAGATATTAAGGTGCCTGTTTCAATGGCATCTGACCATTTACCATTAGGTGAAAAGGCATCTTTGATATACTCATCAAAGTTTTCAAAACCAACAGAAGCAATGTTAAAATGTGGAGTGAAATATAATTTTTCAAAAGGATTTAGCTGAAGACCAATGTTCAGTTTCATAAATTGATTAATATTTAATTCAGCTTCATGTAGTCCCGAAAAAGTATAACTTTCTTTATTTGGAGAGACGAAATTTCCGCCCAGGAAGTATTTCGAAGAGTAGCCATAATCTGTAAACGAAATATCATTGGTTTCAAGTTGATCTTCAAAAATAAAGCCGGCAGATGCGCTAATGATTCCTGTAATCTTTGGTTGAAACGGCACTCTCTTTTCGTAGGTCAGGTTAAATTTCGTAAACCCATTGGTTTTTCCGTTTACATCCTCAAGATTATCATCGCTATAGGACAAATTAACATTATTTAATAGCGACCTCCCGATGTTGATATTTAAAAATGCTCCCTCAGTTGGGAAGAACACATCATTTAAGGAATTAAATAAATATTGAGCGTATACTTCTAAACTATTGGAAATATAATCATTCAACAAAAGCACATTTTCGTTGACATCAGGATCAACTTTTGGTTGTATATCGCTGTATTTGTAGTTGACCCCTATTCCTATATAACTCTTAAGTGAATTTATATTTTTATTTATCTCATTGTCATAGAGGAAGTTCCGATATCTAAAATTATCAGCAGCTTCTCCACTAATATAAATTCTTTGTCTTAATTGTTCCGCAAAAGCTTCAGATCTCCACCACCAGTCCTTTAAGCTTCCGAAATTTTTTTGATATTGAAGTCTCAACATTGGTTGTTCCGCAATATCCAGCGATACCAAAAACCTGGAAGCCTTACCTATAATATTTCTACCAGTATAATTCAGAATCAGTCCTACACCCCTGTAGTCGTCATAATGCAACGAAGTTTTAGCCTGATGCTGAGATTTTTCCAGGCCTTCGATTTCAAACCCTGTACTATCACCATTTACAATAGCCTTATAATTGATCTCACTAAAAATTTCAGTACCCATGGCTCTATCTATGCCATTTTTGACATCTTCGGTTGAATATTCTACATGTGGTTTAATATTGGTTCTCGCTTTAACAAGGTCCAGATTAGCCCTGCTGATACCCTTATATATAATGGTATCAAAAACGGTCCTATCTTTTGTTTGCGGTAATTCATGTTTTTTTAGCGGATAGTCTTTTAATTGTTCTGCCAGGATTACCAATTCCTTCATATTTTCTTTTACAGCTATTTTTCCCTCTTCATAGATTTCCTGGCTTTTTCCAAAATCTCCTGTAGAATAACTCAAATTGGGGATATGATCTATGAGTATATCACATAGCTCCCTATTCTCGGGATTCTTAAGATTACTCGCTAACATTCCGGTTTGAAATAAAATAGTGCCAATATTGTCTAACTTTTCGATAGTTGCCATTCCACCGCCAACATCACTTCCAATTATAATATCTGCACCCATTTTTTTGGCAATATCTGTTGGGAAGTTATCCAGGATACCACCATCCACGAGCAAGGTGTTGTTATAAGGGACAGGTTTAAAAACGCCGGGAATAGACATGCTTGATCGCATAGCCATAGCTAAAGAGCCTTCTTTTATCACTACTTCTTTGCCATTAACAATATCTGTGGCAACAGCTCTATAAGGGATGGGAAGTTTATCGAAATCATTAATTCTGTATGCAGGATAGGTCAGGACGGATAAAAATTCTCTTAAATTCTGATCCCCCAATAAAGAAGAGTTGATCTTTGGTTTGCCATTTGTCAAATCGAATTGAGCTAAATATCTTTTAAATTCACTTTTTTCTTCCATGCTTACATCAGACAAAGCAACCTTTTCCCTAAGGAGCTGATTCCAATTGACATTCAGGGCTATATTGGCAATACTATCGCCCGAATACCCCATGGCATATAGGCCCCCAACAATACTTCCCATACTGGTTCCCACCACAAGGTCCGGGACAATTCCTAAAGAATCCAATAATTGAATAAATGGAATATGCGCAATTCCTTTTGCTCCGCCACCACTCAATACCACAACAACTTTTGGTTTTTTTTCCTGTGCTGAAAGAAATGGAGGGATTCCCATTAAAAGCACAAGGAAGATAATTTTAAAGTATTTTCTGATCATAGCTTATATTACATTCTGTCGGATCTGCTATTTATAATTTCAGGATCATTCTCAGGGTATGGAATCCCGGCCTTTATTTTTATTCTTTTGCCATTAAAAATCAGAAGCAAAACCTGGCCAGAGAAGTATCAATCTATTCTTTTATACTTTTTCAGGATTTCAATAAGCAGGTCATGGGGCAATGCATATGCTTTATTGCCATTAATTCCTTCCATGGTCTCTGCCGCAACCATAGCGTTTATTATGGCCTCTTCCACAGATTGAACCGTTGCTTCAAAAAACGGTGTGATAAGGTCGTTGGAAAAAGTTTTTACTTCTGTTGTGTTGTCACGGTCAAAGGCATTTTCGTTTGCCGTGGAGAATGCAAGAAAAATATCTCCGGAACCATTACTGCCTCGGCCACCGACTATTCCGATACCTAATGGCACTCTTTGGGCAATTCTCTTTAGTTGATGGGGTAATAAAGGAGCATCTGTTGCAACAATAACTATTATGGAACCGTCTCCTTCTTGCCGTCGGGATTGAGGTGCCGCCTTGTATACGTAATTCAGGGTGTCTTTGAGTTCCACTCCTACAGGGACCCCTGCTATAGTCAGGTTCTTTTTTGCTCCAAAATTAGATTGTACCAATACTCCAACAGTGTATGTTGAATCTTTAATGGTAACAAGTCGGGAAGACGTACCAATTCCTCCTTTAAAACCTAAACACATCATTCCTGTACCCCCACCTACATTGCCTTCCACAACTTTTCCAGATGAGGAATTGTTAATAGCTTCTATAACATGTTTCTCTTTTACATGAAATCCATAAATATCATTAAGAAAACCGTCATAGGTTTCGGCTACCACCGGATAGGTATACCACCAGCCTTCACCGCGATACCAATCTGTATCCACATACCATTTTAAAACGGCGTCTCTTACCACGCCAACACTATTGGTATTTGTTATCATTATCGGAGTTTCCAAAAAGCCGGATTCTGTAACCCAGGTTGTACCGGTCATTTCTCCATTACCATTGAGGCTATACCAGTTTGCGTAAACCGGATTAAATCTTTTTCCCCTGGGAAAAATTGCTGTAACTCCAGTACGTACAGGCCCCTCCCCAGCTACATTGTTGCCGTTTCCTGAGATTATAGTACTGTGTCCTACTTCAACACCTTTCACATCTGTTATCGCATTAAATGTTCCAGGCGTACCCACAAAAGGGACTCCCAGATCCCGTGCTCTGGGTTTTTGCGCATAAATAAATGAACAAAAAAGCAGTATAATCAATAGGAAATTTATTTTCTTTAATCTCTTATTTTTCATAGTAAATCAGATTAGATTAACTTTTAGATAATCTCTATATGTTTTTTACGAACCTCGTTCTGGTTTCTGCTCTTTGGGGGATATTATCTCGTTTTCACTCTTTTGGATGTCTTTAAGTCCTTGCGGAAAATGAACCACTCGTTGCGGGAAAGGGATTTCTATATCGAGTTCTTTAAATCTGTTGTAAATGGCAACGGATATATCACTTTTTGCTTGTAAGCCATTTTCAAAATGAACCCAAAAAAGCACCTTAAAGTTCAATGCACTTTCGCCAAAATCAGTAAAGAGAGCTCTGGCAGGAGGGGTTTTCAGAACATCTTTATGCTCATTAGCTACCTCTGTTAAAACTTTGATAATCTTGTTAGGGTCTGATTCATAAGTAGTTCCTACCACTATTTCAATTCGTTTAATAGTGTCAGAAAGTGTCCAGTTTATCAGATCATTTGAAATTAAATTATTATTTGGAACAACTACTTCTGCACCATCATAGGTACTTATCCGTGAAGAACGTACCCCTATCTTATTTACGGTACCAAGCAAATTGTTGACTTCTACCGTATCTCCAGGTAAAATTGGCCTTTCAAAAACTAAAATGATACCCGAAATAAAATTTGATATAATGTTTTGTAACCCAAAACCGATACCTAAACCCAAGGCACCAGCCATTAAATTAAATTTACTTAAATCTATACCAAGGGAGGAAAGAGCTAATACAATACCAAAAGCCAGAATAAAATATCGGATTACCAATGATATGGCTGCGGGAATTCCTTTTGGAAGTTTTATTATTTTAAAGTCAACATCTTTGCCGTCTAAGAGAAATGATATGAAACTGGTAATAAGAAACGATATCACAAGGATAGCAATAAATGTAAGTATAACTCCCAGAGTAAAGGTAATACTGCCCACTTTGTAAGGTTCAGTAAGGATACTATTTATAAATTCTGAAAAAGGTCTTAACAGATCTATCATTTTAAGAAAATAGAAAGCCCAAAATATAGAAACACTAACCCTTAAGATTTGCAATATTTTGATTTCAATAGACCTTTTTTTAATTGGATCGAAATGCTTTCTTCTACTAAAATTACTATGGATAGCACCCAAGGTAATTCCTTTGGTCATTTTCCAAATGGCATAAAAGACGATGGTTAGTTCACTACTCTGGGTACATATTTTTATAGTTAGATCTGTAAGGTTTGTATATCCTAAAATATTTGAGACAATGGAAATGATTAACAAAAGATAGATCGTAGGCGTTAGTCGTATCAAAAAACCACCGAATTGTTTTTGGTATAATTCTCTCGTTTTCAAATAGGGATACGTAAAGTAAAGCACAGTTGCCGCTACTAACGTGGCCTCAATAAGGAGGTATATTCTGTAATGAGGGGATGAAAACCAAAAATAGGTTTTAGCAGTATCCAAAATAAAAAGAAAAATAACAAAGTAGATGATGTTTTTAAACCGTTTATCCATATAGGTCTGCACCAAAGGCATTGCACAAACCAGGATTAAAAATACGAGGATGTCATCAAAAAGTTGTGGGGTATTAATAAAGAAAAATCTTGCACATAAAAAAGAAATAAACATTATACCCCAAACAGTTTTATTTACAATGAGATCTTTTGCTTTTTGCAGATCATCATATGGTTCTTTTATTTCATATTTAAGGTATCCCTTTCTTATATATATTATCCCTGCTATTACCAGGCCAATAACAATAAAAAAGAGGTAAATATCATTTTCACTGGATTTAGCAAAGTTGAAAATATTTCTAATATTTTCCGAAACAGATTCTACACCTGCTTTTTTGTCAGAATCTGTCTTTTCAGTTTTAAATGAGGTCTTCCACAAAGGTGGATGTCGTAAGTAAAAGAGCTTATAAACATCCGAATTTTTTAAAGCAATCAATTCCTCAATGACTTCTTCAATGATTAAATTCTGATTGTTAATTTTGGATTCAAGTCTTAGAAAATAAAAATTTTCATTTTTAATTTTTTTACTGACACGCAATACTTCGTCCAATACGCTTTTTACATTTGTTAGAAGTTCGGGCGGTACATTTTCCTCTATGGCATTTTGATAAGTTAATTCCCAAACTTGTTCTTTGGGTAATATTTCCTCAGCCAATATTGCATTTCGCTGTTCATAAACATTAATTGTACTTTCCCACCCATTTAAATAATCCCGATAACCGTTCCATTTATTAATTTGATTATCTACTTTTTGCCTATTGGGATTCGCTTTGATAAAATTTTGAACATAACTTTGCCGATCTTTTATCAGTTCTGCTTGAACGGGGATAAGAGAATCAATTTCAATGACCCTTTTACTTGGTTCTATTTTGTTCTCAATCTGTTTTAATATCTTATTGATATTCTCCATTTCCTGTATAATATTAATCACAGGAATGGCCTTTGGCTGATTGACCAAAGTTGAATCAAGTGTCTTTGTTTCTGAAGGTACTTGTGATAGTATGGCTGCCGGAGTTAACAATGTGCCACAAACAAGTAATAAACTTAAGAGTAATTTAAATTTTGCAAACATAAAAGGTGCTATTGAATCCAAAGGCTAATATAATCTTTTTCTTTTGTAGACAGCCTCACTCCAGCACAGTCCTTGTGGTATTTTAGAATTACCGGGCTTTTATAAATCTTCTTTTTTAAAAGACAAAGTTTCTTTTCCGTTGCCATCGGTGAATATAAGAAATTGATTATCGACCTTGTAATTTAATGATTTGAATAGAGCCTGATCAAAAGTATCCGGGACAGCCATTTCCATACACATCATTTTTGTACTCATCACAGGACCAAATGATATTGTATCTGAAGTTATGTTTTCAATGCTTCCCGAATAGTTATTGCAGCCATTGTTTCCAAAAACCCTCATTTCAGAAAGTTTGAATTCTATGGTTGGTGGAGGGTTACCCGGACTGACGAGATTTCCATGGATACTGTACAAGATCCACTTTGCATTCAGGTCAAAACGGCTATCCTTTTGTTTTTCCAGGACATTTATTAAAGAGTATTTAATGCCGGATGCATCTGCCGGTAAATTTTCTTCATTCAAAAGTTCTTCTTTAATTTCAATTTTCTGAAAGTATCCGGGTTCCCAAGTAAATCCCTCAATTTCGGCATAGAATAATTCCCACTGCGGTGTGTCCATGGAATCACCTTTATGAATCATTAAGCATTTCATCTGACCTGCGCCATTCGTGCAATTATTTTTCACGCTATTTACCCAATAAATAGTGTTTTTTTGAGAGCTACAGCCTTCCAGAATAAAAATAGAAGCAAAAATCATCAAAATTGTCAGATAACTTTTAATCATATTATTAGTTGTTTTCATATGTGCGGCGTTGAATATGATTTTTATCATTTCCAGTGCATTAATCTTAGGATATCTTCGAAGGATTAAATGTATCTAAAAATTAATTAACATGATAAAAAAAAGAATCCTTATCATGGGAGCTGCCGGCCGTGATTTTCACAACTTCAATACCGTATACCGGGATAATGCGAGCTATGAGGTAGTAGCTTTTACGGCAGCACAAATTCCTAATATCTTAAATCGTAAATACCCACCTTCACTGGCGGGAGAATTATATCCTTCCGGCATACCAATTTATGATGAAAAAGACCTTACACAATTAATTGTTGATCTTAAAATTGATGATGTTGTTTTTTCGTATTCGGATGTCTCCTATGAACAGCTAATGCATAAAAGTGCCCTGGTAAATACTGCGGGTGCAAATTTTGTCTTACTGGGCAGAAAAGAAACCTCGCTTAAGAGCACTAAACCATTAATTAGTGTTGGCGCAACCCGAACAGGTTGTGGTAAGAGTCAGACTGCCAGGCGATTGATTGAGATCCTTATTGAAAATGGACTTAAAGTTGTGGCCATCCGGCACCCTATGCCTTACGGAGATCTTGAGGCACAGAGGGTACAGCGCTATGCCCGTCTGGAAGACCTGGAGAAATACAACTGTACCATTGAAGAAATGGAAGAATACGAACCTCATATTGTCAGAGGAAATGTCATTTATGCAGGAGTGGATTATGAAGATATTATAAGGGCGGCTGAGAATGATCCGGATGGTTGTGATATCATTGTATGGGATGGGGGAAACAATGATTTTCCATTCTATGTGTCTGATTTGCATATTACTGTTACGGATCCTCACAGAGTGGGCCATGGAACAAAATATTATCCTGGAGAAGTCACTTTAAGGATGTCTGATGTTGTTATTATAAATAAAATAGACAGTGCACGCCCCAAAAATATCGATAAACTCCGAAGATTAATTACTCAAGTTGTTCCAAACGCAATTGTAATTGATGCTGCCTCACCAATAAGTGTTGAAGATCCTTCCGTAATACGAAATAAAAGGGTGTTGGTGGTAGAAGATGGGCCAACATTAACTCATGGAGGAATGAAACTTGGAGCAGGTACTTTGGCTGCCGAAAAATTTGGAGCTTCTGAGATCGTAGATCCCAGACCATACCTTGTAGGGCAATTGAAGGATACCTTTGAGACTTATCCGAAAATTGGAAAATTATTACCGGCTATGGGATATGGTGTTCACCAGCTCAGGGATTTGGAAGTGACTATAAATAGTTGTGATTGCGATGCAGTAGTTATTGGTACGCCCATAGATTTAAACAGGGTGATAAATATTAGAAAACCAAGCACGCGGGTTTTTTATGACCTTCAATCTATTGGGAAACCCAGCCTGGAAGAAGTGGTTGAGGAGTTTTTAATAAAGCGCAATATAGAAACCGGGATAGAAGAGATGGTTGAATAGGCTTTAAAGATATGTTATTTCTCTAAGGACCAGTAAAGAGTGCAAGCGCACTCTTTACTTCTTTTTGGATTCTTCAGATTCAAATGATAAATTAAGTTGCTGTAATTTTGCTTCTTTTTCAGGGGTTAGTGTAAAAAAGATGTTAATGACTCCATTCTCTGTCTTAATGCTAAAACTTCCCCTAAGTTGATTATAAGGTTTAATTTCATTTGTGCTGATAACTGTGCCTGCTTTGTCAAAAATCTCTTTTACCTCCGCCATCCGGTGTTCACGGGATTTGTCCATATAGAAATTTTCGGCCAACAGTTCCTCTTCCAAATCAGGACTCCAGGTTTGAATTAATTGACTTACTTGTTGTTGTCTTTCCTTTAAAATAACCGATACGGGAAGTTTTCGAGGCGCTAAGTCCAGGCTTTCAAATAGTAATTTTTCTATCTTTTTAAGGGGCCATGGAGCCGTATAGGTAAGATTACCAAAGGCCATTATCCCAACGCCATAGTCTGGATAAAATACATAATTACTTCCAAAACCGGGTAGTGCACCGCCATGTCTGACCAATTTTAGGCCTTTACAATTAGTATGAATCCCTAATCCGTATCCGTATCCGGAAACTGATGCACAAGGATTCCCGTTGAAGTCTGTGGCTTCAGCATTTAAGCTTGAAAATTGGGGCGTATGCATTTCTCTTAAAGTACTTCTCTGAACGGGTCCGTTATCCGCATCGCTCCTGGGCGGCCACGCAGAAAGGTGAAAGCTAACATATTTGCTAAAGTCTTCTATAGAAGTTATTAAACCTCCCATGGCACCGTAAGACCCGTCATGAAGCATGGGTTCCAGTTTCCATTGATCATCTTCCCATCGGTATCCAATCGCCAACTGTTCCTTTGGAATTTCATCATATTCCCAATAGGTATGCTTCATACCAAGTGGCAGTAAAATATTCTCTGTGATATATTGCTGATAAGGCATTCCGGAAACACGGCTAATAATATTACCTAATAAGGCATATCCTGTATTACTATACTCAAATGTATAGGAGGGAGGGTTAGAAAATGCAATACCTTCAGCAAGAAGATTTATGAGCATTTGATCCGGCTCATCTAATTGACGGTCCCCCCAGGGATTATCTTCCGGGAAGCCTGCGGTCATTGTCATGAGGTTTTCAATATCAATGACAGGAGAATCAGAAGTGAGATATTTCAGTGCTGCCATTTCGGGGATATAATCAGCGACCGGATCACTGAGTGATAATTTTCCTTCATCTCGTAGTTTCATAATAGCCATAGCCGTAAAGCTTTTGCTCATGGATGCTATTCGAAATGCAGCCCCTGTAGTTGCGGGTAGTTCCTTTGTAATATCAAGCAGCCCGGTAGCCCCAGCAACAATGAGCTCACTATCTATTACTATGCCATATGCAACCCCGGGTATTTTGCGCTCTTTTGCATGTTCCTCTATCAGTTGCTGTATTTCCGCAGAAATGCTCTTTATCTTTTCCACACGATTGTCATTTGAGAAAACAGGAGGGCTATAGGATGTGGAGACAGATTTGGCAGCTGAATCAATTTTTTGATCCGCTGTTTGAGGTGAGTTACATGAAATTAGCAGTGAAAGTAAAAAGAAGGGGATGAAATGCTGTTTAGTAATTGTCATTGTCTGTTTGAGTTATACCTTTTTCGTTAATATTTACCATTGGAATTCGCACTATTTCAACGGTTGAAGAAGCCAAAATTACTTTGCCATTGGTTTTTTCAAACTCTTTTCCAATCAATTCATTTAATATATGTTTTGTAAGCCTCCTTTTTTTATAATCGACAATATATCTCAGGTTGAACTGAATCCAATTGTCGGTCATGGTAATGGCCAAAGTAGGTTCTACCTTTGCATCTTCGATATAATAGCGTTCAACAACATCCTTCCATTTAGTAATGGAATCCGCTACATATTCAGACAAATTATCAGTTGCTACCTTGATAATAATAGCTTTTGCCATTTCAACATCTGACCCATACCTGATAGGTAAATTAAACTCATCCCATATAAAGGGGAAATCTTTGGAATAATTATAGATAGGGCCTTTGAAAACAAATGCATTGCTCAATTTAATAATTCTTCCGCTGTAATTATCACTGCTTACCCATTCCCCAATTTCCATCATAGTGGTATAAATACTGTCTACATCAATAACATCACCTTTAATTCCATTTATCTCTATTCTATCACCAGGGATATACACTTTTACAAAGAAAATGTACATAGACCCTGCAATGCTTAAGATTAACTCCTGAAGGGTAATTGCAACCCCCGCTGATAAAAGCCCTATAGCCAATGTGAAGTCCTTAATATTCCCCGTAAAATAGGAGAGCGTAAGAATTACCAGGATCAAATAACCAATTACTTCTATTCCCTTTTGAGACTTATATTTAACCTTAGAGTTTGGTAAATTTTTACGAATGAATCTTCTCAGGAATTGAATAAACCCAATTATCAATAACACCAGGACAACGTATTTTATTAATGTTGTCGAAGTTGGATGAGCTAGCATCCATTCTCTTATGAGTTCTATGGATTTCATTATTTTAAAATTGGAATAATACAGTCATTAATAATCTTTCTCAAATGTTCCTCTTAAATTTTTTTCAATAATCGTTTTCGTACAAACGCAGCCTGTTATGAAGCTTATTCAATTCATTTTGTAAACTATCAATTTTTTGCAGCAAATTGAAAACTGCATCAATACCTTCAGTATTTATATTTAATTCCTGGTGGATTCGAATCATTTTTTCCACATCACTAATTTTATCCTGATGAAGATAGGAAGTTTGTTCAAGGGTTGTGATACTGATTAAGCCCTCTTCATGGAGTTCATTAAAAAATGAAACCTCTACACTATAATGTTCACATAACTGGACAATTGGTATAAAATCTTTTAGCTCCATATCTATCTTAGTTTTGCCAATTCCTTAAATAATTCCTTTTCTTTATCTGAAAGATTGGTTGGTATTTTTATCTGATACGTAATGTACAGATCTCCAAACTGACCTTCTTTTTTATATATAGGAAAGCCTTTACCCTTTAATTTTGCCTTTGTCAGGTTTTTAGTTTCGGGCTTTACTTTTAACTTTACTTTTCCATCAAAGGTATCTATAACAACCTCCCCGCCTAGCAGGGCTTTGTACAGGTCCAGATCAATCGTTGCGTAAAGGTTGTCCTTATCACGTTTAAATTTTGAGTGATTGAGGATCGAAAATTTAATGTGTAAATCCCCTTTTGGTCCACCATTAACTCCTTCTCCGCCATACCCCTTAATTTTGATTACCTGCCCGTTCTTCACGCCTGCCGGAATTGTTAACCTAATATTTTTGCCATTTATAGTAAGGGTTCGTTTATGGGTGCGATAGACATCTTCCAGTTCCAACTGTAATTCCGCATTGTAGTCCTGTCCTCTGAATTGTACATTTCTACCTCGACCTCCTGTAGATCCTCCTCCAAACATGGAACCGAAGAAGTCTGAAAAGTCTTCTTCTGAATATTGGCCAGGACCTCTTTGTTGTCTACCTCTATGATATTGCTGCTGTTGCTGTGCTTTTTCAATTTCGTCGGCATGTTTCCAGTCTTTCCCGTGTTTATCGTATTTTTTGCGATTCTCCGGATTGCTCAGAACTTCGTTGGCTTCGTTTATTTCCTTGAATTTCTTCTCTGCTTCTTTGTCACCCGGATTTAGATCGGGATGGTATTTTCGGGCCATTTTCCGATAGGCTTTTTTTATATCATTTTCAGAGGCTTTCTTATTAATCCCCAATATTTTATAATAATCTATGTAGGTCATTTATTCTTAGATATTAAATTTATACCCGGGTTAAAACTATCCCTTACCGGGAGTTAATCCGATGGTTTGGCATCTCTTAGCATCCATGTTAGACTTGTTAAGATAAGCAGATATTCGAATGAACTCTACCGTTTGATAAACATGGTTTCAAATAGAGGATATTCCGCATGAATACATCTTATAAAAGTAACAAAAAATACACCGTAAAGCCAGTAAAAATAGGATTATAAGGGTTTAAAATAAAGGGGTATCAGGGAATTAATTTCTAATTAAAAGGATATCCAGATATTCTTGTAGAATAAGTTATATATGTTTCACAGCGATAAATAAAGTAGCACATTCCCACATAACCTTGAAGGTTTAACCATTTTGAAAATGTCAATTTTCTTCAATAATTTAAGTCAATTTAAAGTGAAAGGATTACTGCTGTCAGAAGGCCTTTTATTTTTTTGTCCAAATCGGATTTAAACCATATCAATTTGAATCCGGATTCAGCAACCGCTACCAATGTATTATCTATAAAAAATTCATATCCTGAGTTACTGTAAGAGCCTTTTGAATTGAATGTCATTTCCTGAGTCTCATAAGTATTAATGGGAACAATCTCAATGAACTGGTATTCGTGAGATAAGAAATTACTTTCTAACTTTTCATCACCTTCAATACTACTAATATACCTCTTAAAGCTCCAGATTTCATTAGATTGATCGTTTAGGATTATATCAGCAGTTATTGTTTTATCCCCTTTTAATACGCCTTCGAAGTTTTCGGTCTGAATTCCGGTAGCTTGTTCTAAAACAAAGCCGGTTATTCCCCCAGATGATAAAACATATCCCTCATCTTCCTGAACTTTGCCTTTTAGTTCAACTTTTACAGAGTCTTTGGTTATTAAATTGACCGAAAATTTATATTTGATTCTTGTATAAGTAACTCCTTTTATATTTTTTTGATCTGTGGAAGTAATACCTGTTTTATATATAGCATTCCCATAATCGCCAAGGCTTATTTTAGATTTTCCAAACCATTCGGTTTTAGGCCATTCGATTGTTATTTGCTGAAATCCCGATAATAGACTATCATTTAAGATTTTTTCATTTGGTTGTGGAATTGCAATATGGCCAAAACCCAGAAAAAATATCAAAACCCATAGTTGAATTTCTACTTTAAGCATGGCTTTACCAAGGTTAACTATTGTAATCTAATTTAGAACAAATAATCATTGGATTAACATCAGTGTTAAAAAAACAATCAGTATAAATTATAATTTTAAAGCAAATTTATTA
>Ga0316192_10002324_pt1 | contig 13935 bp, 7 predicted proteins | sample MerIslwburrow_MG_FD_204931 | JGI IMG/M metagenome (GOLD analysis project Ga0316192, IMG submission 204931) | Coastal sediment microbial communities from Maine, United States - Merrow Island worm burrow | ecosystem: Environmental > Aquatic > Marine > Coastal > Sediment | place: USA: Maine...
TGATCATTACCTCGGCCACGATCGATACGGAGAAGTTCTCGAAAGCCTTCGGGAATGCGCCGGTCATCGAGGTTTCCGGCCGCATGTATCCGGTCGACGTCCAATATATCGCACCTGAAACAGGGCCGTCACCAAACGGTGATTTGACCCATGTGGAACTGGCGGTGCAGTCTGTAGTGCGGGTTTTGACTCAAAGCCGCGCAGGGGACATGCTGGTATTTATGCCCACCGAGCAGGATATTCGCGAGACCTGTGAGTTGCTTGAAGCCCAGACGCCGGCCGGCACCCGGGTGCTGCCGCTGTTTGCCCGGTTGACCGGCGCGGAGCAGTCCCGGGTGTTTGCGCGCCTTTCCGGACGCAAGATCATAGTTGCCACCAATGTCGCTGAAACATCCCTCACCATTCCGGGGATCAAGTATGTGATTGATTCGGGTCTGGCGCGTATTTCCCATTATTCCCCCCGAACCCGGACAACTTCGCTGCCGGTGGTTCCGGTCTCCAGGAGCAGTTGCGATCAGCGCAAAGGCCGTTGCGGCCGCGTGCAAAACGGGGTTTGCCTGCGGCTTTATTCGGAAGACGATTACCAGGCCCGTCCACAATTTACACCTCCGGAGATTATCCGGGCCAATCTGGCCGAGGTTATATTGCGGATGATTTCATTAAAACTCGGGGATGTATCGGATTTTCCCTTCATCGATCGGCCGGATGTAAAAAGCATCAAGGACGGATTTAATCTTTTGTCTGAGCTCGGAGCAATTACGGAAAGGTCTAAGGTCAAAGGTAAAAGGCAAAAGGTAAAAGGAAGAGCGGATGGAGCAGAGGCCAGGTGTCAGGTGTCAGGTGTCAGAGAACATAAAGAGATGGCGTTGGACGGTGCTCAGACATCAAATTGCAAGTTGGACAAAGAGGTTAGGTTGACGGACAAAGGGCGGTTGATGGCTAAGATACCGCTGGACCCCAGGTTGTCGCGGATGCTGATTGAAGCCCAGCAGCAGCGATGTATCGCCGAAACCATCGTCATTGCTGCGGCGCTCAGCATTCAGGATCCCCGGGAGCGCCCAATTGAAAAAGCCGGGGAGGCCGATCGGATGCATGCCGGGTTTGACGACCCAGATTCAGATTTTGTGACCTTGCTTAACATCTGGAATCGGTATCATGTGCACTGGCAGAAAGTGAAAAGCAGCAATCAACTGAAGAAGTTTTGCCGTGAGCACTACCTGTCATTTAAACGCATGCGGGAATGGCGGGATATCCACAGCCAGATTTTGGCCATATTAAAAGAACACGGGATAGGGAATGCGGAATTAGGTCCGCGACAAGCTCAGGCGACTCGAATGCGGAATGCGGAATTTAAAAAGCGCAAAACAGAATTGACGGAGAGCGGAAATCTAAAAATATCAGAGACCGAATATGAGAAGATTCACAAAGCCGTTTTGAGCGGGTTTCTATCCAATATTGCCATGCGGAAGGAAAAAAATATTTTTCGCGCCGGCAAGGGTAAGGACGTGATGATTTTTCCGGGTTCCGGCCTTTTCAACAAGGCCCGATCATGGGTGGTGGCGGCTGAAATGGTGGAAACGTCGCGCGTATTTGCGCGGACCGTTGCCAACATCGACAACGGCTGGCTGGAGGCGCTGGGTGGGGATCTGTGCCGGCGGACCTATCTGGATCCGCACTGGGAGAAAAAACGCGGTGAGGTGGTTGCCCTGGAACAGATTTCTCTTTTTGGTCTAATTATTGAACCGGGTAGAAAAGTTTCATACGGCAAGGTAAATCCGGCCGAAGCATCGCAAATTTTTATCCAGGGTGCCCTGGTAAATGGCGATGTCATAAAGCCATTCGGATTCATGAAGCATAACCAGCAGCTGATCGATAATATCATCGAGATAGAAAACCGCTTCCGGCGCAGAGATCTTCTGATCGAGGAGCAACGCATTTACGAGTTCTATCATGAACGCCTTCCGGAAATTTATGACGTTCGTACCCTTGCCCGGTTTTTGAAACAAAAGACGAACGACCGGTTGCTGCGAATGGAAAAGGACGCCCTGCTCGCCCAAACTCCGGACGATGAACAGTTGGATCAGTTTCCGGACCGCCTTGATATCGAAAATCACAGCCTGGAGTGCTCGTATTGTTTTGATCCCGGAAAGGTCGACGACGGTGTCACCGTGAAAGTACCCTCCGCCCTGGCCCCTTCGGTTGCACCGGAGTCGATCGACTGGCTCGTCCCCGGACTCTATCCGCAAAAAATTGAAGCCCTGATCAAGGGGTTGCCCAAAACTTACCGCCGCAAGCTGGTGCCTGTAAAAAATACGGTCGATATCATTATTCGCGAAATGCCCAAGACCCCAACCTCTCTGATCTCCGCCCTCGGTGAATTTATTTATCGTCGCTTCGGTCTCGATATACCGGCAGCGGCCTGGTCGGAAGAATCCTTGCCGGATTACCTAAAAATGCGGGTCGCCATTACGGCACCTGACGGCAAAGAGCTTCAGGCTGGCCGAGATCCAAACATTTTGCGGCAAGCTGACGCCGGCCTTGAAAAATCCGATGAATTGAAGGCCGCGTGCCTTCAATGGGAGAAAACCGGCATCACCCGTTGGGATTTTGGCGATTTGCCGGAATCTGTCAGCGACACCGGCGAAGAAACCGGTCGCTGGATAGCATACCCGGCATTAGAGCCTTCCAGCCCTGAGGGTTTTGTCAACATTCGCCTGTATCGCCAACGGGAGAAAGCGCTGACTGTTCATCTTGGGGGGGTGGCCGCACTTTATGCCATTCTGTTTGCAAAAGATTTAAAATTTTTAAGACGTCAGCTGACACTCCCGGCGGATAAGGCTTTTATGGCCGATTATTTTGGAGGTGCCAAAAATCTGGTTAACCAAATGGTTGATCGCGTCATTCAGGATTTATTCAGAAAAAATATCCGGTCCCAAGAGACCTTTTATGCCCATGTTGAATCCGTGGCACCTATAATTTCATCCGCCGGTCAGGAATTGCTTGACAGTCTTGTACCGGTCCTGACGGCCTACCACGAGGCCAGAAGCCAGATTCATAAATTGCAGCAGAGCAGCCGTAAAAATAGCCGGGTGGTATCCTTTTTCCAGGAGCAAACCGCTGAGCTTGGACGCCTGTTGCCGGAGAACTTTGTTACGATCTACGATAAACAGCGTCTGGGCCGTTTAATAAGATACATTCAGGCCGCAGACATTCGGGCCCGACGTGCCGCCGTCGACTTTGAAAAGGATCAATCCAAATCCAAAGGGGTCGTCAAATTCACCGAGGGGTTGAATCAGCTGCTAAGCGAGCTTTCCCCCCGGGCCTCGGATGAAAAGCGACAGGCCGTCGAAGAATATTTCTGGATGATTGAGGAATACAAAGTATCCGTTTTTGCCCAGGAGCTTAAAACCGCCATCCCGATCTCTGCCAAGCGGTTGGGGCAAAAACTCGGGGAGATCCGGAGGATGGTTTAGCGATTGCGGATTGTTTGCCGTGGCATAAGGTAGATGGTGGAAGGTATAAGGTAAATGGTGGAAGCAAAAGGTGTCAGGTTTCAGGTGTCAGCCCTGCCTCGGGCCAAAAATACCGCCGGTCTAATCGAAAAACAAACTTTCGCAATGAAATTTCATACGAGGGGTTAACTAAAAAATGAACATCGAACATCGAACGTCCAATCTGTTCACTGTTTTGGCCATGCAGAGTTTCATATGTGGTTTCAGGATACATGGCTCAGGGCGCAAGGCTTAAAGCGTTTATTGCATCGATTCTGTTGTTCGCTTCTACTTAATCAACTAATCAACCAGTCAACCAATCAACAACGTTTGAAATATGGCAGCAAGATCCAAAAAACCAGAAGTATCGGTAATTATACCGACCTATAATAGGGCTTGGGTTTTAAAGGAGGCGATCGACTCTGTTCTTGCTCAGGATTTTAGGGATTTTGAGCTGATCGTGGTGGATGACGGCTCGACCGATAATACCCCACAGATCCTTGAATCTTATAGTCAGGATCTGATGGTTATTTGGCAGCCCAACAAGGGGGTCAGTGCTGCCCGCAATCGGGGGATTGCCGCAGCTGCCGGCCGGCTGATCGCCTTTTTGGATTCAGATGACCTCTGGCTGCCCCGCAAACTTTCAACCCAGATCGATTTTTTCAATTCCAATTCAGCCGCCGTGATCAATCAGACCGAAGAAATCTGGATCCGCAACGGGGTGCGCGTCAATCCCAAAACCCGGCACCACAAATCCTCCGGCATGATCTTCGAACGCTCCCTGGGGTTGTGCCTGGTGAGCCCCTCGGCCGTGATGATGAAACGAGCCCTGTTCGATGAGGTCGGGCACTTTGATGAAGACCTGCCGGCTTGCGAAGATTACGATTTGTGGCTGAGAGTCAGCTGGCGCTATCCGGTCCACCTGATTGAAACCCCTTTGATTATCAAGCGCGGTGGACATGCGGATCAGTTGTCCAAAGCCCCCGGCCTTGATAAATTTAGAATCCAGGCCCTGAAAAAAGTGATTGAAAGTGGGCAACTGGACGAAGATTCCTACCAAGCCGCCGTGCAAACATTGCAGGAAAAATGTACTATATTTGCCGGTGGCTGTCGCAAGCGGGGCAAAGACGCTGAGGCGCAATATTATGAGGAGCTGGCGGGTAGGTACGGATAATTTTGGATTTTGGATTTGAGATTTGAGATTTTATATATGGAAAATATCGTATTTTATAATTTGAGCCCTGCGCCCTGAGCCTTGTGCCGATTGATAAAGCATCCCGCATCGAGTATCAGCCCATTTGATAGGATTTATCAATTCTGGCAGTTATCTGTTGCATTTCGATATCTGATTTGATAGGAGTTAAGGGTCTGAGACCAATTCATATATTAATTTAAAAATAATTTCTAAATATTTCGGGAAAGGAGTGAGAGACCGGAAAGGCAAATTTCATTTTCAATAATCAACCGCATTGGCTTAAACTGCTAATCTACTAAACAAAGGAGGTTTTCAATGAAAAAGCTACTTATTATTGCACTGGCACTCGTTGTTGGAGTCGCCTTTTCGGCCGGCATGGGTCCTTTTGAAACCAAGGCCGAAGCCAAAACCACCTTCGTTACCATCGGCACGGGCGGGATCACCGGTGTTTATTATCCCACCGGCGGTGCCATTGCCAGGATGGTAAACGCAAAACGCAAAGAATATGGTATCCGCGCAACCGTTGAATCTACCGGCGGGTCCGTGTTCAACATCAACGCCATTATGTCCGGCGATCTGGAATTCGGTGTTGCCCAATCCGACCGTCAGTACCAGGCGGTCCAGGGTATCGCTGACTGGAAAGACAAAGGCCCTCAGAAGGACCTTCGCGCCGTCTTTTCCATCCATCCTGAAACCGTGGATTTGATTGCCGCGGTTGATGCCAATATCAACAGCCTGGCGGATCTCAAGGGCAAACGGGTCAATATCGGAAACATCGGTTCGGGCTACCGCAAAAATGCCATCGATGCCCTGACTGCCAACGGTCTGGATTTCAACAAAGATTTCCATGCCGAAAGCCTGAAGGCTGCCGAAGCGCCCGGACTGATCCAGGACGGCCGCATCGATGCCGCCTTCTATACGGTCGGACATCCCAGTGGCTATTACAAGGAAGCCACTTCCGGCGTGCGCAAGGTAAAATTTGTTCCCATCGAAAATGTGGACGGCCTGCTCGCCAAATACCCCTATTATGCCAAAGCCGTCACCCGGGTAGTAGAGCTGTATCCCGGCGCCCAAAATGATGCCGATGTCCCCACATTCGGCGTCAAGGCGACTTTCGTGACATCGGCCAAGGTTCCGGATAATGTTGTTTACGCCATCGTCAAAGAAGTCTTTGATAACTTTGAAGCTTTTAAAAAATTGCATCCGGCTTACGCCGGCCTGACCAAACAGAACATGCTGGAAGGTCTGTCCGCGCCCCTCCATCCCGGAGCGCTGAAATACTACAAGGAAGCCGGCCTGAAATAGGATATAAGTCGGATCTTTGAATTTGCAGGCGGCGGATTTAGGGCCCTAGGGCCTGGGATCCGCCGCCTGTAATTGCCGGAGCACATGTATTTTTTCCTGATTGATTTGCCTCTCTGTTTCGATCTGCGCGCGCTTTCCTCGATTTGACTGTTAGCCTGAACCTCTTGTGGCGCTGATGGGTAGTTTTCAATATTCGCATTCAATACTGATAAGCTAGGTGATCGTCATGATTAAAAATGAAATCCAAGAGCAGGATGAGGGCCTGGAACTCGCGAAGCGTATGGCTGAAGAAGAAGAGGGCATCGCTCGACGCCCGGAGGGGTTTTCTAAATATGTCATTCCCTTTGTGTGTGTTGTCTGGAGTATTTTTCAGTTATCCATCGCCAGCTGGCTTATCCTGGATTCTACGTTTATCCGGGCCATCCACCTGGGTTTTGCCCTCCTGGTGGTTTTCCTGAATTATCCGTTATTCAAAAAAACACGCCTCGGTCTCAAATACTTTTCAGTCACTGATAGAATCCCAGTTTTCGATTATATTATCGGAATCATTGCCGCTTTTTCAGCCCTTTACATCGCTATTGATTATGTCGGCATGACCTCACGCTACGGTGCACCCATTTTAAGAGACATTGTCATCGGAATAGCCCTGGTCGTACTTTTGCTGGAGGCCGCCCGGCGCGTGATCGGGCCCGCCCTGCCGGTCATCGCGATGTTTTTCATCGTGTATGCCTTTTTCGGTCCCTATATGCCGGAACTCATCGCCTTCAAGGGGGTTTCGCTGAATCGCTTCATGGGGCAGATGAGCATGTCCACCGAGGGCATCTATGGCATTCCCCTGGACGTATCGGCCACCATCGTTTTTTTATTTGTGCTTTTCGGCGCCATGCTGGATAAAGCCGGCGCCGGTAAGTATTTCATTCAACTGGCCCTGTCCCTGCTGGGTGGTTTTAAGGGGGGACCGGCCAAGGCAGCCGTTATGGGCAGCGGTCTAACCGGCATGGTGTCCGGATCCAGTATCGCCAACATCGTCACCACCGGCACCTTTACCATTCCGCTGATGAAAAAAGTCGGCTATCCGGGCACAAAGGCTGCCGCAATCGAGGTGGCCGCCAGCACGGACGGGCAGTTGGCTCCGCCGATCATGGGCGCGGCCGCCTTTATCATTGCCGAATATGTAAACGTGCCTTACGTGGAGGTCATCAAGGCTGCTGCCATACCGGCTTTTGCGTCCTATGCGGCCCTCTTCTACATTACCCACATCGAAGCCTCCAAGCTGGGCTTGCGGGGCATACCGCGATCGGAGCTGCCGCAGTTTTTCAAGACCCTTATTTCCGGCGCCCATTATTTGCTGCCCCTGGGGCTGCTCCTCTACGAGCTGATTGTGGTGCGGCATTCGCCGGAACTGGCAGCCTTTAATGCCATCTGGGTGATGGCTATCGTCATGCTTTTGCAAAGACCGGTTCAGGCCTATCTGAACAAGCAGCCGCTCGGTCCTGCTTTTAAGCAGAGCATCGTCGATATTGTTGAGGCCCTGGTCAACGGCGGCCGCAATATGGTGTCGGTTGCCCTGGCCACGGCGGCTGCAGGCATTATAGTGGGGGTTGTGGCCATGGGCCTCGGTCAGCTGATTACCGCCATTATTGATACGCTTTCGATGGGCAATATTTATCTGATGCTGGTCATTACGGCCATTGCCAGCCTGATCATCGGCATGGGGCTTCCCACAACGGCGACTTACATCGTTATGGCATCCCTGACGGCACCGGTCATTGTCGAAATCGGCGGTTACAATGATTTTATCGTCCCACTCATGTCGGCCCATCTGTTCTGTTTTTATTTCGGCATCCTGGCCGACGATACACCGCCGGTGGGGCTGGCGGCCTATGCCGCCGCGGCGATTGCCAAGTCACCACCGATTGCTACGGGCCTGCAGGGCTTCATGTATGATATCCGGACGGCCATTTTACCGTTCATGTTCATATTCAACTCCGATTTGATTCTGCACAATATCAACAGCTGGCCCCAGGGGATCCTGATTTTCATCATGGCCTGCCTGGGCAATTTTGCTTTCGCTTCGGCCACCCAGGGATGGTATTTCACCAAGGTGAAAATTTGGGAGATCCCGATATTTTTGTCGGCCACCCTGGTGTTGATGCGTCCGGACCTGATCGCTTCGTGGGTCGGATTACCGCATGATCAGCGTTACTGGACCTATCTCATCGGTCTTGCCATTATGGGATTGCTGTATCTGATGCAAAGGCCTCGTATGGGGAAGGAGGAACCGGTCCCGGCCACAGGCTGATGGGGCCATGATTTATTAGCCCTTATTAGACATAGATATGGGCAGCAGAAAAAATATTCACCGCGGAGCTACGCAGAGACCGCAGAGGCAAACAGCATTATTTTTTGATTTTTTTATCAGCGCTCTCAGCGGTCTCTGCGGTGAAACAACCCTCTGAACAAGGAGCTTATGTTGTTAGTAAAAACGGATCGTTGGTCAGGCGTCATTTGCTTTTAGCGGTTTGAGCTTTTTTAAAAATGACGTTTGACCGGCGACGACTTTAAGGAAGCCATCATGGATGAAATTAAAAAGATCATGGTTGCCGTGGGTTTTTCAGAGTATTCGGAAGGTATTTTTAATTACTCTGATACGCTGGCGGAAAAACTGGGAGCAGAACTGATCGTTGCCAATATTATCAACTCCCGTGATGTCGAAGCAGTGACGGCAATCACGAACATGGGGTATGATCTGGATCCCGAGAGGTATATCAAAGAGCTAAAGGAAGAACGGCGGAATGGCTTTGAGGAGATTATCAAGAATGCTACCCTCTCCAGGGATTCTATCAAACTGATCCTGCAGGTCGGCAATCCCGCAGATAAACTGTTGAAGATCATCCTAGAAGAAAATGTAGACCTTGTCGTCATGGGCGTCAAAGGCCGCACGGACCTGGAGCATATATTTATTGGATCTGTCGCCGAAAAATTGTTTCGCCGATCCCCCGTGACAGTCGTATCTTATCGTGACGAGAAGAATAGGCAACGGTTAAGAAAACATATTTACATGACCTGACCTTTACTGGATAAGGTTGGTGGAGGGGGCAAACATGTACAGAATTAAATTATCAAATGCATTGATAATGGTTACTTGCATCTTGCTCATCGGCACACCGGCAATTGCCGGTGACAGGTTCACGGATAACGGCGACGGTACGGTTACGGATCATCAACTGGGACTGATGTGGGCCAAAACAGACAACCAGGGCGATATCAATTGGAGACAGGCAACCCAGTGGGTCAAGTACACCTTCGGTGACACCCTTACAAAAAGGTATGCTAACTGGCGGCTGCCGACCCTGGCGGAGCTTCAAAGCCTCTATGTGCATGACAAGGCCTATAAGGGGTATGAGACGGACTGCGGTCAGCGCGTCCAGAGCGTACCGGAAATAAAATTGAGTTGCGGGTGGGTATGGACTTCAGAAACCTCAGCAATTCAGGCGTATATCTTCAATTTTAACCGCGGATACCATTATACGGATCGAATGGTGCATAAGAAGGCCTACCGGGCGCTGCCGGTGCGGGACCTTAAATAGGAAGGCGGAAGTCGGAATGGGGAATGCGGAAAAAGGATGCAAGTCGGAATGGTGTATTTAGAATCCGAAATCCGAATATCCCGCCCATATTTTTCCACCGTCCGCATTCCGACTTCCGCATTAAAATGATTCCCCTTTTTGGGAATCATTTTTGCGTCACCCTCAATACCTCCTCGATCGTGGTGATACCGTTTAGAACCTTTTGAATGCCGTCCTGGCGCAGGCTCATCATTTTTCCCCGGCGGGCTTCCATTTGTATCTGGTTGGAATCAAAGGTTGCGAGAATCAGATTTTTTAATTTCTCCGTCAGGACCATAAATTCAAAAATGCCCAAACGGCCGCTGTAACCGGTGCCGATGCATTTTTCACACCCGGCGGCTTTATAGATATGGTGCTCTTTGAAGTGGTTCGGTGCAACACCGATGCTTTGCAGGTATATTGTGCTGGGTTTGTAAGCCTTTTTACAGTTATCGCAAAGGACGCGCACCAGCCGTTGTGCCGCCACGGCCAATACCGAGGAAGAGATTAAAAAGGGCTCAACCCCCATATCCACCAGACGGGTAATGGCACTGGCGGAATCATTGGTGTGCAGGGTGGAAAATACCAGATGGCCCGTCAAAGCGGACTGGACAGCTATTTCCGCAGTTTCCTTGTCTCGAATCTCACCAATCAGAATCACATCCGGATCCTGGCGAACAATGGAGCGCAGACCCCGGGCGAAGGTCAGATCAATTTTTGGGTTTACCTGGATCTGGCTGATGCCTTTTATCTGGTATTCAACGGGGTCTTCGATGGTGATAATATTGATGTCCGGCTTGTTGATGGACTGTAAGACGGCGTACAAGGTGGTGGTTTTGCCGCTGCCGGTCGGTCCGGTAACCAGGATGATACCGTTGGGGGAAGCCACCAGTTTTTTAATCAGTTGAAGGCGTTTCGGACTCAGGCCAATATCCTGAAGTTCCAGCAAAGAGCCCGATTTAGTCAACAGCCTGAGAACAATCCGCTCTCCAAAGGCGGTCGGAATCGTCGACACCCGCAGATCGGTGTTTTGATCACCCACCTTGACCTCGAACCGTCCGTCCTGGGGCAACCGTTTTTCCGCAATGTTCATCTTCGCCATGACCTTGATCCTGGAAATCAAGGCCGGCTGAATCCACTTAGGCGGACTCAGTAAATCGTAAAGAATTCCATCAACCCGGTAGCGTACGGTAAAACTGTGCTGGTAAGGTTCGATATGTATGTCACTGGCGCGGGCTTTTAGGGATTGGGATATAATGTGATTGACCAGTTTAATGATCGGGGCTTCGCTGGTGTCATCGAGGAGATCAGCCGTTTCCTCGATCTCACTGATAATGGCGCTGCCGTTTTCCTGCATATCCTGAACCAATTGCTCGGCAGAATCCCGGCGCAGATCATATTGCAGATTGGTGGCGGAAAGAATCGACTCGCGGCTTGCCAGCACCAGATTGAAATCGGTTAATTCCATCAGCCGTACCAGATCATCAAGGGCGTGGAAATTCAGCGGGTCGTTAATGGCGATGACATGGCCGGGGGCGGCAACCTGCCTGTCGGAATCTGTGGTATTGGGCGGCACCATTCCGCAATTTGCGGCTGTTACCGGATGGTGATACTCCAACGGCACCATAGAATATTTTTTCAAAAATTGGATCGGAATTTTTTTAGTGAACTCGGATTCAACATTGTCTAAAGGCAGTGTGGGCCAGAAGGGCAGGTCGTACTGATTGCTCAGGGCTTCAAGCAGCTGGGTTTCGGAAATGGTGTTCTGCTGCACCAGGATTTCGCCGATGCTTCCGCCTTTTTCATCTTTGAGGCGGTAGGCCTCGGCCAATTCTTCTTCGTTCAAGCCGTAGTCGGCAATCAGTATTTGAGATAAATGCTGGGCCATGATTGGGGGTGCTTGAAATCTAGGGTTACTTTGTTAGAATTTATAAAATTGCCAATACAATGATCAGCCCAAAACGGAAATGTGTTTAGTCTTTGGTCTTTTGTGTTTGGGGTCTGGTATTCCGTAATCTCAATCTAAACACTAAAAAAAATATACCAAATACCAACCTATTCGGACAAATTCGTTTCTTCTTCCACCGTCTCCGCCGAAGGGTTCTGATTGATTTTAAAACTGCCACCTCTAAGCGAATCCATCTGCCCTTTCTTTTCCTGCAAAACACTATCAGCTTCGCCGGGGTTTTTAATTACCCTGGGGGTCAGGAAAATATAGAGGTTGGTCTTTTCTCTTGATTCAGAACGGTCTCTAAACAGCCAGCCCAGTATGGGGATGTCGCCCAGCACCGGGACCTTGGTTTCGCTGGTGGTCGTGACATCATCGATCAGCCCGCCGATGACAATGGTCTGATTGTCTCTGACAATCACGGTAGTGTCCACCGTCCGTTTCAGGGTGACGGGCTGGGTGGTGGACGTGAGCAGAGTGGCCGTCTGATCGATGGCGGTGACCTCCAGGTTAATTTGCATGCGCACCAGACGACCTTCGGTGACGTGGGGTGTGATCTTCAAGATCTTACCGACGTCCCGGTATTCAAAGGATTCAAAGGTTCCGCCGGATACATCCGTGGTGGATCGCGTCTGGTAGGGTCTGTTTTCGCCCACCGTGATTCTGGCTTCCTCGTTATCCGTGGTCAACACCTGGGGCGTTGAAAGAATACGAAAATCATCGTCGGTTTTAACGGCATTCACGATGGCCGAAATATTGTTAACGGCGACACCGGCGATGGTAATGGGCTCAGTAAGCAATCCCAGGGTGAGACCGCCTTTCAGCAATTCGTCCGGAAGAATCGAGACACCATTCCTGAATCCGCCGCCGAACACCGTCTCCTTGCCGCCAATACTGCCTTTGCCGAAGGCCGACCAGTCAATCCCGATATCCAGGCTTTTTTCCATGTCGACTTCCATAATCAGCGCTTCGATGTATACCATGGATCGGGGGATATCCAGTTTCTTAATGACCTCTTCTAAAACCAGGTAATCTTCCTTATCGGCCATGATAATCAGACTGTTGGTGGCCTTGTCGGCGGAGATTCTAACCTGGCCGGTCACAACCGGTGCTGATTTACCTTTGGGCGCACCGGCCTTGTCGCTCGGCACTTCCTGGAGGACCTTGGCCAGTTCTTCGGCCGTGGCATTCTTGCAATAATAGACGTGTATTTTGCCTTTGCCCCGCGGCGCTTCCTTGTCTATCATGGCGATCAGTCTTCTAATCCGCAGGGTGTCGATTTCACTGGCCAGCAATACAAGGGTGTTGGTCCTTTCGTCCGCCACCATGGTGAGGGTTTTTTCCTCAGCACGTTTGCCTTTTGGGCGCGTCGGTTTAAACACCGTGTTCAGCAGGGTCACCATCTTGGCGGCATCCGAATATTCCAGCAGTATCACCGATATTTCCTGGCCGATTCCGGTAATGTCGATTTCTTTTAAGATCCTGATCAGCCGTTTGATGTTCGAATAAACGTCGGTCACGATCAGGGTATTGGTCGGTGGATAGGCCAGGATAACGCTGCTTTTGGATACCATTGGCGTAAACAGACGCTTGATTTCAACCGGATTGGCATATTTTAACGGTATCAGCTGAGTAACCACCCGGTCTCTGGGGGTTGAGGACTCCTCCCGCAGCTTGGTTTCTATACTTTTTGAGCGTGCATCCGGAGAAGGGATAATCTTAACCACTTCACCCGATTGGACCGTGGTATAACCGTGGACTTCCAACACCGATTCAAATACCTTGAAGGCCTCTTTGAGTGAAATTTTTGACGGGGATATAATCGTGACTTTGCCTTTGACCCGTTGATCCACCACAAAATTGGTTCCGGTCAACTCGCTCATAAATTTGATAAATACATTGATATCCACATTGTTGAAATCAATGGAGACAAATTGTTCCGGACTTTTTGTTTCCGTTTCCTGGGCCAGGACCCGGCCGCTTGGAAATGCCAGGGCCAGGACGGCAAAGGACATGATGGAAACCAGAATATATTTCACTATGGCGTGGGTTGATTTCATATAAATTCCGTTTGGGTTTTGATCTTGGCACCGCAGATTTTTTTTGCATTTTACGGTATTACATTTACGCCACCAAGACACGAAGACGCAAGGATAATTATTAACCAAAGGTTTCCCGTCGGGTCTTGGTGCCTTTGCGGCATTTTTTTCTCCGTCTTCTGCGGATCATCATCAGGCTATCATTTAATCTTAGTAAACTTTTTGGATTTATTCAATATTGTAATCAAGGGTTTGTTCACGGCCCCTGCGTTTTATCTGGAGCTGAATGTTGGATCCCGACGATAATTGCTCAAACACCTTGGTGGCATCCTCCACCGAGCCGATTGAA
>Ga0316192_10002326_pt1 | contig 13929 bp, 17 predicted proteins | sample MerIslwburrow_MG_FD_204931 | JGI IMG/M metagenome (GOLD analysis project Ga0316192, IMG submission 204931) | Coastal sediment microbial communities from Maine, United States - Merrow Island worm burrow | ecosystem: Environmental > Aquatic > Marine > Coastal > Sediment | place: USA: Maine...
AGTGCTTGCCGATCTGGCCCTCGACTTCGAAGCTGATATATTTTTTATAGTGCCAGAATTCCCGTGCCAGAGCTAGTACGGCAATATAGTCGTTATCCTCGAATTTGGCATTGAATGTGAAAACATCGCCGATATCGTCCTGGGCGTGGGCGCCACCATAGACGGTCAAGAACCATTTGGGCCGTTTATTGTCATCCTCATTTTTGCCGTCATCCGCCAGGGCGCCCGATCCGAAACAGAGCAGCAGTGCAAATCCAAACAGGAGGAACCATCGAAACCGGATCAATATCAAATTTTAAACCCCTATCGCTTTTTAAAGAGCTTTTTCTATCTCAGATTTTCAGGCGGGCGTCAATATTAAAGCGGCCGGTTCAATCCTGTCAGAAACTTAGTTTCATTTGAAGTTTCAGCCGTCCATCGCCGATTGACCGGGCTCAGCCGTTTCATTGATGCTGTGTTCGAATTCTGCAATCACCTGGGCGCCCAGCAGCAGGATAATCACTGCGATCTCGATGCTCAGCAGTGCAACCACAGCGGTTGCCAGGGAGCCATAGATCACGTTGACCAGGGATATGGTAGAATAATACCAGACCAGGATATTGCGGATAATCTCCCACAGTACAGCAGCGGTTACACCGCCGGCAAGGGCATAGCGGATCGGGATGCGCCCCACGGGCATAACCAGGTACAAAGACGTCAACATAATTACCATCCCCACCATGCCCGACAAATACAGCATCAATCTGGACGTCCCGGCCAGGCTCAAATCCCAGCCTAAAAGAATTAAATGCTTATCCGACAGCGCACCCAGCGCTCCGGCGACGATGGTGATTATCAGCAATCCAATGCCCAGCAGAAAAATATAAGCGTACGGGATGATGGCAGAGATCAGAAAATGGCGGCGGTGTTTTCTGGCCCGGTGGGAGAATATGATGGCCATGGCGTTTTCAAGTACGGTGAAGGCCATGGAACTGAAGAACAGCATAACTAGGATTCCGACAATTCCTACCAGCTGGCGGCGGGCAAGAAAGCCCCACACCTGACCGGTCACGCTTTCCGCGTATGCGGGGATGACCAGTTTCAAATTGCTGAGGATGGTGTTATACAGCTGTTCTTCTTCGATGAAATGCGACAGGCCCACCAGAATGAGTGCCAGCATGGGGATGACGGATAAAAGGGTATAGTAGGCAACCGCTCCGGCTAGCAGCAATCCCTGATTGCGTTTAAAGCCGACGAGCACTCGCCACAGGAATTTTCCGGGGCGTTGTAAAATTAAGTCGATATGTTGCTTTCTGCTCTCCATGGGTTGATCTGATTTGTAACATTTCCGCCACCAAGGTTGTTACCTAAACTGATCGGTTCAACCTAAATACTCTTTTTTTGAGTCTTTGGGTCTTAGTGGCTGAGCTTATAATCTGATTGTCATTTCTCCAGCTTTAAATTCTTAAGGACGGCAAACTTACCGGGCGAAGACCTGCGGTCACAATCACAAGGATCTTCATTCAGATCCGCACCGCATTTAGGGCACAGGCCCTTGCAGTCCTGTTTGCACAGGGCTTTGAGGGGAAATTCCATTACCACCTGTTCCTGGATGGTGTATTTCAGATCGATTTTTTCGCCCTGGAAGTAAACGATTCCCATATCCGCGCTGCTCAGTTCGACTTCCTGAGATTCGGAATCCTCTATGCCATCCGTCGCCCGCTGCAGGTAGGTGACTGCAAATTGGGAGTTCAAATGAGTTTCAAAGGATTGCAGGCAGCGGCTGCAGGGCAGGCGCACAGATGTTTCGATGTTTCCATCTATTTCCACCAGATCACCGATCCGTTGCACCTTCAAAGCGGTCCTTACGGGTGCCGAAAATTCACATTCGCCATGGTCAACCATTTCCGCCAGAACCGGAAAGGCCGCTGCTGATTTTTCAAATTCGAAGACCAGACCTTCTTCTTTTATTTGCTCAATGAGGATTTCCATTATCCAAGACGATCCTTTAAAATTTGAAAATATATTCAGAAGATGTGCTTTGAGTCTCGTTTTCTTTAAACCCATCATTCTCTTCGATGCTAAGGCTCTTCGAGCCGGAGGCCTCAATCTCCACCATTGCATTTTTGCAATTGGGCAAAGCCTTAAGTTCTTCCAATATAATGCTCGGATATGATAAAGCAATTCTTAGACGGGTTGACCATCGTCATTTCTCCGCTCCGTTATTAAAAATTTCCTTTCAAAACCGGCAATCTTTGAAAGTTGGAAAATGTGTCAGCGGCTGGTCCATGTGGTTAGAGTTGACTTTGTAGCCTTCAATAAAGTAAAAACATCCTCAGATCAGCACTGAATTGCTATCCTACACAAAAGGGAGGTGTCCTATGCCATTATGGCAGCGGTTGGTTTTGACTTTAGCGGCAATTGTGGCGGCCAGTATAATCGCCGGTTTGATTTGGCATCAACTATTCGGTTTCGGACTACCAAGCTATATCGGTGGTGTGATCGGAGGTCTGACATCAATTCCTGTTTGGGAGTTTATGAAACGGGTGGGTCCACAGAAGAAATAACGCCATCGCGTTAAATAAGGATTTAACATGGGTAATCCAACTTTCCCCAAGCCCGGAATAAAAATATCGGAATGTATTCGCTGCGGGACCTGTTGTGAAAAGGGAGGCCCCTGTTTTCATATCGAAGATCGGATGCTCATCGACAAAGGGAAGATTTCCTCCAAATATCTTTACACAATTCGCAAAGGCGAACTTGCCCACGACAACGTCAAAGGGTGTTTGCAGCCGGTGGATTCGGATATCATTAAAATCAAAGGTAAAAAAGATAGCTGGACGTGTCTGTTTTTTGATGAAATCAAAAAAGGATGCACCATATACGATGACCGTCCGCTGGAATGCAGAGTTCTTAAATGTTGGGATACCCGCGAGCTTAAACAAGTTTACGCAAACACCCGGCTGACACGAACCGATCTCGTATCAAAAGTAAAAGGCCTTTGGGATTTAATCCAGGACCATCAGGCCCGCTGCGACTTTAATAAGATTCAATCTCTGATCAATAGTCTGGCCGGCAGCAAAAGAAACCACGCCCGGCGAAAACTTCTGGAAATCATCCGCTACGATGCTGAAATTCGTAACCTGGTTGTTTCCAGAGGCGGACTGGATCCTGAAATGCTCGATTTTTTATTCGGTCGCCCGTTGACCAAAACGCTGAAAAACTATGGGATCAGCATCCACCAGGAAGGGAACAAAATTCATCTGGACGGGAGATAAAATGAAAGCCATTGTCGTCAAAAAAGAAAATAAAAAACCTCTGTTGTTATGGGAAGATGTGCCGGATATTCAATGTAACCCGGAAGAAGTGCTCGTCGATGTCAAGGCCACGGCAGTGAACCGGGCCGATTTGCTGCAGGCCTTGGGATTATACCCGCCGCCGCCCGGGGAATCCGAGATTCTCGGCCTGGAAATGGCCGGGGTGATTGCCGCAGTCGGTGATGCTGTCCAAGGGCCGCAGATCGGTGATCGCGTGCTGGCGCTGCTGCCCGGCGGTGGATATGCTCAGCAGGCCGCCGTCAACCACCAGATGCTGATCGGGCTGCCGGCCGGCTGGTCGTTTACGGAGGGGGCCGCCATTCCGGAAGGCTGGCTGACGGCTTATGTCAACCTTTTTATGGAGGGCGCCCTCCAATCTGGCGAGTCCGTGATGATCCACGCCGGGGGCAGCGGTGTCGGGACGGCCGGTATTCAAATGGCGCGTGAAGCCGGTGCCCTTGTATATATTACTGCCGGCGCCCAGGCGAAATTAGACAAATGCCGTGGTCTGGGAGCCACGCTGGCCGTCAATTACAAGGAACAGGACTTTTTTGAAGAGGTGATGACGGCGACCGGGGGTAAAGGTGTCGATCTCATCCTGGATCCGGTGGGTGGCGCCTATCTGAATCAGAATCTGAATCTATTAAAGGAAAACGGCCGGCTGGTAACTATCGGCCTGCTGGGGGGCAACAGCGCTGAAATGAATATGGCAACCGTACTGGGGAAAAGCCTGCGAATCATCGGCTCGCGGTTGCGATCACGGCCCTTGACGGAAAAGATCGCCATCACCCAACAGTTCAAAGAGCGCTTCTGGCCCCTGCTGGAAGGGGGTAAGCTTCAACCGGTGATCGATACGGTTTTTCCGATTGCGGAGGCGACGGCCGCCCATGCGTATGTCCGGGAAAATCGCAATACGGGCAAAGTGATTTTGGAAGTGAGGGCGGCAGGATGATCGGTTCGAGGTTCAAGGTTCAGGGTTCAAAGGTTATAAAATGCTGATATGCGTTACTTTATACTCAATTGTTTGGATTGACCGCTTTCACCCATTGGTGAAACCTGGAGTTCGAGCCAATTTACCTGCAATACAATTGTTAGAGAGCGGTTAGGACAGTTTAGCCTGAACTGTGAACGTTGAACCTCTCAATTTAGAATGATTCACTTTTCAATGGCCCAGTCTATGCGGAAATTATTTTGTACGATGGATGCGATATGGCGATCATAAAAGAAATGCTCGATCAGCCAATCTTTGCCTTCGTATTGAATGACCAGATGGCGTTCGTCCAGGATTTGGCGAACCTGGCATTTCAAAAGGTCTTTAATCCCGATTCCAGTTGCCTTGAGCACGGCTTCTTTGGATGTCCAGAAGCGAAAAAATGTCAATAACGACTTTCCCTCCGTGTTTGTCAGAGCCCATTCCTGCTCAGTGGCGGTCTTTCTAAACAGGCCCCGGGAAAAATCACGGATTCTTTCGATGTCGAGGCCGATGGGTGTGGGTGCCACCACGCCACCGACATATTGGGTTTTGTGAGTAATAGACCAGAATGTGCCGTCAAAGGGCAGGGGCATGCCGTTTTCATCCTTCAGCAGTTCACCCGGAAGGATTCCGCTTCTAACAGCTGATCTTTCCAGAGCGCGGCGGGCATGGCGGCTAAGATAGAGGACACGGTCCTTCGGTTTGTATTTTTGAACCTGTTCCGGAACCGGAAGGATGACGGGGTGGAGTATTTGATTGCGGGTTGATTCGAGTGCCATATAGTGCTTGGGTTACATAGGTGGATTTCAAAAAAAGGGCGAATGTCGAATTAAGGAATTCTATCTATTTTATTTTTTAAAAGAGCAGAGCGAAGCCTCCGGCTCGTAGAGGTTGCAGCGCCTACGCCTCGGAGAGCGACATCCACAATTCGTCATTCGTCCTTCGTATTTCATCCTTCGCCCTTCGTCAGTCGTCGGTTTCACCTCAAGGCTTTTTAAGGATAATCCTGCAGTCGGCTGCAGTTGCGCCATGGCCCTGTTCATGAACCAGCAGGGGATTGATATCCAACTCCATGATTTCCGGATGGTTGGTGGCCATGTTTGACAGACTAACCAGTGATCTTTCAATTGTTTCGACATCAGCCCGGGGCCGGCCCCTGAAACCTTGAAACAGACGGTAACCTTTGATTTGTCGAACCATGCGACGGGCTTCGTTTCTGCCGATGGGCGCCAGCCGAAATACGACATCCTGGAATACCTCGACAAAAATACCGCCGATGCCGACCATGAGCAACGGACCGAATACCGGATATCGGTTCAGGCCCACTATGACTTCACTGCCGGGAGACGCCATTTTTTGAACCAGTACACCTTCAATATTGGCAGCCGGGTCATACTCACCGGCGCGGTTGACAATGTTTTCAAATGCTTTTTTGACATCTTCCTGATTTTCAAGCCCCAGCACGACCCCGCCGGCATCCGATTTATGCAAGATCTGGGCGGAAACGATTTTTAGCACGACCGGAAATCCCATATCTTCTGCCAGGGCGGCCGCTTCCTTAGCGCTTTTGGCCAGCCGGTTCGGCAGTACATTAAATCCGTAACATTTAAGTAATCCGATGCCCTCCAATTCGCCGATATGGGTTTTGCCGTTGCTTAGACAGTCTTCGATGATTTGGGCCGCGCCCTGTCTATCATGCTGCAGATCGAATTGAGCCAGCCGTTGACGGTTTAACCACCGGGAGTACTGGTAAAGAGCGCCAAACGCTTTGGCAGCATTTTCCGGGAACTTAAAAACCGGAATGCCTTGCTCCTGCAGGTATTTTACACCGGAAGATACATCGATAATTCCCATGAAGCAGCACAAAATGGGTTTGTAGGATCGTCTGGCAATTCGAACAATGGCTTCCGCGGTTCCGAGGACATCGGTCATGGATTGGGGGGTTAAAATCACCAGTGCGCCGTCAACGCCTTCATCTCTGATGACGGCGGCCAAGGCATTTTCATAGCGGTCCATGGGGGCATCACCGATGACATCCACCGGATTTTGCAGGTTTGCCGTCTTGGGCAGGTGACTGTCAAGGGCTTCGATGGTTTCTTCTTGGAATTTGGCCAGCTGCAATCCGGAGGATTCGGTCATGTCGGTGGCGACGATACCCGGTCCGCCGGCATTGGTGACAATGGCAACCCGGTTGCCGTCGGGGACCTTGCGGCGCAGTTTTCCCAGGGCACTTTCATTTTTATAGGCAAAGGCAGTGGCAAAATCGAAAAGTTCATCGATGGAATCGACCCGAATGATGCCGGATTGTTGGAAAATGGCATCATAGACACCTTCCGTTCCGGCCAGTGCCCCGGTATGGGAGGCTGCCGCCCGGGCACCGGCACCTGTGCGACCGGATTTTATCACTATCACCGGCGTTGGACGAAAATCGCCAGAGGTAATCTCCTTGACGATCTCAATAAATTCGGGTCCTCTGCGCAGCTCTTCCAGGTAAATCATGATCACCTCAGTATCTTTGTCCTCGTGAAAATACCGCAAGAGATCAAGTTCATCGACATCCGCCTTGTTGCCGATGGAGATAAATTTAGAAAAACCAAAATCACGGTCGGCGGCAAAATCAAGGACCGCCGTACACAAGGCCCCGCTCTGGGAGATGAATGAAATATTGCCGGCTTTGGGCATGCGGGCCGAAAAACTGGCATTTAGCCGGACATTGGCAAGGGGATTAATCACGCCCAGACAGTTGGGGCCGACCAGCCGGACACCTGCCTGCCGGCACAGGGAGACAATTTTGTTTTCGACATCGAGGCCTTCTTTTCCGACTTCCCGGAAACCGGCGGAAACGATAACGATCCCTTTGGTTCCCTTCTCAATGGCTTCTTCCGTGGCCACCAGTGCGGGGCCGGGCGGCAGAATAATCATGGCCAGATCCACGCTGTCGGGAATATCGGCAATGGTTGGGTAGGCCCTGACGCTTGAAACAGAGCGGGCCTTCGGGTTTACCGGATACAGGGTGCCCCGATAGCCTCCTTTTAAAATATTTACGAAAATATCGTGGCCCACTTTGCCGGGGGTTTTAGATGCCCCAATGACGGCGAGGGACTGCGGAGAAAAAATTGCGTCGAGTTTATCCACCCTCCAGCTCCTTTTTGATTTTAAGTGCTTGGGTATATATCTTGTTTTTTGAAATTCCGGATTCTGCGGCAATCTCCCTGGCAATCAGCGACAATGAATTCCGGCGATTTAAGACTGCAGTCCTGACCTGCTGTTTGACGACTTCCCAGGACCGACTGTCCTCTTTGTCACATCCGGCCACCAAGAGCGTGCATTCACCTTTAATATTGGTCCGGCCTTTTAGCTGCATGGCAATTTCCGACAACCGGCCCCTTAAGAATTCTTCATGGAGTTTGGTCATTTCTCGGGCGAAAACAATGTAGCGATCCCCCATGGCATCTTTGATTTGATCTAAAAGCGTCAGGATGCGTCTGGGAGATTCATAGAAGATAAGGGTTCGGGGCTCACTTGCAAGATCGTTTAGTTGTTGCAGGCGTTTTGCTTTCTTTTTGGACGCGAACCCTAAAAAAACAAATGAATCCGTCGGCAGCCCGGCGGCGCTCAGGGCGGCAGTGGCCGCGGATACTCCGGGAATGGGCGTGACATTGAAATTGCCGGCCAAGGTTGCTGTGATCAATCGATAACCGGGGTCTGAAACGGTTGGGGTACCCGCATTGGAGACCAGTGCAATGGAAATTCCCTTTTTGAGTTTTGCTATCAGCTGTGGTGTTCGCTCGACTTCATTGTGTTCATGGTATGAGATCAAGCTGCTTTTGATGGCGTGCAGTTCCAAAAATCTTCGCGTCTTACGGGTGTCCTCAGCAGCTATCAGATCGACCTCACGCAAAATATTCAGCGCCCTTAGGGTGATGTCATCGCGGTTTCCGATGGGTGTGGCGACGACATAAAGCGTGCCCGGGTGGATGACATTCACACTTTTTTTAGGGGGACTATTCTTATTCAAAACGATTCCCATACTTCAATTTTGGAATTCGGAATTCGGATTTTGGATTTAAGGGATTCTATTAATCCTTTTTTTGCCGCACTTCGGAATCATTCGTAGGCGAGTTCGAAGGCATTTTTAACGATTTCTATTCGGGGTTCGTCCTGATTGGAGGTGATGGCAACCACATCAAACCTGGCCTTGGTATCCGATTGTTTGGTGGCTTTAAGATAGGAAAGGGCAACCATTGAAATTTGGCGTTGTTTTTTTGGCGTAACCGCCCATTTCGGATTTCCGTACCGTATTGATCTTCTTGACTTCACTTCCACGAAAACAAGTGTTTTCTTTTCTTTGGCGATAATATCGATTTCACCCAATTTTGTGCGATAGTTCTGCTCAAGAATTTTATAGCCGTTTTTCTTCAGGTACCAGACGGCCAGGGATTCACCTTGCTCGCCAAATTTTTGCCGGGTGTTTTGCATAAGCTTAATCGTATTCCTTGACCCCTTTAAAACTTTTTCTGTGGATGGGGCAGCAGCCGAATTTCCGGATGGCTTCCCGGTGAGCCCGGGTCGGATAGCCTTTGTGTTTTGGAAAATCGAACTGAGGATAGTAATGATGGTATTTTTGCATCAGACGGTCACGGGTGACTTTGGCGATGATAGAGGCTGCGGCAATGGAGATGCTTAATGCGTCACCTTTGGTAATCGGTTGTTGGGGCAGGTCGGATGAAATGGGGAAAATACCGTCGATAAGCAGATAATCGGGCCGAGGGTCAAGGTTTTTAACCGCCATGGCCATGGCCAGCAATGAGGCCTGCAAGATGTTGATTCGATCTATTTCTATCGGATCGACAATACCGATGCCGATGGTAACGGCATGGGCATAGATCACATCATACAACCGCCGGCGCTTTTTGGCAGATAGTTTTTTGGAGTCGTTAATATCGGGGTCCCGGAATGCGGCGGGCAGGATCACGGCCGCTGAAACAACAGGGCCGGCCAGGGGACCCCGGCCGGCTTCGTCAATGCCTGCTATATTCTTGCAGCCTTTGCCGACGGCTTCTTTTTCGAAAACCCGCAAATCCATCTTCTTTTAGTTGAACCGTCGTTCTTTAATCCTAGCGGCTTTGCCTCTGAGTTTGCGCAGATAGTAAATTTTGGCGCGCCGCACACGACCCCGGGTAATAATTTCTATTTTGTCAATAATGGGTGAATGGGTCGGAAAGATACGTTCTACACCAATGCCGTAAGAAATTTTGCGGACGGTAAATGTCGCATTGGTGGAGCCTTTTCGTTTGGAAATGACCACGCCCTGGAAGGCCTGAATACGCTCTTTCTCGCCTTCTTTTATTTTTACATGGACTTTGACGGTGTCACCCGGTCCAAAAGCAGGGACATCCATGCGCAAATGTTCTTTTTCTAATTTTTCTAGTTTTTTCATCTCTCCTCCAATAAATTGATTCTTTATTTTCCTGGTCCCAAAAGTCTGTCCAGTATGATCGCCACCGCTGAGCGAACCGACAGGTGGTTATAACCCGTCATGCCCGCAATAGGTTCCAGGACGAAATCCGCTTCGGATATTAATGATTCAGCCAAACCCCAGGCCGTACCAAAAATCAGCAGGTGCGGTAGGCCGCTTCCGAGAATGCCTCTGAATTCCGCATAGCCGATGCTTGCCGGATACCTTCGAGCACAGGTTGTAACTGTTTTTGGGTAACTGTTTTCTATGCTTTTGATGTCTTCGGCGACATCTACGATAGTGTCCTTAACCTTGATCAATTCAAGAGCGCTGCGTCTATCCGGGTTGTAGGCTGCCCCGGCACCCTCGGTCCAATGAGCAATGATCTTTTTTGCAAGCACTTTCTGATCAGAAAGCGGGGTAACCACGTAGAACAATTTTACCCCGTATGTCCTTGCCGCCCTTGAAATATCGTGTAAATCCAGGTTGGTCAAAGCCGAAGCGATGATGTCGCCCCGCTTGTTAATAACCGGATAATGGGTCAATACCACATAAAGATTGGGCATAAATTTTTCATTTTTCATTTGGTCCGGAGTTCATAGATGGCGCAGAAAACTTTATACTTTATCTGTTTCCCCTCTGAGATCTCCGCGTTCTCCGTGGTGAAATTTTAAAATGTTTTTTATTTCGTTGCGCCACTTATCCAGAATATCGATTTCCTCACGGCTCAGGTTTTTTTGCAGCAATAAGTCCGGCCTTTTTAATAGCGTCCGCATTAAAGATGATTCAAGGCGCCATCTTTCAATCTCCTGATGATGGCCGGACAGCAAAACATCGGGGACCTCCCGACCCTCAAATATTCGGGGCCGTGTATAATGCGCATGTTCCAGCAGGCCATTTGAAAATGAGTCATTTTCGGCTGCATCCTCTCCACCAAGGGTACCGGGAATCAATCGTGTGACTGCGTCAACGATGATCATCGCCGCCAACTCGCCACCGGTGAGCACATAGTCACCGATTGAAATTTCGTAGTCAATGAGATCGTGACAGATCCGCTCATCAACGCCTTCGTAGCGACCGCAAATCATAACCAACCCATCAAATGACGCCAGTTCTTTGGCCATATCCTGATCAAAGGGCCTTCCCTGGGGCGTCAGTAAGATTGTCCCGGCCGCCGGCACTTTGCGGGTGGCAGCCCGAATGGCTCCGGCCAGGGGCTCCGGTTTCATTACCATACCGCTGCCGCCGCCATACGGTCTGTCATCCGTAACCTGATGCCGGTCGCGGGCGTAATCTCTGATGTTTACGGTTGAAGTAAAAATCTTCTGTTGTTCGATTGCCCTGCGAATAATCCCATGGGACCAGAATGGGTCAAACATTTCCGGGAAAATCGTCAGTACAACAAAATTCATCATTTTTTAGTTGATTAGTTTACTAGTTGATTGGTTGATTAGTGATTGGATCAAATTATTTATACTTAATCAACTATTCAACTAATTACCCAATCAACTAAGTCAGGCCCTCAGGCAGATCGACCTGCATTCGGTTATGCGCCAAATCGATTTCCAGAACCACCGATTCGAGGGCCGGAATCAACACTTCCTTTTCATCCCTTTTAACGACATAGACATCATTACTGCCGGTTTCGATAATTGAATCAATCCGACCGAGAAATTCTTCTGTTTTCGTATAAACTTCGATTCCGATCAGATCGCGCCAGTAATAGGTTTCCTCATCCAATTCGGGCAGTTCTGATTGCGGGATGAACAGCTCAGCGCCGATCAATGTTTTGGCCTGGTCGCGATTGGTGATCTCTTTAAACGATACAAGAGGGGTGCCGGTATGTGGCTTCACCCAGTTTATTTCATAGCACGCTTCCCGGCCGCGAAGGTCGCGAACGAGGATCGAGCAGCCGGGTGCGAACACCGACAAAGACTCCGCATAGGAACGCAATTTATTTACGCCCTTTATACCGTGGACGCCGCCGATTTTCCCGATGAGCACAAGGCTTCGTTTTGTTCCGGGTTTATTCAACAATTTCCAGAACAGTGCGTTTCTTTATCTTGGCCGAAGCGGCACTAAGGATAGTCCGCATCGATCGCGCCGTTCTGCCCTGTTTGCCGATTACTTTCCCGATATCCTCTTTGGCCACTTTAAGCTCCAAAACCGTGGTCTGATCTCCCTCAATCTCGGTGACCTTAACTTGTTCCGGATGGTCCACGAGTGCTTGAGCGATATAGCCGATCAGGTCTTTCATGGTGCCATCTCCTTTGCCGGGGGTTTAGAAATAGAAGCCACGAAAAAACGGGGGGATGGAAAATATCCGGGTTATGCGTTCGCCGAAAAAAAGCCTTCTTTTTTTAACAGGCTATGCACCGTATCCGTTGGAAGGGCGCCTTGATCCATCCAGTATTGAATTCTCTCCGTTTTCAGGATGATCTTAGCCGGATCGTACAAAGGATCATAGGTGCCTACATTTTCCAGAAACCTGCCGTCACGTGGGCTCTCGCTGTCAGCGACGACGATTCGGTAAAAGGGTTTTTTCTTCGCGCCATGTCTGGCCAATCTGATTTTAACTGCCATAGTTTCTTTTCTCCCTCAAAACGGCAGCATTCCCCGCTGGAATCCCTGCATGCCGCCTTTGTTAAGCTTTTTAAGCATTTTCAATAATTGGGTGTAATTTTTTAAAAGCTGGTTGACATCCTGTACCCGGGTTCCGCTTCCCTTGGCTATTCTGCGACGACGACTTCCGTTTATGATCCCATGGCGCCTTCGTTCCTGGGGTGTCATCGAATTGATAATGGCTTCAATCCGGACGAGTTCATTTTCGTCCATGTCCATATTTTTCATTTGTTTGAGTTTACCCATGCCGGGAATCATTTTCATGATATCGCCCAGCGATCCCATTTTGCGGATCTGGAGCATTTGATCGCGGAAATCCTCCAGGGTAAACTGGCTTTTGCGAAGCTTTTTTTCGAGTTCCGCCGCCTTTTTTTCATCAACGACATCCTGGGCTTTTTCGATCAGGGTTAGAACGTCCCCCATGCCCAGAATGCTTGAGGCCAACCTGTCCGGATGAAACGGTTCGAGCTCGTTTAATTTTTCGCCGACCCCGATGAATTTGATCGGTTTGCCGGTAATTTCCTTGATGGACAGAGCGGCACCGCCCCGGGCGTCCCCATCCATTTTGGTGAGAACAACCCCACCGATGTTCAGCGCCTGGTTGAAGGATTGGGCTATATTTACGGCGTCCTGACCGGTCATGGCATCCGCCACTAGGAGAATATCCGCTGGTTTTACCGCTTCGTCCAGGCGGATGAGCTCATCCATCAGGTCTTCATCGATATGAAGACGACCGGCGGTGTCCAGCAACAGCGTGTCGCAACCTTCCCGGTGAGCAGCCGTTTTGGCATCGCGGCCGATCTGAACGGGATCCATATCCACGCTGGAGGAAAATACCGGTACGTTCAGTTGCTCGCCCAACTTTTTGAGCTGATCGATGGCAGCCGGGCGATAAATATCCGCCGGCACAAGATAAGGCTTTCTTCCTTTGTTGCGCAGGAAAACCGCCAGCTTGCCGGCTGTTGTCGTTTTACCGGACCCCTGCAGGCCGACCAGCATCAAGGATACCGGACTGGGGCCGGAAAGGTTCAGCTCTGCCTGCTGAGACCCCATCAATTCGGTCAACTCTTCGTTGACAATTTTGACTACCTGCTGACCGGGGGTTAGGCTCGTCAGAACCTCCTGGCCTAAAGCCCGCTCTTTGACATCGGCCATAAACCGTTTGGCTACGCGATAATGAACATCGGCCTCCAGAAGGGCCATTCGAATTTCTTTTAAACCCTCCTCGATGTTCTTTTCCGTTAACTTTCCGCGCCCTTTGAGCTTTTTAAAGGCGGCATCCAGTTTGTCACTTAATCTTTCAAACATAAATTATTCCAGCCTGAATCCATAAATTCTTGAAAATATAATCTCAATGATGTTATGTCAAGTAAATTAATTTCGCTTTTGACTGATATAATACTAACCGATCAGGTGCGATGCAACACTCAAAAGTGACTGTTTTGCTTGAATTCCGAAACTAATCTAATAAAAGACAACAGAAAATTCAGAACTACTGATGTGTCGTAAAATCGGATGCAACAGAAATGTCAGTGATCGCGTCAACAATACTGAAGTTGGGCGTATAGTTCTGAATTTTA
>Ga0316192_10002330_pt1 | contig 13912 bp, 10 predicted proteins | sample MerIslwburrow_MG_FD_204931 | JGI IMG/M metagenome (GOLD analysis project Ga0316192, IMG submission 204931) | Coastal sediment microbial communities from Maine, United States - Merrow Island worm burrow | ecosystem: Environmental > Aquatic > Marine > Coastal > Sediment | place: USA: Maine...
TCTCCAAAGCGGCCTGGGGCCACGAGGCCGGCATCTCGTTGGGTACGACCCCACGCAGGTACTGCTCGACGGCAACCAGATTCACCGTGACCGGCACGGCGTCGTCCATGGCGGCCTGGATCTCGCTGCGGTACCACACCCGGTAGCTGGGTCCGCAGACCTGGAGCAGACCGTCGGCTCCCTCCGCCGTCGAGTCGGCGGCGACCCGGACTGACGCCACCTCGCCCAGGACCGAGTGACCGGCCCATGGACCACCGCATCCGGGGCCGGTATCGACCTCGTAGCCATTGCCAACCCGCCTCAGCCGCACGGCGCTGCTGCCGATTCGGTCCAGTTCGGCCCCGTCGGGACCCCGCAGCACCAGCGTCCCCTGGCCCAGAGCCACCGCGGTTGACGTGCCCCGCATGAAGCGAAGCTCAACCCGGAGTCGGTTTGGGTCAACCGAGGCCGAAGAGGGGGCGACACCGGCGGAGGTGCCTCCGTAGTAGTGGTCGAGGATCTGAGCCGAAGTCCAACCACTGTCGGCGGCATAGCCGTAGGCCCCGTACTGGCCCATGCCCCGTCCATGACCCCAGCCGTGTCCGAAGATCATGATGTCGGGGCTGCCGTCGGCCGCGGCGGCCGGCGCCACCGAGCTCCCACCAACCAGGGCCGTGACCATCGCCATCGCCAGGCCAACCAGAACCGTGCGGGATCGGGAAGTACGCCTCATCGAACCGTCCTTTGGTAGTACTCCGAGGATGCTGCAAGCTCTGCCGCCAACTCCACATCGTCCACTTCGGTCAAACGCTGAACCCAGTAGTCGCCACCGGCCTGGTCGGGTTCGCGGCCCAGAATGTCGAGATAGAGGCGACGCACCCGTTGCTTTCGGGACTCTGGCGACAGATAGAAACCAGCGGTGAGGTCCTGAGGTTCGGCCCGCCCCGAATCGAGCTGCTCGACCCAGTAGGCCAGGCCGCTGGGGTCGCTACCGCGCTCCAGCAGGCGCTGGTACAGGCGCTCCACGTAGGCCGAGGTCGAACCGGAGGTGGCGACATACTCGGTCGAGCCGTAGAAGTAGATCCCGACATGGTCCAGACGCAGCCCGGAACGAACCTGGGCCAACCAGTAGTCAAGCCCCGCAGAATCGGGCGAACGGCCCAGCACATCCCGGTACATGGTGTCGATCCGGTTGCCTGCCCAGGCAGGTGAGCGTGCCAGTTCGAGCGCCATCTCCCGGTGCCCCCCGTGGAAAGCGAGCCAGCCATCCCAGTACTCGATCTCGTCGCCCGACATCGCCCGTCCCAGGAACAGGGTGCCAAGGCTGTTGAGGTAGCGGCCGGTTTCGCTGTTGGTGAGTTCGGGTGGGGCGCTCGACCCGGCGAAGGCGACGTCAGCCACCGCGGCACCGCCTGCGTCGCTGAAGAGGGGGAAGACGAGGCGCTGGCCCCCGAAGGGCCAGAGCTGACCTTCGGCACTCAGTATCCAACCGCCTTTGCCGTTGGCTGCGGATACCACGGCCTTGACGGTACGGACCGGCGGGAAGCCTCCAGGGCTGGAGACGGTGACGGCGGGGGCTCCGCCGAAGGCGTGCAGGGTGCCCGAGGTCGTCACCACCCAACCACTGTCACCGGAGGGCCTCACGGCAACATCGACGGCGCTGACCCCACCAGACCCGGCTTGGGCCGCCGGGGCCGAACCAACGGCCCGCAGGCGACCGCCGGCGTCAACCAGATAGCCGTCGCCCCGTGCATCGAGATCACCCCTGATGATGGGGGCCACCGAGTCGGCGGCGGCCACCGCCAGGTCGGATCTACCCCCGAAACCAACGGCGGCGCCATCAGCGGTGATGACCCATCCACCACCATCAGCAGCGCTGACGATGTCAACCGCGGGCCGGTCACCGGCTGGGCGGGACTCGGCGGCGGGGGCCGCACCGTAGGGGTGAACGACCCCATCGGCCGACAGAATGTAGCCCCCGGAAGAGCCACCGTTCCTGGTGGCGGCCACCGCCACCGTTGCCGCCGACGGTGCTGGGAGTGAGCCACCTCCGGCGGCGGGTGAAGCAGCCCCCATACCCGGGATCGAGGCCGAACCGGCAGCGCTGAGCACCCCTCCGGAATTGGCCATGACAAAACCAGGGCCGTAGGAGAATGGAGTCCAGCCCCCGAAGCGGTAGCTGACATTGGCGACCCCATTGGCCGCCACCCGCTGCCCCAGGCTTCGGACAAAGGGAAGGGTGAGGCTGCCGGGGCACGCCGTCAAACCAAGATCGCGGTGGGCCAGCACCGTCGGAACCAGATGCCACTGCCCGCTGGTCAGGCGGTGTTGGCCCGAGCTCGAACGGTTCTTCAGCCAAGTCGTTCCCTGGGGATCGACGCCGTGCAATCCCAACTTCCAGGTGGCGACATCGACAATGGCCTGCTGGGACACCTCCGCCGGGGTGGCTGAAGCCGGGCTGGCCCCCTGCTGATGCTGACCGAGCAGCGCGATCCCAACGGCAGAAGTATTGAAGCCCTTGGCGTGACCGCCGATTACCGGCCGGTCCGCTCCCCCGCTCCGCCCCTCCCAGACCGTGCCAAACCGGTCGACAATGAAGTTGTAGCCCACGTCGCACCAGCCGTTGACCTCGACGTGGGAGTAACGGATGGCCCGCAGGAGGTCATCGACCTGATCCGGGCGGTAGGTGTTGGCGTTGACGGTGTGATGAACAACGACCGCCTGGATGTTCGAGGAATAGCTGGGCCCCGATGAGCACCCGGAGTTGCCCGAAGCCCAGCCCTGGTCGGTCCAACTGCTACGGGGCATGATGGTCGGGGGCCCGGAGGCCACCTGGGTCGCCAGGAGCTGCTGCGCCCCGGCCACCGACGGCATGTTATCGATGCCCGGGTTGCCGTCGCCGTCAGCGGCCAGGAGGGCAACGACCGGATCGCCCCCGTCGCCCGCCAACCTGACCAGTTCGAACCCGGTGGCGGCGGGATCAACCAGCAGCGGGGCCAGGGCCCGAATCGACGATTCGAGGTCGTTGCCGACCGGCCCGCCCTCCCCTCCCGGCAGTCCTTCGTTCTGCCCTTCGGCGTAGGTGCGGTCGGGACCTTCATCGAGTTGGTGTTCGAGGGGCACCCAGTCGCTTTGGCGCCCCTCGCCGTTGGTGAAGCGCACGGCGAACCGATCGTTGACGCCGCTCGCGACGACGACGACGACGGTGTCGGCGAGCAGGGCCACCGTGGCTCCGGCCGCTTCGCCCTCGCCCCCTGGATGGTCGACGGAGTGATCGAGTTCGACGCTGAATCGGGTGACGCCGTCGATGGTCTCGTGCTCAGGACCGTCGCCGTCACCTCCGGCCCGGATCGCCATTACGGCGAACACGGCCAACAGACCCACGACCACAGGGCCGATGAGCCGTAGATGCGAGAGGGCGGCGGACCCCGGGAATTTGGCGATCGGCCGAATCTATACCGACCCCAACCGTGGTTCCGACGCGCCCCGAGAGTGCGGCCAAGGGCCCCTAAGAGGCCACAAGCTGGGGCATGCAAAGCCCATCGAGTTCAACGATTTGGATCGCGTCGCGGTTGTCGTGCGTGACCTGGTTACCTGGGTCGACCTTGAGTCGATACTCCCGGAAGGACATCTCCAGGGCGTCGAAGGCCAACAACCGACCACGCAGAGAATCACCCAGGCCGAGGATCAGCTTGATGGCCTCCAAAGCCTGGATCGAACCGACGATTCCGGGCAGCACACCGAGCACCCCGGCCTCGGCGCAGCTGGGGGCCAGCTCCGCCGGTGGGGGCTCGGGCAGGAGGTCGCGGTAGGTCGGGCCGTTGAGGGGATCAAAGACCGTGATCTGCCCCTCGAACCGGAAGATCGAACCGTGCACCACCGGGATTCCGGCCTTCACCGAGGCGTCATTGAGCAGGTAGCGGCTGGGGAAGTTGTCGGCCCCGTCGATCACGATGTCGTAGCCGGACAGGATCTCCTCGATGTTGTCGGCCCCGAGGCGGGTGTCGTGGGTGATCACGTTGATATCGGGGTTCATGGCCTCGATGGTCTTGCGGGCCGAATCGACCTTGCGATCGCCGACCCGATCCCGGTTGTGGAGGATCTGGCGTTGCAGATTCGACTCGTCGACCACGTCCATGTCGACGATGCCCATGGTGCCGACACCGGCCGCCGCCAGGTACAGGGCGGCGGGAGAACCGAGCCCACCCGCCCCCAGCAGGAGGACCTTGGCCTTCAGCAACTTCAGCTGCCCCTCCTCACCGACCTCGGGAAGAAGCAGGTGACGGCTGTAGCGGTTGCGCTGACCAGGGTCGAGGGTCTCCGGCACCACCCATTCCCGTCCCTCGTCCTTCCACTGGTTGAATCCGCCGTCCATGGAGGTGACATCGGTGTAACCGAGCTCACCGAGGGTCTTGGCGGCAAAAGCGGAGCGAACTCCACCGGCACACATCACGACAAGGGGTGTCGACTTGTCGAGGATCCGGCTCTCGACCTGAGCCTCGAGGTTGCCACGCACGATGACAACCGAACCCGGGATAGAGCCCTGGGCGACCTCATCGGGTTCACGGATGTCCAGCAGGACGGCGCCGTCGGCCCGGGCCTTCTCCGCCCCCGCCGGATCAGTTTCGGCGATTTCGGACCTGGTCGAAGCCAGAAGATCCCTGAATGTTGGCATGGCGAACACCTCGTCGCAGTAAGCAGTACCACATAAACTTTATCAAGTAGGTCAACAATCAACCCGGTGGCACCATTCCCAACCGACGGTGACTGAGGTCACCGGCCACAGATCGGCGGCAGCACCTCGCTGATGGACCCCCCGACCACCACGTCACCCAGCATGTCCATCTCGGTTGGACTGCCATTGACGATCACCACCGCTGCTCCGTGCTGCTTGGCCACCGGCACCACCCCGGCGATGGGATAGACCCCGAGCGTCGACCCGACGGCCAGAACCAGGTCGCAGGACTCGGCTGCGTTCTGGGCCCGCTGCAGATCCTCGGCCACCAGACTCTGACCAAAGCTGATCGTTGCCGACTTGAGGATGCCACCGCAACGGTCGCAGAGGGGATCGTCCTCCCCCAAACGGACCCGGTTCAGCACCTCCTGCATCGGGGCCCGGTACAAGCACTCCATGCAGCCGACGTGTTTGGCCGTTCCGTGAATCTCCACGATCCGGTCGGGATCGCTACCGGCGTCGTGATGTAGCCCGTCGACGTTCTGGGTAATCAACAACGACAGTTTGCGGCGCGCCTCCAGGGCCGTGAGGGCGTGATGGCCCGCATTGGGCTCGGCCCCCCAAATCGGACTGTCCAACCGGTTGCGCCAGGAGCGGCGACGGACCTCGGCATCGGCCAGGTAGTTCTGCAGCGTTGCCTGCTTCTCAGCCCCGGGATTTTTGGTCCACACCCCTTGCGGGCCCCGGAAGTCGGGAATTCGGGAGTCGGTCGAGATACCCGCCCCGGTCAACACCACGATACGAGCGGCCTCGTCGACCAGGCTGGCCGCGGCCTGCACCGCCTCGGCCAGAGGGGTCGACCGGCCGTCCACCGAGCTGGATGGAGGCGGTTGTTGGTCACTGTCATTGCCTGCTGTGTCACTGTCGGTCACGTTGTCGACGGTAGTCGCTGCCCTATCCTCGACGAAATGGCAACCCAGCCCGAACCGCAGCCGCTCTCGGCCCGAGGGCTGACTCTGCAAGCGGTCTCGACCACGGCCCGCCGGGCCTTGGCGAGCCAACGTGGTTTACGAGCGGCCGGATCCGATACCGCCGGAGCCCCCGACACTGACACCGACGACCGCCGGGCTGATGACGTCGACCCGCCACTCCCCCACCCCATCATCACCGACGCGCTCCTCCGCCACCACCTTGAACAGGCCATGGCCCACCAGGACGGACCCCGGCCCCAACGACGACCACTGCGCTTACTGGGACACCTGCAACGTTTCTGGGGGCAGGCAACGTTCAACGCCGCGGCGGTCAACGCCCTGCACCAGCTCGATCACCGCACGCGGCTCCAACAGGACACCATCGCCGAACTGGAGGCCGCCACCAGGGCCCAGCGCCGGACCCTGGCCATCCTCGAGGCCCAGATAGCTGCCCTGACCTCAGGCCGCGACGACGGCGACAACGACAACGACAACAGCGGACCATCATGACCGCTCGACCCCACATCGCCGTTGTCAAACCCGACTTTGGCATCAATGGAGGGTTCGAGCGCCACCTCGACGACCTGATCGCCGGACTCCGGGAACGCCATTGGCGAATCGACATCGTCACCATCGACGGCACGACCAAACCCCGGCGGCTCTACGGCCTGCCAGTCGAGCCGGTACAACTCGAACTACACAACGAGTTCTTCGTGTACCTGGCCCTGGTCGAGCAGACACAACAACTTCAGCTCGACCACTTCGATGCCGTACTGACAACCCAGCCCCCCACCTACCTGGTACCCCACCAGGCCAAGGTGGCACTGTTCTTCCACCAGGCCCGGTTGTTCTATGACCTGTCGGAACCAGTGGCAGCCAGTGGGATCGTCGACCCCGAGATCCATGGCCGGGCCAGCGAGGCCGTGCGCCGGCTGGAGGGCGAGGCCGTCGGCGACGTGCGGTTCTGGCTCGCCGGATCGGCGGAATCGGCGGCCCGCCTCAAGCACCACTGGTCGATTCCCGACGAGGCGATCGACACCTACTCCGCTCCCCCCACCTCAACCCCCCAGGCCACGACGCCACTGCGTCCCGATGGTCCGATCGTAAGCGTCAGCCGATTGGAGTGGCCCAAACGCGTCGAGTTGCTGGTGCAGGCCATGCACCTGACCACCAGCGAACGGGCGGCCCATCTGGTCGGCGGGGGCAGCAGGCTCGACTTCGTCAAGGACCTGGACAGCACCTACCACCGGGACCCCCAGCAGGCGACAAGTTCCTTCGACCCGCTGCTGTGGGTCGACAAGGGGGTGGTGGCCAAGGGCCCGAAGCGCCCCCCAGAGCCACCAAGCGGCCGGATCGTGTTCGAGGGGCCAGCCGGCAACGAGCGCCGGGATCAGCTCTACGACGAGGCCTCGGTGGTCGTCGCCCCCGCCTACCGGGAGGACTACGGCCTCACCGCCATCGAGGCCATGATCAGGGCCAGGCCGGTGATCGTGTGCCGTGACGGCGGCGGCCTCACCGAGATGATCGATGACGGCGTCAACGGGCTCATCGTTGACCCCGACGCCAGGGCGCTGGCTCGGGCCATCGACCACCTGGTGACCAACCCCGAAACTGCGGCCAAAATGGGCCGGGCAGCCCGGGAATCGGTCCAACACATCACCCTCGAGGCAGCAGTCACCCAGGTCGAGCAGGCCCTGCGCCGGGCACTGGACCTCGACAGCTGAAAGATCTGCCAACCCATCCTTGACAAAGCACCTCCAATTACCTTTACTTACCTCCACTTACGAAGATTTCTTACTAGCTGGAGAGTAGGTACTTGTTCAATGGCATCCCGAACCCCCCTGGACGATCGACCCGAAGTCGCGCCGACGTTTCCCGAACAACGGTTGCACGTCAAGCCCCTCATCGACCACGTTGTCGACTCCCTGGGGCATGATCCCCGATCGCTCTACGTCGAGCAGTTTTGGTTGCCGATCCTCGGCCCCTCTTCGACGTGGCTCCTGCGCCGCCTGGCCACCGGCCTGGACGAGGCTCCTACAGGCTTCGAACTGGACCCGGTTGAGTACGCCCTGGCGCTCGGACTGGGTGCCAGGGGAGGCAAACACGGGCCATTCTGGCGCTCGCTCGAGCGGGCCTGCCGATTCGGCATGGCCGACCGCCACGGTGACCTGCTGGCCGTTCGGCGTTTCCTGCCTCCCCTGAGCGCTCGCCGCCAGGGTCGGCTACCCGATCACCTGCGACGGGCCCATCAGGCCTGGTCGGCCCGCCAGTTGGCGAACCATCGTGCTGCCACCACCGCCACCGCTAAACGCAGCCCGATCCAACAGGAGCGGCCCGCATCGTAGGAGCAGGAGCAGGAGCAGGACGCAGGGACGAGCCTCAGTAGGCGCCGCGGGAACGAATGACGGCCGGGAGAGTGCGGACCATGATGGCCAGGTCGAACACCAGCGACCAGTTGTCGACGTAGTAGAGATCGAGCCTGGTGTACTCCTCGAATGTCGTCGAGCTGCGACCCGAGACCTGCCACATCCCGGTGATGCCGGGCTTGACCCGCAGTCGGGCGTAGAGCTCCTCGCTCCAGTCCTTCATCTCCGACTGGAGCGCCGGCCTCGGCCCGACGAGGCTCATCTCGTTGCGGACCACATTCCATAGCTGGGGGAGTTCGTCGAGGGAGGTCTTGCGGAGCAGGTTCCCAATCTTGGTTACCCGGGGGTCCTCCTTCATCTTGAACAGGGGACCCGACCCCTCATCCTCCGCCGACAACTCAGCCAGCATGGCCTCGGCCTCGACAACCATCGTCCTGAACTTCAGTACCTGGAAGGGCTCACCGTCCTTACCTACCCGTTCCTGTTTGAAGAAGGCGGGACCGGGCGAGGTGAGCTTGATCAGTGCATAGATCACACCAAAGAGGGGGGACAGCACCATGACACCGGTTCCTGCGACGATCAGATCGAAGGCCCGCTTGGCCGAGGCCCGCCAGCCATGACGGCTACGGGGCTCGATGTAGACCACCGGGAAACGACCGAGCGGGCGCACGGTGAGACGATCGGAAGCGATATCGGCCAGGGTCGAGCTGAGCTCGACGTGGATTCCGGCCTCGACGAGGTCGCGGATCAGGCGGTTCGAGCTGCCCGTGTCGATGGCGGTGGCGGCGATAACAACCCCGTGGGCGTGATGGGCCCGGGCGGCGGCCAGCACCGACGTCGTCAGCTCCCGGGGATCAGCGGCCACGGCAGGATCGACGACGGACACGACCGAATAGCCGAGTTCGGGCTCGTCCCTCAACATCGTGGTGAATCGTTCGCTCTCGGCGTTGTCGCCAATCATCAGCACACGACGTGTCAATTGCCCCGATACGCGTCGGGCCTGGAACCGCCGTCGCATGAGCTCCCGCTCGACCGACAGCAGCAATACCGTGGTGAAACCACTGAGCACGAGCCAGCCCCGGTCGAAGCTCAGCCCAAAAGCGAAGGCGGCCAGGCCCAGGGTGGCCGTCGAGCGGAATCCGGCGTTGGCGATGCGACGGATCTCATCGGCCCGTCGGGTGATGAACCTCGTCTGGTAGAGGCGGCCCCGGCTAAGCCAGAATCCGTAGGCCAACAGCAACACGATCACCGCAATCGAACCATTCGAACCGGGTGATCGCACCGCGCTGGAGACGATGATGCCGCTCAACATTGCGACGGCATCGATCGCCCTGACGCCGATCCGTCGTCCCGCTCCGGGTGAACGGCCGACCGCTCCGCTACGGGTTTGCGGCCGATCGAGGTTGGTTTCGATGACTGCCACGGTGGTGGTTCCTCTTCCGGTCGGGAGCCAACCGCCAACGGTCGGCGATCGGCCAGACCTCCCACCACGTTGGAGCTACGGCAATAGGCGCCTCAGCCGGCAGGAGATCCGGATGTGCCCCGAAGGCACACCCAGTAGAGGAATCGGGCGCGAAGAGGCCAGACTTGAGACAAGGTTTCCCAACGTCAGTTCGACCAGCGCAACAGGGTGTCGACCAGTAGTCGCACCCCGAACCCGGTGGCGCCACCGACCGTGAGGCCCTTGTCGACGTCGGTCATGGCCGACAGCCCGAGATCCAGATGGGCCCAGTTGGTGTCGGCCACGAACTCCTGCAGGAACAGACCGGCGACCAGAGCGCCCCCGTAGGGGCCGGCACCGATGTTCTTGAGGTCGGCCACCGTCGAGTCGAGCTGGGGCCGGTACTCCTCGGGCAGTGGCAGGCGCCAGATCTTCTCCCCGGTACGGTCCGAAGCGGCGGTCAACGCCGCGGCCAGGTCGTCATCATTGGCCATCAGGGCGGCGTAGGAGGTTCCGAGGGCGCCCGAGGCCGAGCCGGTGAGGGTGGCGATGTCGATGATGGCATCGGGTTCTGACTCCGCCGCCAGGGCCAGGGCGTCGGCCAGCACCAGGCGACCCTCGGCGTCGGTGTTCAGCACCTCAACGGTTGTGCCATTGCGGGCCCGGAAGACATCGCCCGGGCGTTGGGCGTCGCCGCCGGTCATGTTGTCGGTAAGGGGGATGTAGCCATCAACGGCCACCGGTACGTCGTGGGCGGTCAACGCCGTCATGGCCGCCAGCACCGCAGCGCCACCGGCCATGTCGACCTTCATGGTGGCCATACCGGCGGCGGTCTTCAGCGAGAGGCCGCCGGAGTCGAAGGTGATGCCCTTGCCAACGAGCACCACCCGGGTCTGTGCCCCCTCCGGGGCGTAGCTCAGGTGGACCAGGCGGGGTGGGTTGACCGAGCCCTGGTTGACCGCAATCAGACCCCCAAGTTTCTCGGCCCCAATACGCTTCTCGTCCCACACCTCGATGCCCAGACCAGCGGTGGCGGCCGCCTCGGTGGCCTTGGCCGCGAACGACTCCGGGGTGAGCGATCCACCAGGCTCGTTGGTGAGGTCGCGGGCGAGCACCACGGCGTCGGCCAACGCCTCGGCCCTCGCCAGATCGGCCTTGATCCCGCGGCCTGAGGCCACGATGGTCACCCGCTCGACCGCAGGCTTAGACTCGGCCTTGTAGCCGCGATAGCGGTAGCCGGCGAGCTTCACGCCCTCGACGACGGCGGAGATGGCGCCGGCCCGCTGGTCGCTTTCGAGCTGGCCGACGAGATTGGTCGCCACCCACTCATGCTTGGCCACGGCTCGGGCCAGGGCGGCGGCGGCCAGACGCAGCGACGTGGTCGAAACCTCGTCGCGGGGTCCGACCCCAACCAGGATCTGTGTTGGTTGGCCCTCGTCGGCGACGATGGCCAGGGTTTGGCCGGTCTCACCTTCGAAACCTTGTCGTTCGGCGTGCTGGGCAAGCTCGGGGGGCAGCTCGCCCAGTTCGTCGGCGGCGACGGGAAGGTCCACCGCGGTGGCGGATCGCGGCACGGATGAGGCAGCAGTGACACTGGGCATGGTTTACCAGCCTAAGCGGCTTGACCCGCCGCCAACCAAGCCAGGACCCATCGGCCACTTCGGTCCCGTGATGGTGGCCCAACCGCCCTGGTTGTCAGCCTGCCGTTGGCAACTTCTGCACCAGGTCGGCGACCGGGGCGAACAGATCTCCCTTGGCCTCCACCCGCTCAAGTACCTGTTGGGCCTCGAACGACAGTCGTTGCCCTTCGGCCCCTGCCTTCACCTCACTCCATGCCAGCGGGGTCGACACCGTTGGTCTGCTGTTGGCCCGCAGCGAATAGACGGCGATCGTGGTCTTGTGGCGGGAGTTCTGCGACCAGTCGACAAAAACCTTGCCTCCTCGCTTGGCCTTGCTCATCTCAACCAGGACCTTGTCCGGCTGGCGGCGGGCCAGTAGCTGTCCGACGGCCAGGGCGAAGCGGGACGCCCCCTCATGGGTGTGGTGGCCGTTGAGCGGCACGTACACCTGGAGCCCCTTGGAGCCCGAGGTCTTGGCCACCCCCTGGAGATCGACCGAGGTCAAAACCTCCCGCAGAGCCAACGCCACCTGACAGGATTCGGCCATGCCCGCCGGGAGGCCGGGATCAAGATCGAACACCAAAATAGCGGGATTGTCGATACTGTCGGCCTTCGCCATGGGAGCATGGAGTTCCAACGCAGCCAGATTGGCCGTCCAGGCCAGGGCCGCTGGTTCGTCGATGCGGCAATAGTGGATCTCGCCACCATGGTCACCGGGCCCCACGGCAGTTTCCATCCACGGGGGCCGATGCGACGGGCAGCGCTTGTTGAAGAACGATGGGCCTTCGACCCCGTCGGGCCAGCGCCGCAGGGTCATGGCCCGTCCAGCGATATGGGGCAGCATGGCCCCGGCGATCCTGGCGTAGTAGTCGATGACCTGCGCCTTGGTGAAACCCACGGGATACATCACCTTGTCAAGATTCGACAGGCTCAGCAACCGCGACCCGACCGCGACCTCGACCCGCTGCTCACCGTTGTTGTCGGCCACCTGTCGTCAGCTCCCGCTCGGGTGCAGCTTCAGGCCGAGCGGGCCTGGGGCCGACCATCTTCGGGGGCTTCTGCGCCCGTGGCAGCGAGCTCCGGCATCTCGGCCCGGGCTTCCTTGGCAGCGTTGACGCTGGCTTCGAGCGCGGCCAGAAGGTCGATGATTCCTGCGTCCTCAGCCGCCGGTAGGGCTTCGATCGTCTGTGTCTCGCCCCCCGCCTTGGCCTCGATCAGGTCGAGTACCTGCCTTCGGTAGCTGTCCTCGTAGCGTTCCGGCTCAAAATCGGTGGCCAGAGAGTCAATGAGCTGGCCCGCCATCGCCAGTTCGGCCTCGGTGGTGTCGATCTCACCGAGTTGGTCGAATCCGGGAATCTCCCCGGGAGCGACGACCTCATCGGGATAGACCATGGTTGACATCATCAGCACTCCCTCGACGGGGCGGATGGCCGCCAGGTACTGCTTGGTTCGCATCACGAAGCTGGCGATGGCGACCCGATTGGCCTGTTCCATGGCCTCGGCCAGCAGAACATAGGATTTTCGGGCCAATTCGTCGGGTACCAAATAGTAGGCCGAGTCGTAGAAGACCGGATCAATCTCCGACTCATCAACGAAGTCGCTGATATCAATCATCCGACTGGCCTTGGGGGCCAGGTTGGCCAGTTCGTCGTCGGAGATGACCACGTAGGAGTCCTTGGTGATCTCGAAACCCTTGACGATGCGATCGTACGGCACCTCTTCGCCTGCCCCGTTGACCCGCTTCTGGCGCACCCGACTGTTGGTTTCAACATCAAGCTGGTTGAAACGAACCGTCTTGCGGCTGACGGCTGAGAAGAGCTTGATTGGGATCGAGACCAGTCCGAAGCTGATCGCCCCACTCCACATGGCTCTTGGCATGCCTACTCTCCTCGCTCAAATGCCTACGTATCAGTCTCCCCCATCGGATTCCATGATGGTGGTTCGAGAGGTCAGATCGAGAATCCGCCGCTCAACCCGGCATGGGTTCCACGTGACTGGCGATCAGGCCAGCGAGGCCCGGGCCACCAGATCGATGCCGAACCCGGTGAGGATGGCCAGGTACAACAGGCCGGTGGCAGCCATGACGGCGGCGTACTGCCGTTCGCGGAGCGCGGCCAGGGTGACAAAAACCAGACCGATGGTGGTGACGACACAGGCGGCCCAGAACCAGCCAAGCATGCCGGCGTAGCCGTCGTCGATGGTCCCGGTCCATACCGACACCATGCCGACCGGCACCAGCAGCAGGGCCACCTCGGGCAACCAGAGCCCACCAACCCAGCGAACCAGTTCGACAAGGGGTTCCCGACTCAAACCGGGCTGCACGAGATACCAGTGACCGAGCAGCATGGAGTCGGTTACCACCCCGAGAAAGGCGGCCCCCACGAGCATGCGGGACACCGAAAGCCAGGCCGGGTCGCCGGCGTTGATGCCGGCGACGATCAGCCCGACCAGGCCAATGGCCGGTGCGATCAGATCCAGTCTGGGGTCGAAGGCCTTGGCCTGGGCCTTGTCGGCATCGACCACCGCCACCCCGGTTGCCCTGGACCGGGCCGAACCCGAAACTGCGCCCCTACCTGCCTCGGATCGGGCCGAAGCCGAAACAGCGCCGAATTTGATTGGCGTGATCTCGGCGGCCGCGGCCTCAAGGGGAACGACCGCAGCAGTCGGGTCCACCCCGGTGTGACGAAGACGGAACGACTCAACGGTCACCGCCGTTGCCGCCACCGCAACGCCGAGGGCGGGCAGGTCACGTCCGGGAAGAAAGTCGAACTTGAGCCCGATGGCGAAGGCCATGGCAGCCAGAATCGCGTAGGAGGAACGCAGCAGCCAGCCATAACCCGCTCCAAGCAGGCGGTGACGAG
>Ga0316192_10002331_pt1 | contig 13901 bp, 8 predicted proteins | sample MerIslwburrow_MG_FD_204931 | JGI IMG/M metagenome (GOLD analysis project Ga0316192, IMG submission 204931) | Coastal sediment microbial communities from Maine, United States - Merrow Island worm burrow | ecosystem: Environmental > Aquatic > Marine > Coastal > Sediment | place: USA: Maine...
AGTTATCACTCCTGGGGGAATGATTAATGCTGCCTTTTACGATCCAGTCCTTTGCCATGGTGGCGTAAGCGGCCGTGAAAGTGATACTTCTTTTGGTAAAACCTGTGTTCGGATCTGTGTTGCCATCTATAGTGCCCTGGTCTTCCTTCAGGTCGCTATATGCAAGTGTATAGGTCATGGTATCGAGTTCCTTCAGAAAACTCGTATAACCCAGAGATACCAGGCCGAGTCTCCTGTTGCCCAGCTGCTTGTCATAGGGTTCGACATAACCTCCCCATTCCTGGTTGACGGGACGTTCCAGGTACACGCCATAATTAAATTCGAAAATCATGGTCCAGGGCCAGATGGTTTTATCCATCAGCAGGTTGGCATCAAGCCGATAAAAACCGCGCCCGGTGATGTCAAAAACTTCAGTTACCTCACCACCATAGCGTGACTTGCCGGTAGGCAGTGTCAATGTACTGCCAACATAGATGGCCGGCATCAGGTCTTCAATTCCACGCACCTCGTACACGCACATGATGTTATCGAAGGTTTCATACCAGATAGATGCTGACATATCACCCAGTCCACTGCTGCTGGACTCTAAACCAGAGTACTTGTTGTCATTCCATACGAACGGTACGACTACACTGGCCTGCCAGTTGGGTGCAAGTCGATAAGCATAGCCAAGGTTGAGGCGCAACTGCTTGAGGTCGTAATCATCTTCAACATAAGTGCCATCAGAATCCCAACGGCCATCGTATTTCTCGTAGTTGAACGAACTGCCAAACATGTGGGTAAAAAATTTCGGCAGTACCAGTGATGAAGCAGATCCGCCACCGCAGCAGGACGCTGCAAGTGACGGCTGCGAGAATAAGAGTGCGGCCCCGATAACGAGGCCGCTGAGTACCTGCTTAACGCAGGTCGAGGAGGTTTGTGTGTTCACTACACGTTATCGATTTACTTACTGTAGTGTCACTGTGAACGGGGTGGAGTCATTGACATCTGGATCCACGGCGAGCCCATCTGTCGTTTTTACCTCACCGTTAACGATCAGTCTGAACTTGATCGTATTTGTGCCCGGGTTGTCCAACTGCAGTGTATTCAGGGTCCATCTACCATCATTATTACCACTAGGCTGAGCACTCGTGGTGTCCCAGTCAACAGCGTCATTGACTTTTACTTCAATATCTACTGTGTCGACAAGGAGTGGTGTACCACCCATACCTGATTGCAGCGTTTCTCCAACAACCAGGGGCGGGAAGCTCATCATGGTTTCCATCGGTGAAATAAAGATATCGAAATCGTAGTCAGTGCCACCGGCTTGTGCAACCGGATCACCGTCTCTGAAAATGTTGTACGGACGTCCGCTTTCGAGTCCGTCCATGTTGAATATGGTGTCTGTTATACCCAGCAGCCGCGGGTCACTTCTGACGGTATCGCCCATAGCCATATTAATGTTGGGATAGAAGTGCACCGTCTTCATATTGGCCATGACCTTGAGGTCCCAGGTACCCATGGTGGTTTCATTCATATTCATTCTGGATGGCATCAGGAAGTAGGCAGTAACTTCATATTCACCATTACCCAGTTCTGTGATGCTACCCATCGGTGTGGCGTGGGTTCTGTCGGCCATATACATCATGGGCATAACCATGATATCTGTCAGTCCTGTTACAGCGCCATTGTTGTCTGTAATGTTCAGTGTGAAGGTGTTTTTCCCATGGACATTCATCATTGGCGGAGTATATGTGACAGTTAAATTTGCTGCTTCAGCCACAGTGAATGAGCCTGCGGCTGCAATGTAATCAGCAAGTACCGGTGCAGGAATTCCAGTAGTACCAATAAGTACCTGTCCTGATGCATCCATAGCATCCATAGTGCCGTCCGAGAGGTCCTGGGCTATGGCTGCAAACATGTCGAACTGTTCAAATGATGCCAGCGTGAGCGTGTTGGCCAGTCGGCTGTATACCGCTGCCCGCCATCCTGCGTGTCTGGAGGCGTCATCTGCATTGAATGAAGCGGGGTCGGTGATGTCTACAGGATCAACAGAGGTATCAACATTATGTGCAAAGGCTTTGAAGAAAGAAGACTGTGCCTCTGTCGGGGTCTTGTTGTATTTAGTGACAAGATCAGCATGGATGGTTGAGTCAGGTGTTACATGCACACTATCGCCCGCTGCAAGTGTGCCGCCAGCAACGAATGCTGACATGTTGCCGGCCGGAACACCGATAGCGCCAGTTTCCTCATCATCAAAAATACCGCCCGTTGATTCAATCACCAGGTCGGTTGCCAGGTCGGTATCGAGGATGTCCATCGCATATGAACCGTCAGCCATGGACATGACAGGGCCGCCTACGGTACTGCCATCAGAGACCTTTTTAGCAGTGACGGTGGCGCCATTCACATCTGAGGCAAATATCGAACCACTTACGGTTACTAGCGTAGGTGTTGGATTGGTAGGTGTAACAACTGGGCTGCTGCTGTCTGCACTATCACAGGCTGCAAGCGTGGCAATACTGGCAGCTAAAAATGTATAACGTATCAGGTTTTGTAACTCCATCTTGACGTATCTCCCGAATCATGGAATTTGAATAAAAATTGTTAATATCGATATGCATAGCAAAGACCGTGCCAATCAATAAATTCAATGAGTTGGGATTTTTCTGGTGCTGCAACAATGTAAAGTTGTTTTACAGGTTGTGTGATATCACACACTATGAGTAAGGAACGGAGAGGGTATCGCTGTTGAGGTTATCAGTTGTAGGAGCGGCTTTAGCCGCGAACAGCCCTAATCGCGGCTAAAGCCGTTTCTACGTGCACTGTAAATCCAGATCAAAACAACAAAACAAGCATCAGCCTCTGTGTTCTCTATGCCTCTGCGGTAAATATTTTCCGTATCAAAACTAGTTCTCGTGAAGACCAGTTAAGAATATAGAGCTTCTTGTTGCTGTGATATTTTGCTTTTCTGTATTGATTAGATCGTTGGCAGGTATGTGGTTAAGTCAGCTTTCTGATATTTGAGCTATCTTCGCTTTCCTGCGTTATTTGCGCCTTTTCATCATTCATCGAGGATAGCGGTGTTGGCCTCGAAACCGCATTGCCCTGGGCATAATCAATACCGATTTCTTTCAGGCAATTAATGATATCGTCGGAAGCTGCATATTCGGCGATGGTTTTAATGCCCATTACCTGCCCGACTTCATTAATCGACTTGACCATGGCGTAGTGCATCGGGTCCTTGTCGATATCGACGACAAATGCACCGTCGATTTTCAGGTAATCAACAGGCAGGCTGGTCAGGTATGAGAACGATGACAATCCACTGCCGAAATCATCCAGTGCAAACGTGCAGCCGAGTTTTTTCAACACTGTCATAAAATGTATGGCTGTTGTCAGGTGGCTGATCGCGGCGGTTTCCGTAATCTCAAAACATAACAGTTCAGGGTTGATTTTGTATTGTTTTAATTTCGTTACGACCAGGTTGAGGAAGGACCTGTCTGAAATTGACTTGCCGGAGAGGTTAACTGAAACCAGCATTTTCTGTTTGCGTGCCGATAGCCAGTGTATGGTGTTTTCAACCACCCACTCATCGATCATGCTGATCATGTTGTAGCGTTCTGCAGCTGAAAGAAACATATTGGGTGAAATAATATCGCCTTCTTCGTCGAGCATGCGCAGAAGAATTTCTCCATGATCCATGAATTTTCCATCGTGATCCTGTAATGGCTCGATTTTCTGGAAATACAGCTGAAAACGATTTTCTTCGAGTGCATGATTGATTTTTGATACCCAGTGCCTTTCGCGCTGCTGGGTAATAATCTTGTCGTTTTCGGTGGTGTAGATCTGAATGCTGTTTCTGCCACTTTCCTTGGCCATGTAACAGGCTGAATCTGCACGACTCAAAAGCTCTGCGCAGGTGTGTATATCGGCGGTGATATCTACAATACCGATGCTCGCGCTGATGGTGAAATTGTAATCGTCCCAGGCAAAATTAAACTGTTTGACTGTTTCGATCATGTCTTCAGCTACAATGCGCGCCTGCTCAACATCGCAGTTCTCCAGTAATAGCCCGAATTCATCGCCACCGAGCCGTGCAAATGAATCCCTGTTGCGGACACGTTCCTGCAGCATTATCGTTATCTGTTTGAGCAGCTCGTCGCCAGCCAGATGCCCGCAGGTATCATTGACCAGCTTGAACTGGTCGAGGTCCAGGTAGCATAGTGAGTTGTGTACTGATTCAGACGGTGGTGAAGAAAGAATGTTTTTTAGTTTTCTTTCCAGCTCATATCGATTAATCAGTCCGGTCAGTGCATCATGCGTAGCCTGGAAGGTGAGCTGCCGCTTGAGTGAGCGCTGTACGGATTCATCATGAATGATGATGACGATACCGATAATAGCACTGTGATTGCTTTGCATAGGCGCTGCGATGTACTCGACCGGTGTTTCGATTCCGCTATCATTCTGTATCAATATGGCGCTGACAGGTTCATCGAGCACGCTTCTGTCTTCGATGTTCTCTATCGGGTTCTCGATACGATTCCCGGTGGATTCGTCCACAATATGCATGATGGATGATATGGGATTGCCATTCGCTTCATCTATTGACCAGCCTGTCAGTTGCTCGGCCGCCGGGTTCATGGAAGTGACGTTGCCCGAGAAATCCGTTGTTATGACGCCATCGATGATCGACTGCAGCGTCAATTGAGAAAAATTCCTCTGCAGTTCTGCAGAGGCGGCATGCACTTCCGCCAGTTGTTTGGCTGCCAGTAGTTCCTTCTCGGTATTTTTGTGTTCTTCAACTTCCTTTTTTAAATTCTCGATCAAAGACTGAATCTTTTCTGTCATTTCATTGAATGAGCGTATTGGTGTAGCGACTTCTGGAAACGCCTGTTCATCGACTGAAACAAATGCACCATGCTTGATGCTATAGGTTGCTGATTCAAGATTCTTCAGAGGGTTTAATCCTTTTCTGATGATATGCAGGGCAAATAAGAGTGCAAGTGCAATAAGCGCTATGGCGAAACCGATAACCTTGTTACGTGTTGCAGTTAACTGCTTGTTGAAGTCGTGTAAATTCGCGACGCCGGATATTTTCAAAGCCGGGCTGCCATTTGAAGCAGGCAGTATGCGGCTAAAATTAAAATCATCATTGCCACGGGCATCTGTGTGCCATTCACCAGACTGGTGTAAAACAATGCCATCAGCTGAGGTGATCTGGATCCGGGTACCGGGTTCATGCGGTATTTTTGCAAGCATCTGTGCCGGATCGGAAATGACCTGAATGTAACCACCCGGCTTCAGGCTGCCGATTGGAACCAGGGTGGCCAGTAAAGGCTTGCCATCAAACAGGCAAATCTGTGAATGTGGCTTGAGTCGTTCGGCAATGACAAGAGTTTTTGCTGACTCTACCAGGGCATTACACGGCACAACATCCGTGTTGCTCAAGCGAATGCCGCGCTCTGAAACCGCCAGCCTGTTTAGTGATTCATCATAAATGATGATCTTGTTGAGTTTCAGCATGCCTGCAGTGACAAAATATCGATTGAATTCCTGATCAAGCAGGGACACCAGCTTGCTAGTGTTTCTGTTTCTATAAGCGGATTTGAATGCCTCTTGCGACTGTAAGCTGAGGCCGAGTTGTTTCTGATGCTCTATGAGTTCATTAACCAGATCATTGGTTTTCAGGGACAAGAGGGTTTCAAAAGCACTTTCCTGATGTTCCAGCGCAAACTTTCTATAGATGTGCTCTGTTGAAATAACCAGCATCAAACCAACCAGTCCGATAACAAATATCGTGACTGCGAGGGTGGACTCTAATGTTAGTTTGTTGTTAAACATGGATATAAAATCTTACCTGCGTGCCTGTTCCTGCGTAATAGTTTGATATCCTTTTTCCTGACACTTCTGGAAGCCACCCGGGTTATATCGGGCATTACCAGGTTATATCGGGCATTGCATTGACAGAAGCTGCGCATATGGCAAACATGAGTCAGAAAAATAGCCTTAAGCCTCTGAATAGATGCATTCCAGTATTAACCGGCTGCGCAATTCAGTGGTATCAGCTATACAGGGTAGCAAAATTCATCTCTGTATAAATGATTTTTACTGCAGTTTTGACTGAAATACTGTGAGCTGATAAACAATCGAGTGAATATCATGGTGTTTCGTATATCTACAGAATTCGTATAGAATCACCGCTTTTTTCCTCGCACCAGATGGGGGTGTGTAATGACGGCACTAAAAATTGGCGTGGTAATGGGTAGCCAGAGCGACTGGCCGGTAATGGAACATGCAGTTAAGCAGCTGGAAGCCTTTGGGGTACCATTTGAAGCAAAAGTTGTTTCAGCTCACCGCACGCCGGATTTGCTGTTTGAATACGCCGAGAGCGCACGCGAGCGAGGCCTGGCCTGCATCATTGCCGGCGCCGGTGGCGCCGCTCACTTGCCGGGCATGCTGGCATCGAAGTCTACAGTGCCTGTACTGGGTGTACCTGTGCCATCGAAATATCTCAAGGGCATGGACTCACTGCTTTCTATCGTGCAAATGCCCAAAGGCATACCGGTCGCTACTTTTGCCATTGGTGAGGCGGGTGCGGCGAATGCTGCGCTGTATGCGGTGTCGATTCTGGCGGTGCAGGACAGTGCGCTGGCCGAAAAACTGGATGAATTCAGACGCCGGCAGCATGCCGCCGTACTGGAGATGAACCTTCCGCCGCAGGCTTGATATGGCTGCACCGATTCTCCCGGGTTCGACATTGGGTATCCTTGGCGGTGGTCAGCTGGGACGCATGTTCTGCACGGCTGCACGCAACATGGGCTACCAGTTGAATGTACTGGACCCGGATCCTGACAGCCCGGCCGGTCATATCGCAGACGATCATGTCGAGGCCGCTTATACGGACATGGAGGCGCTGGATTATATGGCGCGCAGCTGTGACGTCATTACCACTGAATTCGAGAATGTTCCGGCCGAGTCCATGCGCCACCTGGCAGGCAGCAAGCCGGTTTACCCATCAGCGGAAGTGCTGGAAATTGCCCAAAACCGCAATCGTGAGAAAGCCTTCGCCCGCAAGGCTGGATTGACGCCGGCGGCAAATCATCCTGTTGTTTATGAAAGTGATCTGGAGCAGGCAGTCAAGATCACCGGGTTGCCGGCTATTCTGAAAACAGCCACATTGGGCTATGACGGCAAGGGCCAGCATGTTGTTGAGTCGCTGCAACAGGCGCAGCAGGCATTTCTTGATAGCGGTGGTGTCGAGTGCGTGCTCGAGAAAAAAATCGAGTTGAAACAGGAAGTCTCGGCCATTGTGGCGCGTAACCGGCAGGGTGAAACAGCGGTATATCCTGTTGGCGAGAATGAACATCGAAACGGCATCCTCCATATCACGATCGTGCCCGCACGTGTCGATGAAGCTATTGCGGATAAGGCAAGGCAGCAGGCCTTACAGCTGGTTGAAGAGCTGGATTATGTGGGCGTGCTTGCGGTCGAGTTTTTTATCGATAGTAATAATGAATTGCTGTTTAATGAAATGGCGCCACGGCCGCATAACAGTGGCCATTACACCGAGGACGCCTGTGTAACATCGCAATTCGAACAGCAGGCGCGGGTCATTTGTGGTCTGCCACCGGGTGATGTGACATTATTATCGCCCGTTGTCATGGTTAACCTGCTGGGCGATCTATGGCATCCGGACTGGCCTGTGCTGCTGAATGAGCCCGATGTGAAATTGCACCTGTATGGCAAGAAGGAAGCGCGCCCGGGGCGAAAGATGGGCCATTACAATGTGCTGGGCAGTGATGTTGAAGAGGCGCTGAAGACGGCCAGGGCGATCTATTCAAGATTGGCTAAAACATAACCGCAGGCCTGATCTGGCCGTTTGCGGTGTATCTATTGAGTGGCCCTCGCCCGCATATTGAATGAAGGATTTGGAATTTAGGGGCAAGCTGTAACAGCTCAAAACCCAATTGAGTTACTTTTACTTCTTGTAATATAGCTAACAGTTGCTCATTTCGCGTCGGCCTTCATGCAATATGCGGGCTAGTCCTGTTCAGGGTGTTTATGCCCGCCTTTTGTGGCTGTGCCTGCCATGAGAACCATGCTTGTCTTTTCCATGTTTGTGACCATGGCGAGGGCCGGAGCCATGCGGTTTTTTGGGTTTCTGCTTGATCGGCGGCTTGGGTGTCACCAGTGCACCGTAGTCGATAGCTTCATTATCGATGCGGTGGCCGATGTATTCCTCGATATCCACCAGGTAGTGGGCATAATCCTCGCATGCAAAACTGATGGCGGCACCGCTGGCGCCCGCGCGTGCTGTTCTGCCAACACGGTGCACATAATCTTCACCTGATTGCGGCAGGTCAAAGTTAAAAATATGGCTGACTGCTGGGATGTGGAGTCCGCGAGCTGCGACGTCGGTTGCGACCAAAATATTGAATTCGCCGTCCTGGAATTTCTTCAATAATGTTTGACGTTTTTTCTGCGGCACATCGCCTGAAAGCAGCGCGGTTTTGTAGCCATTGCCTTCCAGCCATGCGTACAGTTTTTCGGCGACACGCTTGGTGTTAATGAAAATGATACTGCGGGTAGGCTGGAGCGATTCCAATAAGCTGAGCAGTAAAGGAATTTTCTCGTCATTTGCCGGGTAATAGACCGTCTGCTTGATCTTGTCGGCGGTTGGTCTTTCTGATTTGATGCGCACCGTTTCGGCATCATTCATGTGCTCATACGCCAGTTCCAGCACCCGGTGTGACAGGGTGGCGGAAAACAGCATGCTCAAACGCTGTTCGGGGGGCGGGCAGCTTCTCAACAGGTAACGGATGTCCTTGATAAATCCAAGATCGAACATACGGTCAGCCTCATCGAGCACAACAACCTGGCAGGCCTTGAGATCAAACACGCGCTGCTTGAAATAGTCGATGATGCGTCCGGGTGTGCCGATCAGCAGGTCGACACCTGCCGCCAGTTGTTCGCGTTGCTGCTCGTAGCCGGTACCGCCATAGGCCAGTCCAAACACCAGGCCGGTATGGCTGCCTAACAGCTCGGCATCCTTGTGTATCTGGATGGCCAGTTCACGCGTAGGCGCCAGTAGCAGTGCGCGCGGCTGGTTTTTTCGACGGTTTTCGCCGGCAGGGTTCTTCAGCAGCTGATTGAAAACAGCAACCAGGAAAGCGGCTGTTTTGCCTGTGCCGGTTTGAGCTTCGCCGGCAACATCACGCCCTGCAAGCGCGATCGGCAGGGTTTGTTCCTGGATTGGCGTGCAGTATTCAAAGCCGGCATCCGCCAGGCCCTGGTTGATTTCATCAAGTAAATTGAAGCTTACGTAGCGGGTTTTAGACAGGTGGTGTTCACTCATGGCGCGTAGCTTACCCTAATTCGCCTTGTCATGAGCACAAGGGGGTGTACAAATCAGGAAAATAGTCTATTATACCGATCAAAACATATCTAAACATTCATATAACCACTTCGTTTTTACAATTTAAAACACATTCAAACCATTGCCTGCAGATGCCTGTGTGCAACAATCATAATTAATTCAGGAGATACGCATAGTGAGTGACAAGATTGTTCATGTAACAGATGACAGTTTTGAACAAGATGTAATTAAGTCAGATGTTCCCGTCCTTGTAGATTACTGGGCTGAATGGTGTGGACCTTGCAAGATGATTGCACCGATACTTGAAGAAGTGGTAGATGACTACTCAGGTAAGCTGAAGATAGCCAAGCTGAATATTGATGAGAACCCGAATACGCCACCCAAGTTTGGTATTCGCGGTATTCCAACATTGATTCTGTTTAAAGATGGTGATGTGGAAGCAACTAAAGTTGGCGCTCTGTCAAAATCGCAGCTGACCGCGTTTATTGACAGTAATCTGTAGAGAGCCAGTCTCTTGCTGCTGGAAGAAAAATAAATATTGAGAATAAATTAAAGCACATCCGTACGCAGACCCTGCGACATAATAACGACTGTTTCTTGTCGTTAGAAATCCGAATGCGTACTTGAACCCTGAAACCCCCTAAATTGAAACAAAAAGATAACTGCAAATCATACCCAGACCGCCTATGAACCTCACAGAACTGAAACTAAAAGCCGTACCTGAACTCGTCGAAATAGCTGAATCCATGAAGCTTGATAATGTCGCGCGAGCGAAAAAACAGGACATTATTTTTGCCATATTGAAGGCGCATGCCAAGAGTGGCGAGGATATTTTCGGTGATGGTGTTCTTGAGATATTGCAGGACGGCTTCGGCTTTTTGCGAGCGGCTGACAGCTCCTACCTCGCCGGGCCTGATGATATTTATGTATCACCCAGCCAGATACGGCGTTTCAGTATGCGTACCGGTGATACGATTTCAGGCAAGATCAGGCCGCCTAAAGATAGCGAGCGTTATTTCGCCATGCTCAAGGTTGACCAGGTCAATTTTGATACGCCAGAGAACGCACGTAACAAGGTTGCATTTGAGAACCTGACGCCGTTGCATCCTGATGAGCGCATGATCATGGAGCGTGGTAACGGTAGTACGGAAGACATTACTGCGCGCATGATCGATCTTGTTGCGCCATTTGGTAAAGGACAGCGCGGCCTGATTGTATCTCCGCCCAAGGCCGGTAAGACAATGTTGATGAGTAACATTGCGCAATCGATTGCTGCGAATCACCCGGAATGCTATCTCATCGTTCTGCTGATCGATGAGCGCCCGGAAGAAGTGACCGAGATGGAGCGCAGTGTCCGTGGCGAAGTGGTATCAAGTACCTTCGATGAGCCTGCCAGCCGTCACGTACAGGTTGCTGATATGGTGATTGAAAAGGCCAAGCGTCTCGCCGAGCATAAAAAAGATGTCGTTATTCTGCTGGATTCGATTACCCGTCTTGCACGTGCCTATAACACCGTGATTCCATCATCGGGCAAGGTACTTACCGGTGGTGTCGATGCACATGCACTGCATCGCCCGAAACGCTTCTTTGGCGCGGCGCGCAATATTGAAGAGGGCGGTAGTATTACAATTCTGGCGACTGCACTGGTCGATACCGGCTCTAAGATGGATGAAGTGATCTACGAAGAATTCAAGGGAACAGGTAACATGGAAATCCATCTGGACCGCCGTATCACTGAAAAACGCATCTTCCCCGCCATTAATATCAACCGTTCAGGCACGCGTCGTGAAGAGAAGCTGACCAAGCCGGATGAGCTGCAGAAGATATGGATTCTACGCAAGCTGCTGCAGCCCATGGATGAGATCGGTGCGATTGAATTCCTCTTGGACAAGCTGGCAGCAACCAAGACCAACAGCGAGTTCTTTGATTCAATGAAGGGCTAGTTTCACCGCAAAGGCGCAAAGTACGCAAAGGATTTATTTTAATTTACCGCAGAGGCGCAGAGAAATACTTTTTCTATGTTAGTTTATGTTTATGCATTCCATATGCATGAACAATAGCAGCCAATTAAGCCATACAAATAATTATTTTTTCTCAGCGCCTCTGCGGTAATAAATAAAAAGCAGTCTTTGCGTACTTTGCGCCTTTGCGGTGAGTCAATGACCTAATCCTGTTTTTCGCGAGCTATCGCGCGGTAGCCGATATCGGTGCGGTAATAAACCCTGTCCCAGTTTATTTTCTTTACCACTTCATAGGCTTTCTGCTGCGCTTCGGTAACCGAGTTTCCGAGGGCGCAGGCGCACAGTACGCGGCCGCCGCTGGTAACGACTTTGCCATCTTTTTCCGCAGTACCGGCGTGAAAAACCTTGGTTGATTCTGTTTCGGTTCCATCGAGCCCGGAAATTGCATCACCCTTGTTATAGCTGTCCGGGTAACCGCCGGCGGCGAGCACAACACCCAGTGAAGTGCGTGCATCCCAGATTGCGGATGTGTTATCAAGATTGTGGTCAAGTGCCTGCAGGCATAAGTCGACCAGGTCCGAGTTCAGGCGCATCATGATTGGCTGTGTTTCCGGGTCACCGAAGCGGACATTGTATTCGAGCACCTTCGGTGTGCCATCTTCGGCGACCATGATGCCGGCGTACAAAAAGCCGGTGTAGTCATTGCCTTCGGCGGCCATGCCATCGACGGTCGGGCGGATGACTTCATGCATAATGCGATCGTGAATGTTTTGTGTGACAACCGGGGCGGGTGAGTATGCGCCCATGCCGCCGGTATTGGGTCCCTTGTCACCATTATCACGCGCCTTGTGATCCTGCGAACTGGCCATGGGCAGGATGTTGTTACCATCGACCATGCAGATGAAACTGGCTTCCTCTCCGGTGAGGAATTCCTCGACGACCACGCGGGCGCCGGCATCTCCAAATTTATTACCCGAGAGCATGTCCTTGATGGCATCGACGGCTTCATCTTCAGACTGTGCCAGGATCACGCCCTTGCCGGCAGCAAGCCCGTCGGCTTTAATGACGATGGGGGCGCCCTGTTGCCTGACATAGGCAATGGCTTCATCTTCATCGGTAAAGTTGCCGTAAGCCGCTGTGGGAATGTGATGGCGTGCGAGAAAATCCTTGGTAAAGGCTTTTGAGCCTTCGAGTTGCGCAGCACCCTTGCTGGGGCCGAATATTTTCAGCCCGGCAGCGTTGAAGCTATCGACAATGCCTGCAACCAGCGGCGCTTCGGGGCCGACGATGGTCAGTGTAATTTCGTTGCTGCGTGCAAATTCGAGTAATCCATCAATGTCTTCGGCAGCGATGGCTACATTCTGAATTTTATTTTCAAGTGCAGTACCGGCATTACCGGGCGCGACATAAACGGTTTCAACTTGATTTGACTGTGCAGCCTTCCACGCCAGTGCATGCTCACGACCACCACCGCCTACGATCAATACATTCATTATTTTTACCTGTGATTTTCACCGCAAAGGCGCAAAGGACGCAAAGACTACTTTTTATTTATTACTGCAGTAGCGCAGAGTTTATAACAGGCATTCGTAGGAGCGACTTTAGTCGCGAATTGATGCAGTTCGCGACTAAAGTCGCTCCTACAAAAAATCAAAATTTCTATGCGCCTCTGCGGTAAATAAGTAAAATCTTTGCGCCCTTTGCGTCTTTGCGGTAGTAATTATTTATTGTTAATGCCTGAAATGCCGCATGCCGGTGAACACCATGGCCATGCCGTGTTCATTGGCGGCTTCGATGACTTCTTCGTCGCGCATGGAACCGCCGGGTTGTATGACGGCGGCGATGCCCGCTTCATTCGCAGCATCGATGCCATCGCGGAACGGGAAGAAGGCATCTGAAGCCATGACCGAGCCTTTGACTTCGAGGCTGGCGTGTTCCGCCTTGATACCCGCTATGCGTGCGCTGTTGATGCGGCTCATCTGGCCGGCGCCGACACCGATGGTCATATTGTTTTTGCCGTACACAATGGCGTTGGACTTGACGAACTTGGCGACTCGCCAGCTGAACAGAAGATCATCCATTTCATCATCGGTGGGTTTACGCTCGGTAACGATTTTCAGTTCATCGTGAAGTGCAAGGTCGGCATCCTGCACCAGCAGGCCACCGTTAACGCGTTTGAAATCCAGCCTCGCCAGCGGCGCATTCCACGAGCCGCACTCCAGCAGGCGTACATTTTTCTTTTCGGCAACTGCAATTTTCGCTGCATCGCTGACACTGGGGGCAATAATGACTTCAACGAACTGGCGATCGACAATCGCCTTTGCCGTTTCACCATCAAGCTCACGGTTGAATGCGATGATGCCTCCAAAGGCTGATTCCGGGTCGGTGCTGTAAGCACGATCATAGGCTTCCAGCAGGGTGCCGTTAATGGCAACGCCGCATGGGTTTGCGTGTTTAACAATGACGCATGCCGGCGCTTCGAACTGCTTCACGCACTCCAGCGCCGCATCGGTATCACCGATGTTATTGAATGACAGCTCCTTGCCCTGTATTTGTCTGGCTGTAGCAATGCTGGCTTCTGT
>Ga0316192_10002332_pt1 | contig 13892 bp, 7 predicted proteins | sample MerIslwburrow_MG_FD_204931 | JGI IMG/M metagenome (GOLD analysis project Ga0316192, IMG submission 204931) | Coastal sediment microbial communities from Maine, United States - Merrow Island worm burrow | ecosystem: Environmental > Aquatic > Marine > Coastal > Sediment | place: USA: Maine...
TCACTCCCGCGGATGCCGTGGAAAAAATGAAAAAAGAAGAAAAAAACAAATCGTCCGCAAAAAACAAGGACAATTTTGACGAAATATGGTCATCGCTCTAATAACAAGAAAAAACTATGTCATTTAATGCATTAGCCGCCGAGACACCAAGGGAAACATTTGTGGACGAGAAGAAAATAAATCTCGTAGTGATCGACGATTCTTTTGATACAGAAGAAAAAATCGTCAGCACACTACGTAATGAAGGCTATGCAGCGCGATCCACACGAGTTGAAGACGCAGAGGACCTGTCCGAGGCAATTCGCAAGAAAGAGCCTGACATGGTTTTATACACAAAAGGAATGGAGCTGATCTCACTGAAAGAAGTTTGTGACTGTATCAAGCAAAATTTGAACGGCACACCCGTCCCCGTGATTGCTGTTCAAAAAAATGGCAGCGAGGAATCGACTGTTAATGCTATGAGGGAAGGCGCCGCTGACCTGTCTTCATATGAGAACATGGATCATCTTCGCATGGTAATAAACCGCGAAATTAATGCGCTACGCAGCTGGCGACAAATGCACAAACTTGAATCCGCGATGGGCGAGTCAGAGCGTCGCTGCGCATCCTTACTCGACAGTTCACGTGACTCTATTGCCTACGTACATGAAGGCATGCATGTATACTCCAACGCTTCATACCTGGACTTGTTTGGTTTGGAACACTCAGATGAACTGGAGAGCATGCCGATACTGGATATGATTGCACCCGATAACAGAGACAGCTTCAAAACATTTCTGCGAGACTATCTGCAAAAAGACGCGACAACAGAAGTCCATAAGACACACCTGCAAAAGCCCGATGGCACAAAATTCGAAGGTGAAATGGAGTTCTCACCAGCAAGCATTGAAGGCGAACCATGCATACAGGTCATCATTCGAAAGGAAAATGCCAATGCTGAAGCACTCGAAGAGAGACTGAAAGAGCTCAGCCAGAAGGACCAGCTTACCGGCTTGTATAACAGGCAATACTGCCTGGACAAACTTGAAGATACGATATCCCAGTGTGAATCAGAAGATTGCTCCGCCGCACTGATAGAGATCAGACTGGACAATTTTGGAGACATAAAGAACCGCATAGGCGCAGTTGATATCGACAAGTTCTTTGTTGAAGTCGCAAGCACATTAAAACAAGTGATCCATAAAGACGATACGCTGTCATTTATGAATCCCAGCTATTCGGTTATTGCCTATAACCAGGATAATGATTCGGCTCAGGCATATGCAGAAAAAATCCAGAATGCAATTATGGATCTGGACGTAAATATAGGTAATGAAAAAATCAATACCACGTGCTGTATTGGTATTACACTGATTGACAAGAACTCACCTGAAACCGATGAAGTCCTGCGCCGTGCAGATAAGGTTTCTGATGAAGCTGCACAAGCGGGGACAAACCAGATAAAGATATACATACCTGCAGAAGGCGAGCTGACAAGGCATGAAGTCGATTCGCTTTTCAAAGAACAGCTGACCCAGGCACTCAAGAATGACAGGTTTGTGCTCTTCTACCAGCCAATTATAAGCCTTCATGGCGACCCCGATGAGCGCTATGAAGTGTTCGTACGCATGTTCGCGGAAGATGGCAAGGACATGATCATGCCACACGAATTTCTGCCTGCCGCCGAACGCATAGGCATGTCTACGGCGATCGATCGCTGGGTACTGTATAGAGCGATACGGGATGTGATCAAACGCTATGAAAAAGGCAAACACACACGCTTTTTTATCAAGTTATCAGCTGCATCAATCAAGGACGAGACTCTGATCGAATGGATCAACTTCCAGATCAAAGACAAGCATCTGCCAGAAAACGTGTTAATTTTCGTAGTCAAGGAATCGGTTGCGGTAACCAACCTGAAAAATGCCAAAGATCTAGCCAGCGGCCTGAAGAAGATCAACTGTGGTTTTGTACTGGATGACTTTGGATCCGGCTCCAACCCGCTCCAGTTACTTGAACATATTGATGCCGACTATATAAGACTGGACAAGAGTTTCATGGATGATCTTGCTGACAATCCGCAAAGCCAGGAAACCATAAAGAAAATTACTGAGCAGGCTACTGCATCCGGTAAACTCACAATTGCGCAATTCGTAAAAGACGCCAACAGCCTGTCTTTATTATGGGGAATGGGCGTGAACTTTATCCAGGGTTACTTCCTGCAGGAGCCGCAGGCCAAGATGAACTACGACTTCACCGATATAGCGGGTTAACCCGCTATATCGGTGAGTGGCGAGGGATGAGTGGCTAGTAACGAGGAAAGTCAAAAGAAAAAGCCTTGCCACTCGTTACTCGTCCCTTGCCACTTACCAGAATGGCGCTATACAGTTAGCTTTCTCGATTAATTCATACCTTGTAAAGCAGCTATCCGCTGCGACAACGGCGGATGACTCATGAACAGTTTACGCATGCCTTCAGCCAGGCCGCCATTGATACCGAACGCGACCATCTGATCAGGCAAGCTTGATGGCTCATGGATCGACTGCAATCTTCGCAATGCAGCAACCATCTTATCCCTGCCGGCCAGGCTGGCAGCGCCAGCATCGGCACGGAACTCACGCAATCTTGAGAAATACATAACGATAGCGCTGGCCAGAATTCCGAACACGATCTGCGCCAGGATGCTGGTTATATAATATGCGGGCCCATAACCGCGCTCTGTTTTGAAGACAACACGGTCAACAACATGTCCGACGACACGCGAGATGAAAATAACAAAGGTATTAACAACGCCCTGTATCAATGCGAGGGTAACCATGTCGCCGTTTGCCACATGCGATATTTCATGGCCCAAAACCGCCTCGGCCTCATCCATTTTCATGTTATTAATCAGGCCCGTAGTAACGGCCACCAGCGCGCTGTTACGACTCATGCCTGTAGCAAAAGCATTGATATCCGGTGAGTTATAAATGGCGACTTCCGGCATGGCGATACCCGCCTGTTCGGCCTGTCGTTTTACCGTCTCCAACAGCCATTGCTGGGTTTTGTTTTGTGGCTGTTCGATGACCTGTGCACCGGTCATACGTTTTGCCGACCATTTCGACATGGCCAGCGAAATGAAGGAACCGCCCATACCGAACACAGCAGAAAATATAAGCAGCGCCTGCAAATCAAGATCAACGTTGTTTTCCTGCAATAAGGAATCGACACCGAGAATACTGAGGACGATACTCAGAATGATCAGTACGGCAATATTGGTAGCGAGAAAAAGTGCGATGCGTTTCATAAAGCCTCACGTAAAAATGAATTGCTGGATATATAGGGGTAGAAATTGCAGATTCAATAGTCCGTAAAAAACACAAATGAATGCGAAATATTCTTTCAGCCTGAATTGCACTAGTCGCGACCTGATCTAACAGTGTGGCTGATTTAATTTTTGTAGAAACTAATATAAGTCCACAGATGAACGCAGATAAACACAGATAAAGGTGTTTTTTTAAGTTTCTTTACATCTGCGTTCATCTGTGGGTTAAAGCTGTTAGTTTTTATTCCTGAGAACTTGAATATTGATTAACCTTCGTCAACCGCTTTGTGCTCAACTTCCATGCGGTCAACACTGCGGTAACCGCGTGGCAGTTTGAGGCCGCGCCGTCCACGCTCACCGTAATAGCTGTCTACTTCATCGGGCTTCATCACTTTGTATTTTTTACCTGAATGAACGGTAAGTTTTTCACCATCCTGGATCAGCGATAATGCGCTAACAGCCTCATCACCCGCCTTTAACCTGGCACCAGGTATGTTTATGATTTTATTACCTTTCCCACGCGCCATCTGTGGCAATTCCGAGAGCTCGGTTACCAGCATGTGTCCTTCCGTTGTTACCGCAATAATGTAATCCTGTTCGAGGTCACGCACGGCTACCGCCGGCAGCGCCCTGGCCTGCTTGCCGACATTCAACATGGCCTTTCCAGTTTTGGTGCGTGCATGCATTTCACCGAGACGAACAACAAAACCATAGCCAAAATTGCTGCCAACCAGGTAAAGTTGGTCTGGATCTCCGATCATCACCGAAACGAAGGTGGCCCCTGAAGGTAATGTGAAATGACTGGTCAGCGGGTCGCCCTGCCCTCTTGCCGATGGCAGTTTATGTGCAGGTAATGTATAGGCGCGTCCGCTTGAATCCATAAATACGGCAAGCTGGTTGGTTTTGCCAGTAGCTGAAGCCTGGAATTCATCACCGGATTTGTAATTCAGTTTACTCGCATCTATATCATGTCCCCTGGCAGCCCTGACCCAGCCCTTTTTCGACAGTACAACAGTGATCGCTTCACTTGAGATCAGTGCAGCTTCGTTAATGGCCTGTGCTGCGCCACGTTCGATAATCGGCGAGCGGCGCTCATCGCCGTATTTCTCTGCATCTTCCAGAATTTCCTTGCGTATCATTGTTTTTAATCGACGCGCTGAGGCCAGAATTGTTTCCAGGCCGTCACGCTCAACCGACAACTCATCCTGCTCGCCTCGAATTTTCATTTCCTCGAGCCTTGCCAGATGGCGTAATTTCAATTCAAGAATCGCTTCAGCCTGTTCGTCACTGATCTTGAAACGTGCCATCAATACCGGCTTGGGCTTGTCGTTTTCACGAATGATGGCAATGACTTCGTCAATATTCAGATACGCAATCAACAAACCATCAAGGATGTGCAAACGCTTGTTGACCTTGTCGAGACGCCATTGCAGGCGACGCCTCACAGTCACAGTGCGGAACTTGATCCATTCGTTCAACAGCGAGAGCAGGTCCTTGACCTGAGGCCGGCCGTCGATGCCGATCATGTTCATGTTGATGCGATAACTGCGCTCGAGGTCAGTGGTTGCGAACAGATGATGCATCAGCTCTTCTTTATTGACACGATTTGAGCGCGGCACAATGACGATACGCGTCGGGTTTTCATGATCAGATTCATCACGCAGGTCTTCTACCATGGGCAGTTTTTTCGCGATCATTTGCTGCGCGATCTGCTCTATAACCTTGTTGCCGGACACCTGGTAAGGCAATGCCGTGATAACAATATCGTAGCCTTCAGCCTCATAGATTGCACGTTGACGAATGTTTCCATGTCCCGTGCGATAAGTTTCCAGGATCTCCCTGATCGGCGTAATGATTTCAGCTTCAGTCGGAAAGTCCGGGCCCTTGATGTGCTCACATATTTCCTCGAGGGTAGACTTTGGCTGCTCCAGTAAACGTATGCATGCACTGGCAACTTCATTCAGATTGTGCGGCAGTATATCTGTTGCCATGCCCACGGCTATGCCCGTACCGCCATTGAGCAGCACGTTTGGCAACCGTGCAGGCAAGGTTTCCGGCTCCTGCAGAGAACCGTCAAAATTGGGCACCCAGTTGACCGTACCCTGCCCCAGCTCACGCAACAATACCTCTGCATAAGGCATGAGCCGTGATTCTGTATAACGCATGGCAGCAAAAGACTTGGGGTCATCGGGAGAGCCCCAGTTACCCTGGCCATCGACCAAAGGATAGCGATATGAGAACGGCTGCGCCATCAACACCATGGCTTCGTAGCAGGCGCTATCGCCATGAGGATGATATTTACCAAGCACGTCACCTACCGTACGCGCTGACTTTTTATGCTTGGATGCGGCGCTTAGCCCCAGTTCTGACATCGCAAAAACAATGCGCCGCTGCACCGGTTTGAGACCATCACCAATAAAGGGCAATGCACGATCGAGAATAACGTACATGGAATAATCCAGGTATGCCTTCTCGGTAAACTCGGCAAGCGGTTGTCGCTCGATACCTTCGAAATCAATTTCAGATTGATCAGTCATGTTTGAATAAGACTCTATTTTTAGTATTAATTCACCGCAAAGGCGCAAAGAGCGCAGAGAAAACCTATTGTTGTTGTATTACCTTCCAATTCGTATGTGCGATGTCTTTATCATGGCAACAAGGAGCTTCCTCAAGCTTTTTCAAGCTTTTCAGAATCCTCTCATTCATTCGGGATAACCACTTGTTAAACCGTCTGCTCCTCTGTGGTATATAGCCGTAAGGGATTTCATCACATTATTTTTGAATGACAAACATTATTATTCTTTGCGTCTTTTGCGCCTTTGCGGTGAGAAAATCCAGACGTTATACAACCGCGAGGTCGCCTTTCTTTTCCAGCCATTTCTTCCTGTCTGGGGCACGCTTTCTGCACAGCAGCATGTCCAGCATCTGATTGGTCTTGTCACCCTTGTCGATCGTCAGCTGAACCAGTTTACGCGTATCCGGTGACATGGTAGTGACACGCAGCTGCAACGGATTCATTTCACCCAGACCTTTAAAGCGAGTGACGTTGACTTTGCCCCGTTTTTTTTCAGCGCTGATGCGGTCCAGCACACCTTCTTTTTCTGCTTCATCCAGCGCATAGTAGATTTCCTTACCGACATCGATGCGATACAGCGGCGGAATGGCGATATAGATATGACCCGCTTCGACCAGCGGTCTGAAATGGCGTAAAAACAGTGCGCATAACAGGGTAGCAATGTGATAACCATCGGAATCAGCATCCGCCAGTACACATACCTTGCCATAACGCAGGCTCTTGATATCACTGGAACCCGGCTCCACCCCGAGTGCAACTGAAATATCATGCACCTCCTGTGAAGCCAGCACCTGGTCGGGAGACACCTCCCAGGTATTCAGTATCTTTCCGCGCAACGGCATGATGGCCTGATATTCGCGGTCACGTGCCTGCTTTGCGGAACCGCCGGCAGAATCGCCTTCCACCAGGAATATTTCGGTTCGTGTTGTATCCTGCGAGGTACAGTCGGCCAGCTTTCCCGGCAATGCCGGACCGGATGTCACTTTCTTTCGAATAACCTTGCGCCCTGCGCGCAAGCGTTTTTGCGCATTCTCGATTGCAAGCATCGCGATCGCTTCACCGGCACCCGTGTGCTGGTTGAGCCACAGGCTGAATGAATCTTTTACCACGCCTGAAACAAATGTTGCGCATTCACGAGACGACAGCCGTTCCTTGGTCTGACCGGAAAACTGGGGTTCTTGCAGCTTGACTGAAAGCACATAACAGACACGGTCCCAGACATCTTCGGGGCTGATCTTGACGCCGCGAGGTACGAGACTGCGAAACTCACAAAACTCACGCAAGGCATCGGTCAGGCCGGTACGTAATCCATTTACATGGGTGCCACCCTGTGAAGTTGGGATTAAATTGACATACGATTCCGTGACCAGCTCACCGCTTTCCACCAGCCAGGTAACAGACCAGTCGACCGCTTCATTTTGACCCGCCATACTTTCAGTGAACGGCTCAAGCGGCATGGTTTCCTTGTCGAACAGGTTTTCACCGAGGTAATCCTGTAAACCACCTTCATAGAACCATGTCTGTTTCTCACCGCTTTTTTCTTCCAGTAATGTAACTTCCAGGCCGGGACACAGCACGGCCTTGGCGCGTAATACATGCTTGAGACGCGGCAAAGAAAAATTAACTGAATCAAAATATTTTTTATCCGGCCAGAAATGAATTCGAGTACCGGTATTGCGCTTGCCGACGGTGCCGGTTTTTTTCAGTTTTGTTGTTACAGCGCCCTTTTTGAAGGCCATGCTATAGACCGCCCCGTCACGCTTCACCTCGACTTCAAGCATTGATGACAGGGCATTTACAACAGAAACACCGACACCATGCAGGCCACCGGAAAACTGGTAATTTTTGTCGGAAAACTTGCCGCCGGCATGCAACTTGGTCAGAATCACTTCCACACCCGGTATACCCTGTTGCGGGTGCTTATCAACAGGCATACCGCGGCCGTTATCACTCACTGAAAGGGAGCCATCTTTATATAGAACGACATCGATTTTACTCGCGTGCCCTGCTATAGCCTCATCGACACTATTATCGACCACTTCCTGTGCCAGGTGGTTGGGACGGCTGGTATCGGTATACATGCCAGGCCGTTTTTGCACCGGCTCAAGACCGGTTAATACCTCGATCGCGGAGGCATCGTAATTACTCATACTTGGTATATTAACCCTTCTAAACGTGGTTTCATCGTGACCAGTACGGGGGCAATGCATTATTACATTTACACTCGCACTACGAGTACCTATGCTATCAGTCTATGAACACGACTAACAGCCCTGCCATTGACCCTGCCGATAGCCTGGCAGCAGCACAACCGGGTATGAATGCCACAGTATCTGCATCTGCGGGTACGGGCAAAACCTGGTTGCTGGTGACGCGGATTATACGCCTGCTTTTGGCAGATATAGAACCCGGAAGTATCCTGGCGCTGACTTTCACCCGAAAAGCTGCCGCCGAAATGCAAATGAGATTACAGGAACGCCTGTATCAAATGGCCACAGCAGACGATGAAGAGCTCCATACGCTTTTACAACAGTCAGGGAGCTCAATTACCAGCGAGGCCATACATAAGTCGCGTGAACTGTACGAGAAGCTGTTACATGCAAATTTTCAGGTGCGATTACAGACTTTTCATTCATTTTGCCAGGACATACTGTCGCATTTCCCTCTGGAAGCGGACATAGCCCCCGGATTTGAGCTTATAGAAAACACGGCCCTGTTGCAGCAACAGGCCTGGGAAGAACTGTTTGCTGAAGCAACCCGCAATGCACAGGGTATGCTTGCCAATGATCTCGATGTGTTAATGCAGGCCTGCAACGGGCCGGCGAATACAAAAACAGCACTCAACAGCATGCTTGGTCACCGCAGTGACTGGTGGGCCTTCAGTGAACACAAGAAAGATGCCGCGGCCTATGCCAGCGAGCAACTGCGGCAACAGCTTCGAATAGATACGGAAACAGAGCCCTATGCACACTTTTTTGCGGGTATCACGCGTGAGGATTTCACCCGTTTTGCCAACTTATTACGCAAGCATCAAACCAAAACCAATCTCGGTCATGCCGAACAGATTGAACATGCACTGCAGGCAGAGAACCTTGATGAAGATATATTCAAACTACTTGAACCGGTTTTTTTAACTGCGAAGCATGAACCCAGGTCGCGAAAGCCTTCCAAAACACAGGCCTCCAGTATGGGTGACGAGGCTGAGGCAACTTTCCTCGATCTGCATGTGCGGATCTGCGCTTCAATGCAAAACACGCTGGAAACAGCCAGGCGTATACGCTCACTGGAACTTAACGCGGTCTGGTTTCGTACAGGTCAGCGCTTCATTGAACTCTATCAGAAGCTCAAGCGTGAACAGCGCCTGCTCGATTTCACCGATCTTGAGTGGAGCTGTTATCGCTTGCTGAATGATGCCGATAACGCACATTGGGTACAGTACAAGATCGATCAGCGCATCGATCATGTATTAATCGATGAATTTCAGGATACCAATCCAACCCAATGGCAATTGATTACTCCCCTGCTGGAAGAAATCGCTGCCGGCACCACTGAACGAGCACGCAGTTTCTTTCTTGTTGGCGATGAAAAACAGTCCATTTACAGCTTCAGGCGCGCCAATCCGGAATTACAGAAACAGGCGTCCGATTATCTTGCCCAAACCATGTCGGCGGTTGAGGTCAAACTGGATTCTTCACGGCGCTCCTCGCCCGCAATCATTGAAACTGTAAATGCAATTTTCAGCCAGGATGAAATACAGCGTTACATGCCTGAGTTCCAGCCTCATAGCACTCACTTGCAGCATGTCCCCGGACAAACCTCTTTGTTCCCATTACATGAGCTCAGCGTGGATGATGAAGACCAGCCTGATGATTGCAGTTCGTTTCAGCTGAGAAACCCGCTGCTTGAACCCCGGACTGAAAAACTTAAAACCGTCCGACAGGAAGAAGCACATCTAATCGCGGACCAGATCGAGAAACTGGCCAATAAACCGCTGCTGATCAGCGAAAAAGACGAGAATGATGAAGACCGGGTTCGACCGATCGAGTTCGGTGACATCATGATCCTGATGCGAAATCGCACACACATCGGTGTGTATGAATCAGTGTTACGTGATCGCGGCATACCCTTCATTGGAAGCCAGCGTGGCAGCCTGCTCGATAACCAGGAGATACAGGACCTGGAGAAGCTGCTGGACAGTCTGATAACACCTTTTAACAATCTGTCGATTGCACAGGTATTGAAATCACCTGTTTTTGCAGCATCCGATGCAGACCTCATCAGTATTTCACTGATGCATAAGGACAGGAAATGGTACCAACGCCTGCTCAACATGGAAGCAGGTCTGCATGAGCAGCATCCGTTAAGCCGCGCCGCCCGACTGTTACCCCGCTGGCACAAACTTGCCGACACCATGCCGGTTCATGACCTGCTCGATCGCATCTACGCGGAAGGCAACATCATTCAACGCTATGTATCTTCCGCACCGCCAGCGCAGCAACAGCGTGTAAGCGCTAATTTACAGCGCTTTCATGAATTATCGCTCGAGCTCGACAGCGGCCGCTATCCAGGCTTGAGTCATTTCCTGCATTATTTACGCAGCATTCGTCAACACAGGGATGGCCGCCCGGATGAGCCCACTATTGCCCATGGCCAGTCATGCGTCAATCTGATGACCATCCATGCCAGCAAGGGACTCGAGTCACCTGTCGTCATCCTGGCCGACTGCGATAACCAGGGCGGTCATAACAACGCATACACCGCACTGGTTGACTGGCCCGCACAGAGCAGTAAACCGGTCAGATTCCAGCTGGTTACAGCTAAAGACAACACCGATGAAATCACCCGTGAGGTGCTGAAGCAAAAAGAACAGGCGCAAAAACGCGAAGAACTGAACCTGCTCTATGTTGCGCTTACGCGCGCACGCCAGTACCTACTCGTTACCGGCAGCGCCAGCAAATCAAAATCCGGCTGGTATGAATACATTGAGACGGCGATGAGTTCCATCACCACCGCTGACTCGAATGGCGCCTATCATCTTGCTACCGGCGATTACACTGGAGCAGCCATCAGTAAAGAAGAAACAACAGAAACAGGCCTGGAAATTGAGGTCGATACCCGGTTAACCAGGCCGATAATAAATGTAGCAACGACAGAACACATGATTGCTCCAAGCCTTAGCTTCCATGCAAGCAATGACAGTTTACATTCAGCGCATGACAACGAGGGCGTCAGGCGAGGCACCGCAATTCATCGCGCTCTTGACCTCATGAGCCGTGTACCACCTCTAAGCGCTGAACAGGCAAGACAACAAATCAGGCATGAATCCGCTCTTGCCGATAATGATAGCGAACTGGATATCTGGATGGATGAGGCATGCAGGACTATCAATAACAAGGATTTCGAACACATTTTCAAACCACCTGCTTATCGGCAGGCGCTGAATGAATTGCCTGTCATGTATCAGCACAATAAGCGTTCAGTATATGGCGTTATTGACCGCCTGATTATCAATGACGACAATATCCTGCTGATAGATTACAAAACCCACCAGGTTGAAATCGAGGCAGAGCTGGATACACTGGCCTGCACATTTCAAAATCAGATACAGTTGTACCGCATAGGTGTTGAGAAGCTCTGGCCAGGCCTGAAAATAAAAAGCGGGCTGCTGTTTACACACAGCGCCCGCCTTATCTGGATCGACTGAGACGTTTAACCCGCAATTGCAGGGATCAGCTACCGGATTTTGCTGTCGACAAATTCAGCTTTTGCAGTTCGGCTATCAACTTGCTGGCAGGCACATAACCAGGCAGCATATTTCCATTCTGTAGAATGATTGCCGGGGTACCGCGTACTCCCAGGTTTCTGGACACATTCAGATGTTCATCAATCGGGTTTTCACAATCTTTTGCTTCCAGCTCCGCGCCCGCCTTGGCCATATCAAGCGCTTCGTTGCGGTCTTTTGCACACCATACCGAAACCGTTGTCCTGAAATCACCCTTTCCTTTCAATGGCATGAATATATAACGAACCTGCACACCACCAGCCATGTACTGATCCATTTCACTGTGTAAACGCCTGCAATACGGGCAGTCAATATCGGTTACCACCGTGATGGTATGCTCGATGGTTTTAGGTGTGTAAACCACCATTTTGTCTTCACCCAGTTCCTCTATCTGGCTTAGACGGATGATAGACATAGCATCTTCTGTGTAATTCTTTTTGGTTGAAAGATCGATCAGATTACCGTCAATCATGTATCGTGCATCCTTGGTCATGTAGATGACCTGGCCGCCGATAATTACCTGGTAAATCCCCTCAATCGGTGTTTTCTTGATATATGAAGCTTCATACTGTGGCAAGCTTTTCGCCAATGACTGTTTCAGCTCAGCAATATCATCAGCAGAAACCTGTGTGGCCGCGCTGATCGTAACAAAGAGTGTAAATATACGTAATAGAGTGTTCATAATGTCATTGTGTCCTGATTCCTCTGTCTAGACAGCGGCCATTATAGATAATTCCTTGCTGATTAGAAAAATTATTCACCTTGAACAACCGGATTTCAGTTCATGCCCGCGGATGATGTTGATTATAAAGGTCACGCAGGCGCTGATCGGCGACATGCGTGTATATCTGGGTTGTCGAGATATCACTGTGTCCAAGCAGCATCTGTACGACCCGCAGATCGGCACCGTGGTTCAACAAATGTGTCGCAAAAGCATGGCGTAAGGTGTGAGGAGACAGTTTTTCAGGATCTATACCGGCGTGTACCGCGTGACGCTTTATCATGTACCAGAATGCCTGCCTTGTCATTGCCTTGCCTCTCCGGGTGACAAAAACGGCATTCGTAGCGGCAGATTTGTTCTGCAATAATGATGGTCGCACATGTCGTGTATAGGCAGCCAGCCAATCGAGGGCCACTTCACCAACCGGAACCAGCCGCTCTTTATTGCCTTTACCCATGATGCGCAGCACACCGGGCTCAATTGAGACCTGCGACAGCTGTAAATTTACAAGCTCAGAAACACGCAGACCGGTTGCATACAATAATTCGAGCATGGCGCGATCACGGTAGCCAATATCATTTCCTGTATCAGGCGCATTGAGTAAATTAACGACCTGCTCCTCGTTGAGAGAGACCGGTAATGGGCGCTCGGCCTTTGGTGACTCAAGCAAGCGGGTTGGATCCTGGTCTATTCGCCTGTCACGCAACAACCAGCCATAGAACCTGCGTAATGTTGATAACAAACGTGCAGATGAGCGGCCTTTATACCCTTGTTCAAACTGACTTGCCAGATAGCGTTGAACATCACCGGTGTTGACTGATGCCAGGCTAGTATGATCAGCAGTAAGCCAACAGGAAAACCCGGCAATGTCATTTCTATATGCGGACAGCGTGTTCTCGGTCAAACCATACTCCATCCACAGATGGTCTATGAATTGCTCAAGCAATTTCTGCTCAGGTAGTGGAATGTTGTCTACTTTCGCCATATGTCCCCGACTACAGGCAATATACGCTATTGTTGCTCATTCCCGAGAGAAATACACTTAATTTGTAGTAGATTGAACACAATCTGACGATTTTAAATATTAATTTCCATATAGCCTGACAGTCAATAACTAAAAGGTATTTCACCACAGAGTCACAGAGGACACGGAGTTTTACCTTGTTAACTACGCCTGTGGCGTAGTTAACAAAACAATGCTTTTCTCTGTGCCCTCTGTGACTCTGTGGTGAATAGTTTTTGAATCTGTATTGAGTGTTTCAGTTCAGCCCTGAATCCGGTTTGTTATCCTTCAGATCGTGTCGTGACAACTTAGGCATTAAAAAAGCCACCCACGAGTGGGTGGCTTTTTATCAGCCTGTTGAAGACATAACCTGCTAACTGTTATCCCTTCGACTTTTTAGGACTCATGGCCTTGTCTATCTTGGCCATTTCCTTCTTTTGCCAGCGTTCAACAAATGCAGCTATCGCTTTTTCCTTCTTTTCAGCCATTTTTTCCAGCAGAACCTGGCGCTTCCTTGTCGCGATTACT
>Ga0316192_10002335_pt1 | contig 13877 bp, 7 predicted proteins | sample MerIslwburrow_MG_FD_204931 | JGI IMG/M metagenome (GOLD analysis project Ga0316192, IMG submission 204931) | Coastal sediment microbial communities from Maine, United States - Merrow Island worm burrow | ecosystem: Environmental > Aquatic > Marine > Coastal > Sediment | place: USA: Maine...
GCCGTGTGGCAGCTCTTCGGCCTTTTTGGCGGCGTACTCCTTGACAGCGGCGGCTGTGGACAATTCGTTCTGCTGTCCGCGTGCCACCACATTCAGCGTGGCGTCCCTGCCGCCATCGAAGCGGCCGTAGCCGGGGTCTTCCACGAAACCGTCCTTGATCGTCGCGATGTCGCCGAGCGTCAGTCGCGTACCGTCAGGAAAGGTTCGCAATACGAGATCCGAATATTCCCGGCCACTATAAACCTGGCCTTCGGTCCGGAGCCGGATATCGCCGCCTACCGTACGTATCGTGCCACCCGGCGTGTCCACGGAAGAGTCGCGAATCGCCTGCGATATCTCCGACATCGTCAGTCCATACTGGCGTAACACATGTTCTGATACTTCGACGCTGATTTCGTACTGCGTGTCACCGAAGTAGATCACCTCGCTGACCTCGGGCATGGCCAGCAATTCGTCTCGCACCTCGTGGGCCCAGCGTTTCCTGGAAAAATCATCGAGGTCGCCGTGCAACGTGACAAATATGACTGGTATCTGGGGGTCGATCTTGAATATGACCGGCTTCTCTGTCAGCAACGGAAAAGTCTGAATGGCATCGACGCGTGTCTTGATTTCCGCCATGACCTCGTTCACGTCGAAATCCATCGAAACCTCAACGTTAACTCTGCCCATTCCCTCCGAGGCCACGGAGTTGATCTCGGTGATGCCCTGGATATCCTGGATAGCCTCCTCGATCTTGATGACAACGCCTTCCTCAACTTCCTGAGGCGCCGCACCCAGGTACGCAACCTGAACCTGCACGAGATTCAGTTCGAAATCCGGTGTGGTTTGTTTGCGAATCGTGAAGACGGAAATCAGCCCGGCGACAATGATGAACATCATTAGCAGGTTCGCCGCGACATGATTACTCGCGAACCACGCAATGATGCCTTTCTCGCTGGTTTGTGTCCGTACTTTCATCGGCGTTATTCCTCGCCGACGTCGAGGGTCGGCTGGGTGTCGCTGTCGAGTTCCTCGTCATCCAGCCTGTCCGAGGTTCGCACGGACATGCCGTTCGAGGGCGCTTCAATCACCGTTATCGAGATTCGCTCGCCGGGGCTCACCCCGCCAGTGATATATGTATGCTCTGCATCGCTTGTGAGGATCTCGACGGTCCTCAGATCAAGCTGATTGTCGTCGTTGACGACGACGAGTTCGTTAGCACCGCGCAATGCCCCTCTCGGGACGCGAATGGTGTCGACGGAGGTCGCGGCATCAATGCTGGCCGCAACGAACGTCCCGATAGGCAAGGGCGTGCCATCAGCATGCAACTGATACGGATCGGTGACACTCGCCACGACGTAGGTCACGTGGCTTCGCTGGTCGACAACACCTTCGGACCGAACGATCTCTGCGAGCCACTCGACCTTTTTGCCCTTTTGCATGGCCGACAGCCGCACTTGCGGTTCGCCCGTGTCGTTTTCATCCCTCACAGTCCCGGCCCGGGGCAAATCGACAAATGCCAGGTCGTGATCGGTCAGCGGCAAGCGCACTTCGGCAACATCTGTCGCAAACGTAACGCCGAGCCGGGTTCCCGGGTTGACGAACTGGCCCAGATCAGCCTCCTTGCTCAGCACCATGCCCTCATAGGGAAGACGAATGTAGGTGCGCTCCAGATTGCGCCGGGCGCTGACCAGTTCCGCCTTCGCGGAAGCGAGTGCAGCGGCGGCCGACGCGTATTCTGACTCCGCACGATAGCCCTGGCTGCGTAGCTTTTTCGCGCCATCGAATTCGATCTGGCGCTGCGACAGCAGCGCCTCTGCCTTGTCGACTGCGACGCGGTAATTTGTCGGGTCAATGCGCATGAGCACCTCGCCTTTTTCGAAGACGCCGCCCGCAATGAAATTGGGCGAGATTCCGACAATCGAGCCCGAGACCTCCGCGCTCAGCAAGGTCTGCGTCCGGGGCAGCACCGTCCCCTGGCTACTAACCTTGAACGTCTCCGACGTCTGTTCGAGCGTCAGTACATCGACAAGCATGTCGAGGTTTTCGGTGTCTTTTTTGGGCGGCTCCGGCTTCATTGTCGACAGCAACCCGGCGATTGCGATTGGTACAATGATCAGGGCTGGAGTGAGTACCCAGCGTCGGTAAACAGGTTTCATCAGAAATGTTTCCGATTTCTTGTTGGTAGGCGGCGTATTCTGAGGGTTTTAGATCGAAATCTCACGGATTTGTTCACTTTGCATCCAACAAATCTACTCGTACGCGCCGACGTGATGCTTCACAATAGCGTCGCAGCAATGATGAATCGATAGCACTATGTGTGAACTATTCGCAATGTCCGCCCGCCATCCGACCACCGTCGGCTTCTCGCTGGAAACGCTTGCGAGGCGTGGCGGGGACATAGGACCCCACAAGGATGGTTGGGGCGTCGCGTACTTCGAAGGTAAGGATGTATTCCTGCTGCGGGAGTCGAGTCCCGCAGCACATAGCGGCCTCGTGAAGTTCATGGAGGAGAACGGGCCGCCGAGCAGCCTCGTGCTCTCGCACATCCGCCACGCGACGCAAGGTGAGATCGTGTTGCGTAACACGCAGCCCTTCAAGCGCGAACTCGGCGGGCGCGCACATGTGTTCGCTCACAACGGCGACCTGGTCGGCATTCGGGATGCCTGCCATCTTGAAACACGTCGTTTCAGACCAATAGGCGATACCGACTCCGAACTCGCCTACTGCTGTTTGCTCGAACGCCTCGCGCCGTTGTGGGACGAGGTCGACGACACTGTGCCCTCGGTCGAAGCGCGCCTCGAGATCGTGGCCAATCTCGCTGCACAGCTGAAACCGCTCGGCCCGTTCAACTTCATCTATTCCGACGGCGACACCTTGTTCGTGCATTCCCACCGCAGAACCCAGGACGACGGCGTCGTCCGGCCGCCCGGGCTGTATCTGCTCGCGCGTTCATGCAATGAGCAGGCCGTTGACCTGACCCAGTCGGGTGTCATTCTGGCTCCGATCGAGCAAGAGCTGGTGCTCGTCGCGAGTGTGCCGCTCACCGATGAGCCATGGGAAGCCATGGACGAGGGTGAGGTTGTCGCCCTGAAAAGTGGACGGGTCTGGGCACGCAGCAGCGAAGCAGCCGTTGCAATAAAAGGGGACAGTGACCCTAACTCCATGTGAGTTAGGGTCACTGTCCCCTTTGTTGCCATGTGAGTTAGGGTCACTGTCCCCTTTGTTCGTCCCGATTTTGCCTCAGGTCTCAGACCGCACGGCGACGAGTTCGCCGTCATCGAGTGCTTCGGCACCGATTACCGCGACGCGATCGCCCGACTGCAACGCGCCACGCACGGAGACGTGATCGCCACTCGCCTCGCGAACCTCCACCGCGACTCGTTCTGCCTTGGCATCGTCGTTGATGCGCATGACAAACGCGCCATCTTCCCTCAGCACCACTGAGTCGCGCGGGACCGTCAGTGCAAGGTTGGGCGACAGCGGCAAGTTGACGCTGACAAGTTGACCCGCCGCAACCAGGCTCGGCGCATCGGCGGGAAGGTCGAGACGTACCTCGAAGGTTTGTGACTGCGAATTCGCGGCAGGGACAACCGTACGGACCCGCGCCTCGAGGAGCACCTCGTTCAGGCGGACTTCCGCGGACTGGCCGGCGCGCATGCGTGGCAGGTAGCGAATCGGCACCGAAGCGCGCACCTCGAGATTCTCGGTATCGGTCATGGCTGCGAGCACGGCGCTCCGTTCAACGTCCTCGCCCGGGTTGCGTAAGCCCTGGGTCACGACGCCCGAAAACGGCGCCCGGACATTGCAGCGTGCAAGCTGGCTCTCGGTCTCCCGAATCGAAATCTTCGCGATGCGAAGATCGCTGCCTGCCAGGTCGCGATCGGCCGCGGTCCGGTCGAGCTGGATTTCCGAAATGACATTGGCACCACTGACGGACTTGAAGCGATTGACCTCGTTGGAAAGCGTTTCGAAATTGATCTCTGCGCGATCGGCTTCAGCGAGCTGGCGTTCCCGTTGCAGCTCGAGCATCTCGCAGTCGAAAACGGCGACCAGGCTGCCGGATTCGACGTAGTCGCCCGGCTCCGCCAACCACTCCAGGCGGCCAGCCATTCCGGCAGTGATCTGGGTTTCATTGCGGCTGAAGACCGTGCCGGCCGCGGGCACGGATGGCGCGACACTGGTCGAGGCGACTTCAGTTATCGTAACGAGCGTCCGATCTTCCTCATCATTGTCCTGGCCCTGTGCATAGCTGACGGTAAGTGACAGGCACAGCAGCAGCACGAACAAAAGCTTTAGCGCGTTCTCAAAGTTTTTTCTCAGAATCATGATGTCATCCTCGGCTGCGCGAGTACGTCTTCGGGCAGCGTGGTCGGGCTGGAAACGATTGCTTGCCTGGTCTCACCGAGACGCAAAATGCTCGGCAGGAGTAGCAGGGTGAATACGGCACTGACGCTCATGCCACCAACGATGACCGTGGCCAGTCCGCGGTAGATCTCGCTGCCGGCGCCCGGCACCAACATCAGCGGCAACATGCCGCAGACGGACGTCAGCGTACTCATGAATATCGGGCGTGTGCGGATGCGAATGGCCTGGGCAACGGCGTCGGCGCGGTTGAGTCCCTCGCGTTCTGCCGCGCGTGTCTGGTGTACGAGCAGGATCGCGTTATTGACCACCAGGCCGAGCAAAATGATGAAGCCGATCATGGTGAGCAACTCGAGCGACTGGTAGGTGAACAGGTTCAGAACTCGCAGCCCGATAACGCCGCCTACGATCGCGAGCGGCATCACGAGCAGTACGATCAGGCTGTCCTTAACCGAACCAAACATCACGGCCATGATGAGCGCAAGGAGCAGCACTGCGAGTGCGAAGTTCTTGCTCATGTCGGTAACGGCGGCGTCGAGTTGGTCGGCCGTGCCGCGATAGAAAATCTCGGCGTCATCGGGCAGGGCGTCGCGGAGAATTGGCCCGATCTCGGTACGAATCGTGTCGAGCGCATCTTCGATCGTCATGTCCGGCGGCGGCAGTACCTGCAAGGTCACCGTGCGCTGGCCGTTCACCCGGCGTAATTGCGTTGGGCCAACCGCGCGTTCGATGTTGGCCAGTTCGCCAATGACCTGGATGCCGGACTGCGGCGTATAGATGGGCACGCCCGCCAGTTCCTCGGGCGTATCCCAGGCGCCGCTCCAGATCAGCACGTCCATGCTCTCGTTACCGTCGAAGTAACGACCCGCGCTCAAGCCACCCGTGAATGCACGAACCGCGTCCGCGACCCCACCTCGATCGAGGCCGGCCTGGGTAATGCGCAGATCGTCGGGCACCAGTTGCAGCTCGGGCCTCGACAGGCTGACACCGGGCTGCGCCCGCACGGACCAGTCTTCGAAGCGCTCATGCATCGCGTCCTGGCCAACCTTCGCGGCCGCCATCAACGCCGTGAGCTCGGGACCCTGCAGATCGATATCGATGTTACGTCCACCGGAAATACCGATGTTGAGCAACGAAGCACGGGAAACGAACGGCCTTGCACCCGGGAGTCCGACCAGGATCTCATCGCGCAGCTTTTCCATCAGCTCCGGTGCTTCGCGCGGGTCACGCGGATAAATGTAGATGCCCGTCGCGTTCGAACCATACGAGTAAAGGTTGTAACCACGGATCCCCGGGCTGGCCTCGCCATCGACGTGCGGTTGCAGCCGATCGATGACCTTGAGAATCAGTTCGTTCTCGATGGTGCTGAGGGGTATGCCTTCCGGCATGCTGAAAAAGACCTGGACGCCGTCGGAGTCGGCCTTCGGCAGAAAGTCGAGCTTTGGCGCCAACAGCCAGGTTACGAGGGCCGGCGCCAGCAACAGTGACACGATCCACCTCAACCGCAGTTGCGGCGTATTCGTCAGGCGGACAATCCGTTGCGTAATCTTGTCCCAGAGTCCGCTGAGGCGATCAACGGCAAGTTGGTCGCTGCTGAAGTGACTGCTCGCAACCGGCAATACGGTTATCGCAGCAATAAACGAAGTGACGACTGCAACTGACAAGGTCAACGCCAGGTCGGCGAACAGCTGGCCCTCCAGCCCCTGCATGAACAGGATCGGCAGGAAAATCGCGATACTCGTGACCGTTGACGCGAACAAGGCGCCTACGACCTGCGTTGGGCCTTCGCGTGCCGCCTGGCTCGGCGACATGCCGGTTTGCCGCAGTCGCACAATGTTCTCCTGCACGATGATCGCCGCATCGAGGACCAGCCCCACCGCGAACGCGAGGCCGGCGAGCGACACGACGTTCAGGCTGCGGTCCAGCAGGCTCAATACCAACAGCGATGAGAGCAATGAGAAAGGAATGGTCGTCGCAATCATGAGGGTCGCGCGCCAGCCGCGCAGGAACCACCACAACACACCCAGCGCGAGGAAGACGCCCAGCACAAGGTTGGCGTTGACGAGCCCGATCGCGCGCCGGATGTGCACCGAGGCATCAAAGCTCAGGACGATCTGCAACTCATCCTCGGCCAACGGCCCGGCATTGAGCTCGGCGATTGTCTGGTTGACGTCGTCCAGGATAGAGACGGTGTTCGCGCCGTATTTGCCCTGCACGGAAATGTAGTAGGCCGGGAAGCCCGTGCGGTACATGAAACCGCTACGAGGGTACAACTCCGTCGTGATGTCGGCGACCTCACGCAGACGGATCGGCTGGTTGTTTGGCCGGGCGACAATCAGTTCACCGAGCTGGTCGAGATCGAATCCCCCAAGAAAGCGTACGGTGTACTGGCGCCGGCCAACGCTGGCGAGCCCACCCGTTGAATTTACCGCGCGCATCACCGTGTTCGCGATATCCGTCACCTGCACACCGAGCGCTGCGGCACGGTAGGGATCGAAGTTGATCAACACGAGGCTGTCGCGCTGACTTCGCAAATCGACACGCTGCACACCGTCGATCTGCATCAGTGCAGGTTCTACATACGCTTCGATGACACGCTGGTAATCCGTGACGTCGGTGCCCGGTGTCGCGATCTCTGGATGTACGAGCAGGGTAGCTACGGGGAAATCCCCACCGCCTACCTGGATGCTCGGTTCGTCGGCGTCCGGCGGCGCCGGCTGGGCCCGATTCAGAGCGTTGAGTACGTCGAGCATGGCCTGCTGCAGGTCCGTGCCGACGTCGAAACGCAGGTTTATGTTGCCGTTACCGGCGCGTACGTTGCTCGACATCTCGACCACGCCGGGAACCTGCCGCAGCACGGTTTCCTGTGGCTCGACAATGTTGACTTCGACTTCCTGCGGCGCAGCGTTTCGCCACGAGGTGTTGATGTTGATCTCGGGGTATTCGAGGTTGGGCAACATCTGTATAGGCAGCGACGCGATGCCGACGACGCCGAGCACGAAGAGCAGGACCGCGGCGGCAAGCAGCGCGGCCGGGTTATCCGCTGAGACGCGAATCAATGACATAGTTGGACCCCGAGCAAAGTGGTGTGTAATCTTTTTCTTAGATGCGCATTGGACCGATTTCGTTGGGGAAATATCGGCGTTTTGCGGTGAAGCGAGCGCCTGTTGCGACGAATGGTGCTGGCACACCAGGAGCGACTTACTTGTGAGATGATGAGTAAGCAGATTTAGATAGCGTCGCAGTAGAGATAACAAAAATGAATAAGAGAGATTTCCTGAAAGCGTCTGTTGCGGCGGGCGTTACTGCCGCGATTTCACATCCGGCAATGGCAGCAGGTGCCGACTCGCCGGATGCACTGCAGAAGATGACCGGCAACGCCGTGCCTATCTCCGTCGCCGAACGCAAAGCGCGCGTCGCGAAAGCGCAGCAACTCATGCAAGCCACCGGCATCGACGCGCTCGTCATCGAGGCCGGCTCAGCCCTCGTGTATTTCACCGGTGTACGCTGGTGGCGCTCCGAGCGCTTCACCGGTGTCGTCATTCCGGCCGAAGGCGAGTTCGCGATCATCACGCCGTATTTCGAGGAGCCTTCCATTCGCGAGAGCATGGCGTTCGGTGATGACGTTCGTACCTGGAACGAACACGAAAACCCGTTCGCGCTCGTCGCCGGCGTGTTGAAAGACCGCGGCCTGCAGCAAGGCAAGCTGGCTGTCGAAGAAACCGTTCGACACTTCATTGTCGATGGCGTGCAGCAGGCAGCCCCCGACTTCGACGTAGTCTCCGGCAATCCCGTCACGCGCGGTTGCCGCATGATCAAGTCGCCGGCAGAACTTGCGCTCATGCAGGTGGCAAACGATGTCACGATGGCCGCGTACCGTCACGTGCATGCCAACATCGACAAAGGCATGCTGCCGGCGGACATCTCCGCAATGATGAACCAGGCGACGCGCGATCTTGGCGGACGGCCTGGATTCTCAATGGCTTTGCTCAACGAGGCGAGTGCTTATCCGCACGGCACGGAGCAACCGCAAACGCTGCAACCTGGCGGCATCGTATTGATGGACTGCGGTTGTACCGTGCAGGACTACCAGTCGGATATTTCGCGGACCTGGGTGTTCGGTGAACCCGACGACAAGCAACGCAAGGTCTGGAACACCGTCAAGCGCGGCCAGGAACTCGCGCTGGAAACGGCCACGGTCGGCACGCCGGCCGGCAAGGTCGATGACGTCGTGCGTGCGTACTACGAAAGCGAAGGTTACGGCCCGGACTACAAGACACCCGGGTTACCGCATCGGCTGGGACACGGTATCGGCATGGATGGTCACGAGCCCGTGAACTTCGTGCGCGGCGAAGAGACGGAACTCGCGCCCGGCATGTGCTTCTCCAACGAACCCGGCCTCTACATCTTTGGCGAGTTCGGTGTTCGCCTCGAGGACTGTCTCTACATGACCGACGATGGGCCGCAGCTGTTCTCAGCCCTGTCGCCGTCTATCGATAAGCCCTTCGGCTAACGTCGCCGCGGAGCGGCCTGGCGCTGGAAGTTCTGGCTGCGCTGCGCTCCCTGCTGACGCGCACCGTAGTCGCGTTCCAGTTGCGGTCGTGTCGCCGGCTGCGAGTAGCCGCCAGACGGTCTCTGCATGTTGCTCGCACCGCCGCCTCCTGCCCGATCCAGGTTACTCGGTTGCGTCCACTGGCCGTTTGATCGTTGCGCCCAGCTGCCGTCGTTGCCGCGCTGGTAGACGTTGCCGGACCTGTCGGTCAGCACGTTGTTCTGCATGTTGTTGGCCGGCCGGGCCTGCTGCGTGTTGGCCGTTGCCGGCCGGTCTGCATTCCTCGCCCTGTTTTCGGGGCGATCATAAACGCTGGGTCGGCCTGCCGGTTGGGTGCTCGGTCGCGTGCCGGGTCGATTCTGGCCGCCGACACCAGCCGCCGGCCTGGCAATATTGGCGTTGTGTTTTCGGTAGCCGCCACGAACATACGGTCGTGGGTGCGGACGGTAGCGGCCCACACCCCACCAACCGCCACCGCGGTGGAAAGTGACTCGAAACGGCCCACTCGTCCATGACACGCCAAAACCCCATCCCATCCACGGGTTGTACGTGACGTGGAAACCCCAGGTCGGGTAGCGCGGGTAGTAGTACGGGCCATACCACGGCCGGTAATACCAGCCCGTGCCGTAGACGACCGTACCGTGGTAGTAATAACTGCCGTAGTAGCTCGGCGTGTACCCCACGTAGACCACCTGGGGCGTAACGTCATAGACCTTCACGTAGGTCACGTTGTGGTAAGGATTCGAAGCCGGGATCTTGTAGATGGCATCCGGTATCTCTGTCGCAACGGACCACGGGCCTCTCGCGGTGGTGGCCACGTACCAGACGCCGTCGTCACACGCGTAGTAGAGGTTGCCGTACTTGAATACCGCCGCTGCCGTGTTCTGTGCGTATTCAACCTGGATGTCTTCGATCGGCGCGAAATCCGGGTCGCCGTCGTACTCCACGCTGAAGGACGTATCGTCCCTGTCGATCGCGGCTGTTTGCGGAATCGTATTGTCGAGTACCGCATCTCGCGCCTGCTGCGTACCGGAGACCTGGCTTAGCACCGCGCCGTTTACGGAGTCCGGCGGTATATCGGCGAAGGGCAGGGGCAGTTCATCGTTGGGCACATGCACCCAACTAAGCTCACCGTCGATGCCTTCACCGCGGTACCACCGGCCGGATAACAGCACGTAGTATCTTTGCGTGGTCAGCTCGAGGAAGGCGTGGCTGTCCGTGTTCGACATGTACAGCAGGTCCATGCCCTCAACCGGTGCCCACATGGGAGGGCCATCCAACACGATCAGTTCAGTGGGTTCGGTCGCGATGATGATCTTCATGTCGCCAACTTCGGCGCTGTCGCCTTCAGTCGGTTCAGCGAGGTTCTTGACGTCATCGGGAACCGTAGCTGACATCGTCCAGGGCCCCATCACGTCGTCGGCCGCGAACCAGGTATTGCTGCCAACGTAGAGGTAGTGGTCTACACCCGCCCTTACAATCAAAAACGGCGAGTTAACAACGTACTCCAGGTACGTGTCATCGATGCCCTGGAACACCGGGTCGCCATCAATCGACACCAGCATCGCCGGCTCCCTGGATAACAGGATTTCAGGCGGCGTGTGCTTGAGGTCCGCCTGCGGTTGGCCGGAGGGATCGTAGTCGAGGTCCGTGAGGAGCTCGTCGACGGTCATGTTCAGATTCGTGTTTTCCAGCTCCGCTTCAATGAAGCGGGCCAGGTTATCCTTTTGATCGTCACTGGCGTCCGCGAATCGAACGTCGCTGACCGTTATATCGCGAAGCACTGCCATGCGAGTGTCGCGATTGGAATCGAGTTTCGCCTTGATCCAGACAGCACCAAACACCGGGACCTCGGGCGCTGATGGCAACTTGATCGAGACCGCAGCGCGGGCCTCAAGATTATTGCCGGAGAAAGACTCCACCTGGGGCTGGTAGATGATGACGACCGAGCCGTTACTACCGACTATTTCCTGCGGCCAATCCGCTGCCTGCGAGTGGGTGGTAAGCACAAAACTCATTAAAGCGATAAACAAAAGGCTGACTTTCTTCATGGGCATTTCGCGGAATGTCCTTTTCGGCTGGCGCGGGCCGCCATTATCGGGTAAACCTTAGCTGATGTCTTTATTCCAAGAGCTCAAGTGTCAACAACCCATAGGGTAACCACATTGAAAGACGAAACACTCGCCATACACGCTGGCTTCAAGTCAGACCCCACATCGAACGCGGTATCGGTTCCGATCTACCAAACCGTGGCATACGAATTCGAGAGTGCACAGCACGGTGCGGATCTCTTCAACCTGGAGGTTGAGGGCAACATCTATTCGCGCATCATGAACCCGACCGTCGACGTGCTCGAAAAGCGGTCAGCAGAGCTCGAAGGAGGCATAGCGGGCCTCGGTCTCAGTAGCGGCAGTGCAGCCGTGAACTACGCAATCCTGAATATTGCCGAGAGCGGCAGCAATATAGTGACGGTACCGCAACTTTACGGTGGTACCTACACGTTGTTCCAGCATATGTTGCCGAAGCTTGGAATCGATGTGCGATTCGCGGCGGATGACTCTGCCGAGACAATGCAGGCACTCGTCGATAGCAAAACAGCAGCTGTCTACTGCGAATCAATTGGCAACCCTGCCGGCAACATCGTCGACCTCGAGGCCGTCGCAAATATGGCACACGAGAATGGTGTGCCGTTGATCGTCGACAATACGGTCGCAACGCCGGCGCTCATCAAGCCGATCGAATGGGGTGCGGACATTGTCGTCGAATCACTGACCAAGTACATGGCGGGCCATGGCAATTCGCTCGGTGGCGTGATTGTCGACAGCGGGGAATTCCCGTGGGCGGAGCATGCCGAACGCTTTCCCATGCTGACCGAGCCCGAAGCGTCCTACCATGGCGTCGTTTACACGGAGGCATTCGGGGCCGCAGCGTACATAGGACGCGCCCGTACTGTGCCGCTCAGAAACACCGGCTCCGCGCTAAGTCCAATGAATGCTTTTCTCATATTGCAGGGGCTTTCTACTTTGCCGCTTCGCATGGAGCGACATTGCGATAATGCCGTGGCTGTCGCCGAGTACCTCGCCGGACATGAGCGCGTTGCATGGGTAAGTTATGGTGGCCTCCCGAGTTCGCCATATTACGATCTCGCCCAGAAATACACGGATGGAAAACCGTCGGCCCTGATGACCTTTGGCATCAAAGGCGGATTTGATGCTGGCGTGAAATTCTATGACGCGCTCAACATATTTCTGCGTCTCGTCAACATTGGTGACGTCAAATCATTGGCAGCGCATCCGGCCTCAACGACACATCGGCAGCTGACGCCAGAGGAACTGGATGCGGCTGGCGTGACCCCGGATATGATTCGCCTTTGTATTGGCATTGAGCACATCGACGACATACTCGCCGATCTCGAACAGGCCCTGGCCGCGTCTGTCTGACGCGGCCCCGGGCGGCCGCACAGCCACATGCGGCCACGATTTTGTGCGAGAATTTGGCAACAGGAAAGAACAACAACAATAACCTGCAGATGTCACCGGGGTATGGATGTCTTTATTCCAAGAGCTGAAACGCCGTAACGTCATTCGCGTTGCCATTCTCTACGCGGTGTCGTCGTGGGTGCTTCTGCAGCTCACCGACGTCTTAACATCACTGCTCAACGTGCCGGACTTTGCCGGCTCCATTGTCGTGATGTTGCTCCTGCTCGGCTTTTTCCCCGCGCTGATCTTCGCGTGGGTGTACGAGATGACGCCCGAAGGGCTGAAGCGAGAGACCGATGTCGACCGGTCCGAATCGCAGACGCCGGATACTGGTAAGAAGATCAACGTGGTGATTGTCGTCTTGTTGGTCATTGCGATCGGTGGATTGGTTGCTGACAGGCTCATACCGGAAACGACTGTTGAAGTGGACGACGTCCTCGTCGATGTAAGCGATGCCCCGATCGATGAACGCTCGATCGCCGTGCTGCCGTTCGCCGATCTCAGCCCGGACAAGGATCAGCAATATTTCACGGATGGGCTTTCCGAAGAACTCCTGAACCTGCTCGTGCGGGTCGACGATCTGCACGTCGCGTCGCGAACCTCGTCATTCGCTTATCGCGGTTCGACGCTGAGTGTCCCCGAGATCTCGCAGGCGCTGAAAGTCGGCCACATTCTCGAGGGCAGCGTACGCAAGGACGGTGATCGCATTCGCATCACGGCACAGCTCATCGAGGCCGAGACCGATCGTCATTTGTGGTCCGAGAATTTCGATCGCGAGCTCGTCGATATCTTCGCTATCCAGGACGAGATTGCGAACGCGATCGTGCGGGAGCTCACGGGCAAGCTGGGCGTCGGCGCCGAGCGGGCCATCTCGGTGGACGTGGCCACCGAAAATCTCGACGCCTACGAGATGTATCTCAAAGCAAGAGAGCTCTTCATAAATCGTACCGAACTTGCGGAGAGCACCCGGCTGTTCCGAGCCGCGCTCGAACTCGATCCGTCCTTCGTGCGTGCATGGGAAGGTCTCGCCGCGGCAGAAGCGGTTTCGACCGACTGGGTTCGGGATGACATCGACCATTTTGCGTTGGCAAGAGAGGCGGCCGAGATGGCGCTGTCCCTGGATCCGGATTTGTCCATGCCACTGGCCGTGCTCGCAATGATCGCCGCGGACAAAGATCGTGACATGCTTAGCGCTATCGATTACCTGGATGCGGCCATTGAAAAAGATCCAAAGAACACGACAGCGTGGCTGTGGCTCGGATACTGGCAGTACGCCCTGGGTTTTCTCGACGAGGCGGCCAAGTCTCTCAAAACCTGCGTATCTCTCGATCCCGGCTACCTGAATTGCCGACAGCACCTGGCGAACGTGACCCGAAGTGCAGGCGACGTTGATAGCGCGTTAAAGCTAAATGAATTGCCGCTGGAACACGTGTTTGATTCAGTTAGCGACGCGCTTGTATCAGCCTACGTTCGACGTGGTGAGCGGTATCTCGCGGTACGTA
>Ga0316192_10002336_pt1 | contig 13860 bp, 15 predicted proteins | sample MerIslwburrow_MG_FD_204931 | JGI IMG/M metagenome (GOLD analysis project Ga0316192, IMG submission 204931) | Coastal sediment microbial communities from Maine, United States - Merrow Island worm burrow | ecosystem: Environmental > Aquatic > Marine > Coastal > Sediment | place: USA: Maine...
AAGAGTCTGGATATGTTGCCGGGAAACATTCTTTTCTCTAGCCATGTTTGATACCGTTTGTGGCTGGTGCTGATCTAAAAATTCCAGTACCGCCCGTTGGCTGGCATTAATGCCCGTTCCTTCCAGTAATTCCTCGCTGGTCGCACGCAGTTGCTGAAATAAGCGCCTGGTACACCACACTAATTCATAAATATGCTCGGGTTTCGTATCCATAAATCACCAATATTTGACAACCATATTGACAATATAGTTGTTTCCCTGATATTTGTCAAGCAGGTTGTCAATAATATGCTTCGATAAATCTGATGAGAAAAATAGGGGTTGGAATTAGAAATGCTAGTTTATTCGGGATTAACGACCCGCGGCCCATATAAAGGTATGGCGCATTATTTTTCAGTTAATACTGCTCATTCAACGCTTGAAAATATCGTGTGAACGTATTCTGCGTCGATCCCAGAGTGTTCGAAAACAAAGGATTTAGTATGTTTTTACAACGAAAAAGTGGTTTTTTTTATCGATAATGAGTTGATGGCACGACCACAAACTAAGTGGTCGTGACAAAAAACAGGCTTAGATACTTCTATAAACGTCAGACGGTTTAATTTTTTGCAACGGAATTGATTTTTATGAGTTCTCTACAACTGGGTCTGACACCCATTTTACAGCTCATGGCATACTCTAGCGCAGCGCTACGACTATCACCCATTAGTTGGTATATATAGCCTCGGTTATTGTAAGCAACCGAATATTCCGGATCGATTTTTATTGCTTGATTAATATCGTTTAAGGCTTGTTCCAAATCTCCTTGTTCTGACAATGCACCACCTCGATTAGTATACGCAGTGGCGTTATTGGGGTCGAGTCGTAGTATTTGATCGGATAGATTTATGACTTCATCCCATTGCTTTTTGCTAAATGCTTGCAAACTGAGTTTCAACAAGTAATTTGTTTGGTCCTCAAGATTGTCGGGTCGATAGCCGGCCACTTCTTCATGGTTTTGGCAAGCTAATTCAAGTTTCAAATTACACGCTTTTTTGTAAAATGGAATAGCTTGTTCATTGTTTCCCTGGTCTTGCAATATATATCCTTTTATATTTAGCGCTACAGTGTTATCGGGATTAAGCTCTAACACGCGTTCGATATCAGTAATGGCCTTGTCGGAATAACCTTGTTGCACATAAGCAGTGGCTCGATTGACGTAGGGTAAATCGTAATAGGGATCAATCGATATGGCAGCGCTGGCGGTTCGTATAGCATCCAACCATTCGCCGTTCATTAGAAGCTGATGGCTTTTATTGGTCCAATCAATAACAACTGGTGAAGGCTCACGCGTAAGAAACACACTTTCCTTGTTAGATATAGGACTAGCCGTGTCGGCGACTGCCAGTTGGTTCAATTCACTCTTGGATTTTCGATTAACACGCGGGAAATGGGCCATTAATCTCACCTGACCTTTTGCTGCGGCTATGGCATCATAGTATGTCGTTGGTGAATTGTCGGGCTTTTCCATAGTCATTTTAAGCTGAGTGGCAACTGTAAAACGTGAAAAGGCGATGGTAACAACTGGCTTGACAAAATTCTCGTATTGCAATTTACCATTCTTGGTTTTTACAATATTGAATCTTGTTACTTCGTCTGTAGAATAGTTATTACTAATGAGTTGAGATGATAATTGATTTTCCTTTAAGGTGAAAAATGAAAATCCGCTTTGTAAAGTTAGCTCCGCGCATTTTTTGAAAACCTCATGTTCAACAAGATCTCTTGTCGTGTATTGATTGTTCGAGTAGGCTACGTACATAGTATTATTGTCAATCGAATTGATTGTATAGTTATGTGGTGAAGCCGCTTGTCCATACGGTATGGCGGTACAGCAAAATACAACTATACTTATCGGTAAGCATCTAAATTTTGTAGAGAATATACTCATTATTCTTATCCTGATCAACAAATGTAAGGGCATTATTGTCGTTATCGTCCGTTTGGCGTATAACTTTATTTATAGGGACGGTCAAAAAGACTGGAAAATAAAAGTGTATTGCTAACCCTATTATTAGTCTATGGGTACGATATAAGTATTAACTACAATTTGATTTATAATGCAGGAGTGTAGTTTTATCTGCTTCGCATCGGTGAAATCAAATGATCCATCCAATCCCTAGACCTTATTAGAGATCTTTGATCCGATCGTAGATTCTTCTTGCCAATCCTTTAGAAAGTTTTTCGGTAACTGACCTACGCCCCGTGGTTTCCAACTCATCAAACTCCTGAAGAATTTTATCGTTTTCTTTTACAATTACATGGACACCCATGTGATCTCTTCCCCAACCAATGCGGTAGCTGGTAATAGCGACTTCAAATTTCAGTGACTTTCGTACGTTTAACTTATCGAACCGATGAGTGATATAGCGGTGAAGTGTCTCGACAGTCTGCTCTTCCTGCAATTTTTTTAATTTCTTCGGATCATCGGACACTTTTTGGGCAACAGAAACGGCTACCTGTTCATCCGCAAGGTAGACACCGCCCATACTGCTACAAGCAACGCTTGCTATAAGTAGCAGTCCTGTGATTACACCTGGGAAAAATTTCATACTAACTCCTCATATTTGATAAAAACGAAATCACTACATCATGTATTCCTTTCCTTCGATTGTAGTTTTGATGGCGCCTACAACGTCAGGAATATTATTAGCTCAGGTTATAGAAAGAATAGTTGAATGGCAAGTATGAGCAGACGAATCCATATAGTTTATCACTGCTGTCCCGTCAAAAATGGAAACTTTTTACGTAAACCTATGTGGTATATACGTTGTAGATTATCACAAGTACCCCGGACATGGGATTGGTATACCCAATTCAAAACGCGCGTAAATACATCCATGTAAGCTCGACTGCCGCTTCCTTGCGGCAGACGGTCTTGAATTGGGTATGCCAACCCCATATCCTAGCTGATTGCCTTGGTTTTAAAAGTTAACGGGACAGCAATGATAATTTAATTCAATTTTTAGAAAAATTCGGGAAAATGCGTAGCAGAGAACAAGCGTTAAATACGTATTTATCTTTTATTTAGACGCGAATGGTAAGCGTAGGGCCAAATTTGTAATAAGCACCGTATACTCTTTTATCAAGATCGCAAATCAAGAACTGGGAATTGGTCCGGTAAAACGCTAGTATTAGAAGATATTTATAAACAAATGGGCGGTAAATAATGACATGAGTGACCAGATAGGTTCTGATGTACCAACATTTAAGCAGCAAGAGCAGGCCGGTTGGGATACGAAGGCTAAATATTACGACGATCATGCAGGAGGCATCACGAGGGAGGCGGTCCAGTCGCTGTTGGCAGTTGCAGACATCAAAGTAGGGACCAAACTCCTGGATGTGGCTTGCGGGCCTGGCTATGTTGCAGGTTGCGCTGCAAAAAAAGGGGCAGTTGCCATCGGCGTGGATTTTGCGCCTGGGATGATTATCGAAGCAAAAAAGACTTTTCCGGACACTGAGTTTCGCGAAGGTGATGCTGAGAAGTTAGCCTTTGAGAACGGATGTTTTGATGTGGTGGTTTGTGCCTTTGGACTTCTACATTTGGCCGATCCGGATATGGCAATTGCTGAAGCCTATAGAGTGCTTAAATCAGGTGGACGGTATATTTTTACTGTATGGTCCTTACCGGAGAAACATGATTTTTTCAGACTGGTGTTGAATGCAATCGAAGCCTATGGGACATTAGATGTGTCTCTGCCCGAGGCGCCGCCGATTTTTCGTTTTAGCAAGCCCTCGGAATGTAAAAACGTTCTGACAGCAGTTGGATTCACTAATATTGAAGTAAAAGAGCTTCCACTTCATTGGGCCCCATCAGCTCCTGAAGACATGATTCATTTTCTAGACAAGAGCTCGGTTAGGACGGCGATGTTATTAGAAAAACAAACGCCTGATGCTCTAACACGAATCCACCAATCCATCCTAGATGGTGCCAAACAGTTTAAGCATGGGAATACCTACCGACTAGATTGGCCAGCTGTACTGACTGTCGCGAGAAAACCTATTTGATCACTAAATTTGTTCTACGAAGATACTATTCTCCGTAGACTTATATATTTAGTGAAAGTAGTATTATAGTCAACGATTGATTTAAACCTAAGAGAAGCAAAATGGATACTGGTCGTATTAAAATGGAAAACTTCAAAGGCATTTTATACTGCGATGCGTATATGAATGATGAATTTACATTAGACGATCTGGAGTCTATGCGGGAAGAAATTCGCAAAAATTATGCACCATCTACAGATGTAATACTTAAGAAATCTGGTTCTTATTCAGTGTCAGCTGAAGCTCAAGCTAAATTAATAAAAGGGATCAAAGAGTTTCGTAATTTTGTATATGTGGCTGATGTGAAAGTAAAAAGAGAAAGTGCTGAGTATGCTGCTACATTTTATATGAAGCCATATAACACTCGTGTTGCTCGTACAAAGGAAGAAGCCTATACAATGTTGAGCGAAAAATATTGAACTAGACCAGCAAGAAAAAGGGCAACTGATTCAGGGTCAATTTTTATAAATAAAAATGTCAACTCAGTAGAGTTCGACCCATTACTGTGACGCGGAAAAGAACTTATTTCAAAAAAATTTCTCTGGAACTAGAAGATTCGAGTGGGGGCTCTATTGAACAAGTCGATTGGGAAAGACATCTTATTGAAGATGACCAGCTGCGTTTGATATTTTTCTGTTGCCATCCTTTCTTGCCCTTGGATTCCAGAATTGCCCTTTCTCTTCGAGAGCTATGTAATTGATGCGCCTCGTGAGGTACGCAGGGGCCGTGTACAAACGCGAAATAGGATAAAAAGAACTACTTTTTCTATGGAAATACCTGAGCACATATTTGAAATGGCGAGCAATATGTGGGAACCGATTGACGAATTGGAATATCGCTGGCATGAGATAAAATTTACTTAGAATTAATTCAAACATCTCTTTTTAGTGCTGATAAAGAGGTATTTGAGGATAATACAAAATTTCACCGTGAGAATTTTCTCAATTTCACCGTTTTGATATCAAAATCGCCAGATTAAGTCTCATTTTCGACTATTCTTTTAAATGTATGCTTTTATACTTAATTTTAGGGCTTGGCCTAATCCGCGTTTCCGGATCCTGTTCCAACGCAGCAAACGGTGCGGCGCCATTCGATTCTAAGCTTAGGCAAAACGAGGAACTATGATTAAAAAATACATATGGGACGAATCTATTGCAACAGGTGATCCTGCAATTGACGTGCAACATAAACAATTCTTTGTTGTATTATACGATTTTGCAGAGGCACTTGAACAAGGTAAGGGCGCTGAGGAACTTAGAAAATTACTTGTATTTTTGAAGTATTATGGTGAATGGCATTTTGGGAAAGAAGAAAATTCTGTAGCCTGTTATAACTGCCCCATGGCATGTGAAAACATAGAAGCGCACAAACTATATATGGTAACAATTGATTCCTTGCTGGCGCAAATTCGCAATTCAGGTACGTCAGAAGATTTAGCGCATTCCTCTTACGAGAAGTTAACCGATTGGCTTGTTAACCATATTATGAAGATCGATATGGCAAACGCTAACTATGTAAAGTCTTGCAAAGCTGGAGCATAAGACGTTTGAAGAATACAATTACACGTTATGATTGAGATTGGAGTTTAATTTTAAAAAAATCGAAGAGTTTACGCCCTGACACGACTGAATTCAAATTGAAGGTTGCGGGTCTTCTTTATTACCACGTTTGTAAATGATGTAGCCATCGAGAAAATTTTCGAGTAGCTTGTCGCTGCATTCGCGGTAATTTTTATGGCCTTCTTTGCGAAAAATAGCAGATAGAAGTGATTTGTTTATCGCGTTTCCGCCTGCTTCAAAAATTTCAAACATTTCTGTTTCTTTTAAATCCAGCGCAATACGCAATTTTTTTATTACATCATTATTTGTCATTCTTAGCTTTTTCCTTTTTTTGTTTCTTTGGCGGTTTTTCCTTGGCAATTTCAACAACTAATGTTTGTCCTTCGATTTCTTCGCAGTTTTTTTCAAGCGCTTGTTGCGTCGAGCTTGATTCTTCAAAGGTCACAAAAGCATAGCCTTTAGGTTTATTTGTTTTTCGATCAACAGGGTAATGCACCTCTATTATTTTTCCATATGTCGAAAACAAATGTTCTACCTTGTCTTTATCATATGTTGTAGGAATATTTTTTACATATATTTTTTGATTATTCATTTGACCTCGGGTGCGTGAAGGGGGCTTATATTTTGAATTATAGAAGTTTACACCAAAACCTTCACCAGCGTTATTTAATGTTTCACTTCAGGAAGTCTTTTAAGCAGCATTTTCCGGATGGGTTGTGAGTCGTACAGGAACACATAGAAATCTTGGTTTGTTCAATGACAAACGCTTTTGCCTGGTCATTTGTCTGCGCTTCTGATTTAGTGACACCAAAGCAATAGCAAATCAAAGCCTCTTCGGATGTTTCTTTAATGCCAATTATTGTACGGATCTGGTCTTTGCGTATTGTTGTATTGTCGTAGCCTATATACACAACATCGCAGTCTGGGTCACTACAAAAATAGTAGACTTGTTCTTTTGGTGCCAGCTTCCATGGCTCTTTAACATGATGCAATACAGTCTGATAGGGAACTTCTCCATATTCTTTCTTGTTTTCCGGGCAGTTATGTTGTTTGGGAGTTTGTTCATCTTGTTTATTGGTTGAGCAGCAGTCCGACATGCCTGGTACCTTATCTTTTTCATAGATTTACACTACAATAAAGTCTAAACCCTGTAGTAACTATAGGGTCAAACTGTCTTTTTATTTTAAATGGGTAAATATGAAAATCGGACAGCTATCAAAGCAGACAGATTGTAAAATCGAGACCATTCGCTACTATGAAAAAATAGGCTTGTTACCAGCGCCTTCGAGATCGGAAGGTGGCTACCGTATTTACGCTGAGAACCACTTAAAGCGCTTGGTGTTTATTCGTCGCAGCAGAGAGCTGGGTTTTACCATTGAAGAAATACGCACTTTGCTCAGGCTTGTTGATGGCGGTGCTTATACCTGTAACGATATTAAGGCCATCGCCATGGAACATATGGACGACATTCGGCAAAAAATCTCGGACTTGAAGAAACTGGAAAAAACCCTGTCACGAGTAGCTTCTCAGTGCTCTGGTGATTCCAGGCCTGAGTGTCCTATTGTTGAGGCATTATTTGATAAGAATTATTGAATTAGAATAATATTGAGTCTTCTTTAACATCAATGGTTTCGTGGCATTGCTCAGTAAAAATTTACCAGATGACTAGCAAATAGCTAATGTTGCCGTCATCGTTATATTTGTCAAATAAGTCACTTCAAAAACAACTTATAAGCCGGATTATTGGTTTCTTCGTGATAGCTATAACCCAACTCCGATAAAAAAACTTGAAATTGATTATTGTCATTTTCCGGTATTTGTACGCCGACCAATACTCTGCCATAGGCTGCTCCGTGGTTACGATAGTGAAACAGGCTAATATTCCAGCGTTCGCCAATGCGGTTGAGAAATCTTAATAGAGCGCCCGGGCGTTCTGGGAATTCAAAACGGATTAGTCTTTCATCGCAGACCTGACTGCAACGACCGCCCACCATATAGCGAATGTGCAGCTTGGCCATTTCGTTGTCAGTCAGGTCGGCAATGGCATAGCCATGCTGGCGCAATTTATCGATAATGGTATCAATTTCACCGCCGCCTTCTGGCACTTTAATGCCGCAGAATACCTGAGCAATTTCGGGCCCTGAATAACGATAATTAAACTCGGTGATACCGCGCAGGCCAATGGTGTCGCAAAATTTTCGGAAGCTACCCGGTTGTTCCGGTATGGTCGCACACAAGATGGCCTCACGGCGTTCACCCAGTTCGGCGCGTTCGGCCACGTGGCGTAGTCGATCAAAATTCATGTTGGCGCCACTGTCGATTGCCACAAAACATTGGTCTTGGAGTTTGTGTTGGGCCACATATTTCTTTATGCCCGCAACGGCCAATGCACCTGCAGGTTCTGCTATGGAACGTGTGTCGTCAAATATATCTTTTATGGCTGCGCAGATCTCGTCGATTTTCACCAAAATGACTTGATCTACGTATTGTTGGGCTATTTTAAAGGTCTCTTCACCAATTTGGCGCACCGCCACACCATCGGCAAAAATACCCACTTGATCCAATATGACGCGTTCTCCGGCTTTCATGGCCTCGTATAGGCAGGGCGCGTCTTCCGGTTCGACACCAATGATTTTTATTTCGGGTCTGAGGTATTTTACGTAAGCACAAATACCAGCGATAAGACCGCCACCGCCAACGGGTACAAATATAGCATCAATTGGCTCGTTACATTGTCTTAGGATTTCGGTGGCAACCGTGCCCTGACCAGCAATGACGTCTGGGTCATCGTAGGCATGTATAAACACCATATTGCGTTGTTGTGCGAGTGATAGGGCGTGTTCAAGGGCGTTGTCATAGGTATTGCCATGTAATACGATTTCTGCGCCCCAGTGTTTGACCGCTTCAACTTTAATATTGGGGGTGGTCTTAGGCATTACGATCAAGCCTTTGATATTCAATTTTTGCGCGGCCATGGCCACACCCTGAGCGTGGTTGCCGGCTGACGCAGTGATTACGCCGTTTTGTCGTTGTTCCTTGCTGAGCCCAGAGATTTTATTGTACGAACCCCTTAATTTAAACGAAAACACTGGTTGCAGGTCCTCTCGTTTGAGATAAACCCGATTATTGATGCGACTGGATAAGTTTTCGGCGATATCAAGAGGTGTTTCTATGGCGACGTCATAAACACGTGAATTGAGAATCTTTTTTACGTAGTTGCTTAACATGGTCGATACATTAGTTAAATTAACAGGATAATTAAGGGTTTGTTGTCAAGCTTAAGATTATCATGTTTGCCCTGAGTTACGGTAAACTTATTACTGTAATGGACGATATTTATATATAACAATAGCTTATATTAAATCTATGCGGTTAGTTGGCTGTGATCCCCCTATGTGATTTTCGTCACAGTTAATTTGTACTAGCATCTGTATATGTTAAAAACTAAAATAGGCTTAATAAATATAAATTATATTTGCTATTAACAATTTGAGGTAACCTTTAATGACACAGGATGAAATGAAAAAGGCAGTGGCTGCAGCCGCCATTGAATATGTTCCTGCCGGCACAATTGTGGGAGTTGGAACCGGCAGTACGGCTAATTTCTTTATTGATGAACTGGCAAAAATAAAAGACCAGATTAAAGCCACAGTGGCAAGTTCTGTCGCCAGTGCTGACCGACTCAGGTCCCATGGCATAGAAGTCATGGATCTAAATGATGTGAGTGAAATTTCTGTGTATGTAGACGGTGCGGACGAGGCCAACAAATCACTACATTTGATGAAGGGTGGTGGTGGTGCCCTTACACGGGAAAAAATTGTTGCCGCCGTGGCGGATACGTTTGTGTGTATAGCTGATGAAAGTAAACTCGTCGATGTAATGGGTGAATTTCCATTGCCGGTTGAAGTGATTCCTATGGCTCGCAACTATGTTGCTCGAGAAATCGAGAAAATGGAGGGTAAGCCAGTCTATCGTGATGGGTTTGTAACGGATAACGGCAATGATATCCTCGATGTGCACCATATGATTATCGAAAATCCAGTTGAATTAGAACAAATGCTTAATGACCTTGTTGGTGTAGTAACCAACGGCTTATTTGCACAACGAGGCGCCGATGTACTGTTGTTGGGTACGCCGGATGGTGTTAAAAAACTGACTTAAAGTGGCGGTAAATTTCTCTGTATGGCAAAGAGAAAGTTTTTTAGAAAAGTACGTATTGTCTTCATGTTATTCATTTTATTCCTGGTCGGTGGCGACGCCTTACTGACTCGGTTGCGGACGACTGATTGGGATGCACCACTACTAGTTGCGATTTATCCCGTTAACGGTGATAAATCCGCTGTGTCTGACAAATACATCAAGCAGCTTTCAGAGTCTGATTTTACAGATGTGAGCACATTTCTGGAAGAAGAGGCCAAAGAATATAAGCTTGAATTGGCTCGTCCGGTTGAAATCACTTTTCGCGAACAGGTTTCCGAACGTCCTCCCATGCCACCTGTAGACAGGAATGTCTTCGGAGTAATGTGGTGGAGCTTGAAGTTACGTTATTGGGTATGGCAGGTAAAGCGTCAATCCAAACCCACGGCAGACGTGCATATATTCGTTTTGTATTATGATCCCAAGCAGCATGATCGTTTGGCTCATTCTTTAGGCATTCAAAAGGGTTTGATTGGTGTTGTGAATGCCTTTGCACACCAAAGTTATACCTCGCAAAATAATATTATTGTTGCCCACGAGTTTTTGCATACGGTAGGCGCCACTGACAAATATGATTTGGCGACGGGTATGCCGATGTATCCGCAAGGTTTTGTCGAGCCTGACAAAGAACCCCTGTATCCCCAGGAGTTTGCCGAAATCATGGCCGGGACAATTCCCACCAGTAAAAGCAAGCATAAGATGCCTGAATCGTTGGTTGATACTATAGTGGGGGTGGAGACTGCTTTGGATATTGGTTGGATAGACTAATTACGTATTGATTGGATTGCGATAGGTCTAGGCTGGTATGCGTTCCCACGCAGAGCGTGGGAACGAGGTGCTAACTTTGCAAGTATACGTCGCGTTAAGTTTTAAGGTTTCAAGATATCCTTTTTACAACATAAAGAGGTAGCGCTACTTACCTGAGTGGCCAGAGAGTGTCACCTCAACTTTTTCATTATCGGCAAGACTTGCGTAGTACTCACGCAGTATTGTCAGTACTTCTGGACGACTAAAATTATCCGGTACTTCGGAGTTTTCAGATAAGGCTTTTCTTAGTTTTGTGCCCGAAAGAAGCAGACGATCTTCGGCTTTATGTGGGCAGGTCTTCATAGAGGCCATGCCGCCACACTTATAACACCAGAAGGTCCAGTCGATCTTTAATGCTTTGGTTTCCAAGGCATCTGCTGGAATTTCGTCAAAAATATGGTGCGCATCAAAAGGACCATAATAATCGCCCACACCTGCATGATCACGTCCGACAATAAGATGTGAACATCCGTAGTTTTGTCTGAATAAGGCGTGCAATAGCGCTTCGCGAGGACCCGCATATCGCATATCCAAAGGATAACCTGCTTGGATAACCGTGTCTTTGACAAAGTAGTGATCGATTAATGTGCTAATGGCATTGGAGCGAACATCGGCAGGAATATCGCCTGGTTTAAGTTTGCCTAACAAGGAATGGATTAAAACTCCGTCCAAGGTTTCAATGGCGATTTTAGCGAGGTATTCGTGTGAGCGGTGCATGGGATTACGGGTTTGGAAGGCCGCAATGGTTGTCATGCCTTTTTCGGCAAACGCTGCCCGGGTTTGTGCCGGTGTCATGAACTGATCACCGTATTGTTCCGGGAATTCGCCTTGAGAAATGACCTTAACGGGACCAGCGAGATTGATATCGCCTTGTTCCATTACCATTTTAACACCGGGATGTTCCAGATCAGTTGTTTTATAGACGGTGTTGCATTCGTGAGCTTTATCGATGGCGTATTTTTCTTGAACGGTCATGGTCGCAAGGATTTCATCACGTTCTTCGTCGTATAAAGCAACCTCTGAACCTTCAGTGATTGAATCCGCTGTAGCCTTGTCGGTAGAAAGTGTAATCGGAATAGGCCAGAATAAGCCGTTGGCCATATGCATGTCGTCACAACAACCCTGCCAATCAGCCTTGCTCATAAAGCCGTCTAAGGGAGTGAAGCCACCAATACCCATCATAATGATGTCGCCGGCTTCACGAGAATCTAGATTAACTTTAGGAAGAGTTTCAGCGCGAGCCTTTTCAGCACTCAGGGCATTGCCTTCCAATAATAGAGGCTTTAAATCGCCTCCGCCGTGCGGATTTACGAGTTTTAACATCGTGTTCCCTCTATAGATTAGTGTTTGGTTTCTATTGAAAATAAGTTACGTCGTCCAGCAGTTCAACCTTAACTATATCTAGGCAAAATGCAACGCTATTGTGTTTTCGCTAGTATAAAAATCCTTTATTCACCGTGGCTTGCGGGGTGTTTAACATGTCAATTTCAAGGGGTTTTGCAAAAGCTGCAAGAATCTTTCGGCCAATAGTTGATTAATAAGACTGAATCTAAGCGAGCAACCCAATAAAATGTCTTACGAATCACATAAATAAGCTATGTGACTGTACTTACCCCCTGAATTAATTGACATAAATGCTAAGGCAAAAATCTTTTATGCTTACGTCGAAAACTTTTTTGTATTTTAAATCTAAGTTTAATTTATTATTAGTGCTTTCTTAAATCAGCGAACCTGTTTTCCTGCAGCCTGAAGATCCGCGTGGTAAGAAGAACGTACCATTGGACCACTGGCGATATTTTTAAAGCCCAATTTTTTTGCAATGTTTGCCAGTTGTTCAAATTCTTCAGGAGTCACAAATCGTGTTACCGGCAGGTGGTGTTTGCTAGGCTGTAGATATTGGCCTAGTGTAACCATTTCAACATTGTGTTTGCGTAAATCCGTCAATACCTCTTCAACTTCCTCCAGGGACTCACCCAGGCCTAACATAAGCCCAGATTTCGTCGGAATGTGTGGATACATGGCCTTAAAATTTTTCAGCAGGTCCAGTGACCATTGGTAGTCAGCACCCGGTCGCACCTGTTTATAAAGACGTGGGGCGGTTTCAAGGTTGTGATTAAACACGTCCGGTGTTGAGGATTTCATTATATTGAGAGCGATTTCCATGCGACCGCGAAAATCCGGCACAAGAACTTCGATCTGGGTTGCTGGAGACAATTCTCTGATGGCTTGAATGCATGCGGTGAAATGGGCAGCACCGCCATCCCTGAGATCGTCTCGGTCAACTGAGGTGATTACCACATAACGTAAATCAAGGTCTTTAATGACATTGGCTAATTGCAGTGGCTCATTTTCATCTAAGGGATTGGGGCGGCCATGGGCAACGTCACAAAATGGGCAGCGTCGGGTACAGATATCTCCCATAATCATAAAGGTTGCTGTACCGTGGCTAAAACATTCGCCTAAATTTGGACAAGACGCTTCTTCACACACAGTGTGCAGGTTATTTTTTCTGAGTAGGTTTTTAATCCTAGAAACTTCAGGAGAAGAGGGTGCTTTGGCGCGAATCCAACTTGGCTTGCGTGCCATAGACTCTGTAGGTACAACTTTTATCGGTATACGAGAAACCTTTTCTTCGCCTCGCATGGGCACACCACGCTTTATTTCTTTAGGACGTTTATTCATTAATTTTTACAGTCTGTGTGGTTAGCAATAACCGTTGAAGATGTTTTTGCAAGTTAGTCTGAACCAGTGAAATATCTTCACGAATACCCAGGTCCTTGAGTTGAGTTATAACCAAGTCTTCATAACCGCAGGGATTAATATTCTTAAAGGGATTAAGATTCATATCGACATTTAAGCTTAAACCATGATAGCTGCAATGTTTTCTAACCCGTAGTCCCAATGCGGCAATTTTAGCGTCGTCGACGTAAACACCAGGGGCATTTTGTCTTCTAGTACTGTCAATGTCAAAGGTCTTGAGTAAATCAATGACCGATTGCTCCAAAAGCCATACCAGTTTTTTAACACCGATACCGAATCGCGCTATATCGAGCATAACGTAGCAAACCAACTGTCCCGGTCCATGGTAGGTCACCTGACCGCCACGATCGCTTTTAATAACCGGAATATCGGAGTGTGTAAGGATGTGTTCTGGCTTGCCGTTTAGGCCTAAGGTGTATACCGGTGGGTGTTGTAGGAACCAGATTTCGTCTGG
>Ga0316192_10002338_pt1 | contig 13853 bp, 9 predicted proteins | sample MerIslwburrow_MG_FD_204931 | JGI IMG/M metagenome (GOLD analysis project Ga0316192, IMG submission 204931) | Coastal sediment microbial communities from Maine, United States - Merrow Island worm burrow | ecosystem: Environmental > Aquatic > Marine > Coastal > Sediment | place: USA: Maine...
TGACGGACCAGGAAAAAGAGCTTTACTATGTGGAGGGGATTCCGATCCCGGAGACTCCCCAGCCGGGTGAACGCCCAACAACCTGGAAGGAGACCCGGATCATCGGTACGGCTGTCCCACGGGTGGACGCCTATGAGCGGATGAGCGGTTCGGCAGTCTATCCTTCAGATGTGTCGCTTCCCAGCATGCTTTACGGGGCAATCCTTCGCTGTCCGCATCCCCACGCTCGGGTTAAAAAAATAGAGACCGGCAAGGCCAAAAGCATGCCCGGCGTGCATGCCGTAATCAGCGGTCGGACCGCCGCGGCGGACCTGCCCTGGACCTATTCGAGCCGGGGAATCAAACGAAAGTCAAAACTCTTCGATCCCCACTGCCGGTTCGAGGGAGAGACCGTGGCCGCCGCAGCCGCGGAAACATCTTATCTGGCCTGGGATGCGGTCAGGGCCATCGAGGTGGCCTATGAGGTACTGCCGGCCGTATCGGATGAGCGCGCGGCCCTGGATCAAGGAGCTGCAGCCGTCCACACGGAGGGCAACAAGGTCGGGCCGCCACGCTTGTATGAACGTGGTGATGTCACCAAGGGGTTTGCCGAGGCCGATGTCGTGCTCGAAGAAAACTACCGGACTGAGTGCGAAATCCATACCCCCATGGAACTTCATGGCTGCGTTGCCAACTGGGACGGAGACCGCCTGACGATCTGGGAATCCACCCAGGGGGTTTATCGGGTCCAGCAAAACGTGGCCGACATTTTAAATCTGCCGCTTTCCAAGGTACGCGTCATCGGGCATTACATGGGCGGGGGTTTCGGCAGCAAGCTCCAGGCCGGAAAGTACACCATCATCGCGGCCCTTCTGGCAAGAATCAGCGGTCGACCGCTGAAGATGATCCTCACCCGGGAGGAGACCTATCTTGCAGTCGGAAATCGCCCCCCCAGCAACATGACGCTCAAGGCGGGTATCAAAAGGAATGGAAGCCTCACCGCACTGGATTTCGCATGTATCGGCACGGGCGGGGCTTACCCTGCCGGCGGGACCTCTCTGGTCGACTGGCAGGTTCGTGATCTTTACAAATGTCCCAACATTCGCACGACCTGCACCGATGTTTACATTAACGCCGGTCCGGCAAGACCCTTCCGAGCGCCCGGTCATCCCCAAGGTTCCTGGGCCCTGGAGCAGATGCTGGATGCGCTGGCGGAGGCGATCGACATGGACCCGGTGGATTTGCGCCTGAAGAATATTTCCCTTTACAGCCAGGCCAGAGACGGTCAGCCCCCATACACCAGCACCGGGCTAGAAGATTGCCTCGCAGAAGGGGCCAGGGCCTTCGGTTGGAAACTGGCGAGAGAGCGAATTGCCGCAGCCGGCAACCGGGGGGAGATCCGAAGGGGTGTGGGCATGGCGGGCGCACTGTGGATCGCGGGCGGCGGCCGGCCGCCTGCCACGATCATCATCAAGCTCTTTGCCGATGGAAGTGTGAATCTGAACATGGGTGCCAGCGATCTGGGCACCGGCACCAAAACCGTCATGGCCCTGGTGGTGGCCGAGGAGTTGGGGGTAAAACCGGAAGCCATACAGATCGAACATGCCGATACAGGTACCACCCAATACGCGACGCCGAGCGGTGGGAGCAAAACCGTCCCCACTGAGGCACCGGCCGTGCGAGCTGCCGCCATCAGTCTCAAACAGCAGCTGCTGGAAATCGCTGCCCAAGATCTTGCGGTCGATCCGGCAACCCTTTCTTTCAGGGCCGGCCGCATCGTTTCGAGAAACGATCCGTCAAAGAAAATCAGTTTCACGGAACTTTCCGGTCTCAAGAAGCGGGGGGTGGTGGTCGGCATCGGTTACCGGGGTCCGAATCCAGAAAACAAGGTGACCAATCCCTTTGCCGCCCAGTTTTGCGAAGTGGAGGTGAACATGGCTACGGGCGAGGTCCGGGTTATCCGCTTTCTCGGCGCCCACGACAGCGGCCGTGTTATGAGCAGATTGACCTACGACAACCAAGTATTCGGGGGTATCACCATGGGAATCGGTCTGGCCATGACCGAGGCCCGAATTCTCGACAAAAACCATACCGGGAAAATGGTCAACCGCAACTGGCACGACTACAAGCTTCCAACCATCCTGGATGTCCCCGAGGATATGGTTTGCCTTCCCATCGAACCCGACGATACAGAAGCCAACATCACGGGAGCAAAGGGTCTGGGCGAGCCGGTCACGATTCCCACCGCAGCTGCCGTTGCCAATGCCGTTTACCACGCCACGGGCGTGCGTATCCGTCAAACACCCATTAATCCGGTTCAGCTCTGTCGGCTGCTTGCAGAGCATAGAAAGGAGGGATAGGCCATGATACCCAGTTTTTCCTATATCCGGGCCAGAACAGTCGATGAAGCCGTCCGTTACCTTTCGCTGGACGGCGTCAGGGTCCATGCCGGCGGAACCGACCTGCTTGGATGCCTTCGCGAGCGAATTTTTGATGTTACCACCGTGGTCAGCATTGCCGGGCTCAAAGAGCTGACGGGCATCGGGGAAACACCGGCGGGAGGGATTCGGATTGGGTCCCTGACAACCATTGCGGAAGTCGCCCGTAACCCGGTCATCAGATCAAAGTACCGGGCGCTGTCAATGGCGGCCGCCGAGGTGGCGAGCCCCCAGTTACGCCACCAGGGTACCATCGGGGGCAACCTCTGCCAGAAGCCCCGCTGCTGGTACTACCGGGGAGAATTCCACTGTCTGCGAAAGGGCGGCGACCAGTGCTTTGCCGTCGAGGGCGAGAACGCCTACCACTGCATCTTCGGCGGCGATAACTGTTTCATCGTGCATCCCTCGGATACGGCACCGGCCCTGATCGCCCTGCAGGCGAGTGTTACGATTGTTGGGCCCAACGGCCGGCGAAGCATGCCCGTGGAAAACTTCCATATGCTGCCATCTGAGGATTACACGCGCGAGACCGCGCTCGCACCCGCAGAGATCGTAACGGAAATCGTCCTGCCGCCGCCGGCGGAGGGCCTGCGAAGTTCCTACCGCAAGGTTCGGGCACGACGTGCCTGGGACTTCGCTCTGGCCGGCGTGGCCCTGGCAATCGTGTTCACTGGGGATCAGGCAGCCGATTGCCGGGTGGTGCTCAGCGGCGCAGCGCCTGTACCTTGGCGCTCGACTGAGGCGGAAGAAGTCATCAAAGGAGGGCGGTTGGATCGGGTTCGCGTGGTAACGGCCGCCGAGGCGGCGGTGAAAAACGCGGAACCCATGGAGCAGAACGAATACAAGATCCCTCTCTTTCGTGGCCTCATGGAGCAGCAATTGATGGCCATCGCCTAACCCGAATCCTTGTTGACCCTCGGGAAAACCACATGGCCCAGAAGCAGGAACTTTAAAGTAAGCAGGTTTAAAGCTTGAATAGTGAATTGAGCCGATCAAATTTTATCTGCAACCCTTGATCTTTTGCTAATTTGGATTTTACCGATTTAACTGCGTGACTGACCCCTGAATAATTCAACCCAAATAGTTCGTCTATTTGTTGATTCTTTAAACCGCTGCGATCCTTGAAGGATGGTGATATTTAACGGCTTAGGCCACTATCCAAATCTTTAAAACCTACACGATTGAGAATGGCTGTGGCATCCTCTTTTTATTAGATGTTATTTCGATACATTTTGACCCAACCCGGATAAACCGGAAAAAATAGCCACAAAGGCACCAAGACACAAACAATAAATGTTTATTATAATTAAACTTCGTGCCTTGGTGTCTTGGTGGCGGAAATATTTTGTTAGATAAATCCTTCGCAAAGATGATGTGATTTCAATAAACAGGTATTAAGAGGAAGATTGTCAAATGTATAATAAATTTGTAATAAAGGTTCGGATGATTTAACGTGTTATAATCGTCATAATTCAGAATTAAGCCCATGAAAAAAAAATGGACCACCGCAATAGTTGTTTTTCTTTGCTGCCTATGCCTTTCACCGGTGCGGGGGCAATCAGAAACCAAACGAAGGCTATCTTTTTACAATACCCACACCCATGAACACCTGTCGGTAACTTACAAAAAAAGCGACACCTATATCCTTGAAGCCATGGAAAAAATTTCCAAAATCTTACGGGACCACCGCTCGGGCGACATCCATCCCATCGACCCCAAACTGATGGACTTTCTGTATGACCTGCTCACCAAGGTCGATAATCACAGTGAAGTGCACATTATCTCCGGATACCGCTCTCCTGCAACCAACAAAAAGCTTCGCCAGGGGAGCAAAGGAGTGGCTTCCAAAAGCCTGCACATGCAGGGCAAAGCCCTTGATTTTCGCCTGCCCGGCACCGATACTGCCATACTACGAGATAAGGCCCGCGCCATGAAAAGGGGAGGTGTGGGTTATTATCGGAAGCTGGACTTTGTGCAAATAGATACCGGGCGAGTGCGCTTCTGGTAACAACTGGCTTAAAGTGTCTGTCGTTGTTGCCCGAACGGGCGTTTTCTGAATTTAAAGTTTCCATTCAAGCCTTGCAGGACTTCGGTATCTCTTTTATACGGATCTTTTTTAAAACGCACCGTGCCGTCCGGACTCACCGCAACCGTCCAGTAGAACAGCAAAACCGGCACCGGTTTGGCAAGCGTGACCGTTTGGGTTCGTCCGGAATCGATGACCTGCTTAAAGCTATCCATGTTCCATTTGTCGGGATCGTCCAGTAAAATTTCGGCCAGTTCAAAGGGTTTTTCAGTACGGATACAGCCGGAGCTGAAGGTGCGATCGGTGCGTTCAAACAGGGCCTTGCTGGGGGTGTCATGAATATAAACCAGGTGCTTGTTTGGAAACATTATTTTAATCAGGCCCAGTGCATTGGTGGGGCCGGGCTCCTGGCGAAGCTGGTAGGGAAAATTACGACCGCTGTATTTCGACCAATCAATTGTTTTCTGGTTAACCTTTTTTCCGGCGCGATCGATGACGTTGATATTGCGGTCTTTTAAATAGTTGGGGTTTTTTTTAACGGCCGGTAGGATATCCTTGGCAAGGATACCCGGGGGGATTGTCCAGGTTGGATTCAAATCCAGATATTTGATTTCTGATTTAAATACCGGTGTCCGGCGATAGGGCTTTCCAACCTGAACCCGGCTGGTCCAGACAATTTTATCGTCCTTATAGACAAACACTTCGAAACCGGCAATGTCAGTAATGACAAATTGACCGCTGATCGCATGCAGCACCCATCGCGTCCGTTCTATATTAATCCTGATCTGATCGATCCGGTCTTCAACCGGAACATTGAGTGCCGCCAGGGTCTGTTGGCCCACCGTACCGTCGGCAGTGAGATAGTGTCGGTTCTGAAACCTTATAACCGCTTGCTCAAGCTGGTCGTCAAAGCTTTCAGAATCTGAAGTGTCCGACTCGAGGTCACCGGTGATTTTCAGGCGCTTGCGCAAAAGCAAAATACGGTTATCCTTCATTCCTTTTTTGAGGGTTGGGCCCTCAGGCAACGGCTCCCAGCCCCCATCGGCTTTTATGGCACGATATTTCTTGAGTGCAGATTTAAAATTGCTGTAAACGATATTCTGCGGTCTTAGTGCTTCAACTTCCTTTGCAAGATTACCGGCATCCAGTATCTCCTGTAAGGCAACAACAGGCTCGTCATCATCGATTTCGACCGCAAGGTTCCAGTGGGGATGTTGGTCTTCGGGGTCGACCTTGCCGAAAACAAGGTGATAGGCCAGGCGGATCAGACTGTCTGTGAGCAATATATCAAAATTTGCTAAAAGCGTGGGATCAGAAGGTGGGCCGGAACCGATCCGGGATCGCAATTGGTCGATTTTAGTAAAATGATAATCATCCGGAAGAAGACCGTCTTCATCAATAGTTCTGATGGCATTGAAAAGATCTTCAACATTTTGGGAGTTGGTCCAGAGTCGTTGAAATCCATTATTTTCATAGAGCTCGGGCAAAACGGTGATGGAGGCAATCTGGACGTCATCGATTTGCAGTGTCTGCGTGGCTCTGATTTGTTCAACCTTGTTCTTGATTATCTCGGTACTTTTATCCTCGGTAGCCAGGGCTGCGCCCGCAATCAAAATGGTCTGAACACAGCCGATTAGAACGATTCTGGACAAGTAGCGTATCATTTTGTGATTTCCTTTCTATTTTTTTATGAAGAATGGGTTTGATTATGCGATTTGCAAATTATGTTAAATATAATGCTTCAATTTAGATTTGTACATAAACTATGGGAGACTTTTTTTTGACAATTTTCTAAAAATAATTAGTATCTATTATCGAAATCACATCATGTTTGCTAAGGATTTATCCAACAAAATATTTCGCCACTAAGACACCAAGACACGAAGTTTCCTTTTAATAAATATCCATTGTTTGTGTCTTGGTGTTTTTGTGGCTATTCTTTCCGGTTTATCCGGGTTGGGATTATATAATCAATTGTTCGTCATGAGGAAAAAATATGAATAAAATGTGTTCAATTACAGCCCTCTCGGTTCTTTTTGCAGTGATATCTGCCCATGCGGCAGACAACATGAAGGCATTTCCCCCAGCCGAGGAAGGAATGGTTCGATATGTCCTACAGCTTCCAACGCAAGATGATGAATCCATTTTCAAGGTGGAACTGATGGTCGGTAAAACAGTTCAGGTTGACGAAAAAAATAGGTACTTTTTTGGCGGAAATATTGAAAAGGAATCAATCAAGGGCTGGGGATATCCACGCTACAACGTCAGCGAGATTGGTCCAATGGCCGGCACGCGGATGGCAGTCGATCCGGACGCACCGAAGGTAGCCCGGTTTATCACGCTTGGCGGCGAGCCTTATATTATCCGCTACAATAGTCGCTTACCCATCGTGGTTTATGTGCCTGAAGGTGTTGAGGTGCGTTATAGAATATGGACTACCGGCGCAGAGTTCAAATCAATGGAAAAGGGTTGAAATATGATATGGACGCAAAAAGGCACAAAGCGCACAAAAATAAAATTTCAGAACGATTCGCCCGAAATCCAGTATTGTTGGCGCAACCACAGACATTTGTGTTGAATCAGATTTTACGACGCGTCAGTAGTTCTGAATTTTGGCGCAAGCCGCTCATTTATTTTTTCGGCAGTGACTGCTTACGGCAGCAGGCGCAGATCATTCCCCTGACATCACCTTCGGCAAACCGGCGGCGGTGGTCGTTATATCGCTGACCATACCAGATATCCGCCAGGCTGTTGGCGGTAAGATCCCCCATCAAGCTACGCTGCTCCCAGTCGGCACAGCACTGTACCATGCGGCCATCATAAAGAATGTAAATCTGCTCCATCAGCCGCCGGCACCATGAAAAAGAGCTCAGCCGGTGTCGGCCGACCGCGGTTTCCCGAATGTTGCCTTGATCGGCCCGGTTCTCAACCGGTTCGATATACAGTTTGATATTACGATCCTGCCAGTAGCGGCGTATACGGGGAATCTCGTCGTGGGTTTGGATGGAATCGACCATAACGATTTCAAGCTTCGGTATTTTGTAACCGCCCCTTAGTTTTAGCTCCAGAAAACGATCGATGTTTTTCAGGGTTTTCGCGAGCGGAAGGCCCATGATGTTTCTGTAAGTGTCTGGATCGAGGCTTTGAACCGAGATTTTGAGCTTGTTAAGTCCTGAATCGAGCAGCCCTTTTGCCAGGCGCTCTGTGAGGAGTCCGCCGTGGCTGGTAACCTTAACGTACTGGGGCTTTTTAATCCGGGCACTGACGTATGCGACGCGCTCGGCCAGCTCACGATCCAGCATGGGTTCATTCATTAGATATACCGAATAGCGCCGTATCCCCAGCTCTAAACACTGATCGACAATTGAGCGATACAGATCCCAACCCATGCGGCGGCCTGCGGGAATGTTGCATCGGGTTTTGCCGTTGGGGCAAAAAATACACCTGGCATTGCATCCTGTGATGGTCTGTATTTGAACATGATCGGGCATGGTGGCGGCGGCCCTGATTTCGGGTTGATGGCTGTTATTCTGCATATCGTCAGCCTATTTCAATGTATCGCAATTTTCGCAATTTATTGGCCTCCGGCTCGTAGAGCCCACTCCTCGGAGAGCCTACGCCTCGGAGAGAACCACAGTACCTTTTGCAGCTGTTCCCTTTTTAAGCCGCATGGAATGATGGCCTCCGGCTCGTAGAGCCTACGCCTCGGAGAGAATAGTGGAATGTTGGAAGATTGGGTACAAAATAACCCAATAAAATAAGAGAATCAATTCAAAATATGTGCATTGATTTTTGTTTTATTTAAACCCATCATTCCATAATTTCCACCATTCCATTATTCCAATTATGAGCGAAGCGAACTAACTTGGCTGTCAAGACCGAGTTTACTATGGGCGCTAATAATCACGCATAACGCTGTTCTTAACTATCATCGTAATTTATTCGTTGAATCAAATTGTTTGGGAAATTTTAAATTCTGGATTGCGGATTTACTGTATCGCTCTCCGAGGCGTAGGCCTACAACCCCTACGAGCCGGAGGCTTTGCTCTGTCTTTTGTTCGCGCTTGACATGAAACCCATAGTTGCCTAAATTTACGATTAAGTTGATATAGTATATTATCATACGTTCCATGGCCCAAAATATTTTCGTCATAAAGGCACGAAGACACGAAGTTAAATTATAATGAACAGTTATTGTTTTTGTCTCAGTGCCTTGGTGGCTGATCTATCCGGTTTATCTGGGTTAGGAATTCAGGGATCGAGGAATTTATGGAAGGAGACATGACTAAAATCATCGAGGGCTATGTGGATGCTCATACCGACGATCTTTCAGACCTGCTTGAAGACCTTTTGGCGGAAACCGAATCGATTACCGGACGCTCTCGCTGGAGTATCGGTAAGGTCGAAGGTAAACTGCTGCAAATGCTCATCAAAATTTCAAACACCAGACGCGCCGTGGAAGTGGGCACATTTACCGGGTTTTCCGCGCTGGTCATGGCGGAGGCATTGCCTGAAGATGGTGTGTTGACGACCTGCGAAAACAGCGAGGCCTATGCCGACATCGCGCTGCGATATTTTAATAAAAGTCCTTACGGAAAAAAGATAAACTTGAAGCTGGGAGCAGCACTGAAAACCCTGGGAGAGATTGCAGACAACAGCCAGGATTTTATCTTTATTGATGCGGACAAACCTTCTTACGGCGCTTATTTTGATGAAGCCCTGCGAATTTTACACCCCGGTGGGGTTATTTTTGTAGATAATGTGTTTTGGCGCAACAAAATTTTCAAGAAAAAAATTTCAAACGAAAACGCCAAAGCCATTGCCGCCTTCAATGAAAAAGTCAACCGGGAGAATCGGGTAGAAAAGGTCATGCTGGGTATTCGCGACGGTGTCTATCTGATCCGCAAGAAATAAATCAGTTGGGAACCATTCCCATTTACAACCACATTCAATTATGTTAGAAAATTTTTCTGACACCAAAAGCAAAAAATAGCTTATAAAGACCTAATTTAAAGTTATTACACTATTTTCTTATTATCACCAACACGGAAGCCGTTAGGCGGCTTGTCTGTTTTCAGCTGATCTCAGGTTTATGGAAGAAAGGATCTGATCGTGGCCATCCAACCTATTCTACCAGAATCGGAAAAAGATAGCGGCCAGGTGCAGCGACAGGTTCGTCTGCCTTTCATGAAATCTGTGGAAATATCTCTGAAAAGCATAAAAGTCCGTTTTTTCCGCTCTGCCATTACCACCCTGAGCCTGGTGCTGGCCGTTTCTTTCTTGAGTTTTGTCGGTGTCTCCAACGATGTCGCCAATGGCATGCTGGCAACTCAAAATCCTGAGCTTCGCCGGGTGCTGGTTCAATCCGGCTATGACCTTGGACCCAAAGATACCAGCGTGGGAAGCAGTCCCAAGCAGAGATGGCTTGTGATCCTGTCTCTTTTGGTCTGTGTCGTCGGTATTGTGAATGCCCAGCTGATGGCGGTGACAGAACGTTTTCGTGAAATCGGTACCATGAAATGCCTGGGCGCCCTGGACCGATTCATTTTACGGCTGTTTATGCTCGAAGCCGGAATGCAGGGTCTGGCAGGTGCCGGAATTGGTGCCTTGGTTGGCGCTGTCTTTTCCCTCTTAAACGGTTGGCTGCGCTTCGGTACGGCGGCCCTGACCACGCTTTCCTGGACCAATCTGGCTGCCTCTGTTGGGATTGCCATGGCCGTGGGCTGTCTGCTCAGTTTGCTGGGGGTTCTTTATCCGGCCCTTGTCGCCGCCCGGATGCAGCCGGTGGAAGCGATGCGGGTGGAGCAGTAAGTCAGAGGACAGATGTCAGAGGCCAGAAGACGGAGGTCAGTTGGCAGAAGACAGAGGGAATTCGGAAAGTGGAATGCGGAAGTCGGAATTGAGTGAATGTGGAAGTCGGATGCGGAACTGGTGGAAGGTTAAAATAGCCACGGACGTACACAGAAGCACCCAGGCATCCTTCTTTAACAATAGTTTTACTGTCTGTGTTTGTCTGTGTGGGTCTGCGGTCAATTATAATGAGAATGCTGAAGGTGGAAAATAAGGTTATAAGCAGAGAAGCTTAACGCTGAAGGCTTAAAGACAGGAGAGGTTGGAGTCAGAAAGACATGGGGTGTAGGCTTTGAACTCGGTCCGCCCTGGTGCGATCTAATGGGTTTAGACTGCTTTCGTTTAAATTGATCGCACTGATGTGGTGTAAAGTATATTCCCCGCCAATCGGTCTTGGCCAGGGAATGTGGCAGGCGGAAAAGATGGAGGTTCGGGAAACATGATCTGACCTCAGACATCTGTCTTCTGACCTCTGCTTTATGCGGAGCGGAGCGACAAGGGAGAGACCATGGCAGAAGCCGGTAATATCGTTCGCGTTACAAACGTAACCAAAACGTTTAAACTTGGAAAGATCGATGTGCAGGCCCTCAAAGGCGTCGATCTTCAAATTTCCAAGGGTGATTACATTTCCATCATGGGGCCGTCCGGATCCGGTAAAAGTACTCTCTTCAACATGATCGGGGGATTGGACAAGCCCAGTTCCGGCAAGGTTTTTATTGATGAGGTTGATATCGCCCAGCTGGATGCCTACGAGCTGGCCTGGCTGCGATGCCGCAAAATCGGCTATATTTTTCAAACATTTAACATTATCCAGGTCATGACGGCCTTGGAAAATGTAACCCTTCCGATGGTTTTTGCCGGCCTTAATAACGACACGGCTGTTGAAAAAGGAATGCAACTTCTGGATCTGGTGGGTCTGGGGGATCGATTCAGCCATAAACCCTTTGAGCTCTCCGGCGGGCAGCAGCAGCGGGTTGCTGTAGCCAGAGCACTGGCAAATGACCCGGCGATCATTTTGGCCGATGAGCCGACCGGCAATCTTGATTTGACCACCGGCGAAGAAATTATAGCCCTGTTAAAGAGTTTAAGCCAAGAGCGCGGCGTGACGGTCATTTCGGCCACCCACGATTTCAAAATGCTCAATGTTTCTGATCGGGTGATCTGGATCCGGGATGGGCGCGTGGATAAAATCGAAAATCGTGAGGAATTGTCGATCTCCGTCGGTCAGATTGATTCGCGGGATTAGGGTGCTTGATACTGGATGCTCGATGCTGGATGCTTGATACTCGATACTGGATGCTGGAAGCTTGATGCTCGATGCCTGATGCTATATCCAGGGTAAAGGTTTAACCACGAAGACACGAAGGCAAAAATAAAAAAAAATTAGATTTCAGGTGTCGGGTGTCAGTGAAAGGAGATGTTAGATACTAAAACCATATATGAAACTTTTCAAAGTTGGAGTTGGTTCAATCTAGGGGCACTTTGCATTTTGTAGGTTGGGTTGAGCCTACTCCGGACATTGTTGGGTTTCGTTGCACTCAACCCAACCTACATTTTGCCGGATCGAATGCGCAATGCAAAACCCAACAAGAGCGGATTTTGGAACCGAGCTCCAAAAATTTCTTTTTTGATTTGACCGGCGGTTGGGCTGACACCTAAAGCCTATATAAGTTGTCAGCGTGCTTGCTGCCCTTCAGGGGCCACTTTTTCCGAGAGTCGACTCGGAAAAAGCTTATTGCTTTAGTGGCTGAACTATTAACTCGAAGACGGATAATTGTGAACTTATGAATCAAAGGCGATCAACTCCTAGACGATATGTTCATTACCAAGCCGATAGCAAAGGCCCGGTATCGAGTATCCAGGATCGAGCATCGAGTATCCAGCATCCAGAAATCCGCACACCGCAACCCACAACCCACAACCCACAACCCGCAACCCGCAACGCGCAACTCTTATGCATTATTTTTATTTTCCTGCTATCCGCTATATCCGGATTCAACGCGTCTGCATCGGTTTCTGATCAGGATCAGGATGCGTTCAAGGAGGTTATCCAAAAGTTATCGTCTTTTGCCGACCGCAGTACCGGTACAGCGGACAATAAGGCGGCTGCCGATTTCATTAAAGCGACGCTTTCACAGCTTGATTTTGAAATTGTCGATTCACAGCAATTTGCGACCCCGGTGATGCAGTATGGCCGGAGTTCCCTATCAATTCCGGATCGTGGGGTTACGATACCCATTCGTCCGATCAACAGCAATGCAATTTCACCGCAGAAAATACCGACACCCGGCATCAGCGGACCGCTTATTTATGTGGGCAGGGGCGAACTTAACGAGTTAAGCGGCAAAACCGTTGAAAATGCGATCATTTTAATGGAGTTCGAGTCCGGCCGGAATTGGCTGACGACAGCTGACCTGGGTGCCAAAGCATTGATTTATCTTGATCGGGGAAATTCCCCTAAAATTTTCTTCGAAGAGAAATTTGAGCTTAACCCCATCCAATTTCCGCGTTTCTGGATGCCCTTGGACCAGGTCCAAAAACTTTTTCCTGATTTTGAAACCAGGCCCGAGGGGCGTCTGGCCGAACAAATTAAACTGGTTTCGGATGTTAACTGGAAAGAAGTCATTTCTGAAAATATATATAGTATCGTTCCCGGCAGCAATCCCAAGCTCAATGAAGAAGCCGTGATGGTGGAAGCTTTTTATGACAGCACCGCCTGGGTGGCCGGGAGCTCTCCCGGAGCGGATGAGGCCTGCAGTGTTGCCTCTCTGTTGTTTTTGGCCCGGTATCTAAAAGAAAACCCTCCGCAGCGAACGGTCATTTTAGTCGTCACCAGCGGCCATGCTCAGGCGCTGGCCGGAATGCGGGACCTGGTTTGGGGCTTTACGACGCGTTCGAATATTCAGCGTAAAATGTCACGGGATCTAAAAACCCTGGTTAAAAAGTCCCACAACACCATTAAAGCGCTCGAGCAAGCCACGTTTGAGACGACGGATACTGACGCTGCGGTGGATTCAGAAATGCAGGACCTGGTCAAGGATGCCATCGAAGAACGAATAAAAACGGAATCCGATCTGATTTCCCGCCGTTTGATGCAGCTGCGATTGCAGGAGAAAACCGCTGCCAATCGGGTTGTTATTAGAAAATTAGCAGATGAGCGGCTGCTGTATCGACAGTTGCTCTGGAAGAGCGCCTTTACGGACTTATTGCCCGAGGAGCGCCGGGCGTTATCTCAGCTGGTACCGAAAGCGATCAAGGATCAAAAAGCCATTCTTTTGGATGCCAAAGGTCAACAGAATCTGCTTGACAGTACGCGAACATTTCGTGGGCGGGTTAAAATCTACGATATCGTCACGTCCGTGTCGCTGCATCTCTCAAGTCACGGTGACGGGTTCGGGGCATTCAATTACGGCTGGCAGTACCCGTTTCGCCCTAGAATCAATCGAACCGCGATATATTCAACCGTGGATGAGGTCCTGCGCCAGGGTGCCGAGAAAATCGGGAAAGAGCTCGGATATGAGGGATTGTTTAAAGATACTCTGCGTCCAAGCCGACAACGA
>Ga0316192_10002345_pt1 | contig 13832 bp, 8 predicted proteins | sample MerIslwburrow_MG_FD_204931 | JGI IMG/M metagenome (GOLD analysis project Ga0316192, IMG submission 204931) | Coastal sediment microbial communities from Maine, United States - Merrow Island worm burrow | ecosystem: Environmental > Aquatic > Marine > Coastal > Sediment | place: USA: Maine...
AGCCCGCTTTGCCCTTGCTGAAACGACAGCACTTCGACGGGTTTTCCAAGCATGCAGCCTGAAATCCGCCCCTGCCAGGCAGCTCGTATCCGGTCCGGATCTGCTGTAATGGCCACCACTAAATCCCACTCCCGGGCGCGATCGCCTCCCTGACTGAAAAACATTGTAGTCAATCTTGACAGCGCTGTCATATATACGTATAACCACTTACTGACAACGCTGTCATTTTTGACTGACCACGCCAGTTAGACACAGTGACGCTGAAAAATAAGCCGATTATCGGCATTACGCTTGATAGCGCGACGGGGAGCTTGAAAATGCAAAAAACATCGTTTCGAAAAACGCCTTTGGCAACCGGAATTGCACTGGCATTGGGTGCAGTAACGATCGCTCCGGTTCACGCTCAGGTCAACCAGGACGAGGTTATCGAAGAAGTCGTCGTGACAGGCATCCGCAGCAGTTTGGCGCATTCGGCGAATATCAAGCGTCAATCTCGAGGCGTCGTTGAGGCGATAACGGCCGAGGATATAGGCAAATTCCCGGACACCAACCTGGCTGAATCGTTACAGCGTATTACCGGCGTGTCGATCGATCGATCGCGAGGTGAGGGCAGTAAGGTGACGGTGCGAGGATTTGGCCCTGAGTTTAACCTGGTTACGTTGAATGGCCGGCAGATGCCTACTCATTCCGAGCTCAGCCGCTCCTTCGATTTCGCGGACCTGGCGTCAGAGGCTATTTCGGCCGTAGAGGTTTATAAAACGAGTAACGCCACGCTGCCGACCGGCGGCATCGGCTCTACCATCAATATCAAGACCAACCGGCCGCTGGAAGTGAACCGCAGGATCATGTCCTTTGGTGCCAAAGCCGTGCACGACACCTCGACCGACAGCGGTTCGAACTTTACACCGGAGCTTTCTGGTATCTACAGCGACACGTTCATGGACGACACCATCGGCGTCTCATTGTCAGCCGTCTACCAGGAACGCGATAACGGCCTTGAAAAAGCATCGGTAAACGGCTGGACACCAACGTCCGCCGATACGCAGTGCTGTGACTGGGGTGCATCAAATGTTGTTTGGGGTGCAATACCGGACAATCCTGCCCAGATAAACCGTCCGCCCGTGGGTTCCGGCGCCGTTCTGTCAATTCCCCAGCAGCTGCAATATACGCGCGAGGAATTTAGCCGCACCCGCGTCAATGGCCAGTTGACGTTGCAGTGGGAGCCAGTTGAAGCAATAACCGCCACGCTGGACTACGTTTATGCGGAAAACGAGCTGGAAAGAACCTTTAACGACTTTTCCTCATGGTTCGCCTGGGGTAACGCGCCGTCCCAGTCTACAGAATGGACCGACGGCGGGGATGTGGTTTCGTACAACGAATTTAATGGCGCCTCTGATACGCCGATGGGTGCCGGCCTCGACTCCACGAAGAACAGGACAGACTCCGTTGGCTTTAATCTGGAGTGGCGACCGACCGACAGGCTGTCGTTCGAACTCGATTATTATGACTCAACGGCGAAGGTTGACCCGAATAGCCAATACGGCAGCAGCATGTCGCTGGCGATCACCTCTGGCTTGCGTGAGGCAACATACGCGGATTTTTCAAGCGACTTGCCATTGCTGAATGTTGACGTTGTTGGCGGCGGTACGATTACAGCCAATGACATGCTAATCGGCGGTAGCGTATTTACCAATAATTGGGAAGAGATGAGTATCGACGGTGGGAGGCTCGCCGGGACGTTCGACTTCAACGATATCGCGAGCATCGATTTTGGCATTCAGACAACCAACGTTGACAACAGAAGTGCCAGCACGACCGTCCAGCGTGACACCTGGGGCGGCGTTGGCCAAGCCGGTGATATTGCTGACTTGCTGTCACCCGCATCAATGGCTGGCTGGTTTGACGACATCCCTGGTGGAAGCAATCAAAATCGTGTCACTCAACTCTTCACCTGGGACACCGGCGCGCTGATACAGCGAGCGCGGGAGTTGGAAGCCTCTGGCGTACAGGTCAGTAATGTGTCGACCGTATTCGGTTCTTGCGGCGATGGATTTTGCCCGTCGAACGATTCTCAGGTCGGTAACAGTGTCGTGGACAAGCGTACCCAGGAAGAGCAGGTTGCCATTTACGCGCAACTGAATCTCGATCTGGAGTGGGGAGGCAGGCCGGTCAATCTTGACGTGGGCTTGCGGTACGAAGAAACGGACGTCACTTCCGAGGCGCAGGTGCCGATAATCGACCGCCTCGACTGGATCACTGCGAACGAAGTTCCCGCCGTCACCGCGCAAGATCAAAACGGCCAGGCTATTCTTGGATTTACTGAATTGACCGGCAAATACGATTACGTATTGCCAAACGTCGATTTCAACATTGAATTCATCGACGCTGTTCTCTTCAGGGCATCTTTCAGCAAGACCATTGGTCGGCCGGGCTACGAGGCGATTCAAGGTGGTATAACCGTTGCCAGCCCCTGCCGGGTTGACGGCTGTGATGCATTCGCCGGCAACCCCGCCCTTTTGCCGCTTGAATCCAATAACTTCGACGTGTCGTTAGAGTGGTACTACGCTGAAGGGAGTTACGCAGCTGTCGGGTATTTCCGCAAGGATGTGAAAAACTTCGTGGGACAGGCAAATAACGACGTGGAGCTGTTTCCGGAACTGACACACCCCGCTCAGGGTGGTCTTGCGGCGGATGCTGCTGAGGCCCTCGGCACGATGAACGCCGATCTGATCCGGCAATATATCTTCGCAAATTACCCGAACGACCCTAGCGTGGATGTCGTCAACCAGATCATCACAGGCACGCCTAACAACGTACCTGTGAACTTCAACTTGCAGTCACCCAACAACGAAAAGGACGCGAGCGTTGATGGCTGGGAAGTCGCAGTTCAGCACACCTTCGGCGAATCCGGCTTCGGCGTAATCGCCAATGCGACTTTCGTGACCGCAGATGTGGCTTTCGATGTGAACAGCCTGGACACGCAATTTGCCCTTCCCGGCCTAAGTGACTCGGCGAATCTCGTTGGCTTCTACGACAAGTATGGGTTCGAGGTCCGCGTCGCATACAATTGGCGCGATACCTTCCTGAATGGTTTCGGCATGACGGGTAGCAATGACCCCCGCTACACCGAGGAGTATGGTCAATGGGACGTTAACGCCAGCTACTCATTCGCTGATTACTATTCAATCTATCTCGAAGCCATAAATATCACTGGCGAGACCTTCCGCGAGCACACCAGGCAACAGAACATGTTGCTGCAGGCTCTGCAAACAGGCCCTCGATACGCGGTAGGATTCCGCGCCAGTTTCTAGGCGCATTCGCGGTGGGCTGCGGCCCGAAATGGTAGTTGGTAGCCGTCACAGCAATTGCTCTGGCGGCTACCGTTGTTTTAGACTGCTGTACCGCGACTTCTGGACATCATGACAATGTCGAAACCCGTAAACACGGTAGTCGTTGTCGGCGGCGGCACGGCGGGTTGGCTTACTGCTGGATTGCTCGCAGCAGAGCATCAGCCCCTGCAAAAGTCAGGTCCCAGGATCGTACTCGTCGAGTCACCCGACGTTGCGTCTATTGGAGTTGGTGAAGGCACTTGGCCGACAATGCGAACCAGCCTGCAGACGATGGGCATTTCGGAGACCGACTTCATTCGCCGCTGCGATGCCAGTTTCAAACAAGGCACACGTTTCGCTGGATGGCTGGACGGTCGGGACGAGTCCTATTACCACCCATTTGCCCTGCCGCAGCGTTTCCACGAAATTGACCTTGCGCGCCACTGGCAACCGTTGAGAGAAAAGATTTCCTACGCAAACGCCGTTACTCCGCAGACTATGGCTTGCGATCACGCGTTAGCACCGAAGCAGATTACGACGCCTGAATTTGCCAGCAACCTCAACTACGGTTATCACCTCGATGCCGGCAAGTTCGCTAAATTTCTTGAAGAACACTGTGTCGGAAAACTTGGAGTCACACACATACTCGACAACGTCGTCGCGGTGAATGCGGCCGACAATGGTGATATCAAGTCATTGAGTACTCGGTCGAGCGGCACCATTGACGGCGACCTGTTTATCGATTGCACGGGCTTCGCAGCTCTGCTTATAGGTGGTCATTATGGAATACCATTTTGCAGCAAGCAGGACTATTTGTTTAACGACCGGGCGCTTGCGGTTCAAGTGCCACGCAGCTCCCCCCATGAAACAATAGCATCGACAACCCTTTCCACCGCACAACGCGCCGGCTGGATCTGGGATATCGCGCTGCCCGCGCGTCGTGGCATTGGCTACGTATTTTCCAGTGCTCATACGGACGATGACGAGGCCGAGGCCGATTTGCGCCGATACATAGCGTCAACCGCTGGCGATGCAGCAAGTGAATCTTGTTCGCCTCGAAAAATCACGTTCAATCCGGGCCACCGGGAAAAACTGTGGCACAGGAACTGTGTGGCAGTAGGCTTGTCCGGTGGGTTCGTGGAACCACTCGAGGCGTCGGCACTGGTAATGATCGAATTGTCCGCGAAAATGTTGAGTGAGCAGCTGCCGGCAAACCGATCGGTAATGGATATTGTTGCGAAGCGCTTCAATGACAAGTTCCTGTATGATTGGCATCGCATTATCGAATTTCTGAAGCTGCACTATGTATTAAGCAGACGCGACGATACCGACTATTGGCGTGACAACCGCGATGCGAAAACCATTCCGTCGGACCTGCAAGAATCGCTCGAGTTGTGGCGATTCCAGTCTCCCCGGTATCAGGATTTGTCTCATGTTGATGAGCTCTTTCCGGCAGCCAGTTACCGTTACGTACTTTACGGCATGAATTTTGAGACTGAAGGTCCCGATGAGCGGCGCCGGTCGGATATCGCGACCCGAGCCACAGCGGAGGGACTCTTTAGTGACAACATCAGGCGGACAACGCAATTGCTGAAAGCGCTGCCGACGAACAGAGAATTGATCGGCAAAATACATGAATTCGGTTTTCAGAAGATCTGATTTCGCCGGCTAACGGAGTTGAGATGGCTAACAAACATGTACTGTTGAATAACGTCGATCACCACAACATCAAGATCATTACGGAAAGATCCGCACGCTATGGTGATGACGTCAGTTTTGTGATGACATTTCCGCTCGAATTTCGCCGCATCCAGTCCTGTTATCCGATCTTCTTTCGCAAAGACGCCAATACCGGAAATTTCTCCCCAATCGCGCTGTTCGGCTTTGAGCCCAGGGAAAACCTGTACTTGAGCGATGACGGCTGGGACGCTCAATACGTTCCGCTCATGATCCAGCGTCAGCCCTTTCTTATCGGTCTGCAGCGCGTCGAAGGCGAGGGGGACGCCACTAAACCGGTTGTGTCTATCGACATAAACAGCCCGCGCGTCAACGAGTCGGAAGGTGAGGCCCTGTTCCTGGAACATGGTGGTACGTCCGACTACCTTGCTGCGATGACCGAACTCCTCGAAACCATTCGACTTGCGGACGAAATGAACACTGATTTTGTCGATGCGCTGCTCAAACTGGACCTGATTGAAGCCGTGACCATGCAAGTCGAATTGAAGGACGGCTCGAAACACGAAATGCTCGGTTATTACACAATCAACGAAGAGAAGCTGGACGCGCTCGATAGCGAGACACTGGGCGAGCTGCACGGACATCACTACCTGGACTCGATATATATGATCCTGGCGTCTTTATCCTGCTTCAGAACGCTGGTCCAAAAGAAAAACGACCAGCTATCCGCCCAGTAACAGACGTGCCTACTGACCTCCAAAAAAAAGTACAGGTCCGTTGGTGACCGGCGGGAATACAGTACGGGAGATTTCCGGTTGCCGGCCCGACACTGTTGCCGAAACAGTCGTCTCAGTGACAGAACCGCTGCTGTTGAAGGGGCTCGTAAGTGATTGGCCGCTCGTCAAGGCGGGCAAGCAATCGCCGCAGGTTGCCGTAGACTATATCAAGCGATTTTATTCTGGTGACCGACTAACCGCATTTTTTGCGCCGCCCGAGGAGAAGGGTCGGGTCGGTTACAACGACGACTTGACCGCGTTCAGTTTCGAGCGACTCACTGTCGAGTTAGACGAAGCGCTCGACCCGATACTGGAACACCTTGACGACCGCGATGCGCCCGGGTATTACGTTGGATCGACTTTGCTGGATCGATGGTTTCCTGGTTTCCGCGAAGAAAACGACCTGCCGTTGAACGATCTCAAACCACTGGTCAGTGTGTGGATGTCTAACCGGATCAGGGTGTCGGCGCATTTCGATGTGGCTGACAATGTCGCCTGCTGCGCCGTCGGGCGCCGCCGTTTTTCGTTATTTGAACCGGACCAACTGGAAAACCTGTATGTCGGCCCATGGGACGCCACTCCGGCCGGTCAGGCAATAAGCCTCGTCGATTTTCAGGAACCTGACTTCGAGAAGTATCCGAAATTCAAAGACGCGCTGGAGTCGGCTTACGTTGTGACATTGGAGCCGGGCGATGCGCTGTTCATCCCCAGCATGTGGTGGCATCACGTTGAAGGGCTCGACGGATTGAACGTGCTCGTAAATTACTGGTGGCGGACGACGCCACGATTCATGGGGGCGCCACTCAGCGTGCTGAAGCATGCCTTGCTGAGTTTGCGCGATTTGCCACCCGAGCAACGAAAAGCCTGGCAACACATTTTCGATTATTACGTATTTGATTCGAAGTCGGACGCAACTGCACATATTCCGGAACACAGCAGGGGCATCCTTTCGGACATGAGTGAAGCAGATGCAAGGAAATTGCGAGCCGATCTTCTAAATCAATTGAATCGATGACGCCAGCCTGAGTTAAACCCGAGAACTGGAACGTGTTATGGATATGATAAAAAAAGTAGTGATTGCCGGTGGCGGCACCGCGGGCTGGATGGCAGCGGCATCGTTGTCAAAACTTATCGGACGTAATCTCGATATTTCGCTGATCGAGTCCGATGACATTCCGACCATCGGTGTCGGTGAAGCGACGATTCCGTCAATGCTGATTCTTCACCAACTGCTGCAAATAAAGGAGCAGGATTTTGTCGCGGCGGTGCACGGTACTTTCAAACTGGGCATCGCGTTCGAGGGCTGGCGCGACATCGACGAGGACTATATTCATTCGTTTGGCTATACCGGTAAGGACTCCTGGGCGGCCGGGTTTCAGCACTTCTGGCTCAAGGGCCGACAAGAGGGCATCTCGAAGGACTTCGGTCAGTATTGCCCCGAGCTGGTCGCGGCGCAACAAAACCGATTCGCCGTTTTGTCCAATATGCCACTCAATTACGCATACCATATCGATGCCGGCCGCTATGCCGTTTTCCTGCGACAAATTGCCGAGACCCACGGCGTCAACCGCGTCGAGGGCAAGATCGTCGATGTTGCCACGCACGACCAAACAGGACATATCGAAAACGTCAAACTGGAGTCAGGCGAGGTAATTGACGGCGACTTGTTTATTGACTGCACTGGCTTCCGCGGCTTGCTGATCGAGCAAACGCTGCATACCGGCTACGATGACTGGTCGCACTGGCTGCCTTGCGACAGTGCAGTGGCGGTACAGACAAAGTCTGTGGGCCCACCTATTCCATATACGCGCGCGATCGCCAGGGAATCCGGCTGGCAGTGGAGAATTCCTTTGCAATCGCGAGTTGGCAATGGCCTCGTGTTCTGCAGTCGCTACCTCTCAGACGATGATGCCATTCAGACGATCCTCGACAATATCGAGGGGGAGCCGATCACCGAACCTCGCGTAATAAAATTTCGCACCGGAAAGCGACGCAGGCACTGGAACAAGAACTGCGTCGCGATGGGACTGGCCAGCGGATTTATCGAACCGCTCGAATCGACCAGCATTCACCTGATACAACGCGCGATCATTCGTTTAATGCAAATGTTCCCCTATAACGGAATTCGCGAATCGGAAGTCAACGAGTTTAACCGGCAGATGGACGATGAGATTCACAATATTCGCGATTTCATCGTCCTCCATTACAACGTTACCAATCGGGATGACTCCCGATTTTGGCGACACTGTCGAAATATGAGTATCCCGGAGTCACTACAACACCGGATCGATCTTTTCAGGGAAACGGGGCGCGTATTTAAGGTGGATAGCGAATTGTTCGGCGAAAACTCATGGATCCAGGTAATGATGGGACAAGGATTGATGCCGGAACAATATCACCCGATCGTTGACGAGATGACCGACGAAGAGCTGCAGAGGTTTATGCACGGAGCCGAGGCGTCTGTTACCAAACAGGTTGGTCGCTTGCCGGAACACCAGGCGTTCATCGATCACTACTGCAAGGCGACCGACATTTGACCGTGACTATTCGAACATTGTCGAAAATCAATCAAGCCCTAAAGCGACTCGTAAGCACTGCGCTTTTGACGCTCGGTGTGCTCCTCATTGCTTCCTGCGGCGGCGGTGGTAGCGACAGTTCCGCCAGGCCAACTGCAGTGATTCCACCGCCAACCGTCGACGAGCCGGATATCCCCGAGGTGCCACTAACGCCCGTGGCGCATGTCAGGTTCGTCGATGCGACCAGCGCCGCCGGGCTGGATTTCTTGCACAAGCTCAACGGCGAGACGATGGCGGGAATGGTCGCGGCCGGAATTGCCGTTGGCGACTACGATGACGATGGCTGGCTGGACGTTTATCTTGTGCAAGGCAATACCGGGTTCAACAAGCTGTATAAAAATCGCAGCCAGGTTGGCAGCTACGACTTTGTTGAGGTCGCCTCCGCGGCTGGCGTAGCAGGCGGCTTCGACGACAAAGCGTCCGGGCCTGCGTTCGTTGACTATGATGGTGACGATGACCTGGACCTGTTCGTCGGTAGTGTCGAAAACACCTCGTTTCGCGTATACGAAAATCTCGGGGATGGCACATTCACAGAGGTGACGGCCAACAGCGGGCTGGCTAATATCGGCAGAGAAAATAACATCGGAGTGGCATTCGGTGACTTCGACGAGGATGGGGCTCTCGATCTCTTCATAGGCCATTGGACGTTCACGGAGAACGAAACCCCGGAAGGCAGTACGGGTCATCTCTGGCACAATAACGGCGACGGAACATTCTCGGACGTTAGTGACACCACGCTCGTTTCCGACATCGTTCTTGAAAAGCCCATTGATTACACGTTCTCCCCGACATTTGCCGATATCGATAACGATGGAGATTCGGACCTGCTTGTGGTCGCCGACAATCACACCAGCCAGGTCTTAATCAACGACGGCGACATGGGCAGTGGTTTGTATACGTTCAGTTACGCGACGGACGAGGAAGTGGTAACCGACGAAGCAGGCATGGGTTCCACGGTCGCCGATTTTGACAATGACGGCGACCTTGACTGGTTCGTGACCAGCATCTCTCTTGGCGATGCAACTGATGGCCGATCGACCGGTACTGACAACGCCGGGTTCAACCTCACGGGAAATCGGTTTTACCGGAACGAGGGCAACGGCGTATTTTCTGATCAAACAGGTGTAGCTGGCGTACGCAAAGGCTACTGGGGCTGGGGTAGTTGTGCCGCTGACTTCAACAACGATGGATACCTGGACATTTTTCATGTTAACGGCATGGATGAACCCACGACCGACGCCTACCTGGATGATCCATCCCGTCTGTTTATCAACAATGCGGATGGCAGCTTTACTGAATACGCTGAACCCCTTGGGCTGGTGGACCGAAAGTCAGGGCGCGGCGTGACCTGTTTCGATGGGGACAAAGACGGCGACATCGACATTCTTGTATCTAACAACGGCGATAACGCCTATTTATTCCGCAACGATGGAGGCAATCAGCTCAGCTACCTGAATATGCAACTCCGGAATGAAGCGCCGAATACACAAGCAGTTGGTGCCCGTATTTACGTAACGTCACTTGGCATGACGCAGCTCCGGGAAATTCACAATGGAAGTAACTATGTGTCTCAAAATCCCGCCGAACAGCACTTTGGCTTAAACGACAGCGAGTACATAGACCTGGTCAGGGTCGTTTGGCCTGATGGCAGCGAAACCAGTCGAACAAACGTCGACGCAAATCAACGTATTGTGGTTCAACATCCGGATGCCTGGTCGACGGACTGAATTACGACTTCTTTAGCAGGCCTTGTGACAGGAATTCCGTTACGGTGCTGGCTTGCTCCGGACTAAGGGATGTGACGATATCATTGATGCTATCCGGTAAATGCGCAGCTGGATCCGGGCCGCAACGAAAAACGTAGTAGTCGAAGTAATCACGCCATGCCTGGCGCTGCGATTCATCAAGGTCTGCTATCGATAACATACTGTGCAATAAACTGTCACTGGGCGACACGCCACTTGAAGTTGTGCCGCCCCACCAGTAATTCACAAGCACATTAAGTTGCTCCAGCGAGGCGACACCATGCCACCACAGGCTGGGAATGTAGAGTGCGTCGCCGGGTTCCAGCACAGCTTCCTGGGCCACTTCGAGTGCTTCGGCGTAACGTGGAAACCGGTCGAAGTCCGGATCCCAGACATCTACCATGCTAATAGGGACACCGCCCGGCGCGTCGAGGACCGGTCCTAGATACAGGTTCGCGATTTGCTCGGGCGGAAACAAAATGAACTGACGCTTTCCTGCCATTACGCAGGCGAGATTTCTATGCACATCGTAGTGTGGCGCAACGCGTCCCTTGTTACCGATCCACATGGTGGGTGCCACCGAGTCGTCCAGAAGCTTTATCGGGTTGTCATTTTCGAATCCAGGCAAAGTCTCCCTGATTGACAGCGCCTGGACGGCAATGGCGTGGGACTCTGAGCTGTCAGCATCGGCCAGGAGTTGATTAAGCACCTGGGTCAGCGAAATCTGACCCCGTTTGAAATTTACGCCTCGCAGGTCATCGTTGTAAAAAAATCGTCCTTTGGCGGTGGGCGGCGCGACGATTGTGTAGACCGGCGTTCCATTGTTCAGCGACTCCAGATACCGGCACGTGGCCGAAGCAGAGATATTACTTTGATCGACAGCAGGCCAGTCCTTTACCAGCGACTTTATTAACGCCGGCTGGTTGGCGGGAACGACTTCGTTACGAAACGTGTCGAAATCAATTTGCTGCCATTCCGAGATTTTATGCAATGCTGCTGCCCGTGGGACAAACGTTGGGTACCCTAGCGTCAATGGACTCCGCTGGAGGATGTACTTCTGCGATCGTCATCTTATAAGGAAAAAGGCGGACAGGCGAATGGTGCGCCGGCTGGAGACGCCTACCACCAGGTGGCGTAAAGCGCCGCCAATATCAGCGCGACTGATACGCCCGCGACATTGAAACCACGCTTTGTTGAAAACTCGATGTCTGACAGCTCAATTGATCCGGCCTGTTGACGATTTCCCTGCGCAATTGAGATAACAATAGCGATTACCGAACACAGCAAGAACACCAGGCCAACGCGATCGATAAACGGTAACTCAGGCATGGTCACCTTAAACATAAACGACAATATCGCTGAGCTAATTGCCGCAGCCAGGGCACCTGTCGCGGTTGTCTTCTTCCAGAACATGCCGAGCAAAAATATCACAACAATGCCTGGGGTGAAAAATCCAGTGAATTCCTGAATATACTGGAACGCCTGATCAAAATTTCCGAGCAGTGGCTTCGCGCAAATCATTGCGATTGCCATTGCAATTGCGGCGACCAACCTTCCAACTACCACGGGATTTTCTTGTTTTTCACTGTTTACGAAAGATGAGTAGATATCCATCGTGAAAATTGTCGAGATGCTGTTTGTCATCGACGCCAGTGACGAAACGATTGCCGCGAGCAGAGCAGCGAATACCAACCCCTTTATTCCAGATGGAAGCAACGTCATTGCAGCAGGATAGGCGTGATCAGGACTGTCGAGATCAGGTGATAATACAAACATGGCTATGCCTGGCAGAACGACAATGATTGGCATAAACAATTTTAGAAATGCAGCAAATGCAATTCCTTTTTGCGCTTCATGAATGTCTTTTGCAGCAAGTGCTCGTTGAATGATGTATTGATTGAACCCCCAATAAGAGAGATTCATTACCCACATGCCGCCGATCAACACTGAGAGGCCAGGCAAGCTGGCGTAATGCGGGTTGTCCGCACTGAGAATCATGTCGAATTTTTCCGGCGCATTGTCTACGAGAAGCTTAAATCCGGCAACGACCCCTGCACCGTCCGAAACCTTGTCGAGCATGATCCAGGAGATAAGAATGCCACCCAATACAAGTAGCACGACTTGCACAATGTCAGTGAATGCAACCGCCTTGAGCCCACCATACAGAGAGTAACCGGTCGAAAATATCCCAAGGAACAGAAGGCCGTAAATCAATTCCACGCCTGCAACTGTCTGTATGGCGAGAGCGCCTAGCCAGAGAATCGACGTGAGGTTTACGAGTACATAAACGCCAAGCCAGAAGAAGGCCATTACTATTCGCACGTTGTGGTCATAACGCTGTTCGAGAAATTGTGGCATGGTGTAAATGCCATGTTTCAGGAAGATAGGGAGGAAGAACTTCCCCACGAGTATCAGCGTGATAGCGGCCATCCACTCATACGACGCTATGCCGAGCCCGATGGCGAATCCGGATCCAGACATGCCAATAATCTGTTCTGCAGATATATTTGCCGCAATCAGTGATGCACCGATAGCCCACCACGGCAACGAACCCCCGGCAAGAAAGTAGTCGCGAGCGTTCTTTTGATGTCCCTGCTTTTCCCGGGACACCCACTGCGCAAGAACAAACAACGTAATTGCATATACGCAAACAACGATTACATCAGTCGAATTCAACACGTATCTATTCCTGCCGGACTACGCGGGCCCGGTAGACTCTCGTATTTTTAACTCCGCATCGACTACAATCGGTTTGTCTTCCAATAGCTGCGAGCGCAATTTGGCTGTGATTAATTCAGCTGCCGCCTCGGCCATCTTGCGAACTGGCTGTCTGATCGTTGTTAGCGCCGGGTATATTTGCTGGGCCAAGGGAAAATCATCGAATCCTGCAACAGACAGTTCGTCGGGGATCTTGATGCCCATTTGGTGAGCAACACGCAATACACCGGTTGCCATGTCATCATTGCAGCAGAAAATTGCTGTCGGCGGATCCTTGCGCTGCAGTAATTTCTTGCCACATTCTTCGCCAGCAGCAAACGAATTATCACCTTCAACGACCAGTCCTTTGCGATAATTTAGTCCGGCTTTTTTTAGCCCATCCTGATAGCCACGAAATCTATTTTCCAACGCGGCGTGATCAGGATTTCCGGTGATGAACGCGATTTTCGTATGGCCGAGACTAGTGAGATACTCCGTCATTTCCGAGCAGATAACGCGATCATTTGTTACCACCGAAGACCGCGATTCGGCGCCGTTTCCCGGAGAAATCAAGACTGTTGGTATTCCTGCCTTGTTAATCGCAGCGAGCAGCGACTTTTGATCAGTCAACGGTGGTGTAATGATCATGCCGTCGATTTTTGAGTGGGAGATCAAAGACCTGATTTCTCTGTTGAGCCCCTTATCTTGGTAGTTGCAGGGGTGAATAACCAGGCCATAGTTTTCAGTCTTGCAGACGCGCAACGCGCCTTGCTGAACATTCACGATGTAGTTCGAGCTTGGATTCTCGTAGAGGCTTGGATCGTCGTACAGAAGACCAATCAGGTACGAGCGTTTTCCGGCCAGGCTGCGTGCCGATGGGTCAGGGCGATAATTGAGTTTCCGGACCGCTTTCTGAACGGTCTGCCGCGTGCTCTCCCGCACGTTTGGCTCGTTATTTACGACCCGGGAAACTGTTTTTATCGATACACCCGCCATTGCGGCGACGTCGTCAATGGTTGCTTTCTGCATAGG
>Ga0316192_10002350_pt1 | contig 13815 bp, 18 predicted proteins | sample MerIslwburrow_MG_FD_204931 | JGI IMG/M metagenome (GOLD analysis project Ga0316192, IMG submission 204931) | Coastal sediment microbial communities from Maine, United States - Merrow Island worm burrow | ecosystem: Environmental > Aquatic > Marine > Coastal > Sediment | place: USA: Maine...
CTTTCATGAGGGTTTTTGCTTTTTCAGGGTCATAGGGCCAAACAGCCTGTTTTTTATAGAACTGTAGGTTGGGCGGAAGAATGGAATCTGCCTCCGTGGCCGCCCCGCCCCAGCCAATCTTGATAATGGATTTTTTGTCCAGCGCATAGTTTACTGCCCGGCGGACCCTTACATCCGCAAACGGTTTGTACCGGGTGTTCATGACCAGGTATCTGGCAATAATGGAAGGCTGTTTGATGATGTCAATCTTGCTGTCATTTTCAGCAATTTTGAGCAGCTCGGCCGGCATCGGATAAATATATTGGGCCTGACCTGCCCTGAGCATGGCAAGCCGCGAACCGCTTTCCGGGATGGGGCGGAAAGTTATGGAATCCACTTTAACTTCACCTCTCCAGTAATCCGGGTTCTTTTTAATTCTGACATGACTGCCGGAAACCCATTCATCAAAAATAAAAGGGCCTGTTCCGACAGGGTGTTTACTAACTTCATCCCCATAGGTTTTAAGGGCTTTGGGACTCAGGATCAGGGAACCGGGATGGGCAATGGCATTGACAAAGGCGCCGAAGGGTTCTTTCAGGTTGAACTGAACCGCATACTCATCAATCACCTGAAGTGATTCCACGGGTTTCATGAGGCTGGATCTTTTGTATTTGCCGGTCATCATGCGTTCAATGTTAACCTTTACCGCTTCCGCATTAAACGGCGTACCGTCATGGAACTTGATGCCCTGTCTCAGTTTGAAAGTAAATTGGGTGGCAGCATCGTTAAAAGTGTAGCTCTCGGCCAGAAGCGGGATGATGTTCAGATCTTTGTCAAAGCCCATCAGGCCTTGACAAATCGCACGCTCAATGGCGCCGGAATAGGTGTCGGACGTGTCATGGGGGTCCAGGGATTTTGCGGTTGACTCGGACGCATAAATAATGTCTTTGGTGCCCGCATAACTCGGGGCTACCAGTAGCATCGATACCAGCAGAACCAGGATCACTCGTTTCATTTTTTTCTCCTTTTTAAATGTTTGTTATCAGCGTCATGAGCTGAATTCACTTCCGGCAGGCACATTGGCAACAAAATGGCCTGTCGAGACTTCCTTTAAAGCTAATAATTCAGGAGGATTATCCACGGCCCGAACAGGACTTGGAATTTCCCCGGTCAACATGTTGAAATCGGTCCGCTTTGACGGATCGGCAATGGGGATGGCAGACAAGAGCTTTCGGGTATAGGGATGTCCGGGATTCTCAAAAATATCCTGGCGGGTCCCCATTTCTACAACCTGTCCCAGATACATCACCACCACCCTATGGCTGACCCGCTCGATCACTGCCATATCATGGGAGATAAACATATAGGACAGGCTTAACTCCTTTTGCAGTTCCATCATCAGGTTAAGGACCGTGGCCTGGATAGAAACATCCAAGGCAGAAACTGCTTCGTCGGCAATGATCACCTGGGGGTTTGTGGCCAAAGCTCTTGCAATGGCTATCCGCTGGCGTTGCCCCCCGGAAAACTCGTGGGGATAATGACCGGCATGGACTGCGGGAATACCCACCCGTTCCAGGAGTTTTGCCACCCGCTTCTGCCGGGTGTTTTTATCCCCAATACCGTGGATCACCAATGGCTCCGCAATGGACGCACCAATGGTCTGTCTCGGGTTCAGCGAAGCAAAGGGATCCTGAAAAATAAACTGGATATTCTGGCGCAACGCCTGGAGTTGGGCGTCTGAAACCGCCATGACATTTTCCCCCCGGAACAGAACTTGGCCTTTGGCAGGAACGAGCTTTAAAATGGCATATCCTGCGGTTGATTTACCGCAGCCCGATTCCCCCACAATGCCTAAGGTTTCGCCGGGGAAAAGCTTAAAACCGACATCTTCCACTGCATGGACCAGATGAGTGGGTTTGCCTAGGAATGTTTTTTTGGAGACAAACCGAGTGGTGAGATGGTTGACTTCCAAAATAGGCATGGCACTGTAATCGGCGGTATCAATCTCTTTTTCTTCAGGCGGTGCGTCCCCCTGTTCCCTGCTCAATTCCTTTTCCATTTCAAGTATTGCCAGGGTGGCAGGATTTTCCCGGCCTGTCATGCAACCCAGAATAGGCACCGCTTTCAGCAATGCTCTTGTATAAGGATGGCCCGGGTTTGAGAAAATGGACTGCACGTCATTGTGTTCCACGACCCTGCCCTTATACATGACCACAACCCGGTCTGCCAGTTCTGCCACAACGCCCATGTCATGGGTGATAAACACCACGGACATTTGGAACTTCTTCTGAAGGGAACGAATCAGGGCCAGAATCTGGGCCTGGATGGTTACATCCAGTGCAGTGGTGGGTTCATCGGCAATGAGCAACTGGGGGTTGCAGGACAGCGCCATGGCGGTCATTACTCTTTGGCGCATTCCCCCTGACATCTGGTGGGGATATTCCTTGAACCGTCGTTTTGAATCCGGGATTCTCACCACCTCCAGAAGATCAATGGCTTTTTTTTCCGCCTGGCTCCTGGAAATATCCTGATGAATGAGAATCGCTTCAGTCAACTGATTGCCAATGGTAAAAAGCGGGTTGAGAGAGGTCATGGGTTCCTGGAAAATCATGGACATGTCAACTCCCCTTATTTTCCGGGCTTCTGAATTGGACAAGGTGGTGATATCCTGAATTACGCCGTTTCTTTTTTTCAGTAGGATCTGGCCGGAATCGGTTATCACCCGACTGAGCAGATGCATGACCCGACGCATGGTCACGGTTTTTCCAGAGCCGGATTCACCGACAATGGCAAGTGTTTCTCCCTTTTTCACGGAAAAGGAAACATCATGCAGGACCTTGGTAAACCAGTCATAATTGGGAAAACTCAAAGAAAGGTTGCGGATGGACAGAATCTCGTCTTCTGCCACGGACAATGGCGTGTCTATAGACTTATTCAAAATACCCTTTTCTTTCAATCACCTTGTTTCTCATCATGATCCGGCCCTTTGCCATCACGTCCCGGATCTCCAGCGTATCAGGATCGAGTACCAGGGTATCGGCATGGGCACCGATTGCAATACTCCCCTTGTGGCCGGCCAGCCCATAAATTTTTGCCGGAGTGGTGGTCAATGGCCGCAATGCCTTGCCAAGGTCCATACCTTTGTCTGTTACCAAACGTTTTAATTCAAACAGTAGTGATTCGGGTGCACCAATCTCCATGCCCAGAATGCGGCTTCTGTCCGCATTCCATTTGGGCAAAGACCCCCCTGCATCTGAGCTGAAACTGACCTGGTCAAAGAGCTTATTCTCGTCCGCCAGGCAGGCAAAATCCGCTGCAGACACGTGATTGTCTGCTTCCTCTGGCATTTTGTTCACGCAGGTGGCATCGATCACAGCCCCGCACTTCGCCAGTTCAAGCGCCTGGTCCCTGGCCTTGGATTTTTTTCGGTTAATATGGGTGGGGATAAACATATCCGCGCGAATGGCATGTTTTTCGATCACTTCGAAAATAAGGTCCAATCCATCCGGGTTCACGCCGACATGAACCGTAATGATTCCGGGCTTATCTGCCACAAGGGCTGCCACACGCACATCTGAAGCAAGGGTAGCCAGGTCTTTGGCATTAAAATGAGGGCCTCTCTGGTCCGCCATGGCCAGTTTCACACCAATGACCGGCCCTATATAAATCATATCCCGGCCCACGGTCCCGGCGATGGTGGGAGATGGCAGCCAGTAGGAACCGGTCAGCATGAAGGCTGTTATGCCCTCGGCATTAAACGCCTGGGTTTTCGCATAAAGATTTTCCACTGTCCGTGTCAGTGCATCTGTTCCCAGAAGCCCTACAGCCGTTGTCACACCATTGGCAATATTCATGGACAGCCACATTTCCGGTGTCCGGGACTGGAATCCGCCTTCGCCGCCACCCCCGGTAAAGTGCTGGTGCCCATCAATAAACCCGGGAACCACAAGCATACCTTCAGCATCAATCACGTCCACCTCACCGGGCAGAACTTTAGGGTTTATCTTGCTTTCTATCGCCAGGATCTCATTGCCCCCGGTCAGAATATCACATTTTCCCAGGGCTTCCGGCCCAAACACGTCCCCGTTTTGAATGACTACCATGCCTCTTCTGTACCCTCCGAAAAGTCGGTTTATAGATTAAATTCCTACAGCCGGGGAAATTTTATCTCACCCTTGAAAAATTTAGTCCTCTGAGCCAGGATTCTTTACTTGTTCCAAATAATATGTTTTACTAATGCATGGAAATATACCTCATGTCAACTTTAAAATGGCCTTATAGTTTTTTTTGTTCCACCGACTAAGAACTGAATCTCGTTTAAATTGGCATCAAGAAAAAGCATGGCAATCCGGCTTATGCCAACCTAAACTACAAGGCTCACCGTCTTTTTTCCATTCATCTACATATTCTTTAAACTCATAAGACAAAGGGGTCTTCATTCTTGACAGGATTATTTGTTTTTCTAATCAAACAATCTTTATTTTAGCCCCTTATTTTTTCTAATCTTTTGGGTTTCAAAATATTCCAGATATTGCTCCCAGTCACGTTTGCTTTTGAAGACAGCTTTGCGCCCATTTCCACGTGAAGTTAAATGATAGTGGGGACCTGGGAATGTTATTGTCAAAGCGCGAGCCGTGATAGTTCTTTATTAAAGATTTGCTTTGCCCATCTACTGAAGATGGTTTGGGTTTTTGTAGCTCATAGGTATTATATGTCAAGAATGTAGACCCCTCTGTCTTCCTGGCCGGCAAATCCGCGTTCCGACAAAGGACCTCTCAGAAAGCATCTTTGCCGAACAGGGATAGAGTGTCGAATCTTGATCGGTGATTAATCGATTTTAGCTATTCACAAATCAAACTTTGACACCATTTTTCCCAAACCCGGATCCCGATCGTTGTCTTACGTATTAGCAAGGGCAGGATAAGTAAAAAAAATGAAATGAATTATATTCACTCCAAAATGACATAAAATACTAGCTTCAATTCGTTGAGTTTTTTGGTACGCGTAACCATATACAATACCTGCCGCCGCAGCAAGGACCACATATTTAAAACCTCCGGCAAAATGAGCAAAACCAAACAAGAAAGATACTGAAATCAAACTTAAAATATTTCCGTACTTATATCCTCGCAATCTTTTAGATAAATTCCTTTGCAGGAATCCTCTGAAGAAAGCTTCTTCACTAACACAAGTAAAAAATAAATTGTTTAGGGCCCAAACAAATACTAAATTCGGAAATTTTAAATCCCAGCGTATATAGTTGAATGTTGGGCTTATACATGCTAAAACGATCAATCCCATCAGGAATATTGGTAGAGCAGATCGAAGAACGAAAACCCATTCTTTTAAATTTTTAACAAGAGGAAAACCTAAGCCAAGGATAATTAAACCAACAAAAGTTTTATCCATATTTAAGTACATTGAATATGGCTGGCTTATTTCACTTAAAGATACGTTGTCTAGTATTTTCCAATTGTTAAACCCGGGAATAATGTGAGCCGCCAACAAAACAGACAATATAATCGCTAAAACACTCACTATCGCTCTAACTGATAGCTTTAAATCGATCCTGTTAACGGTATAATAAAGTAAACCCAATATAACGATTGAAACGATTCCGGTAACGGCAATTCTATCTGATATAACGCCGCAAACCATTGAGAATATCGCTATCACTCCCCATACTTTGATGTCTTGTTTGATCCACAAGCTGAGAATTGAAATAAGAAGAAGTAAATAACCAATTAAAGATAGGGGGTTACTACACAATAAATCGTAAACCATGAGCATGAAAACCTATGATCTTCAGAATACGATTAGCCTTGGAGAGACTTCCTTCAAAAACACGCTCAAGGTAGGGGACTTTCCCTTGCCGCCATGCATCGTGATTCTTTTAAGTAAGATTCCCCATTTCAATCAGTACGTCAACAGGTGCAACTACGTCGGATTTTGATAAAACCTTCGCAACTGCCCGAACCACTTGTGGATAGTATTTATCTTTACGATATGTTGGGACTGTAACTTTCTTCATTCCCGTACTTTAGAGCCCGAACGTTAAGGGTAACCTGCTGCGCCACCTGAACTTGCCGCGTTAGCGCCACAAACGTTCTCGCAGTCAGGTTGACCCGCTGGTTAGGGCTCATGGATTTTGTCAGGTGCATGGTATTTGATTGCTGCAAATAAACTTTCCAAAACATCATACCAGTTATTCGAAATGCCATATGAATGCTTTGGCACACCAAGCTTTGGATCGTAATTGGCTATGAAAAATACTGTCGGTTGGGAAAATCCTTGTTGGGTTGCGTAGTTGAGGAATTCGATTCCGTTTGTTGGGATTGAAGGTGAGCTCTTGCATTTATCCCATGTAATATCTGAAATAACCCCATCATACAAGTGTTGTTTGAGTGCCTTTTCGATCTCGTCCGGACATAGCGCGATGTCGGCATCAAATCCCAAATCAGCAAGAGCTATTTGGATGGGCCTTGCTTCTATGAAAACGTCATGCGCTACAAGTATTCGATACGGTCTATGTCGCTCGGGTAAGCTAGCCCACTGAGTCTTTAATCTGATAACCTGTGCAGTGGATGTTCTCCGCCTGAATTCCTCTGGAAGTCGTTTAGCGGATCTTTCCAATACAACTTTCGCTTCAACCTCTATGGCGCCAACCTTGAGCTTCGTGGAGCGAGTGATCAGGTCTGATAGCGGCTGATAGAAAATGAACAGCGCAACGGAAGCCAACAAAAACCACAGCAAGTTCGGCAAGATGCCCCAAAAAGTCCCGTTAGTCTTATTCTCCGCTGGCATTGTCTTCTCCGATTTGTTCAGCGCTAACGTCCGCCGGTGAGCAGCGGCCTAAATTAATACCAAGTTTGCACGGCCATTAAGTAAAACCGCGATCTTCACGCCGTCTGCTCCAGTGGCATTGTTAGCTGATTTGTTGTTTTGCAAAACCTAAAGTCCATATTAACAGTAAAACACTCTGATGGAATTCCTAATTCAAACGCCGAACATTTGAGTGTTGTTCCGTAGCCCATTCGTGGCAAATATCTTCAATATAATTTTCAATCTCCTTTTCCTTCACAAAATTAGGAACAAAGATTTCCGTGGCAAGTCGTCTTTTGCCACCTTCACTCAAATAGAACATCTCCCAGCCATCATTTGTGTGTATCGCTAGAACCAGCTTACCAAATACATCAAGTTTGATTGATTTATTCATTCCATTAATTTCAAAGCTAACGGTATGGGTCAGGCGCGCTGTAAAGCGTCGCCTGCACCCCTTTGTTGGCCATCCGCTTTGAATCCTTCGTGGAAAGCGACGGTGCCCTGCGGATAACGCCCATTGAAAGATAGAGTGAAGAAAACCTCCTGTGGCACCCCCTCATGCACAAGTCCCGAAATGTTTTTGAACCCGAATTTCCTGTAGTAATCCGGATGTCCCACGAGACAGCATCCTTGAGCATTCATATCTTTCAGCCGTGACAGTCCTTCCCGTATCAGAGCTTTTCCAATGCCCTGCCGCTGGTACGTTGGCAACACCGAAACAGGTCCAAGGCCATACCAGTCCCGAGTGCCGTCCGAAACGGTCACGGGAGAGAAAGCAATATGACCTATAACACGGCCATCCATTTCTGCGACGAGCGATACCGCGAGAGTTTTGGCGGCGCGCAGTGCCTCGATGATGAACTGCTCTGTGTGGTTGCTGATCTCCAAAGTCTTAAACGCGGCAACGGTCACCTCGCTTATTGCGCTCACATCGGCATCGGTTTCGCTCCTGATAACGATCTTCGGATTCATGTGCTTCGTGTTCCTCCTTTTCTGCTGGCCAACGTGGAATTGAGCTACGCCGAGTAGATCCACAGAATCGTTCAATTTTAAAAAATTCAAGTTAAAGTAGGAATACTCAAACCCGCAGAATATAAGGCGTTAGCTCAAATGATTTGTTATGGTTTGATTTGTAATTTACCATAATCGCTTCTTATAAAGGAACCAAGTATTTTGTTGTCTTTTACATCTATATCTACACCGTCATTTGGACATAAAATAAGAAGGTTATGTTTTAATCCAATGTAGTGAATCAACTTTCTAGCACACTGATCCTCTATTGCATATCCTATTGTAACTCCATTAAGGGGCTCGCCACACAAACACCATTCATCAACATTAATAAAATGTGGCTCATGCAAATGCTTTACCTCTTCTTTTAAAAGAAGAAGGTTTGATTTGTAGTCTTTTTCTTTCATTTTATTCCTTTTTTATAACTTGAGATGGTTCGCTCCACGTAGCCCGCGCGAGCTTTAAGTTCCGTTAGCATAATATAATACCTCTCAATTATGTATAGCTAATGCCGAGGTCAGCAGTCCGAATTCTGCGCCTAACGTTTTGAGGCTAACCTGCCGGCCTCAAGATATAGGAGCCTGCACAGGCCTTTACGCAAAATCGCATAGTTTTCCCGGTCAGGTTTAGCGATTGGTTATAAACCGGTATATCCTAATTTTAGGCTTCCAATGCTTTGGTGACAGCCTCTGGATTTTCTGATGCCACCTTTAATAACGCTCTTGCAGGGCCATCAGGCTTTCGCCGTCCCTGTTCCCAATTCTGAAGGGTGGACACACTTACGCCTATCATGAGTGCGAATTCACTTTGCGATTTGTGGAGTTTATTGCGGATCGCTCTAATGTCCATTGGGTTAAATTCAAATGTCCGGCCAGGCTTTAATTGACCATTTTTGATCTTTCCAGCTTGCTTAATGCTCTCAACAAGGTTATTAAAATCATCGTCTTTCATTTTAGCAACTCCTTTACAAGATTTCGGAGTATTTTGAGTTGATTCGGGTTAAGATCCTTTTGCTTGCTCTTTTTGTAGATTAGCAGCATGAAAATGATGTCCATTGGAACATCCCAGAAATAGATCACCCTGAGACCTCCCCGTTTGCCCCTGCCTCCACTCTTACATCGAATTTTCCGCAGACCGCCACTACCGGAGATTAATTTTCCAGCTTCGGGCCTTAAAACCAGTGCCAATTGTAATTTCCGATATTCATCATCCGATATCAGATCTATTACTAATTTGGTAAAGATAGGGGTTTCGATGAAAAGCATAATGAACTATACGTCATTGGCGTATAAAAGGCAAGAGAAAAATATACAAGCTGGGCTAGGGTAGCTTTATAACGCTTCGGATCACCTGCTGGCGCTACTACCTCCCGAGCCACCACAGGTCTTTACGAGAAACCCGCCAGCTATTTCCGGTTAGGTGCGTGCATTCGCCTTGTTAGAATTTTTCAATATCCATATGGTAAATAAATTTTCTCTTTAATTTTTCTCCCCAGACGGAGTTCTCTATCAATTGTTTTATTTCTTTTTCGTCTTTTTCATCAGCTGAGATTATAGACGCGGACAATTTCCGTAGAAAATTGTCTATGAAAAGCCTGCGTCTAAATACGTTTTTGTCTTTCGCTATATCTTTCAGAATCAATTTTAGCAATTCAATGGAATCTAAATTCCTGATCGTATCGAAGAATAACTCGATGTCATCAATGCTTTTAATTTCTAAAATATAATATCCACAGAGTGCATAAAGAGCATCTCTTCTTTCGGTCAATTGTGTTATTGTGACAAGTGTTTTTAATGCAGATTTTCTTTTCTCTATACTATTTGATTGTAAATCATTGAGGTTTGCCTGGATATTGATTCTTCTGCAAATTTCTTCAACCGTAAGATCTTTAATATTCATATTTCAAATTCTAACGTTTGCGCATCAGCTGCGGGCTAAGAAAGTTCAAACAAGCTAATAATTTTACGGGTTCCCCCGCACCACCATCCCGTCAGCTGCATGCATCTTGTTAGCCCCTATATTCATATTGACGAAACGAATCCGGAATATATTCCCATCTCTTCTCCATAAAACGAATGAGCTTTTTTAGGCGCATATTCCACTCACACCTGAAGGTGCTCCCTAAACCCTGTTCAGATAAATGATTGACAATAGCACTATATGTTTTTCGTCCAATTTGCTTTTGTTTGTAGGCAGGACAAACTTCATACAGGTCGAGAGGGATTTTTTCGTAATCCGTAATCAAAAAGTTCATTATATCTCTAAGACTGATTTCATAGCTGTTTGAACAACCAAAATACTCAGTCAATCTTTGTTCCGATCTTATGGGGAATCGTAAACCCTGAATCAGGATCTTAATAGGCCAATTTCTGTCGAGATCGTCGAACCTCCTTAACTTGCTGAGCAGTCTTGCTGATTGTTCTTGCCTTTCTTCTTCCTTTCTAGATCGACTCACAATTTGTTGAATTCTGCTCCGCGATAAATCAAATTCCAAAGCGATTGCTCTGTAGGATGCCCCGGAATACCATTTCTGAACAATTTCAGCATTTCTTTTTTTCTACTTTATATCTCACAGCGAAAACTCGTTTTCTTCATGGCTAACGCCACCGGTGAGCAGCGGCCCAAATTCACTCCAATCTTGCACGGCCTTTACGGAAAACCGCCATCTTCAAGCCGACTGCTCCACGCTTTTGTTATGTAAGTCATTTATCAGGTAGCGATTCCCATTCCTGCCAGCTCAGTTGTCGCCCGGGAAAAGCTACTGTAGTGAGCCACCATTCTTCTGATAACCATATCTTGACGGCAGAAAACAATTTTTCATCGAGGCCTTTTCTAATTTCACTCTGTCGAACCCAAAGTATTACCTTGGCGTCATAGCCCACTTTTTCAGAAGGATCGACGTAGACGCAACCCAAGCACCTGGTTTCGTCGAGATTCATTACCGTGTACGCGAAAGAACTTCCAATTTGAAATTCCTTTTGGTGCCAACCAAGATCAATAAGATCCTGCTCAAGCGTTAAATCAGCAGAAGGCCAGGAAATACTCGGGCCGAATACCCCTCTAAGGTGGTCGATACTGCTCATAACGGCATCATAATCTTTCACCACATCATTTATCGTCAGAATACGAATCCTGAAATCTTTTGTTTCAATTCCCCATGGGATAATGACTGAATCCGGTGCAAATCTCTTCATGGTGTATCACATTTACAAAACATAACCAGGTGAGCAGCGACTGAGATTGATGACGATCTTGCACGGACTTTACGAACACCCCAGTCTTCTTGCCGTCTGCTCCACTTGCTTGTTAAGTGGCCTGGCTCTCTTATGAAACTACATAAGCCCAATGTCATTTTCGTGAAGTTAAACACGCGGTTGCAGAGTGAGGACTTTATCGTCGTCGTACTCGTCCTTCGTCCTCGATAATTTTCTAATTCACGAGGACGAGTACGATAATAATCAGATTAAATCGACTAAAAACGCCCCGAGACCTCTTATGAAACTTATAAGAGTTTCTTTCTCGATCAGACTGCACGCTTGCGGCCAGCGGCGGCGCTCGTGTGAAACTGCATTTCAAAAGTTGGAGTTGGTTCTATCCTGGGCCACTTTACATTTTGTAGGTTGGGTTGAGCACACTCCAGGCTTTGTTGGGTTTCGTTGCACTCAACCCAACCTACATGTTGCCGGTGTTATTGCGAAATGCGAAACCCAACAACGGCCGATTTCAGAACCGTGCCCCAAAAGTTTCTATTCCGATTAAACTGGCCGTTTTTCGGCCAGCGGCGCCGCTCATATGAGACTTGTCGTTTCAAAACAAAATCTCGGCTTAACAAAGCTTCTCTATTTCTTCACCATACGCTTCTTCGTATCTTTCGTGTAAAGAATCCTGATGTCCATATCCATCAGTAGCGTTCATGACAATTTTCTTTGCTCGTGATTGGTATTTACCAAGAAGTCCGCTTTTTTCCATTAATTTAAGGGTCTTTTCAAACATGTTCTCAGCGCTCGTATAAAAAGTTTCTCGGTCAGGACCAAATTCTGAGCTAAACCAAGAGACGCTTTCAACGAATGTTAACATTAAATCCGAGATCAGCTCTGGATCATCAGTCAGTTTTTTAAAATCACTGATAGCCTTTTTGCCCACAGAAAGCCTCGCTTTTGGTAAGCCTCTTGCTTTCCCTTCTATGAACTCTTTTTCAATTATGCTTTTATGTTTGTTCAAAACGTCTTTGGGGCCACTCATCTGTGCCTGATAATATTCCTTAATTTGTGGAAACTTCTGGCACAAATTCGATATTTCATTAACCAATTCGCCCTTTGTTTTTTTGGATAGGGCTCTTTTTAAATCTGATAGGGATAAACCCATTATTTCCTCATCTGATTATGCCATATAACGCTCAGCTTCAGCAGCAGCCAGTTTTAAGTTGATTATTCAAAAATTGTATAGACTTACGAGTAAACGCCACCTTCCAAAATCGGCACGGCCCTGGCTGTCTGCTGGAAGCTGTTGTTAGCGCCGGCATCAACACTGCTCTCCTTTTAATGTCAGAACTGAAATGGAGCAATCCACTGAGACAAAACAGAGACCTGAGGATGTATCAAAGCTTACCATCAATCCCTCCCAATTATCCCCTTCGCCAACCAGCAGACGCCACTTTGAGAACCGCTTACCAAGTAGTTGCGAGAAGGGTGAATCATGAGAAACTTCATGGTAGGAACAGCCGGGTCTAACATCCAAGGGAAAATCAATTCGGCTGTGTCCACAAGCAATACCTATGACAGAGAGATCGAGCATTGTCTCTATCTCAAGGAAATATCCTTCCAAACTAAGGGCGTACCCCTCGACAGTCGTGGGAGAAATATCACTGATCATTTCCCACACCCCAATGAGCTTTCGCCCCAGTAAGTGTCCCTCTATGATGTCGTATTTGTCTGTCATATTCCGTTTCGCCATCTCCGGAGGAGCTAACCTGCGGATAACCTGGACAAAAAGCGCAAGCTTTTTGGATCAGAGTTCATCCGTTTGTTCGGCGATTCCACAGATTGATTTGAATATTGTCCGTTTTTATACCGAAACCGCCGTTATAGGACATAAAAAAGACTGTTGCCACAGATTTAATACTTTAATTTCAGAATTTTAGCGTGGTACGGCCCCCAACCCATTTTAGCTTGTGCGATCCCGAATAACCTATTATGACCTCGTCCTGATTTTTTGTTTTTTCACTTCTGTTTTTAAATAAACCTTCTGATCTTTATTGGCAATCTTAATCGCTGAGGCGTAGACTTTGTTATAAAAAGATTCGTAGCTATCCCTTTTTATCAAGGGAATTGCACCATTGGCATATTCTTCCGCCGTTGATATTTCGGCTAAAGATGAGAGATACGATTTTACAAACCGTTTTTCATCTCCGGTGATCATCCAGGTACCATATTCATCGGCGAAGACAATTTCATCACCGTCTTCCATTTTATCAATCAGTACGTGAAGCAGTTTGAAACATTGTACCGCCATTTCATGCTCACCTTGGTCTGTTAATCTGGAGCTATCTTCAAGGTAATCACTTATTTCATCAAACCAGGCATCGGTTTCCTCGGGGATGTCTGAGAAATTTTTTGAATTGATGTCAAATGGCGCGTAATAGTAACCGGCCATCGACTTTTCATAGAACTGCTCAATGGTGGTCAGTATTTCTTTTCCATCAACTGAATATGGTGGCACTTCTTTGGCTGTTTTACCAAATACATCATGTCTTTGGTTTGTATCCATTGTGTCAAAGGCTAAACTCAATAGTTCCAACAATTTTGATTGGTCTTGTGTTTTAACATATTCAAACAACCGTTCTTTATTCATTGTACATTAGCTCTCAAATTTTCTTTTTCAATTTGCTTTTATGTGCTGTGATCGGGTGGTCTTTTTCCCTGCCCTACAGGAGATGCGAAGGCCAAGTGGCCAACCATGCGGCTTTAGTCATTGGATATACGCCGAACGTTTGAGCTAACCTGC
>Ga0316192_10002352_pt1 | contig 13808 bp, 13 predicted proteins | sample MerIslwburrow_MG_FD_204931 | JGI IMG/M metagenome (GOLD analysis project Ga0316192, IMG submission 204931) | Coastal sediment microbial communities from Maine, United States - Merrow Island worm burrow | ecosystem: Environmental > Aquatic > Marine > Coastal > Sediment | place: USA: Maine...
CCTCGGAGGGCGGCATCAGGGCACCTTTGCTGGTCAAGCTGCCTGGGGAGATGGCCAACGCCGGGACAATAAACCACTCGTTTTTCCATATCCGCGACATCATGCCAACGATTCTCGATGTGGCGAATATCAGCCACCCGGAACAGATCAACGGCCGCACGGTTATTTCCATGCAGGGCAGTTCAGTAGTTGAACTATTCGATGGTGAAGCGGCAACTCCGTATGAAGGGGCCAGTCAAGTCGGATATGAGCTCTTTGGTTTAAAGGCGTATTTCAATGGGGATTGGAAGGTGCTTTGGATGCCTGAGCCGATGGGCAAAGGCGACTGGGAACTGTTCAACATAAAGGACGATCCAGCGGAACTGAGGGATCTCAGCACTGAGAACCCTCAGAAGCTCAAAGAACTTGTGGCCCGCTGGGAGCAATACAGCATCAAGAACGGTGTCCTCGACCTATCCTCAAACAGTGGCGACTAGTTGGCTTTGCGTCCATTCTGTCAAGAAGCACGCGCATCCCGACAATGCGGGCGCTCTGGCCGTCCACTTACAGATACCACAAACCGAACGTAAGCTTTGAGATAAAGGAGAACACAATGAAAAGCAGTGGTTCTAATAAGGGAAATACTATGCCTAAAGCTAATTTACAAACTAGCGAAGAGTATCGTTACAAAACGGTAAATATAGGGCTTTTCATGGATGACACTGGTTTCAGTAAAAATTCAGCTAAGCCGGGAGAGTCGATCCCGCCTTTTGAATTAATCACCACAAGCGGGGAGCACCTGACTAATGGCGATGTATTCAAAGACAAACCAGTGTTGTTTGTCTTTGGATCTTTAACCTGTCCCATGACCACGAGTTCAACACCCGACATAAAGAAGCGATATGAAGAGTTCGGAGACCAGATCGATTTTATAATGTTGCAGGTGCGTGAAGCCCATCCAGGGGAGCTCATTCCTCAACCAGACACCATTGAAGAAAAGATAAAAAACGCTCAATCACTGAAGAAATTCTATGACATCCAATGGACAGTTGCAGCAGATAATATCGATGGAGACTTACACCGGGCACTAGATCCTAAACCTAACTCAGTATTTCTGGCTGACAGTAACGGGGTTATCCTTTTCCGGTCACTTTGGGCGGGCGATGACAGTGCCGTGCATCAAGCTATTGAAGCAGTAGCAACTGGCAAAACACTGAACAGCAAGCAAAGTGCATCAATGGTGGCCCCAGTAATTGAAGCTTTTACAACATATGATGAAACCTTGAAGAGAGGGGGGCCGCAGGCAGTCAAGGATATGTGGCGCAGCGTTTTCCCAGCAGCCCTGGCTGCACGCATTGCCACTTTTTTTACACCGCTTTCGCCCAAAAAACGTGGATATGCAGCAGTAGTGACACTGGTCGTGGTACTGGGTTTATTAGGCTACGGAGTTTTTTGCCTGAAGACATGAGAACGCCTGTCGTTCCTCAGAACGTTGTCCGCCCGCGAGATATGAGCCGCGATGATCGCGAAGGTGACCCAGCGGACAGAGCTCGGACCCTTACCTGCGTTGCCGACGGTTCGACAAGCGCGGTATGCGCGTTGGCCTCGCGCAGTGCGCGCTCGCGCCCGACTTCGTGTGGGACCGAGACTTTGGGTCAGGCTGCGCGTCGCGTGTAGCGATGATGCAGCCCGCCGACCATCGGGAGTGCGATGACCTTCCCCCCATCGGCGGACTCGCGCTTGCGGACTTCGGGGGCGTCCTTGTCGAGCGCGAGGTGGGTCCGGGATCTGTGATAGTACTCGAGGTGCTTCCGCAGAATGCGCCGTAGGTGCTGCTCTCCGACAACGATGACGTGGTCGAGGCAGTCCCGCCGAAGGGTCCCGATCACGCGCTCGCAGTACGGATTCTGCCAGGGGGACCGCAGCGCGGTGAGAAGTTGTTCGATTCCCATCGCACGCACTCGACGAACGAAGTTCGTGCCATAGATTTTGTCTCGGTCCCGGATGATGTACTTCGGCGCGGAGTGGTCCTTGGTACATCTGAGGCGCCGAGCACACTTCATCCCGCGAATGACGGGACGGAATCGGTGGAGGCGGTGGGAATCGAACCCTGAGCACGGCGATACGCTAACCCTACGCGGACACTCGGTTTTCCCGCGTATCGCTATCAAAGGCACGGAACCCGACCTCTTACTCCCGTACCCTGCAGTACCCTCGAATCCTCCTGCTTGCCCTGGGCTCTGGTCACTATTCGGTCACTGACACTTTCGGTCTGGGCCTACGAGGACGCGGTGGCGTTTGAACGCGCCGGGGGAGCATGGTGTGGACCGCGCCAAGCGTGACCCCGCTTGAGCTTTCGACTGGACCCGGTACTCTCACCAGGGTGGACCATGCTTCCCAGGCCCGAGAGGTGCAGCTCGCGCGATTTCGACGGATGACACCCGGCGAGCGCTGGATCGCCGCGCGCGATTTGTACTGGTCGGTACGTCGCCTCAAGGAGGCATTCATACGCCAGCAGCACCCCACTTGGTCGAATGACCAAGTTGCGGCTGCGGTGAGAGAAGCCTTCTCGCATGTCCGAGACTGACCTCGTTCTGCTCTTCACCCGCCGGCTCGAGCGAGCGGGGTTCACATACATGATCACCGGCAGCGTCGCTGGGGTGTTCTATGGAGAACCGCGCGTCACTCACGATGTGGATCTCGTGCTCGCGCTGAGGCGAAGCGATAGCGTGCGCATCGTAGAGTTGTTTCCACTGGAAGAATTCTACTGCCCACCAGAGGAAATCATCGTCCGGGAGGCGCTCAGAGCGCAGCGAGGGCACTTCAATCTCATTCATCATGAGAGCGGTTTCAAAGCGGACGTATATCTCGCAAACCGCGATCCTCTTCATCGATGGGCGCTTTCGGAGCGTAGGGTGGTCGAGGTGGATGATGAGCCGGTTCATGTGGCTCCGCTCGAGTATGTCATCGTCCGAAAGTTGGAGTTCTATCGCGAAGGCGGCTCGGAAAAACACCTTCGCGACATCGAGGCGATGCTTCGGGTCTCCGGAGAGATCATTCGCGAGGATGTGCTCAAACGCTGGATGCTCGCCAAAGGATTGGAAGAAACCTGGCAGTCGGTAGAGAAGCCCGAGTAGCGGGCGATCATCCATGTCGAGGCCGATCGGCGAACTCGCGAACCACGAGCAATCACCTGTCTTAAGTAGTGGAGGCGGTGGGAATCGAACCCTGAGCGCAGCGATACGCTAACCCTACGCGGACACTCGGTTTTCCCGCGTATCGCTATCAAAGGCACGGAACCCGACCTCTTACTCCCGTACCCTGCAGTACCCTCGAATGCTCCAGCGTGCCCTGCGCTCTGGTCACTATTTGGTCATTGAGCATTTCGGCTTGGGCCATGAAGGCAATGCTATTCGCGCTAGTGTCGAGCCTTCTCTGCCGTGAGGGCGTCGCGCGACTGTCCCAAACCGTATTGGGCTAGGAAACCGGTCCCCCGTCATCGTGAATGCGTTCGTGCGGGAGCCGCGATATCCTCGGCGGCACGATGTCCAAATCCACGAGAACCTATTGGAATCCCCTTTCGGCCGTGCACCGTGGCGAGTGGCAGGCCGTCGAGGGAATGGAAGGAATCGCCGAAGAGCTAACTTTGGCAATCGACGAGGAGACAGGGGACTACACGCGGCTCACGCGTTTCTTGCCCGGCGCGGACACGATGCCTCTTGGCAGCAAGTCGCACAACTATCCGGAGGAGATCATCATGCTCGAAGGGCGTCTCTACGACGCCGCCTTCGATCGTTGGCTCACGACAGGAGACTATGCGAGTCGGCCGCCGGGAGAGGTGCACGGGCCCTTCCGCACCGACGAAGGCTGCCTCGTGCTGGAGATGTCGTTTCCGAGTCAGGCCGTGACCTCCTTCGATACCCCTTGATTCCAAGTGCAGAATGCGGGCTTGCCGAACACGAGGCGATCTTCATCGCATCTTCATCTCCCGCTCATGCGTGAGCGTCCGCGGAGTTCTACGTTCGATGCATGAAATACGACAATCCAATTCGAGGCCGGTTGAACGCATGGTTCTTTCGATTGTTTGATGGCTACATCGACCGCTTGCTTGGCGACCGCAAGCGCTCCCTGTTTGCCGAGCACCCTGGTGAGATCGTCGAGATAGGTCCCGGCGTCGGTGCGAACTTCCGCTACCTCTCACCGGGGACGCGTGTCATCGCTGTGGAGCCGAATCCCCAAATGCACTGGGCGCTTCGGGCCAGCGCGGCGAAACATGGAGTCTCTGTTGACCTCGTGCAGAGAAGCGCGCTCGACACGGGCCTGCCCGACAACAGCGTCGATTGGGTGGTGTGCACACTCGTGCTCTGCACCGTGAACAACGCGGCTGCGACGCTTTCCGAGATTCGACGCATCCTCAAACCGGGCGGTCAATTCGTGTTCGTCGAACACGTAGCCGCAGCCCCGGGGTCGTGGTTGCGTCGAATTCAAGAGCTGGTTCGGCGCCCATGGCAATGGTTCTTCGAAGGTTGTCATACCCACCGCGACACGCTTGCCGAGATCCGTCGAGCGGGTTTCTCCAGCGTGCGCGTCGAACGCAAGACCCTCGTGAGCCCTTTCGTTCCTGTGAACTCGCAGATCTCAGGCGTGGCGGTCGCCTGATCACAACGAGCGGCAGACTAAGTCTTGCGCTTCCAGGCTTCGAATCGATAGCCGTGACCCACCACTGTCTCGATCGAAGGCGCCCAGTCGGCCAACTTCTTACGCAGCGTTCGCACCACCGCATCGACGACGTTGCTACCTGAGAAGTTCTGCTCCCAAACCCGGTCGATGAGTGTCTCTCGGGTCACGACCTGCCCCGCATGACTGACGAAGTATCGAAGCACACCGAGCTCCAGCGGGGTGAGTGCGATCCGCTCGCCATCGCGGATGAGCTCTCGATTGGCTTCATCGACCCGGCAACCGCCCACAGCCGCCTGGGGAGTACGGCCGCGCAGCACGTCGGCGATCGGTCCCGCAGCATCACCTCCGTTCCACATCGGATGATTGCGTCCCTCCAAAACGACGAGCTCGGCGCCGGGTATCCCCGCGGCAAGCGCCCGTCCCCCGCCGAAGGGGATCGCGCGATCCTCGCGCCGATGCAGGACGTGGGTCTTCGCATCAACGTGCTCGAGCAGGTCCGAGACATCCATCTCATAGGTGAGGCGTAGAAACCGTTCAGCGGCCGCCGCATCCGCCGCGTCGCGCTGCAAGGCACTGAAGGCATCTCGTTCCTGCGGGGTAGCGTCGGGAATGAAGACGTCTGCCAACGCACGCGACCCCGCGCCCCAGTGTGCCAGCACCAGGCTGCACATGGCGTCCCGGAGCTCGGACGACGCGATGTCCTCGCCTCGGGCGTACGAGCCAAAGAAGATCAAGCGGTCAACCCGGCCCGGGTTCGCCGCTGTCCAGGCGATGGCGGGTGGCCCACCGCAGGAAACGCCAAGGAGCGAGACCGTCGGCGCATCCAATTCGGCGATCACCGTGTCGAGGAGGGCGACTTCGTCCTCGAGTGTCCGTACTTCCGTGCATGGGTCGCTCAGCCCGACGCCCGGACGGTCGTAGCGAACTACGGTGGCGACCTCGCCAAGATGCTCGAAGAAGGCCCGGAAGTCCGGCTGGTCCCAGTCTTTCTCGAGATGGCTGACCCACCACGCCGGACATACCAACGGCGGGCCCTGGCCGTGGGTCGCGTAGGCAACTCGCTGACCCTCTCGATCGCGAGTGAAACGGACGACAACGCTGGTTTTCATCGCATTCTCACCTCTGCTTCATGCTGAAGGGCGCAGTGGACACCAGGCTTAGCGCATGTCTGAACAAACACTCTGCTCCCCGGTCCCCGACTCCCGCAAGGCTGCTTCGAACTCTGTCGACATCGCCGCGGTCGACGGCCATCGACTGCGCGGTCGGGTCTATGAACCCGTCGGCCGAACGCACGCGACGATTCTCGCTCTGCCGGGCATCGGCGTCCCGCAGCGCGTCTTCCGCCATGTCGGCGATTGGTTTGCGGATCGGGGTGTACGCCTCGTAAGCGTCGACTACCGCGGCATCGGCGAGTCCGCGACGCAAGACGGAATCGCAACCGCCTCGCTTTCCAAATGGGCACGTGCAGATGCGGTTGGGGCGTTTCGGTTCGTTTGCAAGCGATACTCCACCGTTCCCGTACTGCTCGGTCATAGCTTCGGTGGGCAGGCCCTTGGGATCGCCGAAGAGCTCCACGAGGCGCGCGCGGCGATCCTGGTTGGCTCCCAACTTGGGCACCCGCATCACTGGGATGGCCTTAGCCGATTGAAGGTCGAGCTCTTGTGGCGGGCCCTCTTGCCGGTCACGACGCGCTTCTTCGATCCGATTCCCAAGTGGGTCGTCGGGGAGGAGCTCCCAGGCGGAGTCGCGCGAGAATGGTTGAGTTGGGGACGTGGCAGCGACTGGCTGATGACCCACATCGAGGGGGCGGACGCGCGTTACGCGCGGTTTTCGCGCCCCATTCTGGCGTACGCGATCTCCGATGACGACATCGCGCCGCCGCGGGCGGTGGACGACCTCCTCCAGCGCTTCAGGAGCGCCGACGTCACGCGCGTGGATATCACACCCGAGGCTCTCGGGAGGCCCAGCATTGGGCACGTCGGGCTGTTTCGTCCGAGGAACACCGACCGAGTTTGGGAACACTGGCTGCGCTTCGCAAAGGAGATGAACCATGACTACTGAAATCCGAGATCCTGAATTTGCACGCTTCGTAGACGAGCTATCCAACTCTCTATCCATAGGCGCCTCGTCCTTCGCGCTTCGAGTCTTGGTGTCGATCGCAATGAGTGCCGTGGCCGCGTACGATGCGCTCGCGACGCCGGAGCCGGGCCTCGTTGATCGCGCGTCCAGAGGGTTCGCCGTGTGACCCTTCGATCGCGGTTGCGTATCACGCATCGAACAGCAACTGTAGGTAGGTGCGGTAGTGGCGTAGTTGCGCCGAGAAGACGCCCGGCCCCTTCAGGCTGCGGGACACAACGAACGCGCCCTCGAAGATAACTACCACCATGTCGGCGAGCGCGTCGAGGTCCACGTCGGCACGGGGTGGTCTCTTCTCCGCGGCGGCGCGCAGCTTGTCGCCGACCACCCGGCGCCAGCTGAGCATGGCGTCCGAGATGACGCCATACGTATCGTCGTCGAACAAACCCTTCTCGAAGCAGTAGGTTGCAAAGAGGCATCCGGGCTGTGACGTCTTGTCGAGCTCCTCGGCGGTCTCGAGGAGTAGACCGACGAAGATCAGCAACTGCTGCGCGGGGTCCGGGCTCAGCTTCTCGGCGCGTTCCATGCTCGATCGCATCAGCTCCTGGTCGGCGGCGGCGTAACGTTGGATCAGGGCGCGAGCCAGGTCCTGCTTCGTCTTGAAGTGGTAGAAGAACGTCCCCTTGGTCACCCCCGTCTCCGTAATGATCTGGTCGATTGAGGTGCCGGCGAAACCTCGCCGGTTGATCAGCTCCTCGGAGGTTTCGAGCAGTTTCTCGCGAGTTGGGGCTCCGGATCTGGGGCTCATTCAGGAACTATACCGCCTGGTCGGTTTGCTGTCACGTTCAGCCTCCCCAAAAATCTTTCCTTCAGCGCCTTGACATATTCTTTAGGGCTATCCATGATCTTATACCAACCGGTCGGTATGGTGATGTGAGAGGAACTTGCTATGGACATCAGCGCACAGCAGAGCCCGGGGACTGGTCGCCGCTTGGCAGCCGGCCTGGTCTCGATCCTCGGCACCATCGTCTGGACTCAAGCCCTCGCAGGGCTCTTTCGATCGATCCTCGGCATCCCGGTGGAAGCGGTCGCACCGGCCGCCTTCTGGCTCACCTTGGCGGCGGTGGCCGCGGCAGCCGCTGGCATTGTCGTCGCTCGTCGGGCCGGAATCGTTGCCGCGGCCGTCGGGGCGCTTGGCGCAGCGGCGATCGGACTCGCTCATCCGGCAGCGTTCGTCCCGGCATTGGCCCTCGTTCCGGTCGGGGCGGTCTTCGCGGTGGCCGGCAGGTGGCTCGCGCGACGCTTGCCCGAGGGGCTCGACGCACAGTCCTCGGCCCGTCCGTGGCTGGCCATCGCCTGGGTGTTGCTCGCGCTGCTCGCCGTTGTCCAGGTCGGTCGGCTTTCGACCTACATGACGAACGCCGAGTCGGACTGGTTCCTGTCCACACGGGAGCCCTTCTACGCGAAGCACGAGTGTCTGAACGCCTACGTTTACGGCGCGGAGCTTGACCGGCGCGGTGAGTCGAATGTCTATCACGCGACTCACTACCCGGGTCTCAATCCGGAGGCCCAGCCCGTGACCGAGCTCGCCGGGATGGCGCCCGAGGATCCGTTCCAGTACGCGCCCCAGTTCCTCTTGTGGCCGCGGGCGGCGATCACGATCACAGACGACTATCAGGCGATCCGTCTGCTCTGGTTCGGCATCAACGTCACGCTGTGCATGACTGCGGTGCTGTTGCTCTCCCTCTGGGTCGGCGGTCGTGTCGGTGCCGTCAGCGCGTTGCTCTCACCGTTCGTGCTGATCGCCTTTCCGACCCTGCACAACTTCCAGTACGGACAGTTCCACTTCGCGACGATCGCGCTTGCCGTATTGGCGATGCTTGCGTTCGCGCGTCGACGCCCGGCGATTGGCGGGACGCTCCTCGCTGTGTCGATCCTCTCTAAGCTTTTTCCAGCATTGCTGCTCATTCCGCTCGCGATGCAGCGTCGCTGGCGCGATCTTGGTTGGACCGCCGCTGCCAGCGCGGTGCTCACTATCGTCACGCTCGGGGTCACGGGGATGGCGCCCTTCCTCGCCTTCGCCGATTACCATCTTCCTCGCCTCGCCGACGGGAGCGCATTCGCGTTTGGGGAAGCGTGGCCCGAGGTGGCCGAGCTTCTGATCGCAGGCAACCAGGGTGTCCGGGGCATCTTCGATAAGCTGACGGCGATGGGCCTGCCCGCTGCGGCCACCTTGTCGAGCGGCGCCGGCGACTTGTACGGGCTGGCGCTCGTGATGGTCGGTGCGTCGATCGGTCTCAGAGGCAACGCGAGTCGCACCGAGCGCGCGATCGCCTGGCTCGGCCTACTCGGACTGGGATCGCTCGCAAGCACGGGCGCGTGGGCGGACTATGTGCCGCTCACCTGCGTCTGGTTGCTGACAATGCTCGCACCACTGACCACCGGGCGGCCGGCGATGCAGTTGGCGCTTGGTCTGTGCGCCGTGATGCAGCTATTCCTTCCGGGCACGATGCCGCTCGGCGACTGGGTCGGAACCAGCTGGATGTACCCGCTGTCTCTATTGGGATCGCTCGCCATGTTGGCGACGTTCACGATCGGCGTGGCACTGCCTGACCGGGGACGCTTCGAGTGAAAGACTCGCCTGACCCGCACGACATCTAAGCTGCGCGATTCAAGGTGCGGAAACCACCTCTGGGTCGTCCGGATACCATTTCTTCTCGAAGTAGGGCTCCAGCGGGCCGTAGATTCGGAAGATCATGTTCCAGCCCTTGTTTGGCACCGTCTGAACCCAGTTGTCTTCCCATCCCTCGGGCGGGTTCGGTCCAAAGTAGACATCGTACGAACCGTCTTGGTTCTGCTTCATGCCCTTCTTCTTGCTGTCGATCCCGGGAAAGCGCTGATCGGTCTGGAGCATCGAGCGCGACTGGTTGTCGTACAGCGTGAACGACCAGAAGTCCTTGGCCGGGACATTTGGCGGGACGTGGACTTTGTATGTCTTGCTTCCGTCGAATGGATTCCGGTCCTTGTCCAAGTACGCGATGAGGTATTTCGAGCCCTTCCCAATGAGGTTGAGGGCCATCGCCGGCGTGATGCCTGTGGCGTAGAAATGCATGTAGACGCGTGAGTCGAGGAGACGAGCTCCCTCCAGCAAGAAGTCGTAGCGGCCTTCAATGAAGGGATTCGTCCAGACGCGGTCGGCGTATTGGTAGAAGCGTTCGTCTCTGGGGTAGGCGGTAAGAGCGCGTGCGGTCACGCTGGCCACCTCGGCCGCCTCGCTGAGAATCTTCTTCATGCGCTCGTCGGGCGCGAACTCCTTGCCCTTCTCGATACCGATCGAGGCCAACATGCCGCGAATCTCAGGGCTCAGCGCCGTAGCCGGCTCTCGCTGGATGACCGCGTTGACCTCTTCCCAAAACGTGAAGTCCATGCGGTGGATCGTGTTGATCGAAGTACCCGACGCGTTCACGAAGTTCATCTGTGGAGGGCTCTTCTTCTGCGAGAGTGGGTAGATCCTGAAGCTCTCCTTGGTCGCGTCGACCGCGGGTTTCGGCGAACCATCTTTCTGGAAGCCGCGCCAGATCACCCAGTTGCCTTTGGTCGGGGTCTTGGCCACGAAGTAGCCCTTTGGCAGCTTCCCTTCGTATCCCTCGGGCACGATCAGGAACTTCCCCCCTTTGCCCTTGTCGGGTCCAACTCGACCAAAATCAGCGACGTACTTGAACCATGCATCGTCGATGAAGCCGAGCACGTCCGGTGGGGTCTCGATGACCATCGGCTCATCCCCCACCTCCAGCCAGGTCATCATGTACACGGAGCTCGTGTTGGGCGTGAGGAACAACGACTTGCTGTCCATGAGCTGTTCGAAGAGCACCACCGTCGTATTGGCCGGCCCGAGTTCCAGGGTGGCCCGCCGCATCGCGTCAAGCGACGCAATTTGCAAGCTCGACAGGAACGCCTGTGTCGCTCGCTGAAAGTCGAGGTTGTCGTACACGATCTCGACGGTCCGCTTGTCAGGAACTCCGTCGAATGAAGTGAGTGTTCCGATCCGGGTCTCGAGCCGATCGGGCGTTGTGAGGCCCTCCGGCAGTTCGGTCGTCATCTTCATCTTCGGAGGCGCGGAGCGGGCGGGGGCTGCAGACGGAGCGTCTAGCGAACTGCCTCCCGCTGTAGCCTCAGGGCTCGTGCTTTGAGTCGGCGACACCGAAGCACAGGCAGCCAGCGATACGAGGCTGCTCAGTGCGACGGTCTTCCACTTGAGTTTCGGTTGCATGCGGTCGGCTACCACGGGGACGTCATCTCGGCAACGGCCTGCGTGAATCTACGTTGGCAAGGCGTTCGAACCGAGCCCCGCCGAGCGGTCGATGCGGTCGCCGCGCTCGCATGGGAGATTTGGAACCACCACTTCCCTCCGTTTCAAACCTTGCACGAACCTAGAACTTACCGTTCTGATTCGCCCATTCAGATTTGTCGGTGATGGTCTCGATCACGTCCCAGTGCTCGACGATTTTGCCGCCCTCTACGCGGAACAGATCGTAGAAAGCCGTGTGCTCGCCAGCGAACTTGCCCTCGGAGGCAGCGAGCACAAAATTGCCTTCGCCGACCACACGATGGATCGTCGCGTACTCCATCGAGACGCCTTGCTTCGCCATCGCCTCCAGCGCGGCACCGAGTCCTGACAGGCCATCGGCAATTGCTGAGTTGTGCTGTGTGTAGTTGTCTCCTTCGACGAAGTCGCCGAGTTGCGACATCTCACCGCGCAGGAGAATCGCCTCGACGAAGTCTTTGACGATTTTCTTGTTCGCTTCGGTCTCTTCAAGATCGGTGACACGTGTGGGTCCGTCGAGCTGGGTGTGACCGCTTGGATTGGGGGGCGTGATCGGCGCGAGGTTGTCCCAATGCTCGACAATGAGTCCATCTTCGAAACGGAAGACATCGAAGCCCACTTTCGGCCCAAAGAAGTCGTACTCGGTGTGCGTGAACACGAAGTCACCATCTTGAAATGCGCGCACTACGCGTGCTTTGAATCCTTGTGGCGGTTTGTTTGCCAGCACCGCGCCAAAACCTTCGATGCCGTCAGCGACGGCAAGGTTGTGTTGAATGTACTTTTGGGGGTTGATGTAACTGGCGGGTTCTTGAGCGCCGGTTTGCAGGCTTTCGAGCAAGGCAACCGCCTTGTCACGGTTGCTGAGTTCGGTTGTGTTGGTCGTTGTCATTTCATTGCTCCTTGAAGTGCTTGTTGTGGCGCAGGCACCCATGGCGAGTCCGACGAGAACCAATGCGGCGGGTCGGTGTCTCGAAAAGTGGCTGCGATTCACGCCATCGATGCCGAAATTGTTCATAATTGCTCCTAATCGCCTCTGGATCGGGAACCTAGCGCAGAAGCGCGCTGCGTATTTCATTGATTTTTCGTATAGACTGTTCGCCATGACGAACAATCGTCCCTCGGCGATCTTGGAGCGCCTGCCTCAGGCGTTGGTTTTCGAGGCTGTCGTTCAGTCTGGAACCTTCAGTGACGCGGCAAAGCAGCTCGGCCTAGCACGAAGTACCGTGTCGGAGCGGATCTCGGCGCTCGAGCAATCACTCGGTGTCCGCCTTCTTCACCGCACGACGCGGTCGATCCGTTTGACCGATGCGGGCCAAAAGCTGTTGGACGAAATGGCCCCGATCATACCTTGTTGGCGATTCGCGGAGGCTCAGGTGCGGACCTTTTCGACCGATCCGAAGGGCCTGCTGGTTGTGACCGCACCCGATCTGCTGATGTCGAACTTCGTGGTTCCTGCGACTCAGCGTTACAGGACTCGGTTTCCTTCGGTTCGAATCGAGCTACGCACGACCACCGAGACGCTTCCTCTCGTGGACCAGGGGATCGACGTGGCTCTTCGCGCTGGCCCGCTTCCGCCTTCGGGGCACGGCTCTACCCTTTGGTGGCGGGGTAAGCATATCGCGCTCGGCGCACCCACGCTGGCAGAACAGTACAACGGGTCGCGCCCAGCCCACTTGGCGAATGCACCCTGGGTCGATCTCAAGGGACGGCGCGCGCTTGAGCGGTGGACGAACGATTCGGGGCAAAGCGCACCCATCGCAGTTGACTCGCCCCTGCTGACAGACAGCTTGCAGGTTTTTGCAGAACTGCTCTTGGCTGGTGCGGGGTTTGGTGTTCTTCCAGAAGTAATCGCCGCTCCGTTTCTGCGCACCGGTACGCTTGTCCGCGTTCTTGAGGATTGGCACGCCGACGAAGTTTCGTTTCACGTAGTTACGCCTTCCCCACGTCGACTCAATGCGGCCGTTCGGTTTTTCGTTGAAGAACTTCGAAGTGGCCTTGATGGGAACCCTCCGTTGGCTCGATGACGATCCACACGGGGTCCGCACAATGTCGAGAACAGTTGCGCGAGTCCGTCCGCGGCTTCCGCAAAACGTCGCCAAAGTCGGCGACCTGGTGCCGAAACGAGCCGGCGATGGCCACTAAGTGGTCACTCGCGCGATGGCCGAATTCGCTAACAACCTGCAATGACTTCGCTCTTTCAGTGGAGGCGGTGGGAATCGAACCCTGCTGTCAGCGATACGCTAACCCTACGCGGACACTCGGTTTTTCCGCGTATCGCTGTCAAAGGCACGCAGTCCGACCTCTTACTCACGTACCCTGCAGTACCCTGGAATCCCCCTGATTGCCCTGGGCTCTGGTCATTATTTGGTCACTGGCGATCGTGTCGCATCGGCTGCAGCTAGCGCCAGCATGTGTCGCTCCCACAGGGGTGCGTGGGGCGTTTACTTCTCTAGGAACTGCGTCTGGAACTCCCTCGGCGTCATCACTTCGATCCCCTCGTATCCGGACGAACGTAGTAGGGCGCGATCTCCAGACACAACACACTCAGCGCTTCCTGCCAACGCACACGCGAGGAACTTCAAGTCGTCTTTGTCGCTGCAGGCATCTGCCTGTATCGGAACCGGCTCCACGATGCGGCTCTCGCGAATGATGAGATCCAATACGGGATCGACATCGACCGATGGGTATTTCTTCCTGAGACGGTCTCCGACGCGGCGATACTCAGCCAGGATGTCGACACTCGCCAGAA
>Ga0316192_10002353_pt1 | contig 13808 bp, 16 predicted proteins | sample MerIslwburrow_MG_FD_204931 | JGI IMG/M metagenome (GOLD analysis project Ga0316192, IMG submission 204931) | Coastal sediment microbial communities from Maine, United States - Merrow Island worm burrow | ecosystem: Environmental > Aquatic > Marine > Coastal > Sediment | place: USA: Maine...
AGGAGATTCGCAAGACAATCGTTGTCCCGGGCCGCCTGGTGAATATCGTTGTTTAGGTTTTTCGCAGTTATCGGGCTGGCCCTGCTGTCTGGTTGTGGCTTTCAATTGCAGGGCGCGCTGACGATGCCTGCGGAGATGCAGCGCACTTACCTTGATCCGGTCGACAAGCACAGCCTGTTCCATCGTGAATTGCGATTGCAGCTGCAGGCGGCCGGTGTGGAGTTGGTCGATACGCCTGACAACTCGACCGCTGTTTTATCGATTCGTGTAGACCAGACGGATCAACGAGTGCTGTCGGTTTCAGGCCGCAATGTGCCGACCGAGTATGAGGTTTATTACACGGTCGAGTATTCGATAGCGAGCGGTGAAAAAGTCCTGCTTCCGCCCCAGGATCTCACGCTGACTCGCGATTACACCTACGACACCACCAAAGTGCTGGGTAAGTCTCGAGAGGAATCAGTGCTGCGTGAGGCTGTAGTGAAAGATCTCGTGCGCATCGTGCTCAAGCAAATTTCTTCGTTGTAAAAAGCTGTCTGCGAATAACAAAAACGTACTCGTCGTCGCCGATCTGCCGCTGGCGAGATTTGAGAAACTGCTGGCGAAGTACGACCTGACACTTCGTCTGCAGCGGGGCGACCAGCCGATTACCGGAAGTTTCTGGGGTGACGAGGAAGCGGGCATCATCGGCCGTGACGTTTACGTGCGCAACGACACTCCCATTCATTCTCTGCTGCATGAGACTTGCCACACTATTTGCATGACGCAGGAGCGCCGCGAGCAGCTCGACCGTGATGCGGGTGGCGATTACCTCGAAGAAGCGGCGGTATGCTATCTGCAGATCGTGCTTGCCGATGAAATCGATGGGGTCGGCCGCCATCGGCTCATGTCGGATATGGATGCCTGGGGGTATAGTTTTCGCCTCGGGCGAACGCAGCTGTGGTTTGAGGATGATGCCGAGGATGCACGCAAGTGGTTGCTCGAGCAGCGGCTGCTCTCGGACAGCGGCATGCCGGTATTCAGGTTGCGCGTCTGACCTGTTATATAGTGATGTATGGTCTGGCCACGCTACATTTTGTACTTCGTTGCGGTCACATTGCTGACATGGATGTTGACGCAACTTGAGATAGCCTTTCCCGGCAGCCTCAAGCTATACGTTGTCGTTGGAGACGAAATCCCGATTGGGACCAGCGAATATTCTCCAATCGAGATCATTCAGCCATTAATTCTCTGTATTTGCGGTCTGCTGCTGGCCTGGGTTGCGCAATATTGTCCGTCGCAGCGACCTATCGCGTTTCCTTTCGGCGGCCTCGCGCTGGCATTCCTGATCCGTGAGTGCGATTACATTCTCGATTTCTACCTGATTGACAACCTCTGGCAGGTGCTAATCGGCGTCGCGCTCGCGTTCGTTATTGCCTATACCTACCGCGTGCGACGGCGCATCAAGATTGCCTGGGCGCGAATCTGGCCATCACCGGGCTTGGCGCTTTGGTTCGCTGGCGCCGTGATTGTCTTTTCATTCGTGCGTCTTGTTGGCCAGGAGTCATTGTGGATGTCGCTGCTGGGTGATGACTACCAGCCCATCGCCAAACTTGCGGTCGAAGAATTCTTTGAGCTCATTGGCTACATCCTGTGGCTAATCGGCACCATCGAATATACGTACCAGGCTCGCGCGATCGCATACCGCGAGCCAATTCCGGCCGCGCAACGCTTGCGGAAGAAACGTCGGCACGATCGGGAAGGGCGGTACTAAAACAGCCGGAACCGCTCAGAGAATCGTCGGGTTTGGGGCGTCTCCGTAAACTTCTTCGGGGTCGAAGACCTTTTCGGTCTCGGTCCATTGCAGATCAATATTGCCACCGGATTGCTCTTTTTCGAACGCTTCGCCGACCGGAATACGCCGGTAGAAACAGCTGCGATAGCCGACGTGGCAACTTGCACCGCCGGAGACATCGACGCGCAACCAGATGCAATCCTGATCGTCATCGACAAGCAATTCCCGCACTTTCTGTACCAGGCCGCTCGTCGCGCCCTTGTGCCAAAGCACCTGGCGGCTGCGGCTGTAGTAATGTGCTTCACCCGTCTTGATCGTCAGGCTTAACGCCTCGGCATTCATGTAGCCCTGCATCAGCAGCTCGCCCGAATCCGCGTCCGTCGTGACAGCGGTAATCAGGCCACGATCATCGAACTTCGGCGCCAGATCGCTGCCTTCTTCGACCTGCTCAATCGATTCGCGGGCTTGAAAATTGACCGTAACGGCAGACATTGGTAATTCCTCAGGAAATCTTGGCAACGGGCGGCAGAATACAAGGCGTAGCAGCGTGCGGCAATGTTGCTATCATTCGCAACCATGACAATTCAACTACATGACACACGCAAGGGCCGCAAAGTCCCATTTGAACCTCTCAACGACGCCGAGGTGACGATGTATCTCTGTGGGCCAACGGTTTACAACTACGCCCATATTGGCAATGCGCGGCCCGCCGTGGTCTTCGACCTCCTCGCTCGCGTACTCAGGCGCAGTTACAAGCTGACATTTGCTCGTAACATCACGGACATCGACGACAAGATCAACGCGGCATCGATCGAAACCGGTAAGCCTATCGAGGAGATTACGGCCAAGTACATCAAAGCCTACAACGATGACATGGGTGCCATAGGCGTCCAGCGCCCGGATATCGAGCCGCGCGCGACGCAGCACGTTGCCGAGATGATCGGCATGATCACCGAGCTGGTGGACAAGGGTTTTGCTTACGAGGCTGAAGGACACGTGTTGTTCGACGTGGCTAGCCATAAGGGTTACGGCGAATTGTCAAAGCGGGATCTTCGCGAAATGATCGCAGGCTCACGGGTCGAAGTTGCACCGTATAAGCGAGCTGCTCAGGACTTTGTTCTGTGGAAGCCATCGACGCCGGAATTACCGGGCTGGGATTCTCCGTGGGGACGTGGCCGGCCCGGGTGGCACATCGAGTGTTCAGCGATGGCGGCGAAGCATCTCGGGCGCACGATCGATATTCATGGCGGCGGTTTGGATCTCGTTTTTCCACACCACGAGAACGAACTCGCTCAGAGCTGCTGCGCGCATGATGGCGCTGATTTCGCGCGCTACTGGGTACACAACGGGTTCCTGTCGATGGACCACGAGAAAATGTCGAAGTCGCTCGGCAATGTGGTGCTCATCCATGAACTGATTAAAACAGTGCCCGGTGAAGTGATTCGTCTGGCACTGTTGAGTGCGCACTACCGGCAGCCGCTCGACTGGTCGACGGAAACGCTCAAGTCGGCGAAAAGGCAGCTCGACCGCTTGTACGGGTCAGTTCGGGGCATTGATGTCAGCGATGAGGCGCGCGCGCAAGCAGAAGTGCCGACAGCGCTGGTCGCTGCGCTGGAGGACGATCTCAACTCACCAAAAGCGATGTCGGAGTTCTTCGGCCTGGCCAAGACATTGAACAAGACCACGGATCCCGACGAAAGGCAGCAACTCGCGGCTGCAATGCTTGCTGCGGGCGACTTGATGGGCTTCCTGCAAACGGATCCGGAAGCGTGGTTCGCAGGTCATGTTGAGGGTGAACTTTCAGCTGACGATATCGAGGCCTTGATTGCAAAAAGAACCGCGGCACGAGCTGCCAGGGATTTCGCGGTCGCAGATGCCGTTCGGGAGCAACTGACCGAAGCAGGCATCCAGATAGAGGACGGATCTGGCGGCACAACCTGGAGGCGAATTGACTAACGAAGTTCAAGCTGCGCAGGACGAGTTGATCGAGGAGTTTCGGTTTTTCGACGACTGGATGGATCGCTATCAGTACCTGATCGACATGGGCCGGCGTCTGCCCGAGTTCCCGAAGGCCGAGCAAACAGACGCGAACAAGATTCGGGGTTGCCAGTCGCAAGTCTGGTTTATTGCCAGCGAGAAGGACGGCAGGCTTTATTTTCAGGCGATTTCGGACGCAGCGATTGTGTCCGGGCTCATTGCACTATTGCTGCGAATTTACAGTGGCAGACTCCCGCAGGATATCCTTGATACGCCACCTACTTTCGTGACCGCACTGGATTTTGAGCAGCACCTGAGTGCGACGCGCAGCAATGGCTTGTCATCGATGCTCAGTGCGATTCGCACATTCGCCACTGAGGCGTTGCAGTCCGGGTAATGTTCAAAGCGTTGGGACAGCTGCTTGCCTGGCCCTTGCTGGCACTCGTCTGGCTGTATCGATACACGATCTCGCCGTTTCTCGGCAACAATTGCCGCTATGACCCGAGCTGCTCTGCCTATGCTATCGAATCGTTGCGCAAATACGGCGCCTTTCGTGGCACCTGGCTGGCTGTCAAACGAATCGGGCGTTGCCATCCCTGGGGTGGGTCAGGCTATGACCCGGTGCCCGGCGATAGAGATGACTCCGAAGGCAAGTCGGATTGATCCCGATCTTACGATTAGTCGCACGCGGCCCGCGCACGAATGCTGTTGAAATAATGCGCCGTTGCCAGCGTGAGCGAACCGCAAATCGTGAATGCCCGGTCGGCGGTCAGCCCCAGTTGGGTGTGCGCGACGGTTGCGCCAATGATCAGCAATAGCATGCCGGCGATGCCGGCAAATAGAATACGCTGGTTGCGATGACGCTGAACTCCAATCCCGAGCGCAAGACTGCTCAACGGCAGTACAACAACCAACATCTGCAGATGCAGGTGACCTTCAGCGAATTGTGCGAGAAAAGGCACGCCGATTACGATGAGTGGCAGCGCAAGACAATGGACCAGGCACAGAGCGGACAGCACAACCGCAGTGCTATCGAGCCAGTTAGTCTTTTTAGCCCTCTTCTGATTCATTGTGGCTTGCCATTGTGCTGCACGCTGCAAAAAACAGATATGTCCGGCGCGCGGGGGGGCGAAGGATATAGTATAATTTTCGCACCTTCAAGTATTTAAAAAACAAGCACTTATGAGCTTTGACACACGGAATAGACATGGATAAACGACTACTTTCGATACTCCGCTGCCCGGTGACCCACAAAGGACTGTCGCTCGCCAGGAGTGCGCTGCTCAAAGATGTCAATGCAGCAATCAATTCCGGCAAGCTTCTTAACCAGGATGGCCAGGCGTTGGCGGAGCCAATGTCCGAGGCTCTTGTCACCGACGATGGTAAAGTGCTGTATCCGATTTCGAATGGTATACCCGTTTTGCTGGAAGGCGAATCAGTCAACATGGAGCAGCTTGGTTGAAGATCAAAGCTAACCAGCTGTCTTCTCATCTAAAGAACAATCTCGCGTCCTGCTACCTCGTAACAGGGGATGAGCATTTGCTCGTTGACGAGGCGCTTGACGCCATTCGAGCGGCGGCGCGGGAGAAGGGATTTACGTCTCGTGACCTGCATGTCGCGACGACCGGATTTGACTGGCCGCAACTTCGCGATTCCGCAATTAATCTCTCTTTATTTGCAGAACGCCGCATCATCGAACTTCGATTGCCCACGGGCAAGCCGGGCCTTGCCGGTGGGAAAGCCATAGTTGACCTTGTAGAGCAACTGGATGCGGATCTGATGCTAATCGTCAGTGCGCCGAAGCTCGATAGCCGTATTCAATCGTCAAAATGGGTGAAGACCCTTGAGGCTGAAGGCGTCAATATTCCAACCTGGCCCATAGACGCGCGTGAATTGCCGGGCTGGCTTGCCGAACGTATGCGGCGAGTGGGCTTGCAACCTGATCGTGGTGCCATCGCTCTGATTGCGGATCGCGTTGAAGGTAATCTGCTGGCCGCCGACCAGGAAGTCGAAAAGCTCCGGCTCCTGCTGGGTGAAGGCAAAGTCACGGCCGATGACGTGAGTTCGGCAGTTGCCAACAGCAGCCGGTATGACGTGTTCAAGCTCGTCGATGCGGCTCTGGCCGGGGATGCAAAACGGTCGCTGAAAATTCTTGCAGGCTTGCGGGCGGAGGGTATCGAGCCGGTCATCGTCGTCTGGTCGCTGACGCGAGAACTGCGTACTCTGGCTAACCTTGCGGACGCTATTGCCCAAGGCATGGACCTGGCGAGCGGCATGCGCAAAGCGCGCATCTGGAACAACAGGCAATCTCTGGTGCGCAGTTGTGTCGCACGACACCAGGCGGGCGATTTTCACAGGCTATTGAAAGCAACCAACCACGCGGATCAGGCGGCGAAGGGGCAGACGTATGCCGACCCGTGGCAGGTCGCGACCGAGATCGTCCTCGGGCTGTCGCTCGGGCGCAGGAAAGCAGCGTGACCGGAGTTGCTGCCAGGGTGGCCACACGATGAGCCCAATCGGGATTTTCGGCGGTACTTTCGACCCAATTCATTACGGACACCTGAGATCAGCATTTGAGATGATGCAGGTATTGCGGTTGAGTGAAGTCCGGTTTTTTCCGAGCGGCGATCCACCGCACCGCGGCAGCACATATGCAACAGCACAACTGCGTCTGGAGATGGTACGTGCCGCCACCTCCGGGCAGCCGGGGTTTGTCGTCGATGACAGGGAAATGCGGCGAGACGGACCGTCGTACACAATCGACACCCTGATTTCGCTACGCAAGGAACATCCCGACGCTTCGCTTGGTCTGATTATCGGTATGGACGCATTTCTTGGCCTGACAAGCTGGCATCGCTGGGACGATTTGCTGGATCTCGCACACATCATAGTCGCGCACCGCCCGGGTTGGCGGGCACCTGATATGGGCGCGCTTGGTGACATCATTGATCGACATGGCACGCACCACATTGATGATTTGCATGACAATAGCCACGGGCAAATTCATATCCATGCCGTTACGCAACTTGAAATATCGTCGACCGAAATCCGCGACATCGTTGCGGCGGGTCGCGACCCACGCTTCTTAATGCCCGACGTCGTGCGCGACATCATCGCAGATAACCACTGCTACACCTGACAGGAGATCCATTTGAATTTTGTAGAGAAGTCCACATGAACAGTGAGCAACTAAGCACGCTCGTCGTCGACGCTCTCGAGGAAGTCAAAGCACAGGACATCACCGTGCTTGATGTTCGCGACATGACTAAAGTCACCGACTACATGGTAGTCGCGAGTGGTACCTCGAATCGGCACGTCAAAGCACTGATCGAGAACGTTTCTGATAAAGCGAAGGCGGCCGGCCAAAGGCCTATTGGTGTAGAGGGTGAGGATGGCGGTGAATGGGTGTTGCTCGATTTGCAGGATGTACTGGTGCACGTCATGCAGCCCAAAGTTCGTGAGTTCTACAATCTGGAGAAACTCTGGTCGCTGGGCTCAGCTGGCGATCTTGTGGCTACCGACGGCTAAGCCGTGCATATCAGACTTATCGCTGTCGGTGATCGTCAGCCATCCTGGGTTGACGAAGCTGTCGGTATTTACACTGGTCGATATCCACGCGAGTGGAAATTTCGCCTGGATACCATCGCGACCGCTCGGCGCAGCAAAAGTGACAAGTCAAACAACGCTCGCGAGGCAGAAGGCGAGCATATTCTCAACAAGCTGGGTTCGAACGAGCAGGTCGTATTGCTCGATGAGCGCGGCAAACAATTGACGAGCCAGAAACTGGCAACGCGCCTGTCCGACTGGCAAGGCGACGGTCGGGATCTTTGCTTCATCATCGGAGGTCCCGACGGCGTATCTTCCGCATGTCGGGAACGCGCTGACAGTATCTGGTCGTTATCGGACCTGACCTTGCCACACGGTCTTGCGCGTGTGCTGTTTGCAGAACAACTGTATCGTGCCTGGTCGTTGCACTCGGGTCATCCGTACCACCGCGAATAACGCCAATGGCTGATCCAAAGTTACATCTCGCATCCCAGTCCCCTCGACGACAGGACATCCTCAGATCTCTCGGCCTCTCATTTACCGCCGCTGGTGTCGATGTTGATGAGCAGCGCCTGCAGCGGGAACACCCGGAGGCTATGGCATTGCGGCTGTCTCGCGCCAAAGCAGTGGCAGCCGACGTCGATTCTTCTCGAATAGTGGTCGGTGCCGATACACTGGTTGTTCTTGAGGACATGGTTTTCGGCAAGCCTAAAGACTGCGATGAGTGCCTGGAGATGCTCGCGAGCCTCTCGGGTCGGACGCACCGCGTATTGACTGGTGTTGCGGTACTGGCATCTGGAGAGGTGCAGACGGTTGTCTCGACTACCGAGGTTCAATTTCGGGAAATCAGTCCTGACGAGGCGCTGGCTTACTGGCACAGTGGAGAGCCTTGCGATAAGGCTGGCGCGTATGCCATCCAGGGGCGCGGCGGTATTTTCGTAGAAGCGATATCCGGCAGCTACTCAGGTGTTGTTGGATTGCCCGTATTCGAGACCTCGCGGTTGCTCCGTAACGCGGGATTAAGAGTTTTAACTGCATGACAGACGAATCACCAAGAGAAGAAATACTAATCAACGTAACGCCCAGCGAGGTTCGTGCGGCGTTGCTCGAGAATGGCATTTTGCAGGAGGTTCACGTCGAACGTTCAGCGCGCCGCGGTGTTATTTCGAACATCTACAAGGGTCGCGTCTCGCGCGTGCTGCCAGGGATGCAGGCGGCATTTATCGATATCGGCCTCGAACGCACAGGGTTCTTACACGTTTCGGATATTGCCAAGCCTCGCAACGGTGTCGATCAGGACGAAGAGTTGCCGAATATTCGCGATCTTGTTCGCGAGGGAGCCGAGGTGCTGGTGCAGGTCGTCAAGGATCCGCTTGGCAACAAAGGGGCTCGACTAACCACGCATATCACGTTGCCGTCGCGTCATCTCGTGTTGTTGCCCAAAGGTGAGGGCGTTGGTGTTTCGGCGCGCATAGAAGACGAAGAAGAGCGTGAGCGGCTGCGGGACCTGGTTACCGGGATGCTCGCGGAACACGATCTGGAATGTGGCGCTATTGTCAGAACAGTTGCAGAAGGGGCTGACGCCGACGAGCTGCATGCTGACCTCAAATTTTTGCTGAAGCTTTGGAGCGTCGTTCAGGAACGGTGCAGCAAAGGGAGTGTAAAAACACTGGTACACGAAGATCTTTCCTTGCCGTTAAGGGTTCTTCGGGATCTCGTGACGAGTGATGTTGAGAATATTCTGGTGGATACACAGGCGGATTTTGATGCGATGCGCGACTTTGCAGAGACATTTTTGCCAGGTGTAGTGCCCATGATCGAGCATTATCGGCGTCGGCGGCCCATTTTCGACCTGCACGGTATCGAAGACGATATCAGCAAAGCTCTTGATCGAAGTATTCCTTTAAAATCAGGTGGCTATATCATTTTTGACCAAACAGAGGCGATGACGACTGTTGACGTCAATACGGGCGGCTTTGTCGGTCATCGCAATCTCGAGGAGACGATATACCGCACCAACCTTGAAGCGGCTGTCGCCATTGCGAGGCAACTCAGACTGCGCAATCTCGGCGGTATCATCATTATCGATTTCATCGACATGGAGCTTGAAGACCACCGCGAAAATGTCTTACAGGTGTTGGAACAATCGTTATCGAAGGATCACGCCCGGCATCAATTAACACCCATGTCGCCGCTGGGGCTGGTGGAGATGACTCGTAAGCGCACCCGCGAAAGTTTGCAGCATATTCTGTGTGAAGACTGTCAAACTTGTGAAGGTCGTGGCTTTGTCATGTCCGCTGAGACGGTGTGTTTCGAGATATTCAGAGAGATAATCCGGCAATCACGGCAATTCGAATTCGATGAGGCGATGGTGCTGGCACACCAGAATATCATCGAGTTACTGCTGGATGAGCAGGCACCGAGCCTGGCAGAACTGGAGGAGCAGACAGGCAAGTCCATACGGTTGCAGCCGGAGGCCTTGTATTCGCAAGATCAGTTCGACGTTGTTTTGATGTGATGCCCGCTACGATGCACAAGCTATGAACAAGTTTCTAAGACGCCTGGTCAAGTTCGCCGTTTATCTGGCCGGCAGCCTGGTCATCCTGTTGGCAATAGCCGTTGGTCTGTTTCGCCTGTTCCTGCCACGGCTTCCCGAATACCAGGACGACATCAAGGAATGGGCTAGTGCCGCTATTGGTTTGTCTGTCGAATTTTCCGGTATGGATGCGCGTTGGGGGCTCAGTGGACCGGAAATCGAGTTTTATGACGCGAAGTTGATGTCTCCTGACAACCTGACGCGAATCGTTGCGGCAAATGAAGTCAGTATCGGCGTCGGGCTTACGCGATTCATTTTCGACGGACAATTAGCTCCCGACGAGGTCGCCATTCGTGACACAAGCATCGAAATTCGACAGCTGGAGAACGGCGAGTGGTGGGTCCAAGGCAAGCCAATCGACCAGTTGCTTCCAAAGCGTGCGGGGGGCGCGACCGGCGAAATGGGCCGCATTGAAGTTGTTGGTGAAGATATCGAACTGCTGTTTCTGCAGCCGGGAGATGAGCGACCCAAGAGATTCCTGGTCTCCAGTTTCCTCGTGCGTCGTGATGACGTTCGCTTGTTTGTCGATGCAACGGTAGAGCTGCCTGAAAAACTTGGCCGTCGCCTGACCGTTGCGGCGACGCAGTTGCTGTCGTTGCCCGTGGAAGATCGTAGTTGGAATGTCACGGTCGAGATTGAGGATGTTCAGCTTGCAGGCGTCACGGCGATGCAGCCGGCACAAGCAGCACATTTCGATTCAGGGATCGGCGATATCGAGTTGTCGCTCGAGTTTGCCAACAAAAGAATCAGTAGTGCGACGGCCGATATCGATATCGATGACATTGCTATCGCCGGACTCGTTGATCTCGCCTTAAGCGGCAGGCTCGAGTTTCTTATGGATGACGATGGCTGGCTTGTCGCTGCTAACGATCTGCGAGCGACGACGCCAGTTGGCAAGTGGCCAGTGTCGACGCTGCGTCTTGAAACCAGCACGGATCAGAGCGGCAAAATCGTCATGATCGATGCACAGGCGTCCTATTTGAACTTCGCACATGCCGCGGTAGTAATGCCATGGCTTACCGACGAGCAACGCGAACTACTCGAGAATTTTGATCCCAGCGGCATCGTGCGCAACCTGGCATTAACCCTGAGTGATTTCGATGCCGATGTGCCGAATTTCGATATTTCGATGGAGTTGGCCGATGTGGGCATGGCGGTAAGCGGCAATCGCCCCGGCATACGCGGCTTCTCGGGAAGTTTGCGATCCGATCGGTCGGGCGGACGGCTGGAGATCGAGACCGACAATCTGGTTGTTACGTCTCCTCTTATTCTCGCTAAACCGCTGGGCTTCGATACGGCGTCGGGTACAGTAATCTGGCGGAGGAGTGATAACCGTACAACGCTGCTGTCAGACAGCATTGTTCTGCGGAATGATTTTTTCGAAAACGAGACCAGCGTAGAGGTATCGTATGTCGACGGCGCTGCGGCACCGGTCGTTGATATAGAGAGTACGTTCAGTATTAGCGACATCGCAGTTGCAAAACGATATATCCCGTACATGGCCAAACGACCACGAATGAGCCAATGGTTTCAGGAAGGGCTCGTCTCTGGCCAGGTACCGCGCGGCAAGGCTCGTCTTTACGGACCACTCGACAAGTTTCCGTTTGACGACGGCGAGGGTTTGTTGCTAATCGAAGGCAATATCCGGGACGCGGTAATTGTCTATCAACCGAAGTGGCCGGCCGCCGAAGTCGTTAGCGCCGATGTCGTCGTCGAGAATATGCGCTTGTACTCCGAGCGCAGTCGCATTATCAATGCCGGTAACGAGATAGTGGATGGCAAACTGGAAATCGCGAATTTCCGTCAGCCTGTACTTACGCTCAGCGCTCTGGCCAACGGCACGCTCGAGTCGTTTCATGATCTGGCCACCAATAGCCCCATCAACGAATTGCTGGGCGGTCAGCTGGATAACGTTAGTGTTAGCGGTGCCGCGACGGCCAGTCTTGATTTGAGTGTCCCTATTCGCGATTGGGAGAGCTTCGAGTTCACAACGCAACTGCAAACGAGTGATGGCAGTTTTGAATTTGATGGATTTAGTGCCCCTCTGACAGAGTTGAGTGGCATCGTAACGATCGAACGAGAAGATGTAAGCAGTGAATCATTGAGTGGGCAGCTGCTGGGCCGATCCGTTGCAATTGAACTCATGCAGGCACCTGAAACCATGCCTGGCTTTCGCGTCATTGCGGAAGCAACTGGTGCCGCGACTGCGGAAGCACTAAGCGAGCAGCTTCGACTGCCACTTGCAGGACGCATATCAGGTGAAGCGGCATACACAGCCAGGCTGTTGTTTCCGCGCGGCCAGGTCGAAGAACCACCTTCTTTCACCATCGAAATAGCCAGTGACCTGGTCGGGCTTGCTTTCGATTATCCCGAGCCGCTGGGTAAACCCGCTGAGGACAGCATCGACTTTGCCGGTGACATTTACCTGCCACGCGGCGGTGAGCGAATCGTAAGCAAAGGCCGAGCCGGTGATCTGTTGTCCTGGCAAATCGACTTTGCCAAGGACGAGGTCTGGGATCTCAATAATGGCTTGATTGTGTTTGGCACAGTGCCAGTGACTACGGCGCTTCCCGAGACGCGCGGCCTGCACTTGCGAGGCGATGCCGACTACGTCTACGCACAAGACTGGTTTGATATGGCAAAAAATGCCGAGACCAAAGTCGGCATGGCGGAGCGTATCCGTTCCATCGATATGTCGGTACAGGATCTGCATTTGATCGGTCAGCATCTGGTTGACCATCGGATTCGAATGGATCGAAGCGCACAGGACTGGCTGGTGCAACTGGAAGGTGAAAGCATTGTTGCTTCGGCGTTTGTGCCGTACGACTTCAATTCCGGGCGCTCAATCGTCATCGAGGCAGAAAAACTGATATTGCCTGGCGATGATCAGGATGCGGATCGCCCGCGGACACAGATCGATCCACGGTCGCTACCGAGTATCACAGTAAAAGCGAGCGAACTGGCTTTAGGGAATCGGCACCTTGGTGCGGTTGAGGCGACGTTTGAGCGAACCGCGGACGGCCTTAAGTCGGATTCGATCATTGCCAAAGATTCGACCTTTGAAATTGTTGGTAACGGCAGCTGGGTAATCGATGAGAGCGACCCGGTCGGTCATCGCAGTCAAATTATGGCAACACTGACCAGCAGCGACGTTAAGACCACCATGACGCGGCTCGGCTATAGCCCCGGCATCGTCGGTGATGAACTATCGATGATTCTGGATCTCGGTTGGTCCGGCGGCCCGAGTGAAGACCTGATGGAATCTCTGGACGGCGAAGTGACTGTCGAAATAGGCGCGGGGCTACTTGAAGAGGTCAAGCCTGGAGCGGGCCGCGTGTTCGGTCTCATGAGTGTGGCTGCGCTGCCACGGCGTCTGGCACTCGATTTTCGAGATGTATTTGGTAAGGGGTTCGCATTCGACAAGATCAGCAGCAAGTTCACTCTTGTGGATGGCAATGCTTATACCTGCGATTTGGCGCTGGAAGGACCGGCGGCCGATATTGGCATAATTGGCAGAGCGGGACTGGTGGAGCGCGACTACGAGCAGATCGCCGTCGTTAGCGCAAATTTTGGCAATGCGCTGCCTGTCGCAGGCGCGCTCGTAGCAGGCCCGCAAGTCGCCGCTGTATTACTCATATTCTCGCAGGTGTTTAAAAAGCCCCTCAGAGAGGTCAGCCAGGTCTACTATGATCTCGGTGGAACATTTGATGAGCCTATCGTCGAGATTGCGACTGAAGAGATGTTTGCGCTACTCGCAGAAAAAACCAGCTGCGTTAAAGAGGCAGAATAAGGGCAGGTGCCAGGGAACAGTATGCGGGTTGCAGCAATTCAGATGAACAGTGGCGCTGATGTAGACAAGAATCTACAGACCGCAGATCGCCTGTTTGCACAGGCAGCAGAAGACGGATGCCAACTCGT
>Ga0316192_10002355_pt1 | contig 13796 bp, 12 predicted proteins | sample MerIslwburrow_MG_FD_204931 | JGI IMG/M metagenome (GOLD analysis project Ga0316192, IMG submission 204931) | Coastal sediment microbial communities from Maine, United States - Merrow Island worm burrow | ecosystem: Environmental > Aquatic > Marine > Coastal > Sediment | place: USA: Maine...
TCCATGGGAGGCAGTCCCAGTGCACCCATTTCGAGTTGACCGGCAGAGACTTTCTTTCGTGTCCGGCTGACTCGTGGCTTCTGCGATGGGTGCGGCCCGCTTTGCGTTGATGGCACTCTCGCCTCCGGGTTAGACGAGGCGCCAGATATGGGCAGGCCGCCGATCGGAGCGGACAGGGCGGGTTCTTCCCGGCTCTGCGGTGCGACGGTGGTTTCAATCGATGACCTGGCGTTGACCACACGCTCGACGCGAGGTGGTCGCTTCAGTCTCGGGCCCACCACTCGCAACACGCCCCGAACCAGGCGAACGCACAACGCCGTTAGATCCAGGGTCAGCCTGCCCACCAAATCCACGACGGCAATCCAGGACAAACCGGTAAACAGATTCAGACCGGTCATCAGCAAGGCGATGAGCGACAGGGCCGCACCGAAATGACTGACCACAGAGACCAGATTCCGGCTGGCCAGGTCCCCCAACACGCCCCCCGCTGTACCCGGTATCCATCCCGCGTCGGCCGCAAACATCAGGGAGGAAAGACCGCAAGCGGCCACCAGCGTCACCAGCAAACCGACGGCGCGGACCGCGGCAGGCCGGTCTGACAGATAGGGCATCGCCGCTTGCCCCCGGAACACCAGCCAACCGCCCAGTGCCAGCAAAGGCGGCAGCAGAAAACCGGGATAACCGAAAAAATAGAGTACGATATCTGCGATCCAAGCCCCCGCCACGCCGCCAAGGTTTCGGACTTGCTCGGACATGCCGCTGTGCGACCAGGCGGGATCGGATGCAGTAAATGAGAGTAGAGAGACCAGCAGGTAGAGCGCCACGACAACAACCAGCAGCAGGGCGCTCTCGCGAAGGCCGTGGTGGACCGCAGCCAATGCGGTTCCCTGCGTCGCACCCGCTTTCTGAGACGTTTGAGCCAAGCATCCGTCCTCATATGATCAGAGTACAAGCCCCGAGGCCTGACATTGTCCCACTCTACAGTTGATATATGAAGTGTTTTGCACGAAAACGCTTCAAAAGCGTTGAACAGGATAAGAATTTTCCGAGAATGTGTTCAGCCGAATCGGAGCGGGTGAGAACTGTCCTGCCGTATTTCGCTCAAACCCATTCTGGTTTGGCCATACCGAGTTGATTCATGCGTTTTCAGATCTGTTCGTCCCTGAGTCGCGTCGAGGCAAACGATTGGAACGCCCTGATAAGCGATGGCGATCCCTTTCTGCGCTACGAGTTCCTTCGGGCATTGGAACGACACGATTGTGTGGGCGAACGCACGGGCTGGCACCCACAGCACCTGCTGGGTTTCGATCAAAGCGACCGGTTGGTGGCGGCCATGCCGCTGTATCTCAAAACCAATTCCTACGGCGAGTTTGTGTTCGACTGGGCCTGGGCGGACGCGTACCAGCGATATGGGATGCGCTATTACCCTAAACTGGTCAGCGCGATACCCTTCACCCCGGCCACCGGCGCCCGCATGTTGCTCCATCCGGCCATTGATCCGGCATCGGGGCGGGCCGCCCTGGCCGCAGAAGCGGTGCGCCTGGCTTCAAGTCTTGGCGTGTCCTCGTATCACTGCCTGTTCCATCCAACGGACGAGTTGGCCGCCTACGAGGCTCAAAGCATGCATCGACGTCTGGGCTGCCAGTATCATTGGCGCAATAACAGGTACGTCAATTTCGAGGACTTCCTGGCCGCCCTCAGCTCAAAAAAGCGAAAAAACATACGGCGCGAACGGCGCCTGGTGGCTGAATCCGGGCTGACTCTGGAAATAGTGTCCGGATCGGACATGAACGAGGCGCGCTGGGCTATAACCCATCGGTTCTATGAATCCACCTTTGATCGGCGCGGCGGATTCGCAACCCTGACACTCCCGTTTTTCCAGGAGATTGGAGAAACCATGGGTGACCAAGTGGTCCTATGTCTGGCCTACGATGGCCCCCGTGAGGTGGCCGGTGCGGTCTGTCTGCGCAGCGACACGACACTCTATGGCCGCCACTGGGGCTGCGACAAAGACTATGACAGCCTGCACTTCGAAGCATGCTACTACCAGGGCATAGAATATTGCATCGACAATGGCCTCCAGCGCTTTGAACCTGGCGCCCAAGGTGAGCACAAGGTCCACCGCGGTTTTTTGCCGACCCTTACCTATTCCTCCCATTGGATCGAAAACGAGGGCATGCGGCGGGCAATCAACGATTTCCTGGAGCGTGAAGGACCGGCAGTGAAAGACTATGCCGCACAGCTGATGACGCACAGTCCCTACCGAGCACCGTCGCCGGCATGACAAACCTGATCTGGATAGACCCGGATGACCATATGACGCCTTTCCCGCCAGTGAGTGCCGCACTCAGGGACCCGGACGGTTTGCTGGCATTCGGAGGCACCCTGTCGGTCGACAGACTGCTCCGGGCGTACCAAAGTGGAATCTTTCCCTGGTACAGCGACGGTCAACCCATACTGTGGTGGTCACCCGACCCACGCACCATACTGCGTCCGGAACAGATTCGCGTCAGCCGCAGCTTGCTCAAATCCCTGCGCAACAAGGGCTATCAGGTCAGCATGGACCGGTGCTTCGATGCGGTCATAGCCGCATGTGCGGCGCCCCGGCCAGGACAGACCGGAACCTGGATTACCCGCGATATGCAGCAAGCCTACACTGCACTTCACCACGCTGGCCATGCACATTCCGTTGAAGTTCACCGACAAGGCCGACTGGTGGGCGGCTTGTACGGAGTCGCTCAAGGCGGAATGTTTTTCGGCGAATCCATGTTCAGCCGCGCGACCGACGCCTCGAAAGTTGCCCTGGTGTATCTGTGTGCGCAACTGACGCGCTGGCGGTTCCGGGCAGTGGATTGCCAGACCCAGAGCGCGCACTTGCTTCGATTGGGGGCCGAACCGATTTCTCGGGAACGATTCATGGGCCTGTTGGCAACGGCCCTGGACCACCCTGGACGAAGCGGGCGTTGGGCGCTGGATCCTGATCTCGATCAGCAGCTTGTCACCGCGGAAACCATTGTCACTGAGGCTGAACGGGTTTGATCCACCTGAGAACACGAGCACTGCGGGCCGCGCTGAATCCATGAGCGCACAGCTACGCCGCGCACCCGAACGGCAGTTCAAGGGGCGAACATGAGCACCCGTCAGCCCGACATCCGGCTCTACCTCACCAGCGAGCACGATTGCGCTTACCTGAAACAACGTCGCGCCCGAAACCTGGTCACGGATCCCAAGTGCAACAGCCCGGAGCTTTATTCAGCCCTGGCGCCGCTGGGATTCCGACGCAGCGGGGATTATCTCTATCGACCCCACTGCCAGATATGCAAAGCCTGCGTCTCCCTGCGTCTGCCTGTGGCGGAGCATCGCCCCAACCGCAGCATGCGGCGGCTGTTGATCAAAAACCAGGACCTGGACTTCACCAGAGGTGATCCGGGACACAACGACGAGTACTTTCAGCTCTATCGTCACTACCTGGCCGTCCGCCACCCTGGCGGTGGCATGGATCAATCCGCACCGGAAGACTTTCACACCTTTCTCACCAGCGCATGGTGCAACACCCGATTCTACGAAGCGCGAAATCAAGAGAAACTGGTGGCCGTGGCCGTCACCGACGAAGTGAGCGATGGTTTGTCCGCCGTGTACACGTTCTTCGATCCACGGCTACCTGAACGGGGCTTGGGGACCTGGGTCATTCTGAAACAGATTCAGACGGCGCACGCCGAATCGCTCAGCTGGCTGTATCTGGGATACTGGATCGAAGGCTGCAAAAAAATGGCTTACAAGACGCGCTTTAGACCTCACGAACTGCGCATTTCAGACGGAATCTGGCAGCGCTATCCGTAATTTGGAAATCACCGTCGCTGTTGGCCCACCTTGACGCAGTGCGGCACTTGCCGCCCAACCGGCTTTTCTGTATGGTTGCCGCGGTTTCCGAGGTGACTCGAAGGAGTCTAGATGGCGAAGGAAGACAGCATTGAGATGGAGGGGACGGTAGTCGATACCTTACCCAACACCATGTTCCGGGTGGAGCTGGAGAACGGGCATGTGGTTACTGCACACATCTCAGGTCGAATGCGCAAGCATTACATCCGTATTCTCACCGGCGACAAGGTGAAGGTTGAACTCACACCCTACGATTTGAGCAAGGGCAGAATAGTTTACCGAAACCGGTAGCTCCTACTTCTCATCCCGCCCTCATCCACCCCTCCGTTATCCTGATACCCTCGGCTGGCTTCGGGCCGCTCAACTTGGATGTGTGGCCAGCGCAACCAGCCCAAAGCGATCAGTCCGGTGGCTCAGTGCACTGACTCCTCCTCCTGAATCTCAAGCTCCAAACCATCACCGGTCCCTTTCACCAGGACGTGTCCGCCGTTGACCAGGCGACCGAACAGGAGCTCCTCAGCGAGGGGGCGTTTGATGGCCTCCTGTATCACCCGGGCCATGGGGCGAGCGCCCATCTTCGGATCATAACCCCGTTCAGCTAACCAAATGCGGGCTTCGTCATCCACATCGACGGTCACCCGTTTGGGCACCAGCTGCGCCTCCAGTTCAATGACAAATTTGTCCACCACGTTCTGAATAATGTCCGGGGTGAGCGCCTTGAACTGGATGATGGCATCCAGCCTGTTTCGAAACTCCGGCGAGAACACTTTACGGATCGCCTCAAGTCCATCGGTGCTGTTGTCCTGGGCGGTGAATCCTATGGACGTGCGATCCAGCTCAGAGGCTCCGGCATTGCTGGTCATGACCAAGATGACGCTGCGAAAATCCGCCTTGCGACCATTGTTATCGGTCAGGGTGCCATGGTCCATCACCTGCAGAAGCAGATTAAATACATCCGGGTGGGCCTTCTCGATTTCATCGAGCAGCAATACGGCATGCGGGTGCTTGATGATCGCATCGGTCAGGAGACCTCCCTGGTCGAACCCCACATAACCCGGCGGCGCGCCAATAAGTCGAGAAACCGTATGCCGCTCCATATACTCAGACATGTCGAATCGGATCAGCTCAATGCCCATGACACTGGCGAGTTGACGCGTCACTTCGGTCTTACCGACACCAGTGGGACCCGCAAACAGGAACGATCCGATGGGACGTTGCTCACTGCCCAGGCCCGCGCGGGCCAGCTTGATGGCATTGGCCAGGGTATCTATTGCCATGTCCTGGCCAAACACAACCATCTTGAGATCCCGCTCCAGGTTTTTCAGCACATCCTTGTCCGATGCCGAAATGGTTTTGGCTGGAATGCGCGCCATCTTGGCGATGATGGTTTCGATATCGTGTACGCCAATGGTCTTTTTTCGCCTCGACGGCGGTTGCAGGCGCACGCTGGCGCCGGCCTCGTCGATCACGTCGATGGCTTTGTCGGGCAGATGGCGGTCATTAATGTACCGTGCCGACAGTTCCGCCGCACAGCGCAGCGCCGGCACTGAGTACTTGACCTTGTGGTGTTCCTCGAAGCGGCTTCGCAGCCCCTTGAGAATCTCGATGGTTTCGTCCACCGACGGCTCCGGCACATCGATCTTCTGAAAGCGCCGGGCCAGGGCCCGATCTTTCTCAAAGATCCCGCGAAACTCTTGATACGTGGTGGAGCCGATGCACTTCAGCTCGCCGTTGGCGAGCATTGGCTTGATCAGGTTTGATGCGTCCATCACACCACCCGAGGCGGCGCCCGCACCGATGATGGTGTGGATTTCGTCGATGAACAATATGGAATTGTGCTCGCGCCTGAGCTGGGTCAACAGGGCTTTGAGCCGCTTCTCGAAGTCCCCGCGGTACTTGGTGCCTGCAACCAGGGCGCCCAGATCCAGCGCATAGATTGTGGCGTCCTTCAAAATGTCAGGAACATCCCCTTCCACCGTCTTTTTTGCCAGACCTTCGGCAATGGCGGTCTTGCCGACGCCCGCCTCGCCAACCAGCAACGGGTTGTTCTTGCGTCGACGGCAGAGGATCTGAACGGTCCGTTCCAGTTCCAGCTTGCGTCCGATCAGGGGGTCGATGCGGCCCTGCTGCGCCCGCTGATTGAGATTGGTTGCATACAGCTCAAGCGGTTGCTTGCTGCCCGATTCACCCGATTCATCCTCAGTATCGGAGCCCGCTGATGAGTCCTGAGGTTCATCCGGCACCTTGGAAATTCCGTGGGAAATGTAGTTGACCACGTCCAGACGGGAGATGTCCTGCTGCTTGAGCAGAAACACAGCGTGGGACTCCTGTTCCCCGAATATGGCCACCAGCACGTTGGCTCCGGTGACTTCTTTGCGTCCGGAGGACTGCACATGCAGAACGGCTCGCTGCAGAACACGCTGAAAGCCCAGAGTGGGCTGTGTTTCGCGCGTGTCATCTTCGTCCAGCAAGGGCGTGTTTTCGGTTAAGAATGTGGCCAGCTCACTCTTGAGCCGATCCAGGTCGGCCGCGCAGGCGCGAAGCACCTCGGCCGCAGAAGGGTTCTCCAGCAGCGAAAGCAGCAGGTGTTCCACAGTCAGGAACTCGTGCCGCCTCGCCCTTGCCTCTTTGAAAGCAAGATTGATAGAAAACTCGAGCTCCTTACTCAGCATCGCGCTCACACCTCATACAGGATGGTCAGGCTTCCTCCATCGTACACAAGAGCGGGTGCTTGTGTGCACGGGAGTATTCATTTACTTGGGATACTTTGGTCTCAGCGATCTCATGGGTGAAGACACCGCACACGCCCTTGCCCCGGGTGTGCACGTGCAACATCACCTGAGTCGCGCGCTCCCGTCCCAATCCGAAAAACTGCTCCAGAACGTGTACAACGAACTCCATAGGAGTGAAATCATCGTTCACGATCAGTACTTTGAACATGCGCGGCCGTTTCAGCTTCGGCCGTGCTTTCTCGACAACCGTACCATCCTTCTGGTCGTCATACGGGTTCGACCCACTCATGGTTCGCCGCTACCTCCTTTCACATTTCGGACATGCAAAACCCAAACCGGTTCCCGCACCGTACCGCGTCTGGCCGTGAGCTTAGCTTATATCAACTTCGACCCACCTGCACCGCGTCAAAACGCACGATTTTGGACCCTCGGCGCCGTTGCCGGCCCTGGGCCGGTGCACAACAAAAAGCCCGGCGCGGGATATCCCCGCGACCGGGCCGATGGTTCGCCGTCTGAGGCCGATCAGGCCTCTTCGAACTGCTCTTCCTCTGTGGAGCCGGTCAGCGCAGTAAGCGAAGACGTCCCAGCTGTTATCGCCTGGGTTACGTCGTCAAAGTAACCCGTGCCGACTTCCCGCTGATGCTTGACAGCGGTAAATCCCTCCGACACCGCGGCAAACTCCTTCTCCTGCATTTCCACATAGGCCGCCATCTGCCGTTCCTTGTACCCCTTGGCCAACTCGAACATGCCGTAATTCAGGTTGTGGAAACCGGCCAGGGTAATGAATTGGAACTTGTAGCCCATGGCACCCAGCTCCCGCTGGAATTTTGCGATGGTTCCATCGTCCAGGTTTTTCTTCCAATTGAACGACGGTGAGCAGTTGTAAGCCAGCATCTGCTCCGGATAAACGCTGCGAATGCCCTCGGCGAATCTCTTCGCCTCGGCCAAGTCAGGCTTGCTGGTCTCACACCAAAGCAAGTCCACATAAGGTGCGTAGGCCAGACCCCGCGCTATTCCGGCCTCGGTGCCGTTGCGCACGTGGTAAAAGCCTTCCACGGTTCGTTCCTTACTGGTGATGAAGCTGCGATCGCGCTCATCCACGTCCGAGGTGATGAGCGTCGCCGCATCGGCATCTGTTCGGGCAATCACCAGAGTCGGCGCGCCCATGACATCCGCTGCCAAACGGGCGGCCACCAGTTTTTGTATTGCTTCCTGGGTCGGGATCAAAACCTTGCCGCCCATGTGGCCGCACTTCTTGGCCGATGACAGCTGATCTTCCCAATGCACCCCGGCCGCGCCCGCCTCGATCATGGCCTTCATCAGTTCAAACGCATTCAACACGCCACCGAAGCCTGCCTCGGCATCGGCCACGATAGGCTGGAACCAATCGATACTGTCGTCGCCTTCGGCGTGGTGCAGTTCATCGGCGCGCCGCAGTGCGTTGTTTATGCGAGCAACCACAGAAGGCACGGAGTTGGCCGGATACAGGGACTGATCCGGATACATGCTGCCCGCCAGATTTGCGTCGGCGGCAACCTGCCAGCCGGAAAGGTAGATCGCCTTCAGGCCGGCCTTGACCTGCTGCATGGCCTGGTTCCCGGTCAGGGCGCCCAGAGAGTTGACAAACGGCTCTTCGTGGAGAGACTTCCAGAGCTTCTCCGCAGTCTTGACGGCCAGCGTATACTCAATCCCAGCGGTGCCGCGCAGACGATCCACATCCTCAGCACTGTATGGACGGGTGACGCCCTTCCAACGGGGATTCTGCTGCCAATTCTGCTCCAGCTGTTCGATGCTCAAATGAGGCATTGTACTCACTACTCCTGTGGAAAAATCTCTAGACGTGCTCATACGCCACGAGGGTCAGAAAATCGATAAACTCATCCTGAGTGCAGATCCGATCAATCAGATCTGCCGCCAGTTCAAAGCGGCCTGACTGGTAGCGCCCCACCCCCACCTCCTCTCTGAGGGTCCGGCATTCTTCGGACAGTACCTGACGAAACCATTGGACGGTGATGCGGCGACCGTCTTCTAGAACGCCACTCGGATGCCGGATCCACTGCCAGATCTGTGCCCGTGAAATCTCGGCAGTTGCGGCATCCTCCATGAGGTTGTGCAAAGGCACACAACCCTGGCCACACAACCAGGACGCCATGTAACCCACCGCCACATTCACATTGCTCCGAAATCCCGCTTCCGTGATTGTCCCCGTCGGCACCGAAACCAGATCAGCCGCGGTGACAGACGGCGCTTCGGGCAGGCGATCGATCTGGTTCGGGCCGGGCATATAGCGGTCGAAAATCTCCGTCGCCAGCGACACCAGGCCGGGGTGCGCCACCCAGGTCCCATCGCAACCATCGGTGGCTTCCCGCTCCTTATCCGCCCGAACCTTAGCCATGGCCGCGTCATTGGCCTGTGGGTCGGATTTGATCGGGATCTGGGCCGCCATACCGCCCATGGCGAACGCACCCCGCCTATGGCAGGTCTCGACCAGCAGTTGCGCATAGGCGCGCAGGAACGGCACCGTCATGGTCACCTGGGCGCGCTCCGGCAGTACAAACTCCGGGCGGGCCCGGAACGTTTTGATAAAGCTGAAAATGTAATCCCAACGACCGCAGTTCAGCCCGACGATGTGGTCACGCAGCTCGTACAGGATCTCTTCCATCTCGAACACCGCGGGCAGGGTCTCGATGAGAACCGTCGCCTTGATGGTGCCGACCGGAAGATCAAGTCTTTCCTGGGCCCACACAAACACCGCGTTCCAAAGGGCCGCTTCGCGGTGGCTTTCCAACTTCGGCAGGTAAAAATAAGGACCGGAGCCATTGGCCAACGCCTGGGATGCGTTGTGGAACAGATACAAACCGAAATCGAACAAAGCACCCGAGACGGGCCGGCCGTCAACCAAAACGTGTTTTTCAGGCAGATGCCAGCCCCGAGGCCGGACGATCAGGGTAGCGATCTGTTGGTTCAATCGGTACCGGCGGCCGTCCTCGGCTTCGAAATCCAGTGCCCGGTTGACCGCGTCCCGCAGATTGATCTGACCCTGGATCATGTTGTCCCAGGTGGGGGTCGACGCGTCTTCGAAGTCGGCCATGAACACCCGCGCTCCGGAGTTGAGCGCATTGATGACCATTTTGCGGTCAACGGGCCCGGTAATCTCGGTCCTGCGGTCGAGCAGATCGTCGGGAATATCCGCCACGGCCCAACTGGCCTCGCGCACCGCTGCGGTGTCCGGCAAAAACCCCGGCATCTCGCCTTGGTCGAAACGGGCTTGCCGGATTCGACGTGCCTCAAGCAAGCGGCATCGCTCGGAATCGAAACGCCGTGCAAGCGCCGCCACGAAGGACAGCGCACCAGGGGTGAGTATGGAATCGTAACCGGGTCCCAGATCACCCAATAGTTCCACATCATTCACAACGGTGGAGACCGTTTTTGCAATCGCGCTTGCGTTATTTTTCATTATACGAAATACCGTCGCACACAGCAGAATTGGCCGCGCCATCCTATGCGGCTATGCAGCAATTGACAACCCAATTGATTCAATTCTAACTATTGTTTCAAACTATATTGATGGACGGATTTCGGAGTTGAAATGGCGAAAACGCTTCCGCGCAACTATTACAAGCACAATCGCATGCAGCAGCTGCGCGGATTCTGCTATGCGGTCCAGAGTGGCAGCATTTCCAAGGCGGCAGAGCGCATGTTCTTGAGCCAGCCGTCGGTTTCGCTGCAAATTCAGGCACTGGAGAGGGAGTTCGACACAACCCTGTTCGAGCGGCGCGGGCCGCGGATCCGACTGACACCCGATGGGGCGACCTTATACGAACTGGCCCTACCCCTGGTTGAAGGCATAGATGGTCTCGCCGATGTCTTTGCCGCTCGTCAAGGGGGACTCGATCGCGGCGAAATAGACATCGCCGCGGGCGAATCGACGATCCTCTACCTGCTGCCCGAAATCATGCGTCGTTTCACTGGCGAATACCCGGGCATCCGGGTTCGGTTTCACAACGTCCCCGGGCGCGAAGGTCTAAAGCTGTTGCGGGACGACGCGGTGGATTTTGCCGTGGGGGCCATCGCCGAAATCCCGGAGGACATTGACTATTTCCCGATTTACTCTTTCGACGAAGTGCTGATCACGCCCTACGATCACCCCCTGATCAACGCCCCGGAGATCACGCTTGACGCCATCAGCGAGTACGAATTCATCCTGCCGCCCCGCCACCTGAACACCCTGGACATGGTGGCACTGGCTTTTCGCCAACGAGGATTGGACCTCAATGTGCGCATCGAAGCGGGGGGCTGGGAGGTCATCAAGAACTATGTGGAGATGGGACTGGGGATCTCAATCGTCAGCGGTGTCTGCCTGACCGGGAACGAGCGCATCCGCACCCGCAGCCTGGCAGCTTTTTTTCCAAAACGGACCTACGGGGTGGTCATCCGAAAGGGCAAATTCCTCTCGCCCCAGGCGAAAAGATACGTACAGTTTATCGATCCGGCAGTGCTGGATAGGCGCTAGTAGAGTCGACGATTTATTCTGGACGAAGCAGATTGGAGGGTGAAATGTGAAAATTCAAGGGGCGGATCGCGGGGCAGATCGCGGGTAATAGGTGTTCTATTACCAAGATCTGCAACGATGAAGCTGCGCATTTCAGTCCCAAGTGCATGTTCACCAATGGATCAGAAGGTCCCCAGGGCACCGTGTGAGCCAGTCAGCGCCGACCGGAGGCCGACCTGGCCTGGCAAACCCGGATTGACGGCGCTCAGTCTTCTTCAAACAGCCGGTTGATTCGTGCAGCCAGGATGAAATCGTTCTCGTGCAGGCCGCCGATTTTATGGGTGTAGAATGTGATCGTAGCGTAGCCCCAGCCGAATGTGATGTCTGGATGATGGCCGGCGCTTTCCGCTGCGTGGCCAACCCAACGCACGAAATCCATCGCCTCGACGAAGTTCTCAAACTTAAACGTTCGACTCACTCGAGTGGCATCTTCGGAAAGTGCCCAGCCAGGCACCTCTTTGAGAAGTGCCTCCGACTTTTCTCGATCCATGGGCTCGACACCACCGCGGCACGGCTCACAGGTCTTGTCTGCCAGGCTCATTAAGATACTCCCTCACAGTTCCAGTCGGGTCGGCGACAAATCTGAACCGCCCGACGAACTCCAGCATGGCCGCAAAAAGGGCGGGAAGAGGCTTTCCGCCCGCATTCTACGACAAGTTATTCGACTTGTTGGTTCGCAAGACTACCAGATGCTTTGGCAATTGCGATACGTCAATCATTTCGATTGCAGCCAACCTTATACTGCACCCTGCGCACGCGTGACATCCCATTCGCGATATGCGCCCTATTCACCCCGTCGAACGAGGACAGGACAGACATGCTAACCAGAACCCGAACGTTGCTGATTCTCGCCAGCCTGGCGGCCCTAGCCCAGAGTGCGGATCTCGATACAAACGTGGCCGACAGCCGGGAAGCGGTGAAGGCATTTGGCCCGCAACTCAAACAGGCTCTCCAGTCAGCCATGAAATCCGGCGGCCCAGTCAATGCAATCCAGGTTTGCAATGTCCAGGCACCCGTCATCGCAGACTCGGTCTCCAAGGAGAAAGCCCTGCACATCGGTCGCACGAGTTTGAAGTACCGCAATCCCGGCAACAAACCGGATGATTGGGAGCAACAGGTGCTGGAGACATTCGACTCCCGCCTCGCCGCAGGTGAGGACCCGGCTAAAATGGAGTTTTATGAAGTCGTATCTTCAGGGTCGGGACAGGTGTTTCGGTACATGAAAGCCATCCCCACCGACGAAGTCTGTCTTGCCTGCCATGGTGTCAATCTCGACCCGGCGGTGGCAGCGGAGTTGGACACCCTCTACCCATCCGATCTTGCCCGCGGCTACAGTGAGGGGGATATACGGGGCGCTTTCACGGTAGAACAGGAACTCTAGGAGCGACCGACTTAGGCCGCAAAACCTTATATGGTCTGGCGCTGGGCACAGTGTGGTCGAAGGTTTTTGGTCTGGCTGAATCGCGCCCAGCCCTGCAACGAACCCCGTCTGCACCGTCACCAACACGCTGCGTTTGCCGTAGTCCCCTCCTTTTCTGATAATGCCGGCTGATCTTGAACGCCCGGTCATACGTCAACGGCCTCCCGCCGTGATCCTGTCAGACCCGGGCCAGGGACATGACAATGAAACGCAAGACCCGTGTAATCGTGGGCCTTTCGGGTGGTGTGGACTCTTCGGTAGCGGCTCTCCTGCTCCTGGAACAGGGTTACGATGTCCAGGGCATGTTCATGAAGAACTGGGAACAGGATGACACCGACACCCAGTGCGCAGCCGCGGCAGATCTCGACGACGCTCGAACGGTCTGTGGCCAGTTGGAGATCCCGCTGCATAAGGTCAACTTCTCAGAACAGTACTGGAACCGTGTTTTCTCGCATTTTCTCGATGAGTTTCGTGCCGGACGCACGCCGAATCCCGATGTCCTATGCAATCGCGAGATCAAGTTTCGGGCGTTTCTCGACCATGCGCGCAATCTGGGCGCCGATTTGATTGCCACCGGCCACTATGCGCGTCAAAGACCATTGCCAGATGGTCAGGTTCAACTGCTGCGCGGCGTCGATACTCAGAAGGATCAGTCCTATTTCCTGCACGGATTGAATCAGGCGCAACTGCTGCCGACCCGCTTCCCGCTGGGCGGGATGAGAAAACCTGAGGTGCGCGAGCGCGCACGCAAGGCCGGCTTGCATACCGCGGATCGAAAAGACAGCACGGGGATCTGCTTTATCGGCGAGCGCCGCTTCGGTGAGTTCCTGCAGCGTTACCTGCCGACACAGCCCGGGCCGATTGTCACCCCAACCGGTACCGAAGTCGGGCTGCATCAGGGTCTGATGTATTACACCCTTGGTCAGCGACAGGGCCTGGGCATCGGCGGTCAGGCCAACGGGGATGGCAGACCCTGGTTCGTCGCCGACAAGCAAACACCAACCAACAGCCTGGTCGTGGTTCAGGGCGGCGATCATCCGCTTCTGTACCGTGACACCCTGTCTGCCCACAGTCTGCACTGGATCTCAGGCGCCGCGCCCGCTTCGAATCCGCGCCTGACGGCGAAAATTCGATATCGCCAACCGGATCAGCCATGCCGAATCCGTCGACACGACCCAGATTCCTGGGTGGTTGAGTTCGATCAACCGCAACG
>Ga0316192_10002358_pt1 | contig 13786 bp, 14 predicted proteins | sample MerIslwburrow_MG_FD_204931 | JGI IMG/M metagenome (GOLD analysis project Ga0316192, IMG submission 204931) | Coastal sediment microbial communities from Maine, United States - Merrow Island worm burrow | ecosystem: Environmental > Aquatic > Marine > Coastal > Sediment | place: USA: Maine...
GTATTCTTAATGGCGATGTACCGGAGGGGCTGAAACAGCGCACCGTTTTCTCACTCGATATGACCGCGCTGATGGCAGGTGCCAAATACCGGGGTGAATTCGAAGAGCGCCTGAAGGCTGTGCTCAAAGAGATCAAGGAGTCTGATGGCCGCGTCATTCTTTTCATTGATGAGTTGCACACCATCGTTGGCGCTGGAAAAACCGAAGGCTCATCCGATGCCGGCAATATGCTTAAGCCAATGCTGGCGCGTGGTGAGCTTCACTGTATCGGTGCAACCACGCTGGATGAGTATCGCCAGCATATTGAGAAAGATGCTGCACTGGAGCGCCGTTTCCAGCCGATCGTGGTCGATGCCCCAGACGTTGAGGATACCATCTCTATCCTGCGTGGTCTGAAAGAACGTTTTGAAGTGCACCATGGTGTTCGCATTCAGGATGCGGCCATTGTAGCGGCCGCGACTCTCTCCGATCGCTATATCTCTGACCGCTTTCTTCCCGATAAGGCGATTGATCTGGTCGATGAAGCGTGTGCGTCAATCCGCACCGAAATTGATTCGATGCCTGCGGCGCTGGATCAGATCACCCGCAGAGCCATGCGTCTTGAAATCGAAGAGACCGCACTGAAAAAGGAGAAAGACGCTGCCAGCCGGGAACGGCTTGAAACACTGCGTGAGGAACTGGCTGAACTGAAAGAGAGCCGGGATACGATGAAAGCGCAGTGGGATATGGAGAAGGCTTCTATCGGCACCGTGCAGGCGCTGCGCGAAAAGATCGAACATACACGTCTTGAGATTGAGACGGCAGAGCGTGCCTATGACCTGAACAAGGTCGCTGAGCTCAGGCATGGTGTACTGCCTGCTCTGGAAAAGGATCTGGCTGAGCTGGAAGAGGCCGCATCAGAGAAAGATGAATCCTCTCTGCTGCAGGAGGAGGTTACCGAAGAGGAGATAGCCCAGGTGGTTGCCCGCTGGACCGGCATTCCGGTAACACGCCTGATGGAGGGGGAACGCGAAAAGCTGCTGCGTCTGGCAGATGTGCTGCATGAACGGGTCATTGGCCAGGACGAAGCGGTCGATTGTGTTGCCGATGCTGTGCTTCGTGCCCGTGCCGGCATCAAAGATCCGAAACGCCCGATCGGCTCTTTTATCTTTCTGGGCCCTACCGGCGTGGGTAAAACCGAACTTGCCAAAACACTGGCTATCAACTTGTTTGATTCAGAAGAGAATATGGTTCGTATCGATATGAGCGAATATATGGAAAAACATGCTGTATCCCGTCTGCTTGGTGCCCCTCCGGGCTATATTGGTTTTGAAGAGGGAGGGCAGCTGACCGAAGCCGTTCGCCGCAAGCCCTACTGTGTACTTCTTTTTGATGAGATTGAGAAGGCGCATCCGGATGTATTCAATGTGCTACTGCAACTGCTTGATGATGGACGGTTGACCGATAGCCATGGGCGCACGGTCAATTTTCAGAATACAATTGTTATCATGACCAGCAACATTGGCAGTCCATATCTGCTTGATGGCATCAATGAGCAGGGCGCAATTTCGGAATCTGCAAGAAAACAGATCACCGATGAACTGCGCACTCAGTTCAGACCCGAGTTTCTTAACCGGGTCGATGATACCGTTCTCTTTAAACCACTCTCATTGGATGAGATCAGCAAAATCGTTGAGCTCTTTCTTGAATCACTGCAAGGTCGTCTGGCCGATCAGAAGATTGAGATGCAGATCAGTGATGATGCCAAGGCTTTTCTGGCCCGTGAAGGGTATGACCCTGTCTTTGGTGCAAGGCCATTGAAGCGCTTTATTCAGCAGGAAGTGGAAACGCCCGTTGCAAAGCTGATCATTGCCGGAGAAGCCTCCGCCGGAAGCAACGTCAAGGTTGATGCGGAAGAAGATATGTTAAAGATAACTGTAGCGTAACCCGCCCTTGTCGCCCGCAAATTCACCCCAGTTCACCCTCTGTGGCTTCTGCCAGTTGAATGTTGCATCACTCTACTTGTGTCAGAGGGTGAGTGGCGTGGATGCTAATAGTATTTTGAACAAAGCGGGGAGGAATCCCCCCCTTGGGGTGTCGATGTTCCACTATGATTAAAATCTCTTAATACTTATGATTGCACCATGGGGCCGCTTCATGTAGCAAGTTGCCTCCAATCTACTAGAGGAGGATTTTTTCATGAAAAAAACTTTGATGATCGCAGCTGCAGCTGCATTCGTAGTAAGCGGTTTCGCTGCTACTGCTATCGCTGGTCCGGAAGGCAAGTGTAAAGCATGCCACACATTTGATGCTGGTGGCAAAAACAAAACCGGTCCGAACCTGTTCGGTATCGTTGGTAAAGCACAGGGTGCTGCTGCAGGTTTCAAGTATGGTTCATACCTGAAAGCTCAGAACGCTGCTGGTGCAGTTTGGGATGAAGCTAGCCTGCGTGCCTGGCTGGAAAACTCCAAAGGCGTAGCCAAGGCTGCTGGTGGCAAGACCAAAATGCCTCCACAGAAGCTGAAAGGTGCCAAGCTTGATAAAGTTATGGCATTCCTGAACGGCCTTAAGTAAGACAGTTAGATATCTAATGGTTTAAAAGGCGGCCTTCGGGCCGCCTTTTTTATTGCCTGAAAGTTAAACTCATCAAGGGTTCCTTTCTTTAGCAAAAGAAGAGAGAACGGGACAAAACTGATTTCAGCATAGCTAATCATCCTCAAATCCATAGCATCCACCCATGGCCATTATCAACCGCCGGGCACGGCATGAATATCATATTCTGGAAACCTATGAGGCAGGCATGATCCTGACCGGCCCCGAGGTGAAATCGATTCGGGCAGGGCAGGCCAACCTTGCCGAAGCCCACTGCATTATCCGTAAAGAGAAGCTGCTGCTGATCGGTTGCCATATCAGCCCCTATAAACCGGCTGCCATGAACAATCCGAAAGAGCCGGCCCGTTCCCGTGAACTGCTCCTGCACAAAAAAGAGATTTTGCGCCTGCTTGGTAAACTCAAGGAGAAGGGGCTGACCCTTGTTCCATTGAAGCTCTATTTTAATGAACGTGGTTACGCCAAGCTGGAGATCGGCCTGGGCCGGGGCAAGAAGTTCTATGACAAGCGACAGGATAAAAAAGAGAAGGACGTCAAACGCGATCTGCAGCGCCAGTACAAAATGTAATGAGCGGTGCTTACAAATCTGAAATTATTTCTCTGTTAAACCAGAGTCGCGTCGGATTTCTTGCAACAACCGGCAAAGATGGCCCTGAAAGCTCCTTGGCATCCTATGCCATTCACCACGGTAATATTCTTCTTCACCTCTCCAGCCTTGCCCGCCATACCGGAAATATAACCAGTCATCCAAAAGTCGGTTTTATGATCTGCACGCCTGAAACTATGGCTGAGTCACCACTGGCTCTTCCCCGGCTTAGTCTTCAGGGTGATATCAGCACGATGACTGGCGAAACCCTTGAATCCGCCATAGAGGCCTATCTTAAGGCCATCCCGGAAGCTAGACCGCTATTTGGATTTCCTGACTTCACACTGTTTAAACTATCTGTTTCAGATATCCACTGGGTGGGAGGTTTTGGTTCTGCCAGAAAAATAGCTGTAAACGGCTGGTATACTCTTCTCAATAGTGGGGCCGGAAGTCATGGCTGAACTTCAAGGCTTTCATGCCCATGTCTACTATGACAAATCGACTTATGATCAGGCCGCGACATTATGTGATAAAGCTGGTGAGCTTTTTAAGCTCTCCGTTGGCCGTAAACACAGAAGCCCTGTCGGGCCTCATCCATGCTGGAGCTGCCAGCTTGCCTTTAAACCGGAAGAGTTTGGAGAGGTTGTGCCGTGGTTGGCTCTGAACCGTAACGGACTGACTATTTTCATCCATGCTGAAACCGGCGACATCATTAGGGATCACACCGAACATACGATCTGGATGGGCAAAATGGAGCCCCTCAATCTTGAGATACTTAATCAACTCCTATGATTTCGAAGGCACACGTTATGAAAAAAACAATATGCATTCTCATCCTGCCACTCCTGCTCTGTGCATGCGAAGATGCAAAAGAGCCGGGTGATACAACAGCTCGGAAAATCACCGGTGCCAACATGATCGAACAGGGAAGGCAGACCCAACAACAACTTCATGAGATTAATCGCCAACAGCAACAGCGCCTTGAACAGTTGGAGCAACAATAAATAAGGCGGCTCGAAAGCTATTTGATTGATACAGCCTCCGGCATCCATGCCTCGGCTTTAAACACTTCACAGATACAGGCCCTGTTTCGTTTACGCGCTCATTGAATTCGCTCGCCCTACAAGGTGAATTACACTTGTGTAAGAGAGGGTGCCCTGGGGCATTTCCTGTAAGGAACAAAAAAGGCGACCCGAAGGCCGCCTTTTAAATGTGTCGCGTAAGCCTTACTTAAGGCCGTTCAGGAATGCGATTACTTTATCAGCCTTTTTACCTTTCATCTTCTGTGGCCCCATTTTGGTCTTGCCACCAGCAGCTTTAGCTACATCTTTGGAGTTCTCCAGCCAGGCCTTCATGTTTGTCTCATCCCAGGAGCCGGGTTTTCCAGCCAGATATGAACCATATTTGAAACTTGCGTTTGAACCCATCTGTTTGCCCATAATCCCGAACAGGTTTGGACCAGTTTTATTTTTACCTCCCTGTTCAAAGGTGTGGCATGCTTTACACTTGGCTTCAGGGCCTGCTATAGCATCAGTAGCAGCAAAACCACTCATCATCATGGTTGTTGCCGTTGCAATCATTAGAGCTTTCTTCATTAGAGTCTCCTTATATTATAATATGATTAGCTAATTATTATTGATGGGGGCTTTTTGTCAATAATTTGATTGGGGGTAATTTTGCGCCTAATAAAAAAAGGCGGCCCGAAGGCAATTTTATACATTCGGCCTCAGAGCATCCTGCCCTCGGCCTTGATCGCTTCGTCGGCACATGTCAGTCTCCACTTACGAGCTCATCATATTCGCTCGCCTCACTTCCTGTGAGGATAAAAAAAAGGCGGCCCGAAGGCCGCCTTTTTAACAATCAGAACTCTCGTTCTTAGTTTTTGGATTTGTCTACGATTTTGTTGATCCAAGGCATCATCGCACGAAGTTTCGCACCAGTCACCTCGATTGGGTGCGCTGCATTGTTACGACGCGCTGCGGTCATGGATGCGTAGTTGGTAGCGCCTTCCAGAATGAACTGCTTCGCATATTCGCCAGTCTGAATATTATGCAGGCACTCTTTCATCGCCTTGCGGGATTCATCGTTGATCACGCGTGGCCCTGTTACATACTCACCATACTCCGCATTGTTGGAGATGGAGTAGTTCATATTGGCGATTCCGCCCTCATACATCAGATCCACAATCAGCTTCAGTTCATGCAGGCACTCGAAGTATGCCATCTCAGGCTCATAACCCGCTTCAGTCAACGTTTCAAAACCGGCTTTCACCAGCTCAACCGCGCCACCACAAAGTACAGCCTGCTCACCGAACAGGTCAGTTTCAGTTTCGTCTTTAAAAGTGGTTTCAATGATACCGGTACGTCCGCCACCAATAGCAGAAGCGTAAGAGAGGCAAACAGCCTTTGCATCGCCGGTCGCATCCTGATGGATCGCGATCAGATCAGGAATACCGCCGCCTTTTACAAATTCGGAGCGAACTGTGTGACCCGGCGCTTTCGGTGCAATCATGACAACATTCAGATCTGCACGCGGCGTGACCTGGTTGTAATGAATCGCAAAACCGTGTGCGAATGCCAGCGTAGCACCCTGCTTCAGGTTCGGCTCAAGCTCATCCCTGTACAGGACTGACTGAAACTCATCAGGAGTCAGCACCATGACAATATCAGCGCCTGCAACCGCATCGGCAACATTGCTGACTTTCAAACCGGAGGCTTCAGCTTTAGCAGCAGAAGCAGAGCCAGCGCGCAGGCCAACGGTGACGTCTACACCGGAATCCTTCAGGTTATTCGCGTGGGCATGTCCCTGCGAACCGTAGCCAATAATGGCTACCTTTTTACTTTTGATGATCGAAAGATCGGCATCTTTGTCATAATAGACATTCAAAGCCATGATAAGTTCTCCTCAATTCTCAATTACATACGGAATAAGAGCATCCTGCCTTATTCCTGATACGCAACCCAAACGCGGTTTGGACTTGCTCTCAAAATCAAGACGGTGCTTGATTTTGGCAGCCCATCCATGGGCTGGGGGTTTGCGTCGGCTTATAGCTCTCCGCACGCAAAGGCGGCGCAGAATATAGGATTTTTTCATAAACATCACCCCCCCAATCATTCGGACATGTTGCAATGCTCATTTCCGAACCCTCTCCTTGCGGTTATAGTTACGGCTCTTTTCGCACAAGGAGAGATCTGAATAGCTGCAACTGCATCCGTTCAGCACGTAAAGGCAGGAGTCCTGACATGTCTGATAAACCCTGGGGAGGGCGCTTTGATGCCCCGACCGACAGCTTTGTAGAAGCCTTTAATGCATCCACAGATGTAGACTCCCGCATGTATGCAGAGGACATTGCCGGTTCCCGGGCACACGCCACCATGCTAAACGCTCAGGGAATCCTTACCGATGATGATCTGGCAGCTATTCTCAAAGGCCTTAACGAGATCGAAGCAGAGATCGAGTCTGGTAAATTCGAGTTCACCATTGAACTTGAAGATGTGCATATGAACATCGAAAAACGGCTGACCGACCGCATTGGGGATGCTGGGAAGAAGCTGCATACGGCACGCTCCCGTAACGATCAGGTTGCAACCGACACCCGTCTCTATCTGCGCAATCGAGTCGACGATCTGGTTCTACGCATTCATACCCTGCAGTCGGCGCTGGTTACACTGGCAGAAGAACATGCCGAGACCATTATGCCCGGCTTTACCCATCTGCAGACAGCACAACCTGTTACCTTCGGACACCATCTGTTGGCCTATGTGGAAATGTTTGAACGCGATATGGATCGTTTTTTCGATGCCAGAGAACGGATGAATCAGTGCCCGCTCGGTTCTGCCGCACTCGCCGGTACAACTTTTAATATTAACCGGGGCCAGACTGCCGAAGCCCTCGGCTTTAACGGCCCGTGCACCAATTCTCTGGATGCCGTTTCAGATCGCGATTTTATTATGGAGCTTCTTGCGGCAAGTTCGATCTGTGCTGTTCACCTCTCCCGATTCTCTGAAGAACTTATTCTCTGGATGAGCTCACAATTCAATTTTGTTGAGCTCCCGGATGCCTTCTGCACCGGCTCATCCATCATGCCGCAGAAAAAGAATCCGGATATGCCGGAGCTGGTTCGTGGCAAAACCGGCGGTATTATTGGTGGACTGGTTGCCATACTGACCACGGTCAAGGGGCTGCCTCTGGCCTACAACAAGGATATGCAGGAAGATAAGAGAGCTATTTTTGATGCAATGGACAATCTTGAGGGAAGCCTGCGTGTCTTTGGTGATATGCTTCCCGGCATCAAGGTAAACAAAGAAGCGATGCTAAAGGCCGCTGCATCCGGTTTTTCAACAGCAACCGACCTTGCAGACGCGCTGGTTCGCGCCGATGTGCCGTTTCGTGAAGCACATGAGATTGTTGGCAAGTCCGTTGCCCACTGCATCAAAGAGGGCTGCGACCTGCATGAGATGACACAAGCATCCTGCCAGGCGATTGATACAAGGCTTACTGAAACAATGGTTAAACAGTTATCCGTTGAAGCATGTGTTGCTGCACGAAATCATATCGGTGGCACAGCCCCCGAGCAGGTACGCGAGCAATGCGCGTCCTGGAAAGCACTTTTGGAGTCGTAATCATGCGTAAGTTTCTTCTACTGTTTATCATGGCCGCTTTTGTATTTGCTGGCTGCGGCCGCAAAGGGCCACCGCAACCGATAGCAGAGAATGCGCCACCGGCCATCGTCTCAATCGAACATCTTATCGCTGGTAACAGCCTGAAGTTGGATATCAAAATGAGCGGCGGAAGCGGGGGCATTGGTTACCAAATCGACCGGGCTGAGATGGACCCCTACTGCAAATGCCCCGGAATCTGGCGGCGCCACTATGAAGTGCTGCCCAATCCAAAGAATTTTGACAAGTCGTCCATCTCTCAACTAATCAACCTGAGAGGTGGCGATATTGAGTATCTGTTTCGAGTGCGTGCTGTTGATGCCCTGGGCCGCTTTAGCGAATGGAGCAAGCCGATCCGTGCCAGAGCAGAAATATTTCGTGAATAACATTAATGCCTGCTGAAAAACTGTCACAGCCTCGCCTGGATCAACTGGGTGCATACCCGTTTGAACGGCTGAAAGCGCTTTTTAATGGCCACGTGCCAAACCCGGAACTGGCCCCGATTGATGCCGGTGCCGGCGAGCCTCGGCTGCCGCTACCGGAGTTTGTTAAACCCACACTGACCGGCCATCTTGGCGGCTTCTCCAAATATCCAAGCAGCCGTGGCAACGACGACCTCTGCCAGGCTATCGCTGCCTGGCTGATGCGCCGCTATGGTCTTCAACATGTAGATCCGGCAACACAGGTATTGAGTGCCAATGGGACACGAGAGGCCCTTTTTGCCGTTGCCCATGCACTGGTAAATCCCGAGGCCTGCTGTGGAAACGGGCAGAAACCCTACGTATTGATGCCAAATCCGATGTATCAGATCTATCTGGGTGCTGCCGTAACTGCTGGTGCGACCCCCTATCTGATGCCGTGCTCTGCTGAAACCGGTTTTGCTCAAGAGCTTCACACAGTTCCCGATAGCGTTTGGGAAAACACTTCCATCGTCTATGTGTGCTCACCATCCAACCCGACTGGCTGGGTGGCTGATGCAGGCTACTATGCCCAACTGCTTGAACTGGCCGACAGACACGATTTTTACGTGCTGGCAGATGAGTGTTATTCTGAAATCTACTGGGAGACCCCTCCTGTTGGCCTGCTTGAAGTGGCTCAGTCACTGGGTCGCAAAGGGTTTTCCCGTTGTCTGGTCTTCAACTCCCTCTCCAAACGCTCTGCACTGCCGGGCCTGCGCTCCGGGCTCATTGCCGGAGATGCCGAACTCATCGCCAGATTCGCCAAGCTCCGAAGTTATACCGGCCCGGCCACCCCGATTCCACTGCAGCAGGTGGCGGCTGCGGCATGGTCAGATGAGGCACATGTACAGAAGCATCTTGAAGTTTATCGCCAGAGTCTGGTCGCATTTTTTGATGCCTATGAGCAGGGCACGCCACCGCCAGGCTCATTTTTTGTCTGGCTACCTGTTGAAGATGAAGAGGCTTTTGCCATAGCTGCCTATGAACAACAGGCGGTCACCATTCTTCCTGGCTCTTATCTGGGTGCAGTCGACAGTAATGGTGTTAATTCAGGCAGTGGATATATACGTGCAGCACTTGTAGATGGTCCTGAAAAAGCGGCAGAGCTTGCCGAAAGGCTCAAGGCAGTCAGAGTTTAGTCGATGCTGATACCTGCCCATATTGAATCTGAACTCAGAAACCGTATTGCATCCGGCAATACGCTGAACTGCTACATTTACGATACCGCGCCAATGCGGGAGAAAATAAGACATCTGGTTCAGATCATGCCGAAAGGACTGGAAGTTTTCTATGCGATGAAGGCCAATCCGCACCCGGCATTCCTAAAGGCGGCACTGGAAGCAAATGCTGTTGGAATTGAGATCGCCAGCCTGGGCGAAGCCACACGAGCTGTAGATGCAGGCTTTGCTGCAAATCGGCTGATCTATACCGGCCCCGGCAAATCACCGGAAGAGCTGACATGGAGTGTGGAGAACAGTGTTCGCACCGTGCATATTGAGTCACTTGTTGAAGCGCATCGTTTAAACAGCATCTGCAGACAGCATGGCAAAACCATGGATGTATTGTTGCGCATTAATGCCAACTTTGATATCCACGATGCCCAGACCACCTTCTCCGGTGGCAGCAAGAAGTTCGGTATTGATGAAGAGAAGCTGGATGAGGCTCTGCCACAGATTCTTGCCCTTGAGCATCTGAACTTCCGTGGCCTGCATGTCTATGCAGCCAGCGGCGTATTGAATGTCGGTGATCTGCTGAAAAATTGTGAACTGGTTTTTGACCTTACCAAAAGGATCGAAGCATCTTACGCCGGAGTAAAGTGTGATCTGATCGATTTCGGGGGCGGCTTTGGTGTCGACTACCTGGAAACCGGTGATGATTTTGATCCGCAAGCCTATGCCGACGGACTGGCAGCCATGATTGCCAACTACGGTTTTGAAGGGCGTCATTTTGTACTGGAACTGGGTCGATATCTGGCAGCCGATTCAGGCTACTTCTGCAGCGAGGTTCTCGATATCAAAGAGAGTCGCGGCAAAAAACAGGTGATCTGTGCCGGGGGTATCAACCACTTCCGAAGACCTGCGGCCTTGTCGATCAACCATCCACTCGGCATTGTTCGCGCCTCAAAAGAGAAGCTGTTCAGCGGGCAGCTGTCGGTTAAAAATGAGCAGGTCTACTTTGGCGGACCGCTCTGCACCTCAGCAGACAAACTGGCCAATGACATTTATGTGGAGGCGGTCGATGTCGGCGATATCGCTGTGTTTGGGTTGGCAGGAGCTTACGGATTAACCATGTCCAACCAGGAGTTTTTAAGTCATGCTCGACCTGAAGAGGTCGTTTTGGATCAAAAGGAGTCTGATTCATGAATCATTTACAAGAAGTAATCGAAAAGGCGTGGGATACACGCGACGACTGGAACATGCAGAATGTCGATACGGCATTCCGCGAAGCCATTGAGCGCGCTGTTCAGCTGCTGGATGACGGCGGCGTACGTGTTGCAGAGAGAGACAGCGAAGGCAACTGGGTCACCAATGAGTGGCTGAAAAAAGCCGTGCTGCTCTTTTTCAAACTGCACGACAATCAGGTGATCAGCGGTGCGGCCACCAACTATTACGATAAAGTTCCTCAGAAATTTTCCAACTGGGGCGAAGATATGTTCCGCAAAGGCGGTATGCGTGTCGTGCCACCGGCAACCGTGCGCAAAGGTGCCTACATCGCACCTAAGGTCGTGCTGATGCCGAGTTACGTCAATATCGGCGCCTACGTCGATGAAGGCACCATGGTTGATACCTGGTCTACGGTTGGTTCATGTGCCCAGATCGGAAAAAACGTTCACCTCTCTGGTGGTGTTGGTATTGGTGGGGTTCTTGAGCCGCTTCAGGCCACGCCAACCATTATTGAAGACAACTGCTTCATCGGTGCCCGCTCTGAAGTTGTTGAGGGTGTGATTGTTCGTGAAGGCTCCGTAATTTCAATGGGCGTTTACATCGGTAAATCGACCCGCATTTATGATCGTGAAACCGGCGAGACCTTCTACGGCGAAGTGCCGCCATACTCGGTGGTTGTTTCAGGCTCCATGCCCGGCAAAGCCGGTGGCCCGAACCTCTACTGTGCAGTGATTGTAAAGAAGGTGGACGAGAAGACCCGTTCCAAGACCGGAATCACCGAACTACTCCGCGAATAGTTTCAAGTTTGATCCAATTGAAAGGGCTGCCAAATGGCAGCCCTCTCTTTATCCGCGTTCTAATTTAACAACTTACTGAATAGCCTCTAATAAGGCAGTTCACTATAGGCATAGACCTGCTTTGGATCGTTGAATCGACTGTATAACTCCAGCCCTCTGACCCCATCAAGCCATGTTTTGGCAACCGGCAGGGCAGCGATCTTTGAAATGACAGAATCGCCAAACCCACCCCCTAACCAAATACTGATCTCGCCCAGCAGATTCTCGGCAAGAAAAGCTGCAAAACCGATCTTCGGCTCAACGGATACTTTACGGTAATCCTTCTCTACACCTGCCCGCTTGGCAGCAGAGGCAACTGCCGCTTCCAGATCACCCAGTTGATCGACCAGTCCAAGCTTGTGGGCATCAACACCACTCCAGACACGGCCCTGCGCCAGCTGGTCTACCCGTGCGGATTCCATGCTGCGCCCTGCTGAAACATGTTTGATAAACTCATTGTAGACATCATCCACACCCATCTGGAATGTCTTGGCCAATTCAGGATTCAGTGGCCTGTCAGAACGCAGGCCCCCGGCAATTGAGGTGGTGCCCAGGCCATCGGTATGAATACCCAGCTCACCCAGGCCGCGATGCACACCGGCCATCAGGCCAAACACGCCGATTGAGCCGGTGATCGTGGTCGGTTGAGCCCATATCTCATCGGCCGGTGCTGCAATCCAGTAACCTCCGGATGCCGCCACGCTGCCCATGGAGACGATGACAGGTTTTCCAGCTGCCTTCACACGCTCAACTTCTTTGCGGATCACCTCCGATGCCAGCGCACTACCACCCGGAGAATCAACTCGAAGTACCACCGCCTTGATGCGCTCATCCTGCCTTGCATCACGAAGCAGGCCGGCAATCGTATCACCTCCGATTGTACCTGTTGGCTGCTCACCATTGATGATCGGACCACTGGCTGTAATTACACCAATAAGATTGTTGCTTGGCGATTCCGGAAGTACGACATCTGTCGCTTTTAGGTAGGCCTTATAACCAATCCTGGCGATATCATCCGACTCGCTCTTACCCAGCACTCCTGCGATATAGATGTCTGCATCATGTTTATCGGCCAGCTCATCGACCAGCTTCTCTGCCTTCATCAGCCGCGCAAAATTACCGCCGTGTTCACTCAGATAGGCTGCAGGCGCATCGAGAACAGTCTGAATACGCTCAGATTTAATGCCCCGCATAGCAGCAATATCGGTTTTATAAGCTTCCCATAATGTGCCCAGCCACGCCCTGTTGGCGGCACGATCTGACTCGGACATATCATCGCGTACCAGCGGTTCAGCAGCCGATTTATATTCGCCGGCCCGGAAGAGGTGTATATCCACATTCAGCTTTTCCAAAGCCGACTTAAAATAGTTCCGATAGAGCGCAAAGCCGGTCAGTTCAATCAAGCCCATCGGATGCAGATAGAGTTTGTCTGCTGTCGCAGCCAGATAGTATTGCGCCTGAGAGAATGCATGGCCCGCCACAACCACCTGTTTGCCGCTCTGTTTAAATGACTCAATAGCTTTTCGAATATTCTGGAGCTTGGCCAGTGGTGCATTCTGGAGCTTGGAAAGCTCAAGCCGAACCATTCGGATTTTCGGATCAACTTTGGCCAGCTCCAGTGCCCTGTTCACATCTTCAATTAACACCTGATCCGGTGAAGGCATCGCAAACGGAAATGAATCCGAACTTGGCCGGACAATCTGCTCAACCAGTCGCCCTTTCGGCTCAATAACCAGAACTGCCTCATCCGGCACCTCCGGTTTGGCAGAAAACAGCGCACTGAAAAAAATAACCAGGAACAGCAGAAGGAATCCATTGATAAGAACCCTTCTGATTCGATCCATCCAGCGCATCAAACCTGAAAAAAATGCTTTCATAAACTTTCCCCGGAGAAACTTGGTCTCGGCAGTTAAAACCATTGGCATCATAACAGCAAGCCGTAGAGTGCCCATCACCATGCAACATTTGCAACCTACAATTGATGCCGCTCAGGCTGCGTTTCTTGCCCTGATTCAGGGGCTAACCGAATTTCTGCCAATCTCATCCTCGGCACACCTGGCACTGGTACCGCTACTCTCGGAGTGGCCGGATCAGGGACTGGCTTTCGATTGTGTTGTACATCTCGGCACCCTTACCGCTGTTATTCTCTACTTCCGCCATGAATTGAAGCTGATGGCCATAGGATTTGGTAAAACCGTTGCTGCACGCTCCTGGCATGCAGACAGGGAGGGGCAACTGGCCTGGTTTATCGGCCTGGCAACCATTCCCGTTGGTA
>Ga0316192_10002362_pt1 | contig 13772 bp, 13 predicted proteins | sample MerIslwburrow_MG_FD_204931 | JGI IMG/M metagenome (GOLD analysis project Ga0316192, IMG submission 204931) | Coastal sediment microbial communities from Maine, United States - Merrow Island worm burrow | ecosystem: Environmental > Aquatic > Marine > Coastal > Sediment | place: USA: Maine...
TGGCATCGTAATTCTCTTCACCGGACATTTCCTGTATTACGTCTGAACCCATGTTCGAGGTCATGATAATCACGGTATTGCGAAAATCTACCGTTCGTCCATGACCGTCAGTCAGGCGGCCGTCATCGAGCACCTGCAACAGGATATTGAAGACATCAGGATGCGCTTTTTCAACTTCATCCAGCAGAATTACTGAGTAGGGCTTTCTGCGCACAGATTCAGTTAAATAACCACCTTCCTCGTAGCCCACGTAGCCTGGAGGGGCTCCTATCAGGCGAGCAACCGAATGTTTCTCCATGAACTCCGACATATCAATGCGAATCATTGACTCTTCAGTATCAAACATGAAGTTGGCCAGGGCCTTGGTCAGTTCAGTTTTACCGACGCCTGTCGGCCCGAGGAACAGGAAGGATCCCGTTGGTCGGTTAGGGTCAGACAAACCTGCACGCGAACGGCGGATGGCATTGGAAACAGCAGTTATGGCTTCAGACTGCCCAATCACACGACTACCGAGAGATTCTTCCATGCGCAACAGCTTGTCACGTTCGCCTTCGAGCATTTTTGATACAGGGATACCTGTCCACTTGGAGACGATTTCAGCGATTTCTTCTTCAGTGACCTTATTCCGCATCAGGGTCATTTCTGTCGTCTCTGCGGCTTCGGCTGTTTCCAGCTGCTTTTCAAGCTCAGGGATACGGCCATACTGGATTTCTGACATGCGCCCGAGGTCACCGGCTCTACGGGCATTCTCAAGTTCATTGCGGGCATTTTCCAGCTCTTCCTTGATATGCGTCGCCCCCTGTACGGAGGCTTTTTCTGCCTTCCAGATTTCTTCCAGGTCAGAGTACTTGCGCTCTAGTTCAGCGATCTCTTGCTCGAGAACATCCAGGCGTTTTTTTGACGCCTCGTCGCTGTCTTTTTTCACAGCTTCGCGCTCTATTTTGAGCTGAATCAGTCGGCGGTCGAGTTTGTCCATTTCTTCTGGCTTGGAATCAATCTCCATGCGGATCATGGCACCGGCTTCATCAATCAGGTCTATGGCCTTGTCCGGCAAATTGCGATCAGAGATATAGCGGTGCGACAGAGTGGCCGCCGCGACCAGCGCGGGATCAGAAATATCGACACCATGATGGACTTCGTAGCGCTCCTGCAAGCCGCGCAGGATGGCTATGGTGTCCTCTACACTGGGTTCATCGACCATGACTTTCTGGAAGCGCCGTTCCAGCGCCGCATCTTTTTCCACGTATTCGCGGTATTCATCCAGTGTTGTTGCACCGACGCAGTGCAATTCACCACGTGCCAGGGCCGGTTTCAGCATGTTGCCGGCATCCATCGAGCCCTCGGCCTTGCCGGCACCAACCATGGTATGCAATTCATCAATGAACAGGATGACATTGCCTTCCTGTTTTGCCAGGTCATTGAGGACTGCCTTCAGGCGCTCTTCGAATTCACCGCGAAATTTAGCACCGGCAATCAGGGCACCGAGATCAAGTGACAGCAGACGCTTGCCGCGCATGCCTTCGGGCACTTCGTTATTGACAATACGTTGAGCCAGTCCTTCGAGGATGGCGGTTTTACCTACACCGGGTTCACCGATCAGTACCGGGTTGTTTTTCGTGCGACGCTGAAGCACCTGGATAGTGCGGCGGATTTCATCATCACGGCCAATCACCGGATCCAGTTTGTTCTGCTCAGCGCGTTCCGTCATATCGATGGTGTATTTCTCAAGTGCCTGGCGCTGTTCTTCAGCATTGGGGTCATCGACACTTTCACCACCGCGTACATCGTCGATCGTTTTTTCAAGCGCGCCACGAATCACACCAGCCTTGCGCAGAAGGTCACCAAGAGTGTCTTTGTCATCGACCGCCGCGAGCAGAAACAACTCGCTGGATATGTACTGGTCATTGCGTTTTTGTGCGAGTTTGTCAGTGACGTTAAGCAGACGATTCAGATCATTGGAGATGTGTACATCACCGGCAGCTCCTTCAACCGTCGGCAGGCGATCAAGTGCTGCATCGAGGTTGCTGCGCAAGGCAGCGACATTGGCGCCTGACTGGGCCAGCATAGGGCGTACACTGCCGCCCTCCTGATCCATCAGGGCCGCCATCAGGTGTATCGGTTCGATGTATTGATTGTCGCGCCCGACTGCCAGACTCTGCGCATCAGCAATCGCCATTTGAAACTTGCTTGTCAGTTTATCCATTCGCATGCTAGTTAAATCCTCACGTATTTATAATCTGCACAATATATGGGGTTAAAAAAGATCAGTCTCAAGTTCCAATTCTCAAGTTCCAGGATTAATGACACATTTGCGAAATTACTTTCCGTTATCCCAGCTGATGTATTTATTTATCTAAAGACCACTAATTCAATTTTTTCGATTAACGTGATCTTGAAACTTGAAACTTGAAACTTGGAACTTGAGATTGTTATTCCCCAATCACCGCTGCTTCACGGCCACGTTTTTCGTTGACAGTAAGCAACACCACCAAGCCGGCAACAAAAAACATTAGCGTTGAAAAAATGGCCTGGCGATGGTCGCCATCGCTGAACCATGCAATAAGACCATAGCTCATGGGACCAACAATAGCCGCCAGCTTGATTGACAGGCCCCAGAGGCCAAAGAACTCAGCCGAACGACCCTGTGGTGTGAATAGACCCACCAGGGCACGTCCAGCAGATTGACTTGATCCCATGGCAAGGCCAATCAGGTTTGCCGCAATCCAGAACATTGTTCGGGATTCACCCTGCCAGGCGATGGTGATTGCCAGTATCCAGATCAACAATGTCAGTTCCAGTGTTCGGCGTGCGCCAAGTCGATCCTGGAAGAGCCCAAAGACAAATGCGCCCGCTGCCGCCGTGATATTAACGACCATGATCATGATAATGTTTTCAGTAGTGCTGAAATGCATTACTTCCTGTGCATAGATAGCGGCAATCACAATAACGGTATAGACCCCGCTGCTGAAGATACACAATGAAATAAGAAAGCGAAACAGGTCACGAAACTGGTGGCGATGGCGAAAGGTTTCTCTGAGGCGGGAAAAACCGACGCGTGCGTAGGCAGAGATTGAGGCAGGCATGCTGTCGGCTGCCTGTGTTCGCTCCTTTAAAAAAATAAAAGTAGGGGTTGCTGCGAGAGCAAACACCGATGCTGTAATCCATAATGTGACCGGTACATACTGCTCTGCGGTATGTCCCAGTGGTTTGACAGTCTCGATATAGAGAAGACAAATAGCCAGTACCAGGAGACCTCCGATGTAGCCGAGCGCCCAGCTGAAGCCTGAGACTTTACCAATTTTTTCAGGCGGAGCGATCTCCGGCAGGAAGGCAGCGATCAGGTTTTCGCCGGTGCCAAACATAAATGCAGAGCCCGCCAGCAAGAGCATGCTGAGATAAAGCTGGTCAGGGCCGGCAAAACCTAACAGGGCGGTCATAATTATGCAGCCAACTGTGCTGATGGCAAGCATCTTCTTCTTCGATGCGGAAAAGTCGGCAACGGCACCTAGTATTGGCGCTGATAGCAATATAAGGGTATTCGAGAGACCAATACTAATACTCCACAATAAGGTGCCGGCACCTCCATTGCTGCTATCTACTGAGGCGGCCAGCACACCAACAAAATAGGCATTGAAAATGGCAGTCAGAACTACCGTCGTATAACCAGAATTGGCAAAGTCATACATTGCCCAGGCAATCAGTTCTTTACGTGGTGCCAGGGTTCTGGTGACGTATATCATCAGCAGGCGCAGGTATTCATGTGCTGCAACGGGAAAGAATGAGCATGAACTCATTCTGACTGCCTGTATAAATATTCTGTGGGGTGAAACCGGCCTTCTTTAATAGTTGCTGGATGGAATCAGCAGTGTATTTTCGACTGTATTCGGTGACAATGTGTTCGTCGTTTTCAAAATCGAGTTTCAAATCGATGCCGCGCAGCGTCACAGTTTGCTGGCAACGGGAACGCAAACGCATTTCAATCCGCGACCTGTCTGCATCGAAAAAGGCATGATGCTCGAACGTTGCGGTATCAAAGTCACCGTCAAGGGCTCGATTCAGGACATTCAGCACATTCAGGTTAAAGGCCGCTGTGTAGCCATTAGCGTCATTATAAGCAGCATTTAAAATCCGCTGGTCTTTGACCATATCGACACCCAGCAGGAACCAGTCGTTGTCACTGACAGTATTTCTTACATCACGTAGAAAGCGGGTTGCCTGATCATAGGAAAAGTTGCCTAATGAACTGCCAAGAAAGGTATACAGGCTGCGCTCATGAGTATTCTCGAATTGCTGCATATCATGCAGAAAGTCACCATGCCAGGCATCTATCGATAACCACGGGTAGCGCTCGATCAGCCGTTCAGCTGATTCGATCAGAATTTCCTCACAGACATCGAGTGGCAGATAATGCAGCCAGTCGTGATGCTGGTTTGCCGCCTTAATAAGTATTTCAGTTTTTTCCGAGGTGCCGCTGCCATATTCAACAATTGCTGTTGGCCTTACTGTAGAGACTATTTCATCGGCATGGTTTTGTAATAGTGATGATTCTGCCCGGGTCAGATAATACTCGTCAGTCTGGCATATCTGATCAAACAGTTTTGAGCCACGTTCATCATAGAAATATTTGGGTGGTAAAAAACGAGGGGGATCGGAGAGCCCAGTTTGTACATCCTCAATAAGGCTATCATGATGCAGATCTTGTGATAGCCGGTTTAACTGAAATCGGTTTATACCTATGTTTGCTTTTTCCTGCATGGCTTCCTTTACACTTTTGTACCTGTTTTCATTATACTGTGTGACCTGTTACAGACAACTAAAGTTTTAGAAATCAATTTATGTGCAGACTTGCAGCTTACATCGGTCCAGCAATCTCTCTTGAGGAAATATTGCTCAAGCCGGAACATAGCCTGGTGAAACAATCCTGGGCGCCAAGAGAAATGATGGAGGCAAGACTAAATGCCGATGGTTATGGTTTCGGCTGGTTTGACCAGGAAGGAAAGCCTTTGCGCTATCGGCAAACCATGCCTATCTGGACAGACCCTAATCTTCCTGAGCTTGGCCGTGGGCTAAAATCCGATACGTGGGTGGCGGTGGTGCGGAGTGCTACCGCCAACATCCCGATCAATCTTGCCAACACCATGCCTTATGCCGATGAGAAATTTCAATTTATGCATAACGGATATATCAATCAATTCTCCAGGACATTGCGCTCATGCATGCGACGTGAATTTAAACCTGAGTTCGAAGATTTGATTGAAGGCAATACCGATTCCGAGCACCTGTTTATCCTGTTCAAACACATTATGTGGGAAATCAACACTAATGACCCGGCACAGGTGCTGGGTGAAATGGTGAGCAGATTAAAAAAATGGCTAAAGGATGAGCGTGCCCTGCTGAATATTATGGTTACCGTGCCGGGTAGGATATGGGCGATGCGATGTGCTATCAATGGCAATTGTCCATCACTCTATTACTCACTCAATCCACCCGCTTTTCCCGGCGCGAGCGTAGTCGCGTCAGAGCCATTGACTGATGAAGATGACTGGACAGAGGTTCCACCTCAGTCATTACTGGTCTTTGATGTCGGCAATGAGCCGGAACAAACCCATTTGTGAGTGCCTGTGTCAGAAAAAAATGAAACTGTAAAAAAAATATCCGCGCTGCATAAAAGCCTGTTAGACCAGTATTCATCATATCCTGAACAGGACCTACGTACCCAGTATCATCCTGACCTTAGCCAGCTGGGCTGGCATCTCTGCCATGTCTCTTTCATCGAACAGTACTGGTTGCGTGAAGTTGTAGCTGGCGATGACAGCCGGACCAGCGGGCTACATAAGGATTTTTTCCCTGAACTGATTGAAAAAGGTAAACGCGGAGGTTTACCGGTGCTAGCTGATTTCGATCAGTTGCAGGCTGATTTTAATGATGCTGAAGATTTATTGTCGCAGCTTTCATCGGGTGCCTGTGATCATCCTCTGATGAAAAATGATTACCTTGGCTGGTTTTTGATACAGCATGCGGAGCAGCACATGGAAACCATGCAGATGGTATTGCAGCAGAGAGCAATGACAAATGTCTCTGAAGCAGCTTTTACAGCAAAATATTTCGACCCGCGGGATGCAGTAATTCCAGATCTGGTTATTGCTGCTGGCGAGCATGATATAGGATCAGATGACATATTGGCCTGTGATAACGAGCAGCCTGTTCATAAAGTAACGCTGCCTGAGTATTTATTCGCCTCTAAAATGGTTAGTAATGCTGAATATCTCGGGTTTATGCAGGCAGATGGTTACCTGCGGCAGGAATTCTGGAGCGATGAGGGCTGGCAATGGAACAGGAATTGCCAGCACGACGCTCCTGAGTTCTGGCAACAGGATGGTCAAGGCAACTGGTATAGCCTGTCGGCACAAGGTCAGTCAGATATTGACGCTAACGCCGCCGTGTCTGGCCTGAGCTGGTATGAGGCCGATGCTTTCGCCCGCTATGCCGGCTGCCGGTTACCGCATGAGTTTGAGTGGGAGGCCGCAATCAACTCTGATTCTGCACTCATGCTTTCGACTGGCCAGGCATGGGAATGGTGTGCAAATACTTTTTTCCCGTATAAGGGGTTTCAGGCATTTCCCTACGAACGTTATTCGACGCCCTGGTTTGATAGCCAGCACTATGTAATGAAAGGAAGCAGTCTTTACAGTGGAGAGTCTGTCCGCCAGACATCTTTTCGGAATTTCTATCCGCCGACTAAGCGGCATGTGTTCGCCGGACTGAGACTGGCGCAGGGACTGTGACGCAGATTGCAGGGTTCGAACCCATCATCAAAAAAAATTGCAGGGTGCTGGTACTCGGGTCTATGCCAGGAGTGGCTTCATTACAACAGCAGCAGTACTATGCCCACCCGCGTAATGCATTCTGGCCAATCATGGAAGAATTATTGGCTATCGATAACAGCGAGGAATATGCAAAACGCTGTTCCATGTTGTCATCTGAAAAGATTGCTTTATGGGATGTTTTAAAGTCCTGTAAGCGGACTGGCAGCCTGGATTCGAGAATTGAGACGAATTCTGAACAGGCGAATGACTTCGACAGATTGTTTACAGTCTATGACTCAATCAGAGCTGTCTTTTTTAATGGCGGTACTGCTGAACGATTATATAAAAAACATATCCTCAGATCAGAATTCATGCAGAAAAAGGACCTGCTTTACTACCGGCTGCCGTCAACGAGTCCTGCTTATGCATCAATGACATTTGACGAAAAGCTTGGGCAGTGGCGCAGAATGCTTGACTATTTATCGGATTGATATGATGTGAACTGGCCAAACTACAATATTTAATAATACTAAATGTGCATGGAGCTTTTGAGCCTTACGCATGTATGAATACTCGATCCTGTATGTCCTGGATCATTTTAAGTTTGCATCCGTAGAGTTTTTCCAGGCGGTTTATCGTCAACATTTTTTCCACCGTGCCGTGTTCTGTTGAGCCATCGGAATACAGCAGCAGCGCGTGACTGGTGTAACGCCATGCCTGGTTGATATCCTGAAGCACTACCAGGTTGAGGTGCCGGCGGTTTTCACTGATTAAGCGTAAGACGCTGTTCTGGTGTTTGAGGTCAAGGTGATTGGATGGTTCATCAAAAAGACGGACAGGCGTCTCCTGAGCCAGGCAGGCCGCGATCGAGACACGCTGGCGCTCGCCTCCGGAAAGGCTATTGATATCACGTTCCTCAAACCCGGCAAGATCAACCTTTAACAATGCCTGTCGGGCAATATCAAAATCTTCACGGGCCTCGGTTTGCCAGTTTGGTACATGCGGGTGTCGCCCTGATATGACAGTCTCCATGACTGTCGCGGGGAAAGCATCATCCGTTTTCTGAAACAGCATACTGCGTCGCAGTGCCAGCTGCCGCGGACTCAGTGATGAAGATGGTCTCGCATCAATAAGGACCTCGCCGGACTGAGGTGGACGCAGACCCGCGAGGGTCTCCAGCAGGGTAGTTTTACCTGAGCCGTTCGGGCCCAGGATGGACCAGGTTTCGCCAGCAGACATGCATATAGATAATGACCGGCAGAGTGTCCGGTCTTCGATGGCAACCGCCAGGTCATTAGTTTTCAGAAGGTAGGGTATGTCTGTGTCTGACATGGGATTTTGCAGTCCTGATTTTCATAACAGGCAGCTTTGTGATATACAGTCGCGCTCAACTTCGCTGCTGATGGTCCTGGTATTCAAACAGCGAAGTATACGATGCGAATGTCTCACTAATGAGCATTCAGTGTTAATGCAATAATAGGGTGAACTATGGCTGAAATGAAGCTGGATGACAAACCGATCAGAAACGAATCCTGTCATATGGAAGAGCTGGACGATGAGGTTTTGTTATATAACCCATCTAACAATAAAACGCTCTATATCAATAAATCGGCATCTGTGATCTGGCAGCTCTGCAATGGTGAGCAGACCACTGAAGAAATTATTAGCATGATTCAGGAAGCCTATCCCGGCGATAAAGAAGGCCTTCAGCGGGATATACTGGATACGCTTAACAGCCTCGCAGACAATGATGCGGTTAGCGTGATTTAATGTATACAAGAACACTAAGCTTTGGTGACAGCAGCATAGAAATTGTCACGCACAGCGATGAAACATCTGATCTTGTCGAAATGCTTTTCAAAGGCGTGCCGGAAGAAGGAATTAATCCTCCGCATGCGCGACTGGAAATCTCGCAGGACAGGGACCAAGACTACCGGCTGACCCGCGACGAAAAGCAGATATATAAGGGTGATTCCCTTGCCGCACTGGCAAATTCCTTAATGGACACCAGCATCTATAATCTGGCTGATAAATGTTCCAGCGGCTTATTGTTTCACGCAGCCTGCCTGAGCTGGAAAGGCAAGGGAATCATCCTGCCGGCCCAATCCGGGCACGGTAAGACAACCCTGTCAGCCTGGCTGTTATCTAACGGCTTTGATTATCTCACCGACGAACTGGTGTACCTGCCACTGGAGTCGCGCCAGGCGATGTGCTTCGGACGTCCGTTGAACGTCAAATACGGAGCACGAGAGATCATCAATGGTCTGCTAGGCGACAACAAGGATGATGAATCCATTGTGGCCGGGCCGATTGCCATGCTTGTACCACCAAGGCTGGTAAGGGCTGATAATAAGACTGTTGAACCAGAAGTAAATATGGTTTTCTTCCCGCACTACAGGGCAGATGCCGAGTTTAGCCTGGAAAAACTTACTGCCGCGCAAACGGGAATGGCACTGATGTCATGCCTGGTCAATGCACGGAATTTGTCAGCAGATGGTTTCCCTGCAACAGTAAGCCTGGCGAGAAAAGTGCCGGCCTATCAACTGACGTATCCTGATTTCGAAGGTGTGCTCGGTACGATTACCGGCTTGCTTGGAGAAAATTAGATTAAATTTTCAGTTTTCAGTAAAAGCTAAAATCATCTGAACACTGAACACTGAACACTGAACACTGAACACTGAACACTGCTCACCGCCCATCTTTCATCTGCACTACTCCCTGCCGCACCAGTTTTACTGCCAGTAATACCCACGGCGTGCCATGAAGTAACAGGTCAAAGATGTCAATCGGCTTTGAAAGTTCGCCACTGAACAGCATGCCGAGTTTTTCCAGCACATGCGGTTGCGGAGAAAAGGGGGCGAGGCCAAGTGTGAGGGCAATGATAAACAGGACTGATGTTGGTATTTGATCTATAAATTTCATCTGTATCTCGTTTCAGTTCTAGCTGTAATGCGAATGACTCAGGTGGGGCGATCTCAAATGCGGTGTCTGTCGTAAAAGTGAAGATGTTATCCACTGATGTTGTGTGCATGATTATACCTGAGGATTAAAGTCAGATATAATCTAATCTTCTTATGAGGCAGTATTACAATGAATGAAGAAACACTAAATAAAGATCTAGAGCAAACAAAGGGCATCATCCGTATGCTGGACCAGTTCGGTCTCGATGCTGAACAGCAAATTCGGATACTCGGCTTCCCGGAAGGTACCAAGACCAAGGTTTTACGGCAACACCGTGAAAATAAGCCGTTCCCGGATGACCAGGAAGTGCAGCAACGGGTCACATTGCTGGCCCATATTAGCGATGCTCTAAGGACCACATATCCAACTAATCCCCAGATGGCGCTATTCTGGATCAAGCAGAAAAATCGTCAGCTGGGCAATATTACGCCAGCAGAATTACTTGGCCGCGGCGCCCGCAACGATCTAATCTCGGTTCTCTCCTTGCTGGATTGCACTGTGCACTGGGATGTCAGCAGCGTGGCGAAATGAAGGCATCCAGCTTAAATTTTATAAGCCTGTAAACCAGTAATATTTAAGCTAATGGCAGCTTGACCTCGAACACAACACCGTTACCTGCCTCATTATTCCTTGCTACGACTGTACCACCATGGGCATTGGCTATTAGTTTTACGATGTATAGACCCATGCCCAGGTGAGACCGGCTGTCACCGGTCTGACGCAACGAAATCATCGGGTCAAATAATCTTTCCTGCATTCCTTCAGGCAGTGGCTTACCGATATTCATCACTTTCAAAATTGCCTGCTGGTACCAGACGCTGAGAGATATTGATACCGGTTGAGAAGGTACACAGAAATCCATCGCATTATCCAGCAGCTTATCGATCATTTGCGCGATGTGGTCGGGGCTTCCTTCGACGATCACCTGGTGTTGCGGCAGCTGAACGATAAAGCCCTGTTTGAATTCCGGGTGACTTTCCTGAAAGCCTTCAATGAACAGGGCAAGCATTTCATTCAGGTTGAATTTTTCGTGATGTTCGGTTTCCAGTGCTTCTTCCAGGTTGCCGGCCTCAGTCAGGCTTGCCAGCAGTGAGCCTAATCTGTTGACGCCATTCTGCGCTCGCGTCATATATTTGCTTTGCGAGACGACAGGGTGTTGTGTGCCGAGGTTTTCCAGCGATGAGTTGACCACGTTTAACGGATTATTGAGTTCATGCGCGAGCGTGTCAGGCATGCGCTCAAGATAGCGTGTGTAGTGGGATAGTCGGGCCAGCATCCCAGAAATACTGCGTGACAGGTCGCCGATTTCATCGCCGGCGTTTGTCTCAGGTATCGCGTTTACATCTCGCAGGCGACCATCCGGGTTGATGGCGTGGCCACTTGCCTTGCTCAGGCGCCGGATGCGCCGGGTGATTCTCCAGGCGAAGGTCATCAGGGCTGCGGCGACCAGTGCAAAGACGATTACTGTGATAGAAATCAGGTTTTGTAACAGCTGGTTTTGCAGTGTGATGATGCTATTGCTGCTGCGCTCTACAATAACCGCCCCGAGTATTTTGTCTTCATTTCGAATCGGATGTGCAGCCATCAATAATTCAGCTCTCTGGTCGACACTGCGCCTGCGGTCGGTTGCGGGTTTGCCTTCCAGAACCTGGTTGAACACTGCTTCATTGCGTTTACGCGTGTCATCCGGCAGGTCTTTGAATTCTGCGGCAGGTTCTTTAAGGATTTCCGTGAACAAAGGGGCAAGAAAGTTGTTCATCCAGAACTGTAGCGTTTTCATGTTTGATCCAGTTAGCTTTGTTTCGCTGTCTGCATCTGTAGTGAGGTCGCCAACAAGTGCACGAACATACTTGTTCTGGTCGATAACCCAGATTCGCGTTCCCGGTTTGTCCAGGCCATGAAGAATTCGATCTATCTCTGGCGATGATATACGCACTTTTCCAAGTTCGGTGCTGCTATTTGCGGCAGAGGTACCGAGCACGGTCTCCAGTGTTCGTTGTTTTGCATCATCTACATCTGCAATGGCTATCGCCAGGCGAGCATCACCAGACACCATTGTGCGTGGTAATCTAAGCTCTATTGCGTAACCCGTTTCCAGTGGCTGAAGATAGCCGACAATGCTGTAAATAGGGTCACCAGTTAGCGGGTATCGCCAATCTTCATCCATCGCATAAACATCCATACGGCCAGGCTTGGAGGCAATGACAGCGTATCGTGCCATCGTATCGTTGGCATCGCGAAGATAGATTCGTAAATAGTCACTATTGTCGAGTCTGCGGTAACTGGTGTCGCGTAAGACAAGATTGTCATCCTGGACGATAAAAAGGGCGTAAAGATATCGACCCCAACTCCCGAGAATATGATTGAACGATAAGTCGCTTTCCTTGTCTTCTGGTTTTCTTAACATCTTTGGCACTGAGTAATGCCCGGCGTTTTCTGCCAGTCGACCCCAGTCTTCAAGTTTGCCATCCATTGTTAGCGGATGATCCAGCCTCTTTACCTGTAGCTCACCGATATCGTTTTCTATACCGGTTCCTCTTTTTTCAGCGGAGAACAGTTCAGGACGATCATGCAGAACGGTCGCAATGGCACCAGCAGTCAATAATAATGCTTCTTCCTGACCCTGCAGGGCAAAGGCCTTCATTTCTCTGACATACTGATATCCCATCCATGGGATCAAAAGCAGGGTCAGGATTACCAGTAGAAGCTTATAGCGGATACTTACGCGAACCATCAACTCTTCCAGCGATAACCAACACCGAATACGGTTTGAATTGAGTCAAAACTGCTGTCAATTGCCTTGAATTTGTTGCGAATACGCCTGATGTATCCATTGATAGTGTTGTGCTCTACAAGGCTTTGCCGGGTAACCTGCATCATATGGTCATAGGTGCGGACATGACCGGGATGGCGGGACATTGATTCGACCAGCCAGTACTCTGTCAGGGTCAGGTTTAACGGCTGATTTTTCCAGTTGATGGACATGCTTTGCTGGTCAACCATCAGGTCACCGAGACGGTATATTTTGTCTACTGTTTCTGATTTTTCGCTTAATGTTTCTACGATACGGAACAGTGATGATACACGCACAGCAAGGTATTGCAGGTTTACCGGTTTAGTCAGGTAATCCCAGGCATCCAGGCGCAGGCCAGACACGGTGTCAATATCGCTGTCCCGTGCAGTAAGGAAGATAATTGGCAGATTCTTTGACATGCTGCGCAACTCGCGGCAAAGGTCAAATCCGCCATCTGGTTCATCTTCCAGCATGATGTCCAGTATTGCGAGGTCAGGGAGTTCTTCCTTGAAACCTTTCAGCGCTTCGCGTCTGTTTGGATAGGTCTTCACTTCGAAGCCGTGCATAGTCATGGCGTCAGCGTAGTTCTCACGCTGATCTGGATCATCCTCTACAATGGCAATTTTTCTACTCATATCGTTCCATTCTCCCGGAATGAAGGTTTTTCCCGTTTTTTCTAAGCATTTGGCGCGCAACAATATAATAGTGCTGCAGTGAAGTCAGTGATCAGTGAAAAAACCATTCTATTGCCATATTTGTACACTATATTGCCATCCCCTCGGAATACTGTCGCCAGTATGGTTTGTTTTACTATATCCAACCAGATGGGCAGCCCCTCAGCAAGCTGGAAACTGCCATAAAATTTTCAATATCAGGAGAAGGATCATGAGAACAAATGTCTTTGTACCGCTAACTGACGAAATCCTGTATGAACATCCTGAGTTATTATCTAATGGGATTGTTCCCTATCGTACCGGTTTACCCTGTTTACACTGGTTAAAAGATGCTGAAGTAGAGATCGAATATGCCGATGGCCACAGGCGTCAGATCAACGCATTAGCGAGTGCATCAGAAATAGAGGCATACGCCGAGCACGCAGCTTGATCACAGTTAATTCTAACCTATTTTTCAGTATGATTGTTTTATCTGTATAGCCTTGATTGTTTATCCCGGGGGTATACTGCAAGTGAATTAGATTTGGTATTTTACGA
>Ga0316192_10002364_pt1 | contig 13759 bp, 11 predicted proteins | sample MerIslwburrow_MG_FD_204931 | JGI IMG/M metagenome (GOLD analysis project Ga0316192, IMG submission 204931) | Coastal sediment microbial communities from Maine, United States - Merrow Island worm burrow | ecosystem: Environmental > Aquatic > Marine > Coastal > Sediment | place: USA: Maine...
TTCAGCTAATTCAACCTGATCATTTTTAAGCTCACTTAAATCGTTGATCGTTTGCTCCAACTCTAATTCAAATTTCATTTTCTTAAATAATTCAAGTGCCCTTTCTAACTCTCTTTCAAAATTTTCTTCTTTGAAGTCCAGATTATCAAGTAATTGTTTGATTTCGTTTAAATCTTTCTTTTCTTCCATGAGCTTACTTAATTCTTCATAAAGCTTCTTTGTTTCTTCATCTAATAACTCTTCCATTAAATTTTGGAGTTGTTCAACTTTTTGCTTTAGATCTTCATCCAGTTCCGAAAATTTTTCCTGTTTTAGATTATTGGCTTTATTTAGATCAAGTAGCTTCTCAATCTCCTCTTCCAATGACTGCCGTTCTCTTATCAGATCTTCAATTAATTTCTGATCCTGCCAGCTCATTTGGTTTTTCCCTTTCAGTCTATTTTCTAATTCCTCAATCTTTTCATTAAGTTCCTTGGCTTGCTCTAAACTTCTATCAATTTGATTTTTAGCTATTTGAGACGATTTCTTTAAATCTTCCTTTCTTTCTTTTTTATCTGGAATCCTAAAATAGTAAGTACCAGTTTTTGTTCGTTTCCTACCATTAATTCTGTCATTATCTCTTACCTCCAGGTAAAACTCAATCTGATCTGAATCCTTTAAGGATAAACTATCAATGTTCCAGTTAAAAAAATAGCCCTGAGAGTTTTTCGAGTGATCAATAGAAATGGGAATATATGATACCGGATTCTTTGCCTTTTCAGATATGATCTGGTAAAAGAGCCGCAAATCTGAAAAACCATAATCATCGGAAATCGTTCCTCCTAGAATCATATAGTCATACAATACGGTATCGGTATATTGATTGACAGATATTTTGGGAAACTCATCAGGTATTACCTCAAGATGGTAAAGAATTTTTTCCTTATTTTGAGTATACTGGTTCTGAAGTTTAATTTCATACGGGCCCGATTCAACAACTTCCTTATTTGCTATAAATATCTGATTATCAATGCTTTCCAATTCAATATTGTCACCTTTCTCTCCAAAGGAAACATATACTTTATCAGAAAAAATCGTTTGAAATGTCCAATTAACTTTAGTTCCTTCAGGTACCTGCAAATTTCCAATATTACTTAATTTTTCGGGCGATCGTTTCAGATAAGGAGGGAAATCCAGATCAACATTAAAATTTCTAATATTTGGTCGATCAACAACATTAATATCAAATGTTTCGGAATTAAATCCTGCAGCTTCAAATTGAAAGGATGTGTTTTTTGCAATTTTTTTTATGGTATACGTATAGTCGGTTTTGTTGCTTGAGTTTAACTTGACTTTTCGTTCACCAAACATAATGTATACATTTTCAGGAATCACCTCCCCTTGAATACTTAAATCAAGAATAAAATCCTCATTTTTAAATGCCATTAAATTTTTATTGTTCAATATGTAATTGAAAGGAGCAACAGGAATATATTTTTTCTCAAAATTTACAATTCTACTAGTACCATCTTTAAAAAATGTAGGATAAGATAATCCCAATATCGATACCAGAAAAAAGGGCACAATCAGGTAAATAAGATATTTCCTGTTATCATTAAATGAAATTGCCTGATTAAATTGAATATTTTCAACTGTTTTGGACTTTTGATTTATGCTGGCAAGTACTAATGAATTCTTTTCGGGATCAAGTTGATACAATTGAAGTATATTGAGAAGCTTGTCACTAATATTTGGAAAAAATCCACCAATCTGCTTAGCAGCATCTTCATTACTGATTTGCAATGAAGCGATAAATATTCTTATTAGAGGTAGTAAAATCCATTTGAAAAATACGATAGCAATAATAATCAAATAGGAAAAGAAGAGAAAACCACGGACATACGAATTAAACCGTCCAAAGTATTCAAGAGTATTGTAAAACAAATACGCAAATAACAATAGGGATAGGGAAAGTATTAATCCTTTCACAAAGAAATTCAGGTAATACTTTTTTTTATATGATAATATATTTTTTTGAATAGAGTTACTCACTACTCCATATAATGTTTTAATAGTATTTTAAAATAACTAATTTAGTTTCTTCGGCTGAGCAACGTATACTTCACTGAAATCCCTGAATTGCATTGGATTATTTGGAAAGTTTTTAACATATGATTGAATAAGCCTATATCCTTCATCATACCATAATACAACAATAGGTGCATCTTTAATCAATACTTTTTCAGCCTTTTTAAACAAAATATTAGCTTCTTCAATAGATTTTGCTTTTAGAGCTTGCCTATAAAAGTCATCAAATTGATTGTTTTTATATCTTGCTATATTAGGATACGATATCCCTTGTTTATTGTTTGGAACATTTTTCCCATAGAATACCCAAAGAAAATTTTCGGCACTGGGAAAATCAGCAACCCAACCTGCACGTATTAGTTTAAAGTCACCCTGATAACTTTTTTCAATTAGTTGCGCAAAAGGTAAAATGGTAAGTTCAATATTAATATTCAGATTATCTTTAAGTTGTTTTTGAATTTCAACAGCAACATTTGTATTTCTTTCTCCTTCAGGGTTCAGTAACATTTCAACTTTTGGGAAATTCTTTCCATTCTTATAACCTGCTTTTGAAAGAAAGTATCGGGCGGAGTCAACATTTAATTTATAACCATTGATATCACTGATGTCATAATCTGTCAAGACCGGTGGGGTAATACCATGGAATCCAGGAGCATACCCTTCGCCATTTAACACGAAATCCAAAATTTTCTCCCTATCAATTGCATAGCTAAAAGCTTTTCTAACATTAATATTGCTGAATAAATTGTCCTGCAGATTAAAACTCAAAAACTGAGTCATCATCTCAGGTACACGCTGTAGTTCATATTCCTGATAGGGCACTTGGTTTTCAGAAAGGCTTTCTTCAAGAATTTCTATGATATAATCTGTAGGCAACCGATAAATCATATCAAGGTTTCCCTTTCGAAATTCAAATAACTCAGTTTTCTTATCTTTGATAAATTGAATACTTAGGGCATCCAGAAAAGGCAATTGATTTCCAAAAGCATCCTTCCCATGATACCTTTCATTTTTCTTTAATATTATAGAGATATCTTCATCTACACTCGAAATATAAAATGGCCCGGTCCCAACGGTTTTTATACGCATCTCTAAGCCATATTTCTCTTCTGCCTCTTTAGGATAAATAAAACAGCCAGGCATTGCCAGGTTAACAAGAAAAATTGAGTTAGGCTCTATCAAATCTAATTCGACTGTATAACGATCAATTACTTTTATTCCGGAAACGTCAAATCCGGGAACCTGCTCATTTTCAGTGGCATTATAATACCTGTCAGCACCCTTCAAAATATTTTTAAAAATGGATGTAAAGAGCTGGTTATTAATGTTTTGAGTACATAATTTGGTAAAACAATAACTGACATCAGCTGATGTTAATTCACGCCCCTTTCCATCAGGAAAGCAGGGATCATCATGAAAGAATACATTCTCTTTAATTTTAATGGTATACAAAGTACCACTTTCATCAACTGTATAACTTTCCGCCAGACACGGTATAACTTGCAGAGATTCATCATCGAACTTGAACAAGCCTTCATATACCTGTGAAGCAACACGATATGAATAGGCGTCAGTAATGTTATGAGGAAACAGGTTTTTTATATATTCGGATTCGTTAAGCCTGAATATACCACCATAGTTACGATCTCCTAAAGCCTTTATAATTTGTGTTTCATCATTGCTGTCTTTTGGCCCACTACAAGATTGAGAAAATAATAAAACAAATGCTGAACAATACAATAGTATATTTTTCATGACGGATTAGCTATTTTGAACATCACAAAACAAATTTAAATATATTTCAGTCAAATTCTAACATGACAGGACAATGGTCTGAATGAACAACCTTCTGAAGAATTTCTGCAGATCTCAACCGATCCTTCATATCACTTGTAGCCATATGGTAGTCAATTCTCCATCCGAGATTCTTTACCCTTGCATTGAATCTGAAACTCCACCAACTATATTGATGAGGTTTCTGATTAAAAAACCTGAAAGTATCAATAAATCCGGTTTCAAGGAATTTTGTTACCCAGGCTCGTTCTTCAGGAAGAAAGCCGGACGAATTTTTATTGGAAACCGGATTGTGAATATCAATCGGATTATGACAGATATTATAATCTCCAGAAATAATAAGCGGTGAAATAGTTTTCTTAAGCTCACTTATATAAGATATAAAGAATTCAAGGAATTCCATTTTAAAAGATTGGCGCTCTTCTCCACTGGATCCTGAGGGTATGTAGACGCTCATAATAGAAAAATCTCTAAAATCAGCACGAATTATTCTGCCTTCTTTATCATAGAGATCTTCACCACAACCATATACAATCTTCTCAGGCTTTACCTTTGATAAGATGGCAACTCCACTGTAACCTTTTTTTTCTGCGGAGTGTACATAAACATTGTATCCTAAATTTTCAAACTTGGCAATGTCAATTTGATTTTCCTGTGCTTTCAATTCTTGAAGACATACAATATCAGGTTGATTTTCTTCAAGCCAATCAATAAAACCCTTATTGAATGCAGATCTTATACCATTCACATTATATGAGCACAATTTCATCTATTTGTCCAATTCATTATTAAAGTATTCAATTATATGCATTTTAAGTAACTTTTCCTGTTCCAGCATATCAAAATGGGGCAGTTTCTTTATCAATTTCCAGTGAGGCCATCCATCCTGATCCAATCCTTCAAGCTGATAATATCCGGATTGGCTTAACAATTTACATATTGCAATATGTATCAGATCCTGCTTTTCTTCTTTTGTAAATACTTTTTTGCCTTTTCCCAGTTCGTGAACGCCTATAATAAATAGAACATTATTTACATTTGCCGGACGTTTGCCAAAAGATTTTTCCACTTCATCAAGCACAAGTTCCCAATTTCGGTGAAAATCAAGGTCTTTTTTATACATCACTATTTAATTGATCCCAATAATCAATTGCCTTTCGAAGATGAGGGATAACAATCGTTCCTCCTACAAGAGTAGCTACCGACATGGCCTCAAGAACTTCGTCAGTGTTAAATTGAAGTTCGTAACATTTTCCCAGGTGATACTTTACACAGTCATCACATTTTAAGACCAGGGAAGTAGTTAATCCTATTAATTCTTTGGTTTTCGAGTCAAGTGCCCCTTCCAGAAAGGCATTGGTATCCAGGTTAAAAATGCGCTTAATAATTTTATTATCACTATCCAGAAGGCGTTGGTTCATTCGACTTCTGTATTCATTGAATTCTTTAATATTATTCATTATCTTCAAGAAGTAACCAGCAAATATATTCTATTCATCTAAAATAGGGTATTTTTTATTTACCAGTTATGATTAGTGATTTTATCTCCTTATTATACCCAAGGGTTTGTGAACTTTGTGGGCAAGGAATGTCAAGGGCCGAGAAACTTATATGTGTAAAATGTAATTTCCAGCTACCAAGATTTCAAAATCAGTTAGAACCACAAAAGTATATCCATAATTTTACGGGCTCTAATTTTTACGATTGTTTCTTTTCATATCTCAAATATTATAAAAAAGGAATCAGTCAAACATTATTGCATAAACTGAAATATGAAAGCAAGCCGGATATAGGTGAATTGATAGGGTTTTGGCTGGGGAATGATATTAAAATAGTAAATCAAGTCGACAGGTTTGATTTAATTATTCCAGTTCCACTACATTTAAAAAAAATAAAAAAAAGAGGATATAATCAATCTGATTCTATTGCGAAAGGGCTTTCAAAATCTACAGGAATAAACTGGTCAGCCAGGATATTATTACGAAACACCAATAATTCTACCCAGACTAATAAAAGTCGAATTGAAAGAATTGAAAATGTATCTGGCATTTTTTGTATTAAAAATAATTCCAGAGTGGAAGCCAGAAAAATATTATTAGTAGACGACGTTATTACAACCGGTGCGACAATGAATGCCTGTGCGGAGCTATTATTGAAAGAAGGTGCTTCAAAGATCAGTATTGCAACGATTGCAATTGCAAAATAAAACCCAGTTCCGAAACCGAAACTGGGCTATACTTACTTATATTTTATTATATATAAATTAATAATTTGAACCAGCTCTAATCATGGCACAACGGAAACCTATGGTAGCGGTAGCAGAATCTTCAGAAAGAAATCTTCTGGTACCTGGTGCCAGCCAGTAGGCAATATCAGCCCATGAACCGCCTTTATATACTCTTGCCCGGTCACTTATTAAAGACTGTCTGCCCTGGTAATCATACCATGTTTCCGGGTCATCAATATTTGCATTTTGAGTTGCATTTCTATCAGCAGGACTTCTTCGTACCGGATTAAGATCCTGTACATCCTGGTATGAAAGTGGACGATAAACATCCAATACCCATTCATTCACATTACCTGCCATATTATATAGCCCGAAATCATTGGGCGGATACTCATAGATATAAGCTGTTATCATAGCTCCATCATTCAATTTACCTGCAATACCCGCATAATCACCACGGCCTCTTTTGAAGTTTGCAAGGAAAAATCCCATTTCTTTACCATAAGGATTACGTAAAGCATGACCATCCCATGGATATATCCGGTTATGCGTTTGATTTTCATCCATCCATTGTGTTCCTATCTGGGCAACAGCAGCATATTCCCATTCTGCCTCTGTAGGAAGTCGATAGTCAGGAAGAACAACACCTGTCTCCAAGGGAATTCTACCACCTGTTTCAGCAGGAAGATCTTCCAGACCAGCATCAGAAGCGAGTTTCTGGTTTACTACGGCTGTTCTCCAATTGCAATAATCAACTGCTTGTCTCCAACTAACACCTACTACAGGATAGAACCTGAAACCAGGATATCTGAAATAATGATCTTCATAAGGATCATTAAATGCAAGGTCACGAGCCCAAACGGATGTATCAGGAAGAGCAGATTCATATGCAACTCTTGGTGAATCAAGTTTTACATAATTTAAATACTCCAGCCAATGTATATTGGCCACTTCTGTTTCGTCCATGTAAAAAGAAGCTACTGTTACAGTTCTTTCAACATTGTCACGGAAGGTTAATATATCTTCCTCAAATGCACCAAGTACAGTTCGGCCTCCTTCAATAAATACTAAGTTAGGACCCTCTGGCTGTCCACGATAATCAGCGACCTGGAATCCTTCTTCGGAATTATATTCTAATCCTGTTGCTGTACTGTATTTTCCGGGATTGGTAGCCGTTGGTGTACCGCCACCTTTACCGCATGAATACATTACGCCTGCAACAACAATTAAAGTAAGAATTGTTTTCGTGGAATGAATTAAATTTTTCATAATAAAATTTTATTCAATACGTACACACCTGTTTAAATACACAAATTATAACTGCTGAACAATCTCTTCAGCGCATAAAACTAAATAAGATTCAGCCAAAATCAGCCGAAAATCTGAAACAATATTACAAGAAAAACAAAACAAATGTTAAATTTTTAATGAATTATTACAATTTTCTAAGAATTTGACATTCGTTATGTATATATATAATCGCGTTTTATTGAAAATATTGTATTTGGTATCAAGTATTTTCAATAATCGCATTAAATATAATTTTCACATCTTCCACTTTTTTAATATTGTTTATTACCAGGAGAGGCTTATTTTTCACTTCTTTAAGTATGCATCGGCTATGATTTGCTTTGATATAGCTCAGTATTTTACCAAAAACAGGTGAATTATAAAAGACCGCATTTTCAGGATCAATAAAAAAGGCTTTGAGGCTGTTGTTTTTTAACGTAAGCCTTTCAATTCCCAACTTTTCAGCCAACCATCTTGTTCTTACTGTTTCAAATAAGCTTTGAACTTCATCAGGGATAGAGCCAAATCTGTCTTCCATTTCCTTAATAAAATCCGTAAGCTCAATTTCTTCATCAATATTATCCAGTCGTGAATATAAGTTTAAACGCTCACTTATATTGGTTACATAATCTTCCGGAATAAGCATTTCAAAATCAGTTTCAATAATACAATCTTCTGAAAGAAGGTCTGCTTTTTTCTTTAAGTCTTCTTCAAACAAATGTTTAAATTCACCCTCTTTCAATTCCATAATCGCTTCATCCAAAATCTTATGATAAGTGTCGAATCCAAGGTCAGAAACAAACCCACTTTGTTCTCCTCCAAGCAAATTACCAGCTCCTCTTATATCCAAATCACGCATTGCCACCTTAAAACCATCTCCCAACTCTGAAAACTCTTCCAATGTCCGTAATCGCTTACGTGCTTCCGCTGTAAGGCCGGATATTGGTGGTGATAAAAGGTAGCAAAAAGCTTTTTTATTTGAACGACCTACCCGGCCTCTCATCTGATGGAGGTCGGATAATCCAAACATATGTGCATGGTTGATGATAATAGTATTTGCATTGGGAATATCGAGGCCGGATTCAATAATATTGGTGGATACAAGAATGTCATAGCTTCCTTCAATGAATTTTAGCATTATTTTTTCTAATAATTCTCCTTTCATCTGTCCATGAGCTACAGCTATTCGGGCTTCAGGGACCAGCTTGAGTACAATATTTGCAATTTCATCAATGTCTTTTATTCGATTATGTACGAAAAATACCTGTCCTCCTCTTCGAATTTCAAAACTGATAGCATCCCGAATTATTTCTTTGTCAAAAGTATAAGTTTCAGTTGTTACGGGCTGCCTGTTTGGTGGAGGGGTAGCAATAATGCTCAAATCCCTTGCTCCCATTAAAGAAAAATGTAAGGTTCGAGGAATAGGAGTTGCTGTCAGGGTTAAGGTATCAACATTAACTTTGATTTCTTTTAATTTATCCTTAACCCCTACGCCGAACTTCTGTTCCTCATCTACAATCAATAGGCCAAGATCATTAAATGAAAGTTTTTTACTTACCAGCCTATGTGTGCCTATTATAATATCAGTTTTCCTTTCCTTCAGATTTTCAAATGTCTTTTTTGCAGCCTGCGCAGATTTAAATCGGCTGATATATTCAATATTAACGGGAAAATCTGCCAGCCGCTCACAAAAGGTGCGATAGTGCTGAAAAGCTAATATCGTAGTAGGCACTAAAACAGCAACTTGTTTGTTGTCACATACAGCCTTAAAAGCTGCCCTTATGGCAACTTCTGTTTTTCCAAAGCCAACATCTCCACAAACAAGGCGATCCATGGGATGAGGCTTAATCATATCCTTTTTCACCTCCTCCGTTGCTTTACCCTGGTCAGGAGTATCTTCATAAATAAAAGATGATTCCAATTCAGCCTGTAAAAAACTATCATTGCTAAACGAAAATCCGGGATTTGCTTTTCGCTTGGCATATAATTTTATTAAGTCAGCGGCAATATCCTTGACCTTTCTTTTTACTTTTTTCTTTTTCTGGTCCCATTCCTGCGAACCAAGTTTGCTCATCACAGGTGGCTTACCCTCTTTACCTGTATATTTTGAAATTTTATGCAGAGATTGGACGCTAACATAAAGCAAGTCATCATCTTTATATATTACCCGTAAAGCTTCCTGTTCCTTTTTGTTGATAGTTACCTTATCTAAACCCACAAACCTGCCAATACCATAATCAATGTGTGTAACGTAATCACCAGGCTGAAGTGTTTGTAGCTCACGAAGTGTTATGGACTTAGTTTTAGAATATTTCCTTTTGGTTTTATATCGGTGAAATCGTTCAAATAACTGATGATCAGTATATACAGCTATTTTGGTTTGATCATCCAAAAAACCACTTCTTAATTCTAAAGGAATTGTCTCAAACTTTATATAGGGATTTATTTCTTCAAAAATCGTTGTAAGCCTTTCAATCTGATTTTCAGATTCTGCTGAAATAATATTCCTATACCCCCTTTCCTGATTGGATTCAAGATTTTTACCCAAGAATTCAAAGTTTTTACTAAAGGATGGCTGGTGATTTGATTTCAATTCGATGACCTTAGAATCTTTCAAATAGAACCGGTTTCCAAACTCAATACGTGTAAACTCTTTGATGTTTTTTCCAAACGACAGATGGGATTCAAATAAATTTTTTGGTGGAAGTACCACCCGGGTTTTAGCACTGGTATTGATCAATGATTCAAATAGATCTTTAGCCTTATCAAAATATTCTGAAATAACATTCAATGTGAGATCGTAATCTTTAATCCATATTTTGGTATTTCTTGGAAGAAATGTTAGAAAGGAATCCATGTTTTCATCCTTTAACCTGGTTTGTACATTAGGAATAAGATGTATTTCTTTTAGAAAATCTATTGAAAGTTGGGTATCCGGATCAAATGTACGAATGCTTTCAATTTCCTGCCCTATAAGTTCTATCCGATACGGAAGTTCATTTGCATATGAAAACACATCAATAATTCCACCTCTGGTTGAAAACTGCCCTGCTTCATATACAAAATCGGTTTTTTCGAAATCGAATGAGATCAGTTGATCAATAAAGATCTGACTGTTGATGACTGACCCGGTGGAAAGAGTATGTGTATTTTGTAGTAATGATCTTTTGTTTATAACTTTTTCTGCCAAAGCTTCAGGATAGGTTACAATTAATTCACCCTTAGCATGTTTATGGTTTATCCGATTTAAGATTTCTGCACGAAACAATACATTTGCATTTTCAATTTCCTGTACATCATAGGGTCTCTTAAAAGATCCGGGAAAGAGAAATATTTCCTTTTCTGGCAGAAGATTCTGTAAATCATTTTGAAAATAGGCCGCTTCTTCCTTATCATGAAGAATATAAAGATAATTCTGATGCCCTAAATGATAAATCGCTGATGCAAGTACAGCATCAAGACTTCCATGTATACCTTTAAGTTGAAGGCTTTGCTTCTCATTTGGTTTGATTTCCTCAGCAATTGTCTGAATATAGCTGTCAGTGGTGAATAATTTTATAAAATCTTTATTTTTCAAGACTTTTCATTTTAGGCAAAAATATCATCAAATTAAATAAATGATGAAAAAGAAGTTTTTTTTTAAATAATATAAAACCATAAAGCCATAATATCGGTTTAATAATACTACTTATCAGGAGCAATCAGGATGGAAAGGAAAAAAATAGATTCGGAAAACAATGTAATCAGGAATTTAAAAGAGATAGAAAAGATGCATCCACATAAGATGTTAACTTTTTTATTTCTATTTGGTAATCTATTAATTTTTACTTATTTGCTAATTTCACTTACAATAGAATTGGCTCTTGATTCAGAAATTACTGCAAATATTAATATCCCCAAATTCTTCATAATTGGATCATTCGAAATACTATTTTCTGGCTATATCCTGAGTGGACTGATCGAAGCATTTCAAAACGAAGATAATGATACCATCAGGAAAAAAGTGTTCGCCATTTTTCTTACAGGAGGAGTTTTTTTTATTTTTCAGAGTATCGGTTGGCTTGAGTTGATATTTCTGGGAGTTCGTTTCAGCTCCAATATTTTGGGCACTTATTTATATTTGATTTCTGGATTTCACATGATAAGTGTGTTAATTGGCATTGGAGTATTTGCTTATTTCTTATACAAAACAAGAAATATTCATACAGATGGAGTTTCTAAACTAATTTTTTTTACTTCTCCCTATGAAAAAACTAAATTAGAGATAATTATCATATATTGGCGATATATATTCATTTCATGGATTTTCATTAATACCTGGCTTTTATTTATAATATAGTATATGAAATTTTTTTTTCTGTTTTATCTTTTTTTAATCACCTTTCAGGAAGATCTACCAAATGTTATATCCAAGTATGATTCTAATGCCAGATTTATCTGGGTCTTTTCTGCCAGTATAAATTCTGAGAAATATAATGAGTCTTTAATGTTATTGACCAAAGATCCTTTGGGACTCGACAAGAGAAATACTTTTATCATTGAATTGTTCCCTGAAGGTGGAATAGGACCTGATGGAAAGCCTATTGGAGAAGATGAAATTAAATTAATCAGAAATCATTTTTTACTGAAACCTACTGAATTTAAAATTATTCTAATGGATCTTGAGCATAAGGAAATTTATCGTTCAGATAAACCTATTTCCTGTAAAGAAATTTTCGATCGTTTTGATTCAGAAGATAAATAATCAGGGATTTTTATAATGTCGATAAAAAATTCTTTCTATTTCTTCAACTGAAATTATATGCCGGGGAATGTCAATAGCTTTATCAATAATTTCAAGTAAAGCTTCCTTCTTTAATTTCATTTTCAATCCCAGTTTCAAACAAAATTCTTTTTCTTCAGGAGCAATAATGCGATCAATCCCCATCAGAATAATCAGCCGATGGTATTGCATCATTACCTGGTACATATCTTGAGAAGGTATGAATTCTACTTTTTCTGTTTTATCTTTAATTATTTTCAAGTCATCCCTGCTAATCCCAAGGCGATCAGCTACGGAGCTAATGAAATTGATTTCAGTTAAATTTTCACTTCCATCAATCCTCGAAAGGTTTATCAGGTCGTTCAAGTGGCTTATTTTTTCTTCAAAATATTGATCCATATAAATATCTGGTTAAGAAGATTCTGAGTTAAATTAATCAATGTATTTTTGCCTTTTCAACATATCCATAATTCTATCAGACGTCAATTAATTGATTATCGGGATGTATGGAATATATTGTTATAGAACGATTTAAAGATATGATTATTTGGCTAATATTAGAAAATAAATAGCGAGTTGATTATGGATGATTTTGAAATAATAATAATTGGAGGAGGCCCCAATGGCCTGGCATGTGCTATAGAGGGAATTCAGAAAGGATTAAAGGTATTGGTTATTGAAAAAGGTACTATTACGGAATCTATCAGCAGGTATCCTTTTCAAATGAAATTCTTCTCTACGGCCGATAATATAGCTATTGGTAATATTCCTTTTACAATTAATAGTCCTAAGGCAACCAGAGAGGAAGCTTTGAATTACTATCGAAATGTAGTGGAATTTTATAAGATTCCATTACGCTTATATTGTAAGGTTGAAAATATATTGCGAAAAGATGGATTCTTTCATTTAGAAACGAATACGGGGAATACTTATAGGTCAAAAAATGTGGTGATTGCTACCGGGTATTTTGATTTTCCAAGAAAGCTACATGTACCAGGTGAAACATTACCTCATGTAAAACATTATTATGATGAACCGTATCCCTATGCTCATAGAAAGATTGCAATTATCGGTGCTGGAAATTCGGCCGTTGAGGCAGCATTGGATCTTTATAGGCATGGTGTTGATGTATCATTGATTGTAAGGGGAGAAAGCATGAAAAAAACTGCAAAATACTGGCTCATTCCAGATTTAATGAATCGTATCAAAGAAGGAAAGGTCAAGGCTTTCTACAATCATCAAATATTGGAAATAAAATCAGATCATATTGTAGCAAAGGACTTGGTAAAAAATCAGAAAGCGACTATATCTGCAAATAATGTATTTGTTTTGACAGGGTATTTACCAGATGTAACATTCATGAAACAGGCAGGAATTGAAATTAAAAAAGATAGTTTAGAGCCTTCTTTTAATGAAGAAACATATCAAACCAATATTGAAGGCCTATATGTTGCCGGAACGGTTACCGCCGGAATACGTACAGAAAAAGTATTTATTGAAAATGGGCGTCTGCATGGGAAATTCATAATTGACGACATAATTCAAAAAAAAACTAAAGCTCATTAAGATCAATTTTAGTACTTCCTTCAACAGGTATTTTTACCCGAATTCCGTAGGCT
>Ga0316192_10002368_pt1 | contig 13753 bp, 16 predicted proteins | sample MerIslwburrow_MG_FD_204931 | JGI IMG/M metagenome (GOLD analysis project Ga0316192, IMG submission 204931) | Coastal sediment microbial communities from Maine, United States - Merrow Island worm burrow | ecosystem: Environmental > Aquatic > Marine > Coastal > Sediment | place: USA: Maine...
GGCATGCCAAAGGCCAGGGATGCGAGAATCACCAACTTGTGTGCGGCATCTATGCCTTCCACGTCAAAGGTCGGGTCCGCTTCCGCGTAACCCAGGGCCTGTGCCTCCGCCAGCACGTCAGCAAAATCCCGACCCTTGTCGCGCACCTCACTGAGAATAAAGTTGCCAGTACCGTTGATAATACCCGCCAGCCACTCGATGCGATTACCCGCCAGCCCCTCTCGCAGGGCCTTGATAATCGGAATGCCGCCCGCCACAGCCGCCTCGAATCGCACACTCACCCCGTGCTCTTGCGCCAGGGCAAAAATCTCGTTACCGAACTCGGCGATCAGTGCCTTGTTGGCCGTCACCACGTGCTTGCCATTGCGGATCGCTTCCTCGGTAAGTTCGCGAGCCACTGTGGTGCCACCGATCAGTTCCACCAGAATATCCACCTCGGGATCACGCGCCACATCGAAAATATCCCGACTGACGCGAGTATCACCCAGGGCACAGTCGGGATTGTCCCGCCGCGCACCGACATGAATAACCTGCAGCACTGTCTGGGCGCGAGCGGCTATCGGTTGTGCATTCCTGGACAGCACATTGAAGGTGCCCGCCCCCACAGTGCCGAGACCGCAGATTCCTATTTTGACTGGTTTCAAACTCATACCTGTATTTGAGAATAACCTTTAATAGCGCTCGCGCTCAGGCGAAGCCATCGTTCTTGATCATGCGCTTGATGTTGCGAATCGCCTGGCGTGTCCGGTGTTCATTCTCGATCAGGCCAAAGCGTACATAATCCTCGCCGTATTCGCCAAAGCCAATACCCGGGGAAACCGCAACCTGGGACTCTGCCAGTAATTTCTTACTGAACTCCAGCGAACCCATGTGGCGATAAAACTCCGGCAACCGGGCCCATACAAACATGGTGGCACGCGGCGGCTTAACCGGCCAACCGGCGGCCTTCAACCCGTTGCACAGCACATCCCTGCGCGACTGGTACATGGCGTTGATTTCCGACACGCAGGATTGGTCGCCCTCCAGTGCCGCGATCGCCGCCACCTGAATCGGGGTGAACATACCGTAATCCAGATAGGATTTGATGCGCGCCAGGGCGCCCACCAACACCTTGTTGCCACAGCAAAAGCCCACGCGCCACCCCGGCATATTATAGCTCTTGGACATGCTGAAGAATTCCACCGCCACGTCCCGCGCTCCCTCCACCTGTAAAATAGAAGGCGCCACGTAACCGTCGTAACAAAGATCCGCGTAGGCCAGGTCCTGCACCACCCAGATGGAGTGCTCCCTGGCGATGGCGACGACTTTTTCGTAGAACTCCAACTCGACACAATGGGCTGTGGGATTAGAGGGGAAATTCAGCACCAGCATCTTGGGCCGCGGCCAGCTGTTATGAATCGCCTTTTCCAGCTCGTCGAAGAACACGTTCTCGTCCTCACCCATGGGCACATGACGAATATCCGCTCCGGAAATCACGAAACCGTAAGGATGAATAGGATAGGAGGGATTCGGCACCAGAATGGCATCACCCGGGCCGGTAGTGGCCAGCGCCAGGTGCGCCAGCCCCTCCTTGGAACCCAGGGTGACAATCGCCTCGGACGCGGGATCCAGGGTCACGTCATAGCGCCGCTGGTACCAGTCGCAGATGGCCTTACGCAGGCGCGGGATCCCCTTGGACTGGGAGTAGCGATGGGTATCTCCGCGCCGGGCGGTTTCTATCATCTTGTCGACAATATGAGCAGGGGTAGGCTGATCGGGGTTACCCATGCCGAAATCGATAATATCTTCGCCCGCGGCCCTGGCCTGCTGCTTCAGGTCGCCGATAATATTGAAAACATAAGGGGGGAGGCGTTCAATACGCCGAAACTGGTCGTCCACGTTACACCGGGCCTGCTGAGCGCCCCTGACAGGGCGCGGTCATTTAAAAAGGTGGCAAACAGTACTGAGTCAGCCCCAAACTGTCAACGCAGCAGCGCTGCCGCAGGCAATATTGACGGTATTGATATCGCCCGGGGTGAGGCCCGGGCAGGGCCTTTACGCTCAGTTGAGGCCCAGCGTCACCATCAACTCATCTGCAGACTGGTAACCGGGAATCATCTGGCCACTCTGGGTGATGATGGCGGGAGTGCCGCGCACGCCCAGTTGCTGACCCAAAAGGTACTGCTGCGCGATCGGGTTATCATCGCAGGCCTTGGCAGTCACCGCCTCCTTATTTTTCAGCTTGGTGAGTGTATCCTGGGGGTTGTCCGCACACCAGGCACTGGCCAACTGGCGATAGCCGTCCGAGTCCACACCCGCCCGCGGATAGGCCAGGTAGCGCACTTCCACACCCTGCTTGTTGAGCGCGGGCACTTCACGGTGCAGTTTCTGGCAGTAAAAACAGGTCACATCGGTAAAGACGGTGATATAAGCGCGGGGCTCACCCTCGGGCGAAAACACGATCATGTCTTCTTCGGCTATGGCATCCACCTTTTCCTTACGCTCTCCGTCACGGCGCTGCTCTGCCAGATTGACATAGCCCTCGGGGCCCACCTGGTAGAGGTCGCCGAGAAGGAAATGATCGCCACTTGCCGTGGCGTAGACCAGGGGGCCGCCGTTGGCGAACTGCACCTGGTACAGGCCGGGCAGCTCACTGGCAGTAACGCTCTCCACCTTCAGGCCCATAGCGGGCACTTCGAGTTTGGCGCGCAATTTGTCCTGCAAGGCCTGCTCCACCGGCTCCCCCGCAAACACCAGGGTGGCCATCAAGGCCAGCGCGGCGACCAGCGCCCTTGTCATTACTCGAAACATCATGTTTTTTCCTCTGCATGGGCGGGTAATACCCACCGGTTGATTCGCCGTTGATCCATTGGAACAGCGCCTGCCGCTTTAGTTCCTTAACCGCGCGGGTGATGCTCCGCGTGCAGTTCCTGCATGCGCTGCTTGGCCACGTGGGTGTAGATCTGCGTGGTACTGAGATCGCTGTGCCCCAGTAGCATCTGCACCACCCTCAGATCCGCACCGTGATTCAGCAAATGGGTGGCAAAGGCATGGCGCAGGGTATGAGGAGACAGGTCTTTATTGATGCCCGCGCGCTGGGCATAGATTTTAATACGATACCAGAACGTCTGGCGAGTCATTTGCCGACCTAAACGACTGGGAAACAGCACATCGCAGGGAATTCCCTTGAGTAACTCCCCGCGCGGGCCCGCGAGGTAGCGCTGCAACCAGTCCAGCGCCTCTTCTCCCATGGGCACCAGGCGCTCTTTGTTACCCTTGCCGAATACCCGCACCACACCCTGGTTAACGCTGACCTGCACCAGTTGCAGGCTGGTCAGCTCACTGACCCGCAAGCCACAGGCATACAGCAGTTCCAGCATGGTGCGATCGCGATGCTCCAGGGCCACATCCAGATCCGGCGCCTGTAACAGGCGGTCGACTTCGGCCTCCGAGAGCGACTTGGGCAGGGGCCTACCCAGCTTGGGGCTATCCACGTCCAGGGTGGGGTCCACGGTGATCCGCCCCTCCCTGAGTAAATAGTGATAGAAACCCCGCATACAGGACATAAATCGCGCGGTGGAGCGCTGTGACTGCCCCTGCTCCAGCCTGGCGCCCAGGTACGCCTGCAATTGCGAGCGGTCGGCGCGCAACACCGAACTGCCCTTGCACTTACCCAGCCAGTCGTCGAACTGCTTCAGGTCGCGCCGATAGGACACCAGGGTATTGTCACTCAGCCCCTTCTCCATCCACATGGCATCGATATAACGCTCGATTTCGGGGTGTATTAAAACATCGTCTGTCATGTTGCTACGTTAACACGAATGGATTGTTTGTTAGTTGTGTATTGAGGATTTGACCCGGAACGTGATGGGGTCTTTCAGGCCAGGCGATAGAAGTAGGTAGTGGATGGCTGGGTAACACTGGAAGGAGGCCAGCTCGATCGCGGTGTACCACCGAAGTGACTGGGGTTCGGAACGCCGGGGGTATACCGCGATCGAGCTGGCCGCATGGCGCAAAAGATCTTGCAACCTCCTAAAACGCGATGAACCAAAAAAAGTCACCCACAAAAAAGCGGCCACAAGGGCCGCTTCGGGAATTACCTGGGAAAAGCTGCTAGCTTAAACCAGCTTTTCCTTGATGCGAGCAGCACGGCCGCTCAACTCACGCAGGTAGTAGAGCTTGGCCTGGCGCACATCACCGCGGCGCTTGACCTCGACGCTTTCTACCAGGGGGCTGTAAGTCTGGAACGTACGCTCCACACCCACACCGTGAGAAATCTTGCGTACAGTGAAGGCCGAGTTCAGGGCGCGGTTGCGCTTGCCGATCACCACACCTTCAAAGGCCTGCAGACGCTCGCGGGTGCCTTCTTTTACTTTCACCTGGACGACCACGGTATCACCGGGGCTGAACTCAGGGAGTTCCTTTTGCATTTGCTCAGCTTCAATCTGGGAAATGATCTTATTGGTGCTCATGGTGCGCTCCTGTTAGTGTCGTTCATAGCTTCACAGCTAGTTATCAGTTAATAGTTCCCGTTCGCGCTGGTATTGCGCCAACAACTCCTGTTCCTCGGGCGTCATCGCCCTGCCCTGCAACAAATCCGGGCGTCGCTCATAGGTTCTGCCCAGCGCCTGTTGCAGGCGCCAGCGGCGAATTTTTTCATGATCGCCGCTGAGTAAAACTTCCGGTACCCGCTTACCCTGGTACTCTTCCGGCCTGGTGTAATGGGGACAGTCCAGCAGGCCGTCAACATGGGAATCCTCCTGTGCCGACAACTCGTGCCCCAATACGCCCGGCAATTGACGCGTCACCGCGTCTATAACCACCATGGCGGCCAGTTCGCCACCACTTAAAACGTAATCTCCGATGGACAACTCCTCGTCCACCTCTGCCTCGATCAGGCGTTCATCCACGCCCTCGTAGCGTCCGGCGACCAGGATCAACGCCTCTTCCGCCGCCAGTGTCACCGCCCTGGCATGGTCCAGGCATTGGCCCTGGGGCGACAGGTAGATAACCCTGGCACTCTCGCCCACTGCCTCCCTGGCCGCGGAGATTGCTTGCCGCAAGGGGTCGATCTTCATCAACATCCCGGGACCGCCGCCGTAGGGTCTATCATCTACCGTCCTATGCCGGTCCTGCGTGTAATCGCGAGGGTTGCTGTGGCTTAAGACCACCAGGCCCTCGGTCACTGCCCGCCCGGTTACACCGTACTCGGACACCGCCGCAAACATCTCTGGAAACAGGCTTACCAGTGCAATATGCATTCCGCCCTGTCTCCATGTGGCCCCCTACTCGTCCAGGAACCAGTCAACCTCTATCACGCCCTGCTCCAGGTCCACCCGGGTGACCACGTCGTCCGGCAGGTAGGGAATCAGGCGCTCCCTGTCATCAATACTCTGGTCACTGGCTTTCACCACCAGCACGTCATTGCCACCGGTTTCTATCAGGTAGTCCACTGTGCCCAGCAACTCCCGCTCATCCCCCTGGCTGCACCAGACCTGCAAACCCTGCAGCTGGTGCCAGTAATAGTCGCCCTCTTCCAGACCTGGCAGGCTGTCTGCACTGGCCAGTATCTCCAGGCCCCGGTAGGACTCCGCCAGGTCGCGGTCGTCTACCCCGGCAATGTGCGCCACCAGACCTCTGCCCTGGCGTCTGCCGGCGTCGAACTCTACAGGCTCCAATAAACCCCCACGCCGCAGCTTTAACTGCCCGAATCCCAGAAAATTCTCTTGTGGATCGGTATATGAGTGAATTTTTACCCAGCCTTTGATGCCGTAGCAGCCGGTGATCTTGCCGACGGCCATGGTAGCGCTGGTTTCGGGCTCACTCATCAAACCCGCCCGCTAACAGCCCAATTCAGGCTGCGACAGCTGCATCCTTTACCAACTTGGCCACACGCTCAGACAACTGCGCGCCCTGACCCTGCCAGTATTCGATGCGGTCGTTGTCGACACGCAGGCGCTCTTCCTGGCCACGGGCCACCGGATTGAAAAAACCCACACGCTCAATGAAGCGGCCGTTGCGGGAATTGCGGCTGTCAGTGACAGTCAGGTGGTAAAACGGGCGCTTTTTGGAACCGCCACGAGCAAGACGAATTGTTACCATTTTTCATTAATTCCTAAAAATTAGTGGGGATCTGCTGCGATCTTGCAACATCATCCACGACAAAAACCGACACGCAGGCCGGAAAGGTGGCGTATCATACGGAAAATAAGCCTGGTTTTAAACCCCGGCTGCGGAAATTTTTTAGTAAATTCCGCACCTTAGCGGAAAGGCAGGCCTCCCGGGCCGCCGCCCATGCCACCGGGGCCACCGGCGCCGCCCATACCACCCAGGCCGCGCATCATCTTCTCCATGCCACCGCCCTTCATCTTTTTCATCATTTTCTGCATCTGCTTGTGCTGTTTCAGCAGGCGATTGAGGTCCTGCACCTGGGTACCGGAGCCCTGGGTAATACGCCGCTTGCGCGAACCCTGTATCAGCTCGGGACGGCGGCGCTCATCGGGCGTCATGGAATTGATCATGGCTTCCATGCGGGCGAACATTTTCATATCCAGGTTCTGTGCCGCCTGGGCCATATTGCCCATGCCGGGCAGCTTGTCCAGCATACCGGTGATGCCACCCATATTGTTCATCTGTTGTAACTGGTCGCGAAAATCCTCCAGGTCAAAGCGCTGCCCCTTGCGCACCTTGCGCGCGAGACGCTCCGCCTTTTGCTTATCGACCTTCTGTTCTGCTTCTTCAATCAGCGACAGTACATCGCCCATACCCAGGATGCGCGAGGCAAGGCGGTCGGGGTGGAAGGGATCCAGGGCCGCTGTCTTTTCACCCACGCCCAGAAACTTGATCGGCTTACCCGTCACCGAACGCACTGATAGCGCGGCACCGCCACGGGTATCGGCGTCTACCTTGGTGAGAATAACGCCGGTTAGCGGCAGCGCCTCCCCGAAGGCCTTGGCCGTAGTCGCCGCATCCTGACCGGTCATGGCGTCCACCACGAACAGGGTTTCTACCGGATTAATCGCCGCATGCAGCTCAGCGATTTCTTTCATCATCTCCTGGTCTATCGCCAGGCGGCCCGCTGTATCCACGATCAGCACGTCGCTGAACTGTATTTTTGCGTGCGCCACGGCCGCTTCGACGATGTCAACGGGCTTCTGCCCCGCATCGCTGGGGAAAAAATCCGCGCCCACTTCCGCCGCCAGCGTCTCCAGCTGCTTTATTGCCGCGGGCCGATAGATATCCGCGCTGACCACGGTGACTTTTTTCTTGTCGCGCTCCTTGAGCAGCTTGGCCAACTTCGCCACGGTAGTGGTTTTACCCGCGCCCTGCAGCCCCGCCATCATAATCACCGCGGGAGGGGTTGTAGCGAGGTTCAGGCCCTCGTTAGCGCTGCCCATCACTGTTTCCAGCTCATCCTGAACAATTTTCAGGAAGGCCTGGCCGGGGCTGAGGCTTTTCATCACCTCCTGGCCAAGGGCGCGCTGCTTAATTGATTCCACAAAATCTTTCACCACCGGCAACGCCACATCGGCCTCCAGCAGCGCCATGCGCACCTCGCGCAGGGTCTCCTGGATGTTTTCCTCGCTCAACCGGGCCTTGCCGGTAACATTGCGCAGGCTCTGGGAAAGTCGATCACTCAAACTCTGGAACATGGGTCTCTCTCGGGGTTATCCGGACTACTATTGTGGTCGCTATTGATTATGGCAGGACAAGCCGGTACAAAGGTGCGAAGTATACGTTACCCGGGCCCAACCCCCAAACAGATGTCTGCCAACTTTATCGCGCCAATCGCCGCCCTGATGTACCTGGTCGCAGCGGGAATGCTGTTGCTGCATGTTTCCCAGCGTCGCAAGCAGGTCACTCGCGCCGTTGTCGCGGTCAGCCTGGTTGCCCTGCTGTGTCATGCCGTGGTTACCTGGGAAACGGTATTCGCCGGAGGCGGCGTTAACCTGGGGTTTTACAAGGTATCCGCGCTGATGTTCCTGGTGATCAACGTGGCCTGCATCAGCTCCCTGGCACGGCGGCCACTGCAAAACCTGCTTATCGCACTGTTTCCATTGTCGGCACTGGCGGTCCTTGTTGCCAACTTTGCGCCTGATACCGCCCCGGTTTCCAGCCAACTCAGCGCCGGCATGATGCTGCATATCAGCAGTTCCATCCTCGCCTACGCTGTGCTGACCCTGGCGGCGGTGCAATCTGCCCTGCTGGCAGCGCAGGATCATCAACTCAAACACCGCCACACCCGGGGCATGGTGCAAATACTACCGCCACTGCAGTTAATGGAGAGCATGTTGTTTGAACTGCTGTGGATCGGCGTTTCCCTGCTGACTATTGCCATCGTTTCGGGCTTTGTGTTCATCGACGATATCTTCGCTCAGAGCCTGGTGCACAAAACAGTACTCACCATCATTGCCTGGCTACTGTTCTCGCTACTGCTGTGGGGCCACTACCAACTCGGCTGGCGCAGCCAGACTGCTGTGCGCCTGACCCTGGCGGGTTTCGCCCTGCTGATGCTGGCATTTTTCGGTTCCAAGCTGGTGCTGGAGCTGGTGCTGCACCGTCCATGACGCGTTTATCAGGACTTGATCCCACTGATCTTTTTCTTCAAGATACCCGCTCTTTCCAAGTACGGGGTTCACAGCTCAGTTGAACGAAGCACCGCTGGGTCTACTTTTCTCGATTCTCGCAGCACTCGTCATTCTATCCGGCTTTTTCTCGAGCTCTGAAACCGGCATGATGTCCCTCAACCGCTACCGGTTGAAGCATCTACAGAAAAACAAGCACCGCGGCGCAATTCGCGCCGGCAAGCTGCTGCAGCGCCCGGACAGGCTGATAGGCCTGATCCTTATCGGCAACAACCTGGTGAATATTTTCGCCTCGGCGATCGCCACGGTGATCGCCATACGCCTGTGGGGTGACGCGGGGATCTTCATCGCCACCGCCGCACTGACCCTGGTCATCCTGATCTTCGCGGAAATAACGCCCAAGACCATTGCCGCAATGCACCCGGAGCGAATCGCCTTTCCCGCAAGCCTGATATTGATACCACTGATGAAGCTCATGTACCCGGTTGTGGCGTTGGTCAACGGCGTTACCAATGGCCTGCTGCGCATAATGGGCTTCGACCCTGAGAACATGGACGATGAGCATGTTTCCTCGGAAGAGTTGCGCACCATTGTCACCGATGCCGGGCAGCTGATCCCCTCCAGGCACCGCGGCATGCTACTGAACATCCTGGACCTGGAAGAGGTCACCGTGGATGACATCATGGTGCCACGCAACGAGGTGTATGGCGTGGACCTGGACGATAGCGACGAGGACATCCTGCGCTGCATCCAGACCAGTTCACATACACGCCTGCCAGTGTGGCGCGAGGACATCAACAACATTGTCGGTATGCTGCACACACGCAGCCTCAGCCGCGTAATTGATCCACAGGGACTGGATCGGGAAGCGCTGGAACGAGAGATGGAAAAGCCCTATTTCATCCCCGAAAGCACGCCGCTGCACACCCAGTTACTGAACTTCCAGCAAAAGAAAAAACCGCTGGCCGTGGTGGTGGATGAGTACGGGGATGTGCTCGGTCTGGTGGCCCTGGAGGATATTCTGGAAGAGATCGTCGGCGAGTTTACCTCCAGCATGGCGGACGCCGAGGAAGACATTCACCCCCAGCGCGACGGCAGCTTTATCATCGACGGCACCGCGAATATCCGGGAAATCAACAAGACCTTGCACTGGAAGCTGCCCACCGACGGACCCAAAACCCTGTCCGGCCTGATCCTGGAGCACCTGGAATCCTTCCCGGATGCCAACACCGGATTAGCCATCGGCAAGTATCGGCTGGAAATTCTGGAACTGGAGGGTAACGTGGTACAGGCGGCCCGGGTGCAACTCAGCGGTAAAGCACACTAGCTCAGGCGAATATTCGTGGAGGCCTCCAGCCTCTCTCGCGCACGCTGCAGAATCTCGCATTTGCCCTGCGCATCGGTCATAAACCAGTCGGTAATTTCGTCCGCCGAGCGGTAGCAACCGACACAGATATCCTGCTCATCCAGCAAACAGACAGAGATACAGGGAGATTGTGGCTCCGCATCGGTCATTCCTGTTCCTCCAGTTGCCCGGTGAAGCGTCGGGCGTTGCCCACATAGTGGTCCGCATTATGCATCAATGCCAGCTGCTGCTCCGGCGATAACTGGGAGCGGATCTTCGCCGGGGAGCCCAGTACCAGGGAACCATCGGGAATCTGCATGCCCTCGGTCACCAGTGCATTGGCACCGATCAGGCAACCCTTGCCGATGACGGCACCGTTGAGCACCACCGCATTGATACCGACCAGTGACCCATCACCGACGGTGCAGCCGTGCAGCATGGCATTGTGTCCCACAGTCACCTGCTCACCCACCACCGTGGGAAAGCCCGGATCCGCATGGATCACTGTGCCATCCTGGATATTGCTACCGGCGCCAATCTCGATACTGTCCGCATCACCGCGCAAGGTGCATGAAAACCACACGCTGGCATTGTCATGCAGGGTCACATCGCCGATAACGGCGGCATTGGGAGCGATAAAGTGACCTTCCCCAAGGAGCTTTACCCGTAAATCACCCAGGCTGTATTTCATGGTGTTAGTTTCCAGTCTCGTTGTAAATCAAGGCCCGCATCGTAGGCGACATTGGCCAGCTGTGCCAGTACCGCTGCGGTCACCCCCCAGATATTGTCACCCTCGATCTGGTAGTGGGGCACCATGCGTGTGCGTTCGCCATCGGACATAGCCTCCAGGCGAAACAGTCCCGGATCGGCAAATGTGTCCAGTTGCAACCGGAACAGGCTGTCGAACTCACCGGGGTCTACCACCAGCGCCAAACGGGCCGGTACGCGCGCTATACAGGGGTGCACCTCGAAGCCGGTGCGGGTAACCAGCGGAGGCAGTTCACCCAGCGGAGACACCAGCTGCGCATCGAGCCCAACCTCTTCCACGGCCTCGCGTATTGCGGTGGCCCAGGGCGATGGATCTTCCACTTCGCGCTTGCCGCCGGGAAAGGCCACCTCTCCCGGGTGCAGGGGCAAATGCATGGCCCTGCGCCCCAGCAGGACCTCGGGTTGCGGGCTGTCGGTGAGCGTAACCAGCACCGCCGCCTGGGGCCGGGATACGGCATCGAGATCCGAACTCCACTCCCGCCTGTGCAGCGGTAGCCGCGCCTGCAGGCGTTGAAAAACCGTACTGTGCGAGATCATTATCAGGGCAATTCCGTTATCAGTTGCACCAGGTCCCAGGCAGGCTCCTCGTAGGGGTGCGCGCCCTGCAGCGCGGCCACCACCGAGCGCACGCAATCTGGCGCGCAAACCAACTCCACCCGATACTCCGCCACTCGCTCCAGCTCTCCCGGCGAACCCGCAAAGGGCTTGCTGCCCGCCAGGGGGCGAAACTGCCCCTGCCCCACTACCTGCCAGCAGCATTTGTCGTAATCACCAATGCGTCCCGCGCCCGCAGCAAACAGCGCTTCCTTGACCTGCTCCAGGTGGCTTTGTGGCACATAGAATCCCAGCTTGTACAACTACACGCCCCGCGCTTGCTGTGCGTAGAATGACTGGGCGAAAGCATCCAGCTGCCCGGTCTCGATCGCCTCGCGTATACCCGCCATATGCTGCTGGTAAAAATGCAGATTATGGATGGTGTTCAACTGTGAACCGAGTATCTCGTTGCACTTGTCCAAATGGTGCAGGTAGGCCCTGCTGAAGTTGGTGCAGGTGTAGCAACTGCAGTCTTCATCCAGAGGCAAGGTGCTGGTCTTGTGTCGCGCGTTGCGCAGTTTCAATACGCCGCGGGAGGTAAAAATATTGCCGTTGCGCGCATTGCGGGTGGGCATCACACAGTCAAACATATCGATACCGCGGCGCGCACCCTCCAGCAGGTCTGCAGGTGTTCCCACCCCCATCAAATAGCGCGGTTTGTCCTGCGGCAACAGGGGGCGCATGACGTCCAGCACCGCCATCATCTCCTCCTTGGGTTCGCCCACAGAAAGGCCGCCAATAGCGTAGCCGTCGAAGCCGATTTGCTGCAGCCCCTCCAGAGAGGCCTTGCGCAGCGATTCATACATGCCGCCCTGCACAATGCCGAACAGGGCTGCAGCACTGTCGCCGTGGGCCTGCCTGCTGCGCTGCGCCCAGCGCAGGGACAACTCCATGGAATCCCGGGCCTCGGTTTCTGTCGCCGGGTAGGGAGTGCACTCGTCAAATATCATGACGATGTCCGAGCCCAGGCTGCGCTGGATCGCCATGGATTTCTCCGGGTCGAGAAACACCGGGGACCCGTCGACCGGCGACTGGAATTTCACCCCCTCCTCGGAAATCTTACGCATATCCCCCAGGCTGAATACCTGGAAGCCACCAGAGTCAGTGAGTATGGGGCCGTCCCAGCCCATGAAATCGTGCAGGTCACCGTGCCGCTCGATAATGTCGGTACCAGGGCGCAACCACAGATGAAAGGTATTTCCCAGGACGATCTGCGCCCCGATTTCGCGTATATCCCGGGGCAACATGCCTTTAACCGTACCGTAGGTACCCACGGGCATAAAAGCGGGGGTTTCCACGACACCGCGGGGAAACGTCAGACGCCCACGGCGAGCGTGGCCATCGCTGCCCAATTGCTCAAACTGCATATGGCACTGTCGGCTCAAGGACTACACTCCAGGGGAGCCGCAGTAATAAACATGGCGTCCCCGTAACTGAAAAAACGGTACCCGGCCTCAACGGCCTGGTGGTAGGCCGCCATTATAGACTCACGGCCGGCAAAGGCGCTCACCAGCATTAACAGCGTGGACTCGGGCAGGTGGAAATTGGTAATCATCGCGTCAACGGCGAGAAAACGGTAGCCGGGATAGATAAAGATATCGGTATCACCACGCAGGGGCTGAATGCTGCCGCTGGCGCGGCAGGCACTTTCCAGGGAGCGCACCGCGGTGGTTCCCACCGCCACCACGCGACCGCCGCGCGCGCGCGTTTCCCTCACGGCACTGCACACAGACTCGTCAACTTCGACATACTCCGCATGCATCAGGTGTTCCTCGATATCATCCGCGCGCACCGGCTGGAATGTTCCCGCGCCTACATGCAAGGTGACGCTGACCCGTCGAATGCCCAGCTTATCGATCTCCCGCAATAGCGCTTCGCTGAAATGTAGTCCGGCTGTTGGGGCTGCCACTGCGCCGTCACGCTCAGCGAAGACCGTCTGGTAACGGTCGCGGTCGTCAGCCTCATCGGCCCGGTCGATATAGGGCGGCAGGGGCATATGGCCGATGTCCTGCAGAATATCCGCGAGCGGGGTTGTGCCTTCACTGGCAAGGCAGAACAGCTCGCCTTCGCGCCCGGTAACCCGCAAACGGTGAGGACCGGGGTCCCCACCCTCGTCGGCACTCAGTTCAATCAAGGCGCCAGGCTTCGGCGACTTGCTACAGCGTACGTGCGCGAGAGCGGTTGTTTCACTGGTCAGGCGCTCCAGGAGTATTTCCAGGCGCCCACCGGTTTCTTTACGACCCCACAAGCGCGCCGGAATCACCCGCGTGTTGTTGAACACCAGCAGATCGTCAGGCCGCAGTAACGCCAGTAAATCGGTAAAGGCGTGATGGCTGACGTCACCCGTGACGCCGTCCAGCGACAACAGGCGACTGGCAGTGCGCTCAGCAAGGGGATGCTGCGCGATCAGCCCTGGTGGCAGGTGATAGTTAAAGTCGCTGCGTTTCATAGACAAAAAAGCCGGCGCGGGGCCGGCTTACAA
>Ga0316192_10002370_pt1 | contig 13748 bp, 12 predicted proteins | sample MerIslwburrow_MG_FD_204931 | JGI IMG/M metagenome (GOLD analysis project Ga0316192, IMG submission 204931) | Coastal sediment microbial communities from Maine, United States - Merrow Island worm burrow | ecosystem: Environmental > Aquatic > Marine > Coastal > Sediment | place: USA: Maine...
CCGGAAATTGGGGCGATAATTGTTTGCCTGGCGGATTGGAGTCTTGGGAGTGAAATGAACATGAAGGGCTACACGGGCGTGGCCGTGACCGGGGAAGCGGTCCACTACGTCGATCGCAAGCGTTGGTTTTGGCTTCTGTCAGTCATTTACCCATTGCAGTTGCTGATTCCTCTGTGGCTGCATGCGTCGACAGGAAACGAACTCTGGTTTCTCCTGCCGCTGTCTATTTTCTTCGTTGTCACTCCCCTGCTCGACTGGTTCATTGGTGAAGACACCAACAACCCGCCTGAAGAAGTTCTCATGCAGCTCGATCAGGACCATTACTACAGGCATCTCACCTACCTGATCGTGCCAGTGCATTTCATCACGTTGTTTACCTGCGCCGCGTATGCATTAACACAGCCACTGAGCTGGTGGGCTTTCATTGTTCTGGCACTGGTGGCCGGAATGGCTGCCGGGCTCGCCATCAACACCGGGCACGAATTGGGCCACAAGAACTCAAAGATGGAGAAGACACTGGCGAAAGTCGTGCTTGCTATCCCCGCTTACGGGCATTTCTCAGTGGACCACAACCGTGGCCACCACAAAAATGTATCAACGCCCGGAGACGATGCGAGCGCACGGATGGGTGAGAGTATTTACTCGTTCTCGCTCCGCGAAATTCCCGGCGTATTCCGTCGCGCCTGGGCAATCGAGCGCGAGCGCCTGGTCTCAAGGAACAAACCGCTGTGGCACTACAGCAACCCGATCCTGCAGTCCTATGTCATCAGCGTCGCTCTCGCGGCGCTGCTCGTCACGCTGTTCGGATGGCTGGCCGTGCCGTTCCTGCTTATTCACCACGCGTCCGCCTACTGGCAACTCACGAGCGCCAACTACATCGAACACTATGGACTGTTACGCGAGAAGACGGCCGAGGGGCACTATGAGCGCTGTGAGCCACGGCATTCGTGGAACTGTAATTTCGTCCTGAGCAACCTCTTGCTGTTCCACCTCGAACGTCACTCAGACCATCACACTCACCCGCTCCGCCGCTATCAGTCACTGCGGCACTTTCCCAATGTCCCACAACTGCCAAATGGCTACTTCGGCATGTACATGCTGGCGTATTTTCCGCCGCTTTGGTTCCGGATTATGGACAAACGCCTGATGGCGCTCGCGCACATCGACGGGGACCTCGACAAGGTGAATATCGATCCGGGCGCGCGACCTTCGATCTTCCTCAAATGGGGTCGCGACAAGATGTCGGAGCCGACATTTACGGACCTCCCCGGGATTTAACATATCCCACGCACGTTGCCGGCTTGTGATGAATCGCACAGTTGGTCCTGTGATCCCCGTATACGCTCGAACCCATTCTTCATTTTGGGTAGATCACCGTGAAAATCAGATCGTTGCAAACAATGCTCGCTGCCACTGCAATTTTGGCCAGCAGCACGGCCATTGCCGACTTCGGCGCTGGAGTAAAGGCAGGAACACTCGGATTGGGCCTCGAAGCTCGTTGGGATCCGCCCGTTCCCTGGTTCGACCTTCGGGTTGGCGTCAATAGTTACGACTACAACGACAAAGCCGGATACGGCGGCATCGATTACGAAGCAACGCTCGCTCTCGACAACTACTACCTGACGACCAATTTCAAGTTTCCTGCCAGTCCATTTCGCCTCACCTTGGGTGCATTTGCCAACGGCAACGAAATTCAATTGGCCAGCCAGGACCTCGGCGGCGCGAATTTCAATATCGGCGGTGCATCGTTCTTCTCGAGCGACGTTGGCAATTTGGAGGGCGTCGTATCCTTTGACAGCACGTCGCCCTATCTTGGTTTCGGTTTCGATTTCGAACTGTTTGGCAAAGCGGGTCTCAACCTCGACTTTGGCCTCCTCTGGCAGGGCGAGCCAACAGTCACGCTAAATGCGACGGGGCTGGACTCGGCGCCAGCACAGGTACAGGCTCCCCTGAGCCAGGCACTCGAAGCCGAGCGTCTCGAACTTGAAGAGGAAATGAGTAACTACAGGGCCTGGCCAGTTGTCTCGCTCGCCTTCGTCTACAATTTCTAGGACTCGCTCGCTGCTCAGCCCCGATTGTCGAGCCAACGCGAGGCGGCGATCCCCATTTGCAGGTAATTGAAGCGAAGTCCGGGTAGCGGAAATTTCCGCCCGAGGCCCTGCGCGACAGCCGGGAGTTTGGGCATCGAGCCCGTTCCGATCCATTCGGCCAGTTTGCTACCGGACCAGGTTGCCATGGCGACACCGCTACCGTGATACCCGAAACCATGGAAAACCGATGGATCGTCTTCGAGCTGCCCTATCGACGGCCGCAGCGCCCCGGTAAAACAGATTAGTCCGCGCCAGCCGTACTCCACTTCTACGTCCGCCCAGTGCGGCCACAAGGTCCCAAGCAATCGTTTGAGTGTGGCATAGGTTTCCTGCTCCCTGATCGCGCCGCCCCGGCCATGCCCTCGCCCACCGAACAGGAACCTTCCGTCCGGCAGCATGCGGTAATAGTTCAGGATACGCCGTGTATTGGCCATCGGCTGATCAGCCTGCCAACCCTGCGCCGCTCGCTCTTCATCACTCAAAGGTCGCGTCGCGATGATCGCACTGATGATCGGCAGCGTACGTCCCGAGTACTCACGACGGAGGTCTTCGGATATGAATCCATTGGTCGCATAGATGACGCGTTTTGCTCGCAGCGTACCGCCTTGGGTCGAAAGGGAATGAATGCCGTCCTCCCCTTTGGCCCAATCGACGACCTCACTGCGATCATGCAGGCCGGCCCCTCTTTTCGCCGCGGCGCTGGCAAGTCCTTTGCAGTAGCGCAGGGGATGCAGCCCGAATGTCGGCCCCTCGCGCATCGCCCCAAACTGCTCCGTCGAATCGTAGAAACGCTCGCGAAACTCCTCACGGCTGATCATATTCGCGTCAATTCCGAGCTTCCCGGTCAGCAAGTCGCACGAATCCCGGAGTTCGGCATAGCGGCCAGGCGTGTGAGCCACAATGTACTCGCTGTCCCCCTGGGGCCAGAAGTCGAGACCTTCTTCAGCGCCGATCTCGCGTACGAGTTCCACAGATTCCACCTGCGCCCTGTACCAGTTTCGCGCCTCTTCCAGGCCGAATTTCCTGATCAGTCGTTTAGCTCCCAGGTTCGTACCGCCGAGGCAGCAGAAACCGCCATTGCGACCGGAGGCACCCCATCCGATATGCCCGGCTTCCAGCACCCGGACGTCCACGCCGTAGTTGCGTGCCAGGTGATAAGCGGCCGACAATCCCGTGTAGCCGCCGCCGATGATCGCGACGTCACAGGACTCGTTGCCCGTTAGGGGAATTGCCTCGACATCCAGATCACCGGCCGTCGCTTCCCAGTAGCTGCGTTGGGGCGTATCGAAGCGATACAAATCGTCGTCGTACAGCCGCTTCATTGCGTTTCACTTGCGATTCGAATGATCGCCTCCAGGCTGACGTCCACGTCTGCGGTCGTCGTCGACCAATTCGATACACTGATGCGCATGGCAGTATGGCCCTGCCAGACCGTAACACCGCACCAGCACGTGCCGTCGGCCTGGATCGCTTCAATAATACGGCGAGTGCGGGAATCATCGCCGAACGACACAAGCACCTGGTTAAGATTCACATCGTTGAGAATTTCAAATCCCGCTTTGGCAAGTCCATCCGCGAAGCGACGGGCATTGCTGCAACAACGATTCAGCAACTCCGCCAGACCCGACCTGCCCAGGGACTTTAAGGCCGTCCATACATCAACACCGCGTGCGCGGCGTGATAATTCCGGCGTGTAGTCGGACGGATTGCGATTCCGGGTTTCCGTAATCAGGTAATCCGCTGTAATGGACATCGCGGCCTTCAAGGCCGGCGCATCGCGTACGAACGCGATTCCGCAGTCGTAGGGAACATTGAGCCACTTGTGGGCGTCCGTCGCCCAGGAATCCGCAGCCTGCAGGCCGTTACATAGATGCGCGAGATCCGGTGATGCCGCGGCCCACAAACCAAACGCGCCATCCACATGCACCCATGCACCCTGCGCCTTGACCGCGTCGCAGATATCGCCCACGGGGTCGAAGCCACCGGTGTTCAGATTGCCCGCCTGGGTACACACGATCGTCGGGCCTTCAATCCTGGGTAATCGCGTGGCGTCGATACAACCCTGCCCGTCAACCGCCAATCGTTGCACGCGGTCTCGTCCAAAGCCAAGTAAGCCGATTCCCTTGATAACAGTCGGGTGGACTTCCTCACCGACAAGAATCGATATGGGTGGCGCGCCAATCAGCCCATCGGCCTCCACGTTCCAGCCAACACCGGCATAGACGCGATTTCGTGCCGCAGCCAGGGCAGAGAAATTAGCAATCGTGGCGCCGGTTACGAATGCCGCGCCGGTGTCAGCAGGCAATCCAAACAGGTCGATCATCCACTCCATGGCCACCTGTTCGAGCGTTGCGGTGGCTGGCGTGACCTCGTACATAACGTCATTCTGGTCCCACGCCGCCGTCAGCCAGTTGCTCGCAAGTGTGACAGGCAGCGAACCTCCGATAACGAATCCGAAAAAGCGCGGCCCTGTCATGCCAACGGCCGCCGGCGTCCCGATTTCGTCCAGCTGAGCGAGCACGTCGAGATCGGCCGTCCCATCGTTCGGCAGCGGCTCTATGAATCGCTGCACGTTCTCAACAGCCTCAGGCGACGGTGCCACGGACAGTGAGACGCTTTGCTCTCGGTAGTCGATACCCCGTTTTGCAGCATCCTCGAGTAGCTGGCGTAGAGTTTCGTCGTGCGACATAGATCTATCCCTTATCCGCAATAGGCTGGCGCCTCACAAGAGGATCCCTGCGCATATAAACAAGTGCGGCAATGATCGCGATCAACACCGGAATGGGAACGACCATAAGCGTCGTCCAGCCGAAATAAAACATCACGGTACCGGCCAGAAGCGATGAAGACGCCGACATACCAAACACGAGAAACTCATTGACTGCCTGTGCGCGATATCTCTCTGCAATCGAATACGTGTACGTCAGCAATGTCGTACCGCCAATGTAAAGGAAGTTCCAGCCAATACCGAGTAGCACCAGCGCCCACCAGTAGTGCATCAGTGCGTGTCCCTGCAACCCGATCAGCGACGTCGCAAAAATACACACGGCGCCGACGATCATCAGGCGTATCACACCGACTCTCTCGATAAGAAAACCCGATGCGAGTGACGGCAAATACATCGCGAGCACGTGTGCACGAATAACGCTTCCCGTATCTTCAATTGAGAAACCATCGTTGACATGCATGCTCAACGGCGTGGCCGTCATAATCAGCGTCATAACACCGTAGGCAACAACACCACCAAAGACGGCCCCGAGGAACACGGGCTGACGAACAATGGCACCCAGTGGCCGGTCAGTTTGGGGTACTTCCGGATCGACATGCGCGGCGGGTTCGCGGAGCATAAAAAGTAGCAGCGCCTGCACGACGAACAGGACCGCCAGAGCTGCCATAGTCCCCGCGTAGGGCGTACCGTCGATCCAACCCTGACCGCGCACCGCAATCTCTTTGCCGAGAATCGCACCGCCAATTGGTCCCAGCAAAACGAACGAAACGGCGCGCGCTACAAACTCCGGGCGAACACTTTCCGCGGCCGCATACCGGTATTGCAACGTAAACGCCGTGTTCGCACCGAGCATCATCGCCGCCAGGCAAAACAACATGAAGCTCGATTGTCGCAGCGCGACGAGTCCGACGATCATACCGAATGCGGCACAACACGATGCCAACATGAAACCGTAACGGCGTCCAATTCGCCGCATCAGCATTGTTGCGGGTATCGTCGTTGCGGCACCGGCGACTATCATCAACGATAGGGGCAATGTAACGAGCGCACGATTGTCCGTCATCGTCGAGCCAATGATGCCGCCCAACGTCACGAACGAAATCGTCGCCGTTGCGGAAATCATCTGGCTGGCCACAAGAATGATGAGATTACGCGCTTGCATTAGCGACGCCGATCAGCAATATGAGGGGCGCATTCTCACATATTCGTAACAGGCGCGCCGGAGAGATAGTGGACGAACTGGAAGTCACCGAGACAATCCGAATTCCGCTGGCGGAGATCGATATCAAGGCGGTCCGCTCACAAGGTGCAGGCGGGCAAAACGTCAACAAAGTCTCTAGCGCAATTCATTTGCGTTTCGATATCCGCAACAGCCCCTCATTGCCGGACGGCGTTCGCACGAAACTGCTTGGCAGTGGCGATCAACGCATTTCCGGAGACGGCGTGCTGAATATCAAGGCGCAGGAAAGCAGGAGCCAGGATCGTAATCGACAAGCCGCCCTGCAACGCCTCGCCGACATCGTTCGCAGCGCAACGCAGAAGAAGAAACCGCGTATTCCAACGCGCCCGGGAAAGAGGGCAAAGAAGAAACGGCTAGACGCGAAAAGTCGCCGTGGCGACCTGAAGAAGTCTCGGCAACGCGTGCAGGACGACTAGCCTGTTACACAGCTAACCTGGCTGCCCTCCCAGACGCAGCCAACGCTTCCCCAATAGTCGACGACACCCAGCCTCTCCATCAGAGGAATGAACTGCGGGTGTTGCCGCAAGGGCTCCAGTTCGTCGATAAACAGGAGATCCATCTCGAAAACCTCGCCCGGGCCGTCCAGCAGCCGGGCGATTTCCATCGCGCCTTCTACGTCGCCCAATCCGGTTCTCACGATCAACACGATTTGCGGAGCTACAGTTTGTTCGGCCCATTGCCGATTCAGCACCTCCAGCGCGTTCTCACGCTGTGTCGGATCCGCAAATGCTTCAAAAACAGGTTCCACCCAATCCGCGGGCATACCAATCTCTCGCGCTTGTGTCGCTGCGAGACCCTGCGCCTGGTCAAACTGTCCGTGTCTCACCATAAGCAGCGCATAGCCCAGTAGCTGGTTGCGCCCGCTTGCACCCAGCTTTGCGGCACGCTGAAAATACTCCTGCGCCATTTGCGTATCGCCCAGCCATAGGTACGCAAGAGCGATACGATTGATTACGATTGGATTGTCGGGGTCAATATACTCGGCCTTCAGTATCCAATTAAGCGAGTCCTCTCTGCGGCCGACGCTTGCCAGCATGCGCGAGTACCAATTGAAGGAGTTCGCATCGACTACCCTGGCATTGACGGCTCGCAGGTGCGCCGTCTCGGACTCGCGCCAGCGTTTCTGCTGGTGATAAACGAAGCCGTAAATTGAAGCGGCTGCATCTTCTATGCTCGGATCGAAACTCACACCTTTTTCGACAGTGTCGAATGCGCTGCGCTGCGCTTCTTCCAGCGCGTGTTGCCTGTAGTCCGGAAGCAGCGCATACGCATTCGCCAGCGCAAGATACGCCGGACCGAAATTCTCGTCCCGGGAAATCGACTCCCGAAACAGCTCCATCGCAGCCTCGAGATTATCAGGCCCGCCACGACGTTCCATTAAGTACATTCCGTGCACAAAACTGTTGTACGCAGCAGACTCAGGCTCGTAACGGGAAACCAACTGCGGCGTCCTGCGCCCTGCCAGCTGGTCACGAACGTCCTGGGCGAGCTGTTCCTGAAGGACAAACAGGTCGCCTGTATCACCGGTAACTTCGCCGGATGCGACAGTGACACTGTCCGCGCCGTTGACTATATGCCACGTAACCTTGAGCGTATTTCCCACCATTTGCAGGGAGCTGTTGAGGATACTCTCGACACCGAGAGACGCCGCGATCTCGGGAATCGTGCCCTCGCGATACAGGCGCACGTTTTTCGTCGCAAAGTCCCGCAACCCAGACAATCGATAAGCCAGAGTATTCTGGATACCTACCGCGATGTACTGGTTGGCGGGATCTCCGCTAAGATTGTCCATCGGTAAAATGGCAATGGACTGAACGACGGGTTCTTTCGGGGTCCATGGCAACCAGGTCAATACCGCCACCGCCAGGAAGCCCACGGCCATTACGGCGGTAACGATCTTCCAAAGGTGTGCGTCATCCTGATTTTGGTTCGAGGGCTCTGCTGACAGGACGTCTGACTTGTCGTGCAATTCGACGGGTTTCAGGAGGCGGTAGCCCCTGCGCTGCAGTGTCTCTATGTATTCGTAAGGCCGCGTGTCCCCGAAATGCTTGCGGAGCAAGGCAATGCATCGCTGGATTGGCTCATTGCCGTATGCGCGTCCATCCCAGACTTCATCGATCAGCTCGTCCTGGCTCACAAGATCGCCATTGCGGCGTGCGAGCGCGAGCAACACCTCGAGTACCTTGGGTTCCGGGTGAATCTCCTCGTCTCCACGACGAAGGACGCCCCTTTGCGGCAGCACCTCCCAGTCGCCGAGCGTAAATCCTCCCTGGAGTTGTTCCGTGGTCAGCATGTAACCCGCCCCCTGTGCGGATGCTAGTTGCGCTGTCTCGATCCCCAATCGAACCCTGACTCTATCGGTAATGACACACTTGTACAGTTATTCCTACATTGTTACCATGTTACCCCAAGACCAACCTGAGAACCCTAATGCCATCCGCCACCATCCAGCGCACTCAAACAGGCGTGCGTATCGAATCATCACTGCTAAAAGTCCTCAAAGGCCTGGCTGAATACACCGACCTGACGCTGGGCGATCTGCTCGAGGGAATTGTGTTGCACGCCTTTGAAGGCAAAGAGCCATTCTCCGCCGAAACCCGCAAGGCGATTGGACAGCTAAAGACTGTGTACGGCTGTGAACTGACCGCACTCGACAGCCACAAGCTCGTGGAGAAAGGATGATGTGTCGTTCTCTTGCCGAGCTGTATTCAATCGATCGTTTCGAGTCTGCAGACGTCGACCCTTCCCGCTTCGATCATGAAGCACACATCTACGTGGGCTGGCTCTACCTGAAGAACTTTCCGCGCGACGAGGCCATTGCACGATTCGATGCGGCATTGCGACGGCTGACCATGAAAATCGGAGCCGAAAAAAAGTACAACGCCATGATTACCTGGCTATTCCTGCTTCTTATCGACGAACGCGCACAGGAAGGCGAGGACTGGCCAGCCTTCCGCAAACGCAACGCAGATATTTTCGAGAACTGGCCACGCCAAAACGCGGCCTGACGGTGACCTAGAACAGTCCTTCGATCTGCCCTTCCTTGTTGACGCTTATCGCATTCGCCGCCGGCACCCTCGGCAAGCCGGGCATGGTCATGATGGCACCTGTCACAACGACAACAAACTCGGCACCTGCCGCAAGACGGATTTCGCGAATCTGCACATGGTGGCCCGACGGGGCACCGAGAAGATTAGGGTCCGTCGAGAAGCTGTACTGAGTTTTGGCCATGCAGATCGGGTACTTCCCGTAGCCCTCGCGCTCGAACTTCGCGAACTGCTCCCGGACTTTCTTGTCGGCAATGATGTCGTCGGCGCCATAGATTTCACGTGCGATCGTCGCGGCCTTTTCCCACAGTGACGCGTCGTCACCGTACAACGTACGAAATTGAGCCAAGCCGCTATCGCATAATTCAACCACGTGCTCCGCAAGCTCAGTGGTTCCCTGTCCGCCATCAGCCCAGTGCGTACAGTTAACTGCCTTGACTCCGAAGTCCTCACAGAATGCGCGCACGGTTTCTACTTCCGCGTCGGTATCTGCGGTATAGCGGTTAATCGCGACGGCAACCGGAACGCCAAACTTCGCCAGGTTGCGCATATGACGTTCGAGATTCTTACAGCCCAGTCTCAGCGCCTCCACGTTTTCTTCGCCCAGGTCCACCTTGGCCACACCGCCCTGCATCTTGAGCGCCTTGATCGTGGCAACCAGCACAACCGCGTCCGGCGACAAACCAGCCTTGCGGCACTTGATGTTGAAGAACTTCTCGGCACCGAGGTCGGCACCGAAACCCGCTTCGGTAACGACGTAGTCCGCAAGCTTCAGTCCGGTTGTTGTCGCCATGACCGAGTTACAACCGTGTGCGATGTTGGCAAAGGGTCCACCGTGCATGAGCGCAGGATTATTCTCGAGGGTCTGCACGAGATTGGGCTGGAGCGCATCACGCAACAACGCCGTCATCGCGCCTTGGGCACCCAGCTCCCGAACCGTAACCGGCTCGTTTTCCCGGGTGTAGCCAAGCACGATATTGCCAAGCCGATTTTCGAGATCCTGAAGGTCGGTCGCCAGACAGAAGATCGCCATGATTTCGGAGGCCACCGTAATATCGAATCCCGCTTCCCGGACAACGCCATTGTGATAGCCGCCCAGCCCTGACGTGATCGTACGCAACGCCCGGTCATTCATATCGACTACGCGGCGCCAGGCCACCCGGCGCGGATCGATATTCAACTGGTTTTCCCAGTGCATGTGGTTGTCTATCAATGCCGCCAACAGGTTGTTGGCCGCACCTATCGCGTGAAAATCACCGGTGAAATGCAGGTTGATGTCCGTCATCGGGATTACCTGTGCGTAACCACCACCCGCTGCACCGCCTTTCATGCCAAAGCAGGGACCGAGACTTGGCTCGCGCAGGCAGATCAACGCGTTCTTGCCGATGATGTTCATCGCATCACCCAGGCCGACCGTTGTCGTCGTTTTTCCTTCACCCGCCGGCGTTGGCGAGACCGCGGTCACGAGGATCAGCTTGCCGTCCTTGCCTTTGCTCTTCTCCCTGATGAAGTCGGCACCGATCTTCGCTTTGTCGTGACCGTAGGGAATCAGGGCATCCGTTGGGATCCCGAGTCTTTCAGCAATTTCCTGGATAGGTTTGGCAGTTGCCGCTTGGGCAATTTCAATATCACTTTTGACAGCCACTGTACGTCCTTATTATTCACTTCTCAGTGGCCGGAATTCTATCGGATTCGACGCTCTATGGCGCGTCCTCAAGCTTGTGGATTGTGCCTACCGCTATATCGACGAAATAGAGCTCGCCGTCCGTATCTTCGGCGAACGTGACGATCGAATTGGAGGTGCCGAGCAATACATCAGGCGTGACACCTGCCACGCTGTTCTCGGGGATCGCGAAAATATTGCCGCTGCCGTAATCGCCGAACACGTACCAGCCAACGAGGTCAGAAATAGCCGAGCCACGGTAGACATGGCCGCCGGTCACCGATCTTCCCTGGGTACGACCGTACTCGGTAATCGGATCCACAAAAGTCGTGTCACAACCAGAGGCCGGACTGAAACAATGAGCGCCTTCGCGAACATTCCAGCCGTAATTATTGCCCACCTCGATAACATCGATTTCTTCCCAGTCACCCTGCCCAACATCCCCGGCCCAGAGCTTCCCGGTGACTTCATCGAAACTGATTCGCCACGGATTTCTGAGTCCCCACGCGAAAATTTCAGGGCACGGCGCACCGCCATATCCCTGTACGCATGCGCTGTTCATTGCATTCGGATTACCCGCCGGAATGCCATACGGTGAAGCGCCATCGACATCGATACGAATGATCGAGCCGTGCAGATTTTCGTCATTCTGAGCATTGCCCAGTGGGTCACCGCCCCCACCCCCGTCGCCAAAGGCGGCGTACAGGAAACCATCGGGTCCGAAGAGTATGTCGCCGCCATTGTGGTTAGTTTGGGGCTGCAACACCGTCAGAATCGGGTCCTCACTGCCCGCCAGCAAAGTCTGTCCATTGTCGTTACTGGTAAATCGCGAGATATACGATACCAGCGGCGAGCCAGTGCGTGTGTACGCCACGAAGACCTCCGGCGTAACGGGAAAATCAGGGTGAAAAGCGATCCCAAGCAGACCACCCTCTCCTGACGCGTTCACCACACTGCTGATATCGAGAAACGTGCTGCTCGACGAAGAGCCGGGGTTATTGGCGAAGACACGAATAAAGCCGCTCTTCTCACCCACGAACCAGCGTGACGAATCGCCCGGCGCCTGCTTAAGCACCGTCGGCTGACTGAACGTCAACGAGGTGAAAACCTGGCTGACCGCAATCGTCGGCGTCGTGCTCGTTGGCGGCGGAGGCGGAACTACCGTGCCGCCACCATTACCACCGCTGCTACCGCCGCCACAGCCTGCCAGCGCCATGGCAGCCAGCAAGGCTGCCGTAACATTCGATGTGATCCTCATTCTGTGCACGCCTGGTCTCCCGGGTAACCTGGCGACAAGCTTATCAGGACTGCCAACTCGGTCACGAACATGTACGCGCAATCGACCTATACTCCGGACGTGTCGAAATTTCTATACTTTTTCGACACGTCGTTAGAATAAGTCGATATCATCGACACCTTAGGCAAATGTGTCGAAATTTCTCCATTTTATCGACACGTTGGCCGGATACGTCGATTTCATCGACACGTTTACCAAATATGTCGATATTTCCTGTTTTTATCGACATGTTCGCCGAATATGTCGATCCTGTCGACCTATCGCAAAATCGCCCCCCGGAGGCCCGTAAGTGACTGATTTTGATGCTTCTTTACCCTACAATGACCTTCCCGACCTGCCACCACCGGCAGAGTTGGTCGAAACCACCGAGATTCTGAAGCGCTGCATTCGGGCGAGGGTCGCCCTGGCCGAACTCAAACAGGCCGCCGAGCTGATCCCGAATTCAGCCGTTCTGGTCAATGCCCTGCCGCTGCTCGAAGCACGCGCGAGTTCGGAAATCGAGAATATCGTCACCACGACCGACAAACTGTTCGAGTTCGCCGATATCGCAGAAGATCGTGCCGACGCCGCCACCAAGGAGGCCCTGCGCTACCGCACGGCGCTCTACGAAGGCACCAAGATGGTCCAACGTGGCATGCTGACCACCGATATGGCGATACAAATATGCAGTACTATCAAAGGGATGGAACTGGATATTCGTGCTGATTCTGGAACAACACTCAAAAGCCGCATGACCGGTGAAGTCATCTACACGCCGCCTGTCGGGCAGAAGCTGATCATCGATAAATTGGATAACCTGGCCCGGTTCATGCACGAGGCCGAGGATATCGATCCGCTGGTCCGTATGGCGATCCAGCACTACCAGTTCGAGGCAATTCACCCCTTTGTTGATGGCAACGGCAGAACGGGCCGAATTCTGAACATCCTGTTCCTGGTCCAGCTGGGCCTGCTCGATTCGCCGATCCTGTACCTGAGCCGCTACATCATCCAGAACAAGGCCGCCTACTACCGTCTGCTCAAACTCGTGACGCACGAGCAGGACTGGGCGTCATGGATTCTGTTCATTCTCGACGGCGTGGAGGAGACCTGTACCTGGACGACGGACAAGATCAAGTCGATTCGCGAACTCATGGATCACACCGGCCAGTTTGTACAGAACCGGCTGCCGAAGACCTATACCTGGGAACTGGTCGAAGTGCTGTTCAAGCAACCCTATTGTCGCATCGGCAACCTGGTGGATGCGGGCGTCGCGAAGCGCCAGACGGCATCCGTTTACCTGAAGCAGCTGTGTGAAATCGGCGTGCTGCGGGAGGTTAAGTCCGGCCGCGAAACGATCTTCGTACACCCCAAGTACATCGAACTGCTAACCGGCGAAGAGAACGTCTGGGTCTATTACTCCGGGGTCGAAACGGACGCCGTCGAGGAATCGCAGCAGCCGGTCTGACGATTCAAATGATGTACCGCCCATTGCGTTCAGTCTTTCTACGCACTTAGAATCGACCGATCTCAGGGGGAACAACAGTTTGACACTCAACAGCAGCCGACTGTTCCAGCTATTCAAATACACGATCTACGCGTTTCTCGCGATGAACATCTACTGGTTCTTCGCCGAGGAGTATGCGGCGGCACCACTCAGGTATCCTGAGGGCGTTGGCCTTGCTCACATCCGTGACGCATACGCCG